>Ga0209988_10000686_pt1 | contig 21484 bp, 14 predicted proteins | sample N075metaG_FD_183115 | JGI IMG/M metagenome (GOLD analysis project Ga0209988, IMG submission 183115) | Deep subsurface microbial communities from Kermadec Trench to uncover new lineages of life (NeLLi) - N075 metaG (SPAdes) (version 2) | ecosystem: Environmental > Aquatic > Marine > Ocean trench... | reverse complement strand
GGTGTCGTATTCAAGCCGGTAGCCCAAATCCAGACTGAATTCGGATACGTCCTGTGAATCCGGCGGAATCCGTGAAAAACGGTAAGCCAAAATCGAATCCGGGTCTTTGTGCAGCGCGATTTGCGCAACCTGATAAGCCTGGCCGTACTCCTTGTCCTGGTAGAGTTCTTCGATCAACAAATCGGCAACCCGCGTCACCAATGCCGGGTTATCGCTTGCAAGCACAGACTGTAAATCGTCGATGGCCTGCTTGCGGTCACGCCCGGTCGGGTCCTGTGCCAACACCATCCGCGCTGATGCATATCCCGCTGTATCAACTGCCCCCATCGTGTTCAGGTCGGCAGCCACTTTTTTCGCCTGTTCAAACTGTTTTTTGGCAAGCAGTATATCCAGCAAGGCCGTATTGATTTCAATGTCCCTGGGCGGGTCGCTGCGTGCCTGTTCCAACGCCGGCAGGGCATTTTCATAATCCTGCACATGGTAGTAAGACAAGGCGAGCAACCGCCCGGCACCGGGCTCAGAGTGATCGGCCGCCAGAAGCATTATTACAGCTTGCCAGTTATCTTGCTGGTAAGCCGAGGTGGCATCTTCGAACTTTGTAGACGACTCTGCCATGGCAATCGAGCAGAAGGTGTACATGTAGGTGCAAATACATGCCAGATGGGTTCTCCCTTTCGATCTCAATGCCCTGTACCTCGCCAAATGTATTATTAGAAAGCCGCGGGGGTTATTTATTCCCAGTCCCTGCGCCCGACCTGCGTCCCATCGACCGTTTCAGGCCGCAGGAGTGTCAAAACGAGACTTTTGTTTTCCAAAGTAGAACACGTATGAAGATGCCGATGCAAACTGCAAAGTAGATTGATCAGGCATGTGGCCATTACAGTGTGGCTAAGGGCCCTCGCAAAGCTTGAAGTTTTCGTCTGCTTCAGCTTCGTCTTCATGCAGCAATTCGATACGCTGGTCTGAGGTCAGGCACGCGCTGGTGGAATTTTCCATATAGGCGAGTAAATCTTCCCAAAGGAATCGCCAGACCCGCACTTTGCCATCATCCGAGGCGGTGATAACGCGTGTGCCGGCAGGGTTGAATTCCGCATCGTTTATTGGAGAACCGTCCGCTTTGAGCCTGATCGACTCACCACTGCCATCGGTATTCCATATTCTTGCTTCTCCATCCACCGAAGCGCTTACCATGAGCTTGCCGTCCCGGCTGAACGCAATGCTGAGAACACGACCGGTATGCCCGGTAAACACCTTCTCCCTGTCTGTCCCGTCAACGGAAGAAAGACGCACAGTGTTGTCAGACGAAGCGGTTGCCACGTACTTGTCATCAGGACTGAATACAGCCTTGTTCACCGCAAGCCGGTGTTTTCCAAGTTTCACAGACGAAGTCGGCTTCGCCGATGGCGAATCAGGATTCGTGCTATGACCGACGATTGAAGTGTTTTCGCTGAACATCGCGGTTACAACGCGGTTGCCATCGTGGCTGAATTCGGCATACAAGGTGCCTTTACCCATTGACTCGCAACAATCAAGCTGCTTTCCGTCCAGGTCCCAGACCTTGGCTATTCCGTTGTGTTCTGCGGTGATAAACTTGCTGCCGTCAGGACTGAAAATCGCGGTTGAAACCAGTTCGTCGGGGTTGTTTTTCATTATCCGCACCGGTTCACGCCCTTCATCCGGCCACAGTTGTACAGGTGAAAAGTTTTTTTCACCAAACCCTTCCAGCGCAACGGTCAAGACAGCGTTTTTGTATTTTGTTGCTTCCGCCGGCATGAAACTGACGCTTCTTGCATTGCCCAGCTCTTTTTCATCACCGGTTTCCATATTAAGAAGCTGTGAAGCCGCCGGAGAGCAGGTTTTACTTCTTGCGGGGCATTTGAATGCAACTGCGACCAGCTCACCGTCAGCGTTATAATCAATGTCCGTTGCCGGGGTGTTCCCGGTGTTCTCGAAGGGAAGGACGACCGGTTCTGCAACCCAATTCAAGTTCCAAAGCCGCACCGTCGCATCCGCAGAGGCGGTGACGAGAAAGTTGTCTTTGCCGCAGAAAACCGCATCCGATGCATACTCACCATGACCCTGAAGCAACAACATGGGCTGTTCTTGCCTCGAATCCAGGGAAGGATTTTCCAAACGGGCTTCCAGCGAATCAACCTCCCAGACGCGGGCCAGGGTTTCATGGGAAATCGTAACAATGTACCGGTTGCTCTCGCTAAAGCTGCTTGAAATCAAATCATCGCTGTGACTCAACACGACCCTGTTCTCCGGCGCATCCAGATTCCAGTAGATGGCACTTTGATCTTTGGAAAACGTAATCAGGCGCTTTCCATCCGGGCTGAAGGCCGCGCCACGCACCCAGTCGGTATGTGCCGTCAATGGTAAAGGGTCGGCCACTTGCTGCAGGGTTTCCAGCGTTTTCAAATCCCAGACTGCCGCAGTATTGTCCTTTGATGTGGTCACCAACCGGGTACTGTTTCCCTGTTCATCGAGCGGGCCGAAGACCGCTTTCAACACAGCATCGGCATGGAACTGCTTGACGTCATATTCACTGTAATCCCCGGCGTTCCAAAGACGAATGCCCTTGCTGTTGGACGCAACAATATATCTCCCATCCGGACTGAAGGACGCACTGGTTATTTCGGTACCATCGGCCACGCTCAATGTACGGATATAACAAGCCGAACCCGTGTCTGCAACTGCGGCTTGCCACGGGATATCCTGGCATATGTCACCCGTTGATCCTGCTCCATCAACGCTCCAAATGCTCACTGCGCCATATTTGTCCGCCACCAGCAACGTGCTGGCGTCTTTGGGCCTGGCCTGTGTGAAACGCACTTCCCATTGATGAACGGCTGCGAGCACCTGATCACCCGCACCATCCGCAGGCTGGATGTATACCTTGCCGTCATCCGACCAGCTAACAATGTTTTGACCATCCGCGCTGAAGCTTGCACCATTGAGCATTTTTTCATGGTGAGCCAGTTTGATTACCGGCTGCGCTTCATCGCCCTCACCCAGCGTCCAGACACGCGCTGTGAGGTCAGCAGAAGACGAGACTACGCGCCTGCCGTCAGGGCTGCAGGCAATACTGTAAACACTCTTTGTGTGGTCCTGCATGATTCTCAGCGGCACCGGGTATTGCGCAACATTGATTGCCACCTGCACTGAGAATGGCGTTATGTCATCGAGCCCAAGGCTTGACAGCATCAGGCTTGTTGTTAAGGGGTCGGTTTGCAATTCAGCCAGACCGGTCACGTCCGCGACATACAGTTCCCTCTTCAGTTTCTGGTCTTCAAAATAAAAGACCCCTGTAATCACACCCAAAACCACCATTAGTGCCGCCAAAACGATGGTATTGCGTTTTTTGCGTCGACCTGCCTCAATCTTTTGCCTTTCTTCTTCTTCACGTTGACGCTGCTCTTCAAGACGGGCCTCAACTCTCTTACGCTTCGCTTCGCGACTGGCTTCGAAAAAGGCCAGGTGTTCTCCCGCCAGCGGCGGCTCGGGATGTGCCTCAAGGTGGTTTTCAGCAGCATCAAGTGTCTTGCCGCCCATCAGCAAATGATCGGCCTTGTCAGCTTCTTCCCACTCACACACCGCATAATCCAGCCGCCGGTTCCACAACAAGTGATCACGCTTGTGGTCCAGCCAACTCTGCATACGACCCCATGCCTTGAATAGCTGTTCATGCGCTACTTCCAGGGTTCCGCCGCCGTCGCCATCGACAGCCTCCAGTAGCTGGCCGTCCAGAAACTGATCAACCACTTTATCCAGCGACGGCTTAATGGAACCCCGCTGGATCGGTCGGCTCGAAAGCCTGCCATTCTGTTCCAGCCTCGCCATCGACAGGAACAATTCCGGCAACTCCGCCTGTTCCTGACTGCTGAGTCCGGCATAGATTTTCTCGGCAATGCTGCTCAATGCACCGTTGAGTCCACCCAGGTCGTTATATTCTTTCTGGTCCAGAAGCCCATCATCATGCCCCTCGTCATACAGAGCTCTCAGCGTAAACGCAAGCAGTGGCAGACCACTTTCATGCGGCGTGTCATCGATCATTTTTTCAGCCAGACCCGGTGCCAGCCTTACATTTGCAAGTCTTGCAGGCTTCTCAATAGCCTGTAGCAGATCCGGTCTGTCCATCAATCCAAGGTGCATCAGGGTGAAGTCCAGCCCTGCACCCCGCAGTCGCGGTGTAAACTCGGACTGGAAATCCGAGCGCAGCGTCCAAATCGTGTGCAAAACACAATCATCCAGCGCCAACGCAGCCAGGACAAGATCGAAAAACTGATCTGCGCTGCTCTCTGCTCCTTCGCTTTTGTCGCTAAGAAGCTCCTCCGCCTGGTCAATGACCAGTAGAACTTTGGCATCATGCTCGCCTGCAAGACTTAGCAAGCGGTCGAGGGTCTGGCAAAATCCTTTGGCGTCGTCTAGCTGGATTTCATCTGTGTTTGATGACGAATCCGTTGCTAAAGCCATGAAAGTATTTTCAAGTGACTTTTTAAGCTCACGCATGGGGTTGGCACCGGGTCGCATGACATCAAGGATCACCCAGTCGAGGTTGTTGCGCCGTAACCTCGGCACGATGCCGGCCTTGACCAGTGAAGACTTGCCACTGCCTGAAGGTCCAATCACCAGCAGCGAGCGAATCACGTCGCGCTGTCTGTTCCTGTTAAGAATTTCCTGGCCCTGTTGAATCTCATCCTCACGACCAAAGAAAATGGCAGCGTCCTGCTCTTCAAATGAAAGCAGGCCACGGTAAGGCGGACCCTTTTCCGGGTCCCATTTCTCCGGGTTGCTCAGATCAACGCCAGCGTTGTGCAGGCCCACTTTCAGTCGCTCCCAGGCCTCATCAGCGTCCTTCCACCAGTCAATCCTGTGATGTCGATTTAAGATGCCATGGATCTTGCATTTCTCGATCAGGATCGGGATCACGGTCTTGCCCATGGACTTGGCATGCACAACTTCAGCGAAGCACCACATCGACGCCATTGAGGAGTCGCTGCAGACGATGATCATCGCATCACAGTTTTCCAGTCCCCGGTAAAGGCTCTTTTCCCAGTCTTCACCAGCAGCAATGCCTTCCTCACGATGAAAATCAAGGAACAGGCTCACGCCAACCGCCTCCAACCGCTGACGGATGTCTTCGGTGATCAGGTTGTCCTTGCTGGCGTGACTGATGAAAATCCGGCTCATTTATTATCCCGGTGCTGTTTTCGGTTGTGGTCATTCTAGAACAAATTGCCAACAACGGTCATATCCGCACCATTGGCTCGCTCGGACTTCCTTGTAGGGCTTTAATTCTTAATCCGACTACTCGTATTTTTGATTCAAATGCTTCGCCTGGTGTATAGTTCCGTCCACGGTCACTTATTGAACTAATCAGACCAGATGAGGGGGAATCTCATTTCAAAACTACCAAAGTTGCTGGTTTTATTGGCGCTGCTACAAGTAGCGCTGGTTCTGTTGCTGTTTATGAAGCTGAATTCATTCGAACAACGGGTGGATTTGCTGGCAGCAACCACGCAGCAAAAACCTCACAACGGATCCATTGCGTTGTCTGCGGCAGAAAATGGGCCTGCAAGCGTACAAACCGGCGTTAACAGCCAGCAACTGAGAAAGATCGTTCGTGAAGAACTGCATGCCGCGCTGGCTGACAATAATTCAGCGGGTCAAAACCCGGCAACCAATTCGCAAAACCCGGTATTTGATGAAGCTGAAATGCAGTACCAGCGGGATATGCTTGTACAGGAACTGGAGTTTTTCAAGACGCAGGATGAAGTTTCTCACGCCGACCTGAACAGGTTTATGGGTGATATCGCGAAGCTCAACCCGCAAGCGCGTACCGAGTTACTCAATATGCTGAACCGGGCAATGAACAGGGGGAAAATAAAGGGGAATCTGTAAAATTTTTTATTTAAATGAAATTTATCAAGGAGAAAGGAAATGAACATGAAAAAACTTTTAATCCCATTGGCACTGTTAATGTTCTCAGTTACGGCTTTTTCAGGTTTAACACGGAGTGTCCCGGTCACGATTGACCTCGTCAACGGCAATGCAAGTGGCGACATGATCACAGCACGAAACTCTGATAATGATTTTGAATTCATTGGTTGTGGCTTGCGCGCATTTGAAGATGGTGTAGGTGGGGTCTTTTATTTTGGATTCTGCCAGGCACAGCTTGAAGAAGGTGCGCCCGTAAACTGCTTTACGCAAAATGTTGATCTGCTAGAGGGCATAAATTTGATTTCCGATTCCTCCTTTATCACCTTTAGCTGGAATGATGACGGCAACGGGGGTCTGACTTGCTGGAGAATTGGCAGTTCCACCCAGTCTTTCTACTTGAGCAAGCAGAAAACCGGCAAATAAAACCTGCAATTGCAAGACGCATATTTGCGTACGAAAATGCCCCGATTCAGGGGCATTTTTTTGCTTCTATTAGCAAATTCAGCAATCTTTGTTGATTAAAGAGTCCCTCCATCAGACTCCTTTTCTGCTTCGGGTTCTTCATCTGCTTCTGCCTTTGTTCCTGCTTGTTCTTCACCATCAGCTTCATCGACTTCAGCAGCTTCAACTTCGGACTGAACTTCGGGCTCAACTTCAGCCTCAATCGCTTCCGGCAGATGCATATTGATTTCAATCGTGCGTTTCTCCTCCCCTGCTTCCAAACTACATTTACCGGCAAAGCCGTCGTCGCTCAAACGCTGTAGTTCACAGCGATAGTCCGAGCCGGTATCGAGATCAAAAGTCATCTTGCCAGCCCTAACAACGAGATTTTTAAATTTATAAGGCCGACTGTTGTAGAACATGGTTATCTTGCTACCGGAACCGCTATGACGCACTCTGAATTTGGCGATTTTCTCTGCTTGCTCATGCATACGTACTGATCCTTCCCATTCGCCTTCGCGCAACTCGTGAGCCTGCACAAGCGGGCTCGTTAGCAGCAGTCCGGCAATTATCGTGATGCGACTCAAAATATCCATTCTGTCAGCTACCGAATACACCAATCTGTCAAGCGTGTCTGGCTAGCCATCATCAGATTCCGGGTCGCTCAGTTTCTGTTGATCACTCAGTTCCTGGATCGCTTCATTCAGGAATGGCTTATCACGCTGACTGGCGTAAAGACCCGGGAATACCATGCCAGCGAGCGTGATCGTGTTTGTATCGAAGTCTTCCAAAATCAGCGTAAAACGCTGGTTGTTGGAGAGTCGCGTATTGTCAATCAAAGGGAAATTGAAAAAATCCAGAGTAAATTCCAGATCAGCTACCTGGATTGGCGATTGAAAGGTCTCAAATTCCCCTTGTTCATTGGCCTCTTCGGATACCTGGGTGAAGAACTCCATGATAATGAGGTTCACCTGCACCGACTGGTTTACGTAATCTGCGTTACGGAATTTGATTTCAATTATCCGTTTTGTGCCGTCAAGTTCAAGCTCGTTGGTCACAGGATTCGGATCATCGTATGGCCAGATGTATTGGTAATCCGAGCTTGCCATTCCACTCGGGTCCTTTTCAATCAGCTCGATGGGAACTTGAAAAGAAATGGGTTTTCCGCTTGGGAAAATTGTCGACAATTGTGCGCTTGCGACACGCTTGGCCAAAGAGCGCAGCCTTTTTTGATAAATACTGGCTACGTTTTTCCAGTCATGTATTTCGTCGCTATTTGCTTCCAACACCCGTTCTATGTCTTTCGACATCTCGGCAAACAACGGGCCCAGGCTTAAAGTGTCGCCAAAATTGATCGCCAGCAACTCAAGTTTAAGAACTTTCTTGGACAGGTCATTTTCAATATCTGTGGTGTCGAGAATATTAAAGAAACCACTCATGATTTCCTTGAACATATCTTTTCTTAATGAGCTTTCTGCGTCTTCCCGGCGCGCCAGCAATTCGGTGTATAGCCGGGCGTTTTGCTCCTGCAAAGATATTGCTGTAAGGGTGCGTTGTCCAAAATACCCGATGGCTGCAATCGTCATTGCGGTCAGAAAAGCCGCCAAAGGCCTGGTTAGAATCTCGAATTTCGCCCATTTATCTCTGCCCGGTTTCGCGGGAGGGCTGACTTCTTTGCCTGCAGTGGCTTGGGTCTTTTTATCTGGGTCTTGAGTTGGCGTATCTGTCATCGTCAAACCTCGGGTTTATCGGCTTGCTAAAGCGTTACTGTCCAACCGGACGGTGAATTTTGAAGCTTTATGTTCTGCTCCCTGCTGCCTGAACCGGAATTGACCCTGACGGAGGCCGAAGTTTTACCCTTGTATTCCACGGTTAAATTACACCATTGAACATCCGGTAATCCTCTGGTCCGGTAGCGCCCATATTGGTCAGAAGTGGCAGAAAAAGACTTATTGCCAGGGCAGGCAAAGTTAACAAGTGCACCGACTGCTGGCTGGTTGGAAGGCTGCCTTACAAACCCGGAGACGCTTGCGGCAAATGCCGGCATCGTAATTGGAATGGTCAGCAGGCAAACAATGGTTAATATAAGTTTTCGACGGTGCATGGCTTCCATTTCCTGTTTAAAGGTTGTTGAGCAACAATAAGTCCCTATAAAGTCAGTATAGAACAATATCAACAATACATTTACGACGGTATTCCGAGCATCTGCACCGGTATGTCCAAGTCTTACAAAAAGTATAGGACATTTTTTGGAACTTGCCGGTTGGGTGCTTTCCTGCCGTGCGTCGCGACCAATCCGGGCAGATGGAAATCAAACAAACTGAAGCTGGATACGTGCCCGGTACAAGGCTTGAAATTGGCGTCATTTCATCACCGGTGGCAAAGTCAAATCTGTCTACTATACTTAACGCATAGAATGTCTGGATTGGTTCTCCAGACAAAGGAGCTGACCATTTCCGTTAAATCACTTTATCTGGCATGTAATACCTTAGTGGCAATACCACAGTTGCCGCTATCCATGCGCGTGAGCGGCGATTTGTTAATCGTAACCAACCCCATTGCCTCAACATCCCTTTCACCCACGCTTAGCCGTTAGGAATCCAAACATGAAAAAATATAGCCGGCCCGTAATGTTTCTGTTTCTGTCTGTACTGACAGTATCCATCGGTTCATGCAAAAAAGAAGACAGAAGCGAATACGCCAGATCGACGAGGGCATGTGTGAGCATGGCCGCCGACGGTTTACTGGCAGTAAGCGATGAACGGGCGCACAGATTTAACGGTAAAGTGGAAGAAAACACAGCACTTTGCCGTGGCGGTGACAAGGCTGCCAGGTATCGTGATGTACCGTGGATGGACTGGGCGAACTACTGGGGCACGGGGGATGCCAGTTCAAAAGGCCCCGACAAAACGTCCCTCGATCACCTCAGCCCCACCGGTCGGGGTATAGATGGCGCGCTGCTGGATCTCGAATATCAACGCATGGAACTCATCGAGTTCAACCTGTTTGACAACTACACCTACAAGGAATACGTCAAGGGTATTGAAGGTCGTCCGGGTGACGTCATCAAAGTCTGGGACGAAATGCGATTGCCGGCTGATCATCCAAATTACCAGGATGTGGGCGGCGACGGTGAACAGGTCTGTGATGGCAGCCTGATACGCAACCGCACGGTGACAGGTGTGTGCAATGACATCATGAACCCGCTGATGGGTTCTACAAACACCTTGTTCGCACGCAATGTTCAATTCGAAACCAGCTTCCCGATGCTTGGGGAGACCGAACTGGTCAGAAACCGTCATGGCGACCGCCTCGGCCTGCTCAAACCTGATCCACAGTTAATCAGCCGTCGTTTATTCACCCGCCAGCAATCAGACGCTGCCGCCTGTGGCAATGGCTACGGGTCAGAATCATCGGGTGAAGCGGAGTGCGACTATATAAAAGCACCTTTCTTCAACGTTTTGGCGGCTTTCTGGATCCAGTTTATGAACCACGATTGGTTCTCGCATTTACAGGACGGCCACAATCAGAAGGAATACATGAAAGTCGGCTGCGACTCGGATGAAGCCGAACAACTGGGGTGCCGCCCGGACGACATGATGGAAAAAGCCTATGTTGCCGAAGACAGCGCACCGGGTAGATTTACCTACAAGGGTGAGAGCTATCTGGATCGCGCACCAAAGACATTCCGCAATACAAACACCGCGTGGTGGGACGCCTCACAAATCTACGGCTACGACGAAGACTCCCGCAAGCGCGTCAAACGTGACCCGCAAGACACCGCGAAACTGCTGATGACACCACGCGGTGACCTGGTCGGTGCTGGCGATGCACAGGGCTACCTGCCCCTGCTATTGGACTCCGACCCGATGAACCCTGCCTGGGCCGGCCAGGCTGCAACCGGCTTCCCGGATAACTGGACCATCGGCATGTCCTTCTACCACAACGTCTTCGCCCGCGAGCACAACGCATTCGTCGAGAGCTTCCGGGAACACGCCAAGGCCAGTCCGGAGGCAGATTCAGGTCTGAGGGACCCCGCACGACCCGGCGTGGTGATTCGTAACGCGGATGTTTCTGATGATGAACTGTTCGAAGTCACACGCCTGGTGATCGCCGCAGAGATTGCGAAGATACACACCATCGAATGGACCACCCAGTTGCTCTACAACGAACCTCTTTACCGGGGCATGAACGCGAACTGGGGTGGCCTGCTGGACGCAGACGCCAATCAAGCGGTGCAAAAAGCACTGGCAAAAGTTGTCGCAAGATTCAGCGAGTCCGACAGCGACAAGGCCAATAAATGGTACTCAATTTTCGCCTCTGGACCAGGCATACTCGGTTTGGGGTCGAAGAAGAAAGGCTGGGACCTGAGCAACCCCAAAGACGTCAACGGAGGGGTCAATCATTTCGGGGCACCGTTTAATTTCCCTGAGGAATTCATAACCGTGTATCGCCTGCACCCGTTGCTCCCCGACGCACTGGAAAACCGTGTGCTTGATGGCGACCCCAACAAGATCATAAGCAAAACGCCGATCGTCAGCTCATTCCGGGGTAAAGCCTCTGAGGTCATGACCAGCACCGGTCTGGCCAATACCGCCCTGAGCATGGGGCGCCAACGACTGGGCCTGCTGACGCTGGGCAACCATCCAAACTTCCTGCAAAACCTCAAAATGAAGCGTTTGGAAACCGAAACCCAGGAAATTGACGTGGCGGCGCTCGACCTGATTCGAGACCGCGAACGGGGTGTTCCGCGCTTTAACGAGTTCAGACGCCAGTACGGTCTTAAACAGTTGACCAGCTTTAATGATTTTGTCGATACCAGGCTGGCCACCGGCAGCGCCGAAAGAACGCGCCAGGAAGAATACGTTCTGGGCATGAGGGAAGTTTATGGGCAACACGTTTGCGATGCGTCCAAGATCATTTCCGTGGCGCAGGCGAACGAAGATGGGTCATTTATCAACGACTGCCTGGGACACCCGGATGGTACAACCGTCGACAATATTGAGGACCTCGACGCAGTGGTGGGCTGGCTCGCTGAAGGCCCAAGACCACATGGTTTTGCCATCTCCGAGACCCAGTTCGTCGTGTTTATCATCAATGCGTCACGTCGTCTCTACAGTGACCGCTTCTTTACATCCAGCTACCGGCCCGAGTTTTACACGAAATTCGGTATTGACTGGGTGAATAACAATGGCCCGGATGGTAAGGTCATGGAAAAAGGCGAGCCGAATGGTCATGAACAGCAAGTCTCGACGATGAAACGGGTGTTGTGGCGGACGATTCCAGAGTTACGCGGCGAATTGGACACGGTGGTCAACGTATTTGATCCGTGGGCACGCGATCTTGGCGAGTATTACTCGCTCGCGTGGAAGCCGCGACCCGGTGCTGATGATGACGATGCTTTCAAGAATGAATAATACGAAACAATGGATTACGGCCCTTGCGCTTTTGCTGTTGCTCGCAGCTTGTGGCGACGACCCGCCTGCGCCTACGATTGCCGGGGAATACCCTGCCGCTGACGAGGCTGAAATCACCCGTGAACTGATCGCGCTGACAAAAGAAGCGGCGCTTCTGGCAATAGATGAGGCACTGGAAGATGACCGGTCAGCAACAGGCACCCTGCGCTTCAACCAACCAAAAAGCGTCGCCTGCCTGAAAGCCGATTTCAGCGTTGAAGCAGACCTGCCGGCTGAACTCAGGGTTGGTTTATTTGCAAATCCGCAGTCCTACCCTGCCTGGATCAGGTTTGCCAACGCCAGCAATAAACCGGATACCGAAAAGGACTTCCGTGGAATGTCCATCAAGCTCATGCAAGTTGAAGGCGACAAGTTGTGGGCGCCAGATGCGGGCCCCGGTGACACACAGGACTTTATCCTCAACAACCACCCGGTGTTGTTTGTCGGAACCCCTGAAGATTTTCGTGATTTTGCGGACTACAGCGTCAACTCCAGCCCGATACTTTTTTTCATGAACCCATTCAACTTGCATATCAAGGAATTTCGAATTGTACTTGCCGGCAGGCGGCATCACGCCAGCCACCTGGCGATCCCGTACTGGAGCACAACGCCTTACCTGTTCGGTGATGGACGCGCGGTTAAATACTCGGCCAGGCTGTGTGAACAGGGTCCGGCGATGGAACTTCCGGATGAATTAACCGATGGCTACCTGCGCGACGCCATTCGGCAGCAACTGAGCAACGGTGATGCATGTTTTGACTTTATGGTGCAATTCCAGACCGACGCCGAACTGATGCCGATAGAGGATGCGACCGTGGAATGGGATGAGACTGAGTCGCCTTTCAGAAAGGTCGCTCGTATTCATATTCCATCGCAGTCATTTGAGTCACCCGCACAGATGAAATTTTGCGAAAACCTGTCATTCAACCCGTGGCGGAGTTTACCGGAGCACCGACCGCTTGGAGGTATCAACCGGGTGCGGAACGACTTGTACCGGGAACTGGCGGAATTCCGGCACCGGCGAAATGGTGTGACTTATAAGGAACCAAGCGCTGATGAAAGCTTTTAATACTGGCAATGCTTATCCAAACGCGATGGGCATTTCATGATTCACGGGGGATAAATTGAAACCGGAAAACGTCAGAAAATTCAAAAAGGTGATGACCAAAGTGGTCTGGGCAACCTTTATTATCGTCGTGACGGTGATCGTCGTCGGCAGCACCTATACCTGGCGGAGGCTTGCTGACGACCAGCCTGTGACCTACGAAACAGACATCGAGCACTACAAATACGGATCGACCGGTGGTGAGCGGGGCTGGAAATCACAGTTCGGCTTCGGCATCCCCTATTGGATGTGGATCGCTTTACCCGAGATTGTTCCGGATTTATTACCCGACGGATCAGGCGGCACGGGTTATTCCTCGCTGGGACTGATCTATGAAGATGACCGCAACCCGATGTTTGATTTGCCGATCGGCACCTCGATGCGTCGCGTGGCGGGTATCGACCGGGTTTATCTGAACTGCGCTTTGTGTCACACCGGATCGGTGCGTGACGCACCGGGTGCAGAAAGACAAATTGTGCTCGGCATGCCGTCAAACACCGTAGACCTGGGCGCATTTGCGCTGTTTCTGGGAAACGCGGCCAAATCCCGCAAATTCCGCGAACGCGATGTGATGGCGAAAATCGCAGAACTGGAAAAACTGCGCGAACAATGGCTGAAACAGCCCGGCAATAACGCAAATGACCGTTACCAACCTGAACCCTGGGGTTTTATCGACCGGTCCATCATGCGATTTGTCGGTACCATGGCGATGCGCGACCAACTACTTTCATTCATGGGGCGGCTTTCTTTTATCGACTTTTCGACGCCCGGGCCGGGCCGGGTGGACACCTTCAATGCCCCCAAGGCGTTGTTGGGCTTTGACATGTTCAGCGACCAGGTAGACCCTGACGAATTTTTTGGTAACGTGGATTTCCCCTCTATCTGGTACCAGAAGGCACGTCGGGGCATGAATCTGCATTGGGATGGCAATCAATGTTCAACCGACGAGCGTAATCTGAGCGCTGCTTTTGGAACCGGTGCGACGCCCGCGACACTCGACAAGGACAAGCTGATCCGGGTTGCCAACTGGCTCTGGGACGTGGCCAAACCACCGCCGTTTCCAGCTACGCGAATCGATGCCAGCCAGCATGATCGCGGCAAGGGCGTCTATCAGCATTACTGCTGGGAGTGCCACGGCAATGGCAAACCCCCATTTCACCAACCTGGGGACAACAGCCGGGTTGGCGAGGTCGAACCCATCGAAAACATCGCCACCGATCGCGGAAGACTCGACTCCTATACGCCGATGCTGGCCGTCAACCAGAACACAATATATGCCGGCTTCCCGGAGAAAGGTGAAGAATACTGCCGTGAGTATCAGCAAAGCATCTGCGATGCGTCGGTTCCTGATGAGGAATTTGAAAGGATCCGGAAGGAGTTCCTGGACGACTGCTACCCGGCCCGTTTCAGTCATTTCAGGAAAACTTTCGGCTACGCCAATCTGCCGCTGGATGGAATCTGGTTGCGTGCCCCCTACCTTCACAACGGCTCGGTACCGGATCTGAAATCTCTGCTGGAACCCTCGGCTAGCAGACCCCGGGTGTTCTACACCGGTTACGACGTCTACGACTATGAGCGTGTTGGCTTTGTGACCAGACCATATTGTGCTGATGGTCAGACAGGGCCCTGGTGCATCGACGCTGGCAGCGCACAACCGGGAGTGCCGGACGGTTCCGGTTGGCGGTTTGACACCGCTTTGCCGGGCAATCACAACTACGGTCACGAAGGACCGGAATACGGAACCGAACTTGCAGACGAGGATAAGCGGGCACTGCTCGAGTACCTGAAGTCCTTTTAAATGGAGTTAACATCATGGCCAAACTGAAAGGCTGGAAAAGAAAGCTTTTAGTGACAGTTGTCACGCTTGTAATCCTCGCGATCCCGATCGGCTACTTCGCGTGGTACAACTTCTTCCGGCAAGTGCCGCAGCCAGCCTGGATAACCGATGACCCGGAAATGAATTTCCTCTATGGCTCAATTGGCGGCGAGGCATCGGCCGGTTTTCCATACTGGTTGATGCTGGTGTTACCGCGGATCTTCGGTGAATACGTTCCCGGACCCGGAGGCTATGCTGCTTTTGGTATTCCGTGGGAGGAAGGCAAGGAACTGCCGGTCGGATTCTCGAAGAAGACTGTCGGCTTCGAACGTATCGGTTTTAATTGTGCGCTGTGTCACGCGACGCAATACCGAATTACCGAAGATGAAACACCGACCATTGTTGCCGGTGGCGGCAGCCACACCACCGATATTCAGGGCTTGCTGGAGTTCCTGACGCGTTGTGCCGAAGACGAGCGCTTCAACGCTGATAATATTCTCTACGAGATCGATCTTACTTACCGATTGAGCTTTGTCGAGCGGGCAATATACAAATACCTTCTGATACCCACTGTGCGTGATTTACTGCGCGCGCAGGGTGATTCCTGGGCATGGACCAAAGACCGTCCGCGCTGGGGACCAGGTCGCGACGCGCCGATGAACCTGACCAAGTTCATTCTGCTCGGCATGCCGGACGATGGCAGCGTCGACCACACCGACTTCCCGTCGCTGTGGAACCTCAAGACGCGCGTTCAACCAGGACGTGTCTGGCCTGAAGATGACTACAGCCTGACCGCTGATTTTTCAAAGCTCAACACGCCGCTTGATGAACTGATGTTGATGAACCTGGCCGGCGACACCACCTCCTACCGCTCTGTGATCATCGACTCGGCGCTGGGATTACAACCACCGCAGGAAGGCGGCCTGCCGACGCCAAGTCCGATCACACCTTTCTTCCGCCAGAGAATGGCAGAAATCGAAGAGTGGATAATGAATACACCGGCACCCGAATACCCGCTTGATATTGACCGCGCTCTCGCAACACAAGGCGAAGCACTGTTCGCAACGCACTGTGCGGATTGCCATGAAAGCGGTCGCAACAACCGCCTCGGCACGGTCATCCCGCTGAGTGAGATCAACACCGATCCATCACGGGCCGAGGCCTGGTCGCGTGAAGCGGCGGATCTCGCCAACGAAAAAGTGGTCAACGACCTGGGCATGGAACGCACCCCGATGAGCAAGCCCTACGATGGCTACGTCGCACTGCAACTGGACGGCCTGTGGCTGCGCGGACCATATCTGCACAATGGCGCGGTCGCCACGGTTCGGGATTTGCTCGAGCCACCCCAATGCCGGCTGAGAAGCTTTTATCGCGGCTACGACTTACTGGATGGCAAGAACATGGGCTTTGCTGCCCTGCGCTGTGACGAGCAAGGCAATCCAATTTACGACCTGCCGGAGGGTTGTGAAGTGAAGCCGGTGGTCAGCGGTTGCGTACCGGATTTAAAAGGCTGGAAGCTCGACACCCGCGAAGTCGGCAACAGCGCCTCGGGCCACGTATGGGGTACCACTCTCGACGACCGCGATAAGGACGCGTTGGTCGAATATCTGAAAAAGCGCGATAAGCGCAGTTAAGGAGAAATATTATGACAACCTGGTTAATCGTAGCGGTTGTATTGGTTATCGTGACCGTGGTGTTTTTGAAGAGCCGCGATAAACCGCCGGAAGAACCTTCACTTCCATTCGGGCCCACTGGCGACGGGGCTCTCGACTTTGACAGCCTCGACGCACAACACCCCCTCAGCGCGGCAGATCTGGCTCGTCTAAATCCTGAAAATATTGAAACCTTCAACCAGGATCAGATCGACCAGATTTATGCCCGCCTGGATGCAGGTCCGATCCCGGATGGCCCATACAGGGGCAGTTTCTTCTTCTCGGAAGGCAGTGACTTCAGAAACCTTGCGGACGTTCTCGGCAGCCTGCGTGGTGGGGGAATTGATTTTGGACTGGATTTACTGACCGGCGTGGGCGAGATGCTGTGGCAGGGCAAGGTTTTCTACCGCGAACCGCTTGAACTGCGCAACATCATCGACAAGGAATTGATCGTCGGTGCCTTGTTTGGTGTCAGCAAGGACGAAATGGTGATCGCAGAAGTGTTCGACGACGAGGTTGCACTGTTGTTCCCGGCCAAGCTCTATACCGGCCACAGTCAGTTTGACCCGCGCAAGTCCTCGGTGATCATCGATTACGCGGAAACCGCCCAGATCGACGGCTATATCGAAAAAATCGACCGCCTGGTCGGCAAGCAGGGTTTGCAGATCCGCGATGAAATCCGGATGCTGCGACCGGGCTTCTACCTTGGCAGGGCCTACTTCGGCAGCCTGTTCGGTCTCAACTTCACGCTTTACAACGAGGACGTTGCACGAGGTAGCACAACGGTCTGAGTAGCTAGGGGCGCAAAGCCATTCTCGGCAGCGCAACCGGCGATGAACTCGCCGGTTGATGTCTGGTGCTAGTAAGAATTCCAATTCTACCCGCTGGCAGTCTGGAACCAAGTGTTTTAGTCTTTTTTGACCACATCTTCCGATCTTTCCAGCACCAATTTACCGGTAATTTCGATAGGAGCACTGGCCTGCTGTGATTGGCTGCCGCCCCCGCCAGAACCCATCATATTCATCACGCCCGACAATTTGTCTGCACCTGCAACCAGTATCAATCCTGTGATAACAGAATCCAGAATTGGGTTAACCGGGAAATGCAGCGCGGTGAACAAGCGGATATTCCCACCCCACGCCAATACACCGATGCCCAGGATCGCAGCAAGAACAAAGTACACAGTTTTTTGTTTGTTCTCCGCCACTACTTTCTCTTCCGGGTCTGAAACCGTTGAGGCTTCAGGGAAGCGCTTTCTCCACGCAGGAATGAACGACAGTGCCACCAGCAAACCGGTGACGATGCGGTCGATCGCAAACGACGCGATCAGGATAACGGCAAGTACGGTAACGCCGTCTAGTGGTACATTTTGCATAGCATTTACTCCTCTGTATTCATAACATTAATTGATTTGCATGGATCTAAACGTGACCACAGTTTCGACTCTACTATCGCCGACATCACTTAAGAACAAGCCAATGCATGCCTGCTTGCCGACATTTGCAGTGAATGAGTAGGGCGTCCACTGGGTCTGTTGCGTGTCTGAGTCCAGACCCGCGAAATCTACAGGGCTGGAAGGCTCAATGCCAACCCGATTAACCGAGGTAATCACCTCGGCACGGCCACCAGATGGCCCGCTCATCGTAATGATGAAGGTATCGTCGAATCTCTTGCCGACAAATTCATCAAACTCTTCCGACACAAACTTGTATTCAAATTCCATTTGCAGCGTGGATGAGCCAAAATCCAACCAGGCAAGACTTGTCAGGGGCGGTGGGTCAATGGGTCCGATTGCGATCAGACTGCTGGTATGATCAATTGCGACTCCACCCACAACGTTTCCGGTAGAGAAAGCGAGCAATTGGATGCCGGTATTACCACCTGTTTCTCCAATCCTTCCTACGTCACCACTTCCGTGCAGTTGATCTGCCTTTATATTTACTATCCCATCCGGTGATATGCTTGAAGGTACATCGGCCATGACATCAAAGTTAATGCCGGCCTCGATCAGCGGCTGGTCAGAATTGGCAAATTGCTTAATATTGCCTGATACATGGACGCCTGGCGGGAATGGCTTTTCAGGCATTAAAACAACGATTGCATTACCATTGAAGCCTTCCAGAATCGCCACGTGAGTGTCCTTGCTTATGTCCCAGGTCTGATTGTTTGCATCAGTAAGCAAGAGGTTAAAGTCGAATTCCCCATCGAGAGGCGTGTTCAGAAACATTACTATCGGGGCGCAGCGTGGAATTTGTGTACTGGTACCGGAGGGAAATGTGCGAACAACGGCTGGCGTTTGAGTCTGGCCCCACTCCACCTCTTGCATTAAGGCTTCACGATGCCTGTTCGCTGACTGAACAACTGCACCGGTGACAATAACAGCAATCACCAGCTTACTACTCAGTGCCATTGAAGCGCGCTGGCTTCTCCAGCGTTCAGTTTGCCTAGCTTCAAGCCCCTTTATGTGAAAGCGGATCTTTCCCAAAGCACTTACCCACCACTACATTGTAGAGTGATTACTTATGCAGCACCAAATTGACCTTCCAATTTTAGTCTAGTCGATAAACTCATACTTTTCAGAGAATGAGTGGCATGATTGGTCTTTTCAACAACCCATTACGCATCGAACGATTTTGAATACTCACTCACAATGCGGGCCTGAATTTGATGAACCCGTTTATTTGGCTTAAGAAATCTTACAAACCCGCTTGCAGAATGACTTCGCCGGATCGTCGGTCAATGATCGTGATTGACTCGGCGTTCAATGTGCTTGTGCCGCGGTAAAGCGGAACCACCAGTGACCAGTTGACCGTACCGTCCTGCTGCACCCACGTGAAGGGGTTTTTCGCACCCTCTTCCTCATCCGCTTCAAGATAGGCGGGACTGAAAACGAAAAATGAATTTTGTCTGCTGCCGTCGATCAAAACCTGCCAGTCTCCCCCTCTGCGGTTGAAGACCTTCGGTGCGATTGATGCTATGCGCTTGGACTCAACAATTTCAGCCTCCAGGACTTTGCCGTTCTCGAATTGAAACTGAATGTTCAGCACCGCTACCTGACGACCATCGGTGGGGCGCACTGCCGGCCTGGGGTTATCACCGGGGTCTATTTTTGGCGCATCCTCGCGGGGACCCACTGAAATGTCTTCCTGGGCATTGACAAAAGTTGCAGCCAGTACCACAAGCCCGGTCAACCCGACGATTGTGAGTAATCTCTTCATGAGTCAGTTCCTTTGAAAACTCGTGTTAATGGGGCCTAAGGCGGAGGCCGGTTCCAGTTGGCGGGTGCGACAACGCTCGGGTCACCTGTGCAACCTGGCCCACAAGAACCGGGTAAACTTTGATAAGCGGTATCCATGGCCGCCCAGTCAGCGGGACCAAACTCCCACACGGTCGCGCCACCATCTACCATTATCCCACTGTTTGAAATGTCACTTTCCGAACGCCACCAGACGCTGCCATCGCGTGAGGATGTCATGGAGCCACAATTTCGCCAAGCCGAGTTAGCCGCGTCACCAATGCAATTCGCCCGTGAGGTATACATGATCGGTGGAAATGAAGAGTAACCGCCATCGCAGCAATATTCGTCAGGCAAACCAAAAATCGCGTGTGCGGTTTCGTGCGCCGCTGTCCTGAAACTGGTGGGTTCTGTTGTAGCCCTGCCGCTGGCCGGGTTGGCGCAATCGCGCAAGGTGTTTGTGTGAATCAATAATGTTGCATCCGCAAAAGCCCCATCGGTGCTGAGGGCGACTGGCCAGGTCACGGTTGGGCATTGAAAATCACCATCAGGCGTCAGCGGGCGTGCCACGACGGATCCACTGACGTTCATATAATAATAATTGAAGTATGCAAGGTTGAAGTAATAGCCCTGGTTCTGCCAATAAGAATTTTCAATGAGGTTGGTAAGGTCGTCGACAAAAGCCTGCCTGTTCGCTAAAACAGTCTGGTCACCATAGGACGCGTCCGGCACAAACAAAATATTGTAGGCCCTGTCCTGGTTGCGCTGGATGACGAAAAGTTCATACACGGTGGTGCCGGAAACTGGCGTATCGGTGTCATCAACGATGACGTTTAATTGACAAGCCGCTGTCGCCAGCGACAAAAACACGATCAGGCCGAAACGGTATGCGTGTGTATAGGTCATTGATGTCCCTATCTTTTTTCCTCTCTGTTTGATTGGGCAGCTATACATTAAGCATAGGAGACGCATGCTGAAAAATCTACTGTGTAGTCGGTTTTCAACAAAAAGTGTTAGCGAAGGCACCGCGAATTACTGTTTCGGTTTATGATGTGTGCCGAAATCAGAATAAGCAATTTAATTGAAGGAGCTCAGAATGGTTTTTCGACCACTAATTGGAATGTTTTTCCTGCCCATATTGCTCGCGTTCAGTTTTCAGGTGTTCGCAGCTGAAACAGACGCGGCCGACGCCAATGAAGAAGCCGCAACAGAAGAAGACAAAGAAGACCCAAAATGGGACGTCAGTTCTGACGAAAATTACACCGGCGAAGTCAGCATTGATACCACCGAGACCACCTGGTCGAATGTCAGCGTAAGCCCGGATGGCCAGACTTTGATTTTTGATATGCTGGGCGATATTTACTCGGTGTCGATCAACGGTGGTGAAGCCGTTGCACTGACCGCAGGCATTGAATGGAACTATCAACCGACCTTCAGCCCCGATGGCAGCCGAATTGCGTTCATCAGTGATCGTGCCGGTGGCGACAACATTTGGATTATGAACGCCGACGGCAGTGACCCAAAGGCCGTGACAGACGAGGACGAGCACCTGGTTCACAATCCTTACTGGAGCCCCGACGGTGAATTTCTGGTCGGACGCAAAGGATTTTACTCCACGCGTTCCATCATGGCCGGTGAAATCTGGATGTTTCATGCCGGCGGCGGTAATGGCGTCAACCTGGTCAAGCGACCGAATGACGAATCAGATCAAAAAAGCCGTTCAGAACCAGCGTTTTCACCGGATGGCCAGTACGTTTACTACTCCGCTGATGTGACCCCCGGGCGCAACTTTGAATACAACAAAAACTCACTGGGTGCATTATTTGCTATCAAACG
>Ga0209988_10000685_pt1 | contig 21496 bp, 17 predicted proteins | sample N075metaG_FD_183115 | JGI IMG/M metagenome (GOLD analysis project Ga0209988, IMG submission 183115) | Deep subsurface microbial communities from Kermadec Trench to uncover new lineages of life (NeLLi) - N075 metaG (SPAdes) (version 2) | ecosystem: Environmental > Aquatic > Marine > Ocean trench... | reverse complement strand
CGGGCGCGCTCGAGTTGAGAGATTCGACCTCGGCGCCCCCCGCTTCGTTCGTTCCGCTCGTGGGCGGGTGGTTCTCGGTCGGCAACGCCACCTCGAGGGGTTTGGCGGACTCCTCGTCGGTTTCGACCTCGATCTCCACGGACGGACCTTCGATCTCCCCTTCGGCGATCAGAACCTCCGAGCCGACGTTTTTCCGCCGTCGTCCGTCGCGAGTCGCCTGCGCATCGGTCTTGGCCGGGGCATCGGGATGTCGGTCCCGGAGCCAGGCGAGGTCGAGTTCGGCGGGCGAACCGGGCTCCAACACGCTCAGCTCGAATCGCTCCTGATGGATGCCGGGGCGAGCACGGATTTCGATCTCGCGGCCGATCTCCTCGTTGAGTTCCGCGAGAGCCTGCTTCGAACCGGTCAGGAGTTCTTCCGCGACCCGCGGATTGACGGTGACCGCGATCGGTCTTCCTTTCAGCTTGGGAAGATGCTTGCGGATTTCGCGCAAGACCCGAAATCCGACGCTCTCGCTGGACAGGATATAGCCGCGACCTTCGCAATATCCGCACGGTTCGCAGAGCGTTTGAACGAGATTTTCCCGCGTTCGCTTGCGCGTCATTTCGACGAGCCCGAGTTCGGAAATCTTCAGGATGTTAGTTCGGGCCTTGTCGGCGCGCAGCGCTTCGCCGAGCGCGCGATAGACCTTGTCGCGATTGCTCGCGGACTCCATGTCGATCAGATCGATGATGATCAACCCGCCGAGGTTGCGAAAGCGGAGCTGGTGGACGACTTCGGCGACCGCTTCGAGGTTCGTCTTGAAGACCGTTTCTTCGAGATCCCGTTTGCCGACGAAACGCCCGGTGTTGACGTCGATCGCGGTCATCGCCTCGCTCTTGTCGATGACGAGCGAGCCGCCGCTCTTGAGCCAGACCTTGCGTTCGAGATTGGCGTGGATCTGACTTTCGAGATCGAAGCTTTCGAATACCGGCAGACTGTCCTGGTAGTGTTCGATCTTGGGTTTCGGCTCTGCGATGAAACGCTCGACGAAGCTCTCGATGCTGTCGAAGACGTCTTTGTTGTCGACGACGATGCGTTGGGTCTCGTGGCCTGCGAGGTCGCGGACGATCCGCAAGGGCAGATCGTGTTCCGAGTAGAGCACGGCGGGCGCGGACTTCTCGGCGTGTCGTTGTTGAATCGCCGCCCAAACCGTTGCGAGGTAGCGGATATCGGCCTGCAAGTCGGCTTCGGTGACGCCGTCGCCTGCCGTTCGAATGATGAATCCCAGATTCTGGGGTCGCAGTCGTTCGACGACCTCTCGCAGTCGGCGGCGTTCTTTGTCGGAGCCGATTCGACGCGAGACGCCGACCCGGCGAGACCAGGGTGTCAGCACGAGATGGCGTCCGGGAATGGAGAGACTCGAAGTGATTCGCGCGCCCTTCGATCCGATCGGCTCTTTCGCGATCTGGACGATGATCTCCTGGCCTTCCCGGAGGACACTCGCGATGGGCGGCGGAGTCGATCGACCGTTGCGGCCGCGACCGTTGCGTCGCTTCCCACCGGCCCCGGGCTCACCCTGGGTCTTTCCTGTTTCGAGGACGCTCTCGAAATAGTCCCCGACGTAGAGGAAGGCCGCTTTCTCCAGGCCGATGTCGACGAAGGCGGCCTGCATTCCCGGGAGAACACGGCTGACTCGGCCCTTGACGACGTTGCCGACGACACTCTTGTCTCGCTGGCGTTCGATATGGAGTTCGGCGAATTGCCCGTTCTCGATCAGCGCCACCCGAGTCTCCCCGAGTTCCGCGTTGATCACGATTTCATTGCGCATTTTTCCGCCTGCCCGGCGGTTTGCCCGGTTCGCCTCTGGTCGAGGTCGAGCCCGTTCGCACCGCCAGCGCTGGCGAGTCCGATCCAAAGGGAGCGCTCTTGTCGTAGAAGGAATGTGTCGGTCGGCAAAGACCGCGGATTCGGCATTCCACGAAGGTGAAACGGCCGAACGCGCTAGGTGGGGTGCTGCTTGCTTGTGCCTGCCCGCTGTTTGCTGGCGATTCGATCTGAGAAACGCGTGGATCAGCTTGCCGCGACTTGCTCGGCTGGCTCAACAACGCGCGTGGACGTCGACCTTGGTTCCCTCTTGCTCCCTTTCGATGCTTTGGATGTCGACTCTTCGTTAAAAATCCATGACTCGCATTGGTTGTCTAATTCGTTCTGGTGCTGCGGTCATGCCGGCAGTGTTCCTGGGGAGTCTCAGAAGAAAAGCAGCACCCCGCCGCCGTCCAACTCCCCCGGGTGATCCGAGTCCGTCTCGCCAACGACTCACCCAGTGCGCCCATTGCGCGGCGAGCGTTGCTATCTGTTTTGTTCGGGCAATGAAGCCCGTGCAAACAAGGGGCGGGGAACCCGATCGAAGTACGACTCTCTCACCGTCTCACGGTACGTTCAGGGATCTTTCAGCCCTTCTGTGGACCTTTTTTGGTCACCCGTGACGAAAAGAGTCGCTGTGGTTCCGACACACCCGCGATTTTGACCCAGAACACGAACCGATATGGCCGTGTAATCATCTGGAACGGAGATTCATGGATCTGAAGCGAGCCGTCAACTCGGATCCCCGTCGGAAGCTACCCTCGGTGGATCGACTGATACGAGAAGTGGAGGGAAAAACACTCGACCTCGCCGAGTGGGCGATTCGAAGTGCCTCGAAGAGCGTGCTCGAACAGGTCCGTGCACAGCTGTCCCGAGGGGAAGGCGAGGCTGAGGGCGATCCGCTCGAACTCGATGAACTCGTGCATCGAGTGGCCACGGAGGCCCGTCATCTCGCGGCCCCCCATCCCCGGTCTGTCGTCAACGCGACCGGGGTGTTGCTGCATACGAATCTCGGGCGCGCGCCACTGGCCGAGGCCGCCCAGGCCGCCGTCGCCGAAGCCGCGGCGGGCTATTCGAATCTCGAACTCGATCTTGAGACCGGGCGACGAGGCTCACGCATGGGGCGACTCGAGGCGAAATTGATCGCGCTCTCGGGTGCCGAGGCGGCGCATGTCGTGAACAACAACGCCGCCGCCGTTCTGCTGGCCTTGAATACCCTCGCGCTCGGGCGCTCTGTCGTCGTTTCGCGGGGCGAGCTGGTCGAGATCGGGGGTTCGTTTCGAATCCCCGCGATCATGGAACGCGCCGGCGTGCGGCTGTGCGAGATCGGCACGACCAACCGCACGCATCTGGCGGACTACGCCGCAGCCATCACGCCGGACGTCGCGCTGTTGCTGAAGGTGCATCGCAGCAATTTCGAATTGCGTGGTTTCGTGGCCGAGCCCGACATGAGCGAACTCGCCGCGCTGGCGAGGGAACGGGGCATTCCGCTGGTCGAGGACCTGGGCAGCGGATGCTTGATCGATCTCACCGACGACGGCCTGCCCGGGGAGGCTTTCGCGCCGAGCCGGTTGTCGTTGGGCGTGGATGTGGTGTGTTTCTCCGGCGACAAACTGATCGGGGGTCCGCAAGCGGGAATCCTTTTGGGCCGGCGCGACCTGATCGAGGCCATGCGCCAGAATCCGCTGGCGAGGGCCCTGCGCGTCGACAAACTGACGGTGGCTGCGCTCGACGCGACGCTCGCGCTGACGCTCGATCGGAAGCGAGTGGACGAGATTCCGATCATTGCGGGTCTGCGAGCGAGTTCCGAGGATCTCGAGGCCCGCGCGCGGAAGCTCTTCGACGAGATCACTCAAACGCTCGGAGATCGATTTCGAGCGCGCGTTGCCAAGAGCGAAACGGCCGTTGGAGGGGGTTCGCTGCCGGAACATCGTTTCTCGGGATGGGCCGTCGTGGTGGAGGGCCCGAAGCTCTCGGCGCTCGCGGCGCGACTCCGCGAAGGACCTCTGCCCATCCTCGTTCGCGTCCATGACGAGGCGATCTGGCTCGACGTGCGGACGCTTCGAGACGACGAGTTTTCGACCGTGTCACAGGCTTTGTCGTTGGCCTCATCTTCGGTGTAGTCCTTCGGCGTCGTTCCTTGTGCCGGACGGATTGGCCCACGGGTCTTCGTTTGGTAGTTTAGGGACGCCCCCCATTAGCCCCCCGTTCGTCATTCGAAAGAATCGCTGGCGTGATTTGTTTCGATGAGAAAGGCGAACGAGACCGTGACGACGGCATCGACAGATCCAACGATTCCTCCCCATCGCCCCGCGCCCGCGAATGGGGGTGCCCGTCTGCTCGCCGTGGGCAGCGGAAAGGGCGGCGTCGGCAAGACCTTCGTGACCGCAAATCTGGCGACGGCTCTGGCGCGACTGGGGAAACGCGTCGTCGTTGTCGACGTCGATCTCGACGCAGCGAATCTCCACACCTTTCTCGGCGTCCCGTCGCCGCGACGGAGCCTGGCCGAATTCGTCTCCGAACGGGAAGAGGACCTCGGCAAATTGCTCGTGGACACGCCGCTGCCGAATCTGAAACTGATCGGCGCGACCCACGGAAACCTCGCGGACGCACAACCGAGTCATCTGCGCCGCGTGCGTCTGGTGCGCGGCCTTCGTCAGCTCGATGCGGATTTCGTCATTCTCGATCTGGGGGCCGGGGCCCATGCGTCCGTACTCGACTACTTCCTTGTCTCCGACGACGGCATCCTCGTGTTGCAACCCGAGCCCACGTCCGTCGAGAATGCGTATTCGTTTCTGCGTGCCGCGTTCTACCGCCGAATGCGATTGGCGATGGTCGGGCATGGCGTCCGTCGACTCGTGACTCTCGCGATGGATCAAAGGAACGAGCGGGGCATCCGAACCCCGCTCGATCTACTCCGGGAGATCGAAGCGACCGACTCGGCCGAAGCGAAACGATTCGTCGAAACGATGCGCGTCTTTCGACCCAAGCTGATCGTCAATGGCGCGCGGACGGCGGAAGATGTCAAACTCGGTTTCGCCGTGCGGAGCGTCTGCAAGAAATATTTCGGAATCGACGCAGAGTACCTCGGCTATGTGAACTACGACGAGGAAGCCCGTCGCTCGGTGTCGAGGAGACGCCCGATCGTCGATTCGAATAGCGACGCGGATGTCTCGATTTATCTTCAACGCATCGCGCGAAAGCTGATCGGCCTACCCACGACGGGTACGGGAGCGACCGCCGACCGGGTGTCCGCGCCGATCGGTCGCGGGTCGCTGGGTTCCGCTCTGCAGCGCACGTCGTCGAGTAGACCGGGGGATATCGGATGTTAGGGATGGAACAAGTCGATCACTACGACCTTCTCGAGATTCCTAGAAACGCGACGATGGCGGATATCGAACGTGCCTACCGGCTCTCCCAGCAAACCTATGGCGAGGGTTCGCTTGCGCTCTACTCGATCTTCGAAAGCGGTGAAGCCGCAGCGATCCAGGAGAGACTCGACGAGGCCTACAAGATTCTTTCCGATCCCGAATCGCGCGCGGTCTACGACGAGGACCAACCCCTTCCCGACGCGCCCGCGAGTTTGCGACCCTGGGTCGACGCACGATCCCAGGAAGTGTCGCCCGCGGCGTCGCCCAACGAGGTCGCGACTTCGTCCCCCGACGACGACGTCGAGCCATACGATGCGTTCGAAGACGAGGGCGGAGGTGATTTCGACGGCATCAGGCTTCGCCGCGCACGCTTGTTCAGAGGCTACGAGATCGATGAAATCGCCGACGTGACGAAGGTGAGCCGAACCCATCTGCGCAATATCGAAGATGAGAATTTCGTCGACTTGCCGGCGGATGTCTACGTTCGCGGCTTCGTGGCCGCCTACGCCACGGCCATTGGACTCGATCCGAAGATCGTCGTCCCCAGCTATATGGCCCGCGTGCAGGAGTCGAGGAGCGGAAATCAGCGAGGCCGCTTCCTCGGTCGAGCCTAGTTCGGCCGATTCGATGAGCGATCAAGAAACGAGCGATTCGCCCTCGCGCAAGGGGCACGACGCCACCGTCTCGTCGACGCTTCTCGAATTCGTCGTCGACGAGGGCGCGGCCGGGTCCCGGATCGATACGGCGTTGGCCGAGTTGTCCGGGGTTTCGCGGTCGCAGGTGCGACGCTGGATCGACTCCGGCGCGGTGCGGGTCGCCGGTCAAACGGTGAGGCCGAGTCGGCGTCTCGCGCTCGGTGAGACGATCGAGGCCAGGCCCAGCCAACCCGTCGAGATGAGCCTCTCGCCCGAAGCGATTCCACTCGTCGTGCTCTACGAGGACGCCGACCTCATCGTGATCGACAAGCCTGCAGGGATGGTCGTCCATCCCGCGCCGGGCCATCCCAGCGGCACGCTGGTGAACGCACTACTCCATCATTGCGGCGATCTGGCCGGCATCGGTGGCGTGCTTCGGCCCGGCATCGTCCACCGGTTGGATCGTGGGACCTCGGGCGTGTTGGTGGCCGCCAAGAACGACGAGGCACACCAGGGATTGGCGGCTCAATTCATGGAGCATTCGATCGATCGAATCTATCGGACCTTCGTTCGCGGCCTGCCGGGAGCCGATTCGGGTCGAATCGATCGCGCCATCGGGCGCCATCCGCGAGATCGCAAGCGCATGTCGGTCGAAACGCGGGCCGGCCGAGACTCGATCACGCAGTGGCGGGTTCTGCGCCGCTATCCCGAATCGGGCACGAGCGAACTCGAGATACGACCGGAGACCGGACGCACCCATCAGATTCGCGTCCATCTGGCCGCGGCCGGACTGCCCCTGGTCGGGGACGTCGTCTACGGACGGGCGCGAGGCCGCGACGCCGCGTTGGGGCGGCCGGCCCTGCATGCCGAGCAGCTGGGGTTTCGCCATCCCCGGACCGCCGAGCGGCTGCATTTCGAGGCCCCCCTGCCCGCGGATCTGCTCGCTCTCGTGGCACAGCTCGGTCCCGCGGAAGAGCCGGCGACATGACCCGCGAAGCAGTCGATTTTTTATGCGATCGCGTTCTCATAGATCGAGGCATCCCCCATGGATTCGGTCGGCGAGGCGCGCAAGCCCCTGAAAAGACAGTGTTTCCGGTCCAAGTCCACGGAATCGACATCTTCGAGGTTTCGTCCACGACCCCTTCGCTTCGAGCGAGGGCCGATATCGTGATTACCTCGACCGCGGGCGTCAGTGTGGGAATCGTGACGGCCGACTGTGTCCCCGTACTGGTCGCCGCGGAGGACGGCGGTGTGGTGGGGGCGATCCATGCCGGCTGGCGGGGTCTGGCGAGCGGGGTATTGGAGACGGGATTGCAGGCGATCCGCGCGCTGGCGAAGGGCGTGGATCTGGTCGCCGCGGTCGGGCCGGCCGCGCGGGGCTGCTGCTACGAAGTCGACCAGCGGGTTCGGGAGGCGGTCGCGGAAAAGTACTCAGCGGGTCTCGACGAGGTCCTCATCGCGGGGCGCCGCGGTCATTTTCAGTTCGATCTGGCCCGGCTCGCAACCTGGGTTTTGGGCCAAAACGGGGTCGATTGCCAACGAATTGGGGTCGAAAATCGGCTTTGTACGATCTGTCCAGGCGACCGCTTCGAGTCGTACCGCCGGGACGGCCCGGCGGCGGGACGTCTGGCTCATTTCATTACCCGACCCCTGGTGGCTCCCGGCCAGGGTTGACAGCCTCCGGACCGACCCGTAGATTGACATCGCTCCCAACCCGTAACGGGTGGAGCCCTCCCGAGCAGCCCTCAATCTAGACCGGTCGACGAGCAACATCGTGTCGACCCATTCGGGGAGAGGTCAAAGGACGCTCGATTTCCTTCAACTTCGGACTCGGTTTCGACGCTAGTACGCGAGTAAGGGCCGATTGGTCGATTGGTCGACTAGAAAGCCCTTCAAACCTAGCCGAGAGCCCCCGAGAAAAGCCGCAAGAGCGATCCGAAAGCGATTCGAAGGCCAGCCCAAGCACCGAATACTTGCAGCATCTTCGAGGGGCGACCCTCACACGATCAGCGGACCGATCCGATTCGAGTCCGGCTGGTCCTGAAATCCAGACGTCCCCCTTCCCTTCCAGCGCGGGCGCGATCCGAATCCCCTTCCCGATCCCTCAGAATTTTCCCAAAGAATTTTTCAGACCACAAAAACCCACTCACACAGACCGGTAAACCGAAATATGACGACCAATCCCACTTCCAATCCTCGACCCCGCAGAGAACGATCGCCCTCGAGTGGCGAACGTTCGTCCGAATCCAAGGACAATTCGGGTTCTCAGAACAACCGAAGTCGTCGAGGTCGGGGCCGCCGGTCTCGCAGTTCGGGTGGGGGACATCGAGGGGGTCGCGGTGGCGAGGCCAAGCGCGACTACTTGCCGAGCGATGCAGAATTGGCCGAGGAGGAGGCGCTTTTCGACCGCGAGGGGGACGAGGGTGTCGAGACTATCTCCGTCAATGACCTGAAGGCCAAATCGGTTTCCGAGCTGACCGAACTCGCAGCGACGATGGAGGTCGAGAACGTCGCCGGACTCCGCAAGCAGGACATCATCCTTGGGATTCTCAGAGCCCAGACCGAAAATCGCGGAAGGATCGTCGCCGTGGGCGTGCTCGAGATTCTGCAGGATGGATTCGGCTTTCTGCGATCTCCGGATCAAAATTACCTCGCGGCCGCGGATGACGTCTACGTCTCGCCCTCACAGATTCGGCGCTTCAGCTTGCGCACCGGGGATACGGTCGAGGGTCTGGTCCGGCCGCCCAAAGAAGGCGAGCGCTACTTCGCGCTTCTCAAGGTCGTCACGATCAACTTCGATGAGCCCGAAAAGGCCAAGAACAAGATTCCTTTCGACAATCTGACGCCGCTCTATCCCGAGGAGAAATTCAATCTCGAGACGAAGGCGGGCGGAATGACGACGCGGATCATCGACTTGATCGCTCCGCTCGGAAAGGGTCAGCGCGCGTTGATCACGTCTCCGCCGAAGGCGGGCAAGACGATGATCCTGAAGGACATCGCCAACGCGATCGCCGAGGCGAACCCTGAATCGTATTTGATCGTGTTGTTGATCGACGAGCGGCCGGAGGAAGTGACCGACATGCGGCGCACTGTGAAGGCCGAGGTGATTTCCTCCACCTTCGACGAACCGGCAACACGCCACGTTCAGGTTGCGGACATGGTGATTGCGAAAGCCAAGCGCTTGGTGGAACACGGTCGCGACGTGGTCATCCTGCTCGATTCGATCACGCGCCTAGCGCGTGCACACAACACGGTTGTGCCTCATTCGGGCAAGATCTTGTCGGGCGGCGTCGACTCCAACGCGTTGCACAAACCGAAGCGCTTCTTCGGTGCGGCCCGTAACGTCGAAGAAGGTGGCAGTTTGACCATCGTCGGTACGGCGTTGATCGATACGGGTTCACGGATGGACGAAGTCATCTTCGAGGAGTTCAAGGGCACGGGCAATTGCGAAATCGTGCTCGATCGAAAGCTGGCCGATCGTCGGACCTACCCGGCCATCGACATCAATCGCTCGGCGACGCGGCGCGAGGAATTGCTGATGGATGAGCATTCGCTCAACCGGATGTACATTCTGCGCAAGGTGCTGTCGACGCTCTCCCCTGTCGATTCGATGGAATTCCTGCTGGGCAAGATCGAAAAGACCGAGACGAATCTGGAATTCTTGGAGTTGATGAATTCCTAGCGTTCGTGGCGGATCGATTTTGGATCGCCCCATCGGCGGACGCCCGGGGCACGCTCGAAACCCCATGACCCGAACGCGAGCAAGCGAGTGGCCGATTTTCTAGAACGCATCGCAGAGGCCGAGGCGCGGAGCCGCGAACTCGAGACCCAGCTTTCCGACCCGGATGTCGGCAAGGAACCGCGAGCCATCGAGAAACTCGGTCGGCGGCTGGGCGCGCTTCGTCCGCTGCTCGAAGTAGGCGAGCGATATCGCGTGGCGATCAAGGAGCTCGAGGACAGCAACACCATGCTCGAGGACGACGATCCCGAGATGGCCGAGCTCGCTCGATCCGAGGTCGAACGTCTCGAGGCGACGCTCTCTGCGATCGAAACGGAACTTCGTACCCTTCTCACGCCCAAAGATCCCAACGACGAAAAGAATGCGCTGGTCGAGATTCGCGCCGGCACGGGCGGGGACGAGGCGGCGCTCTTTGCTGCCGAGTTGTTCCGGATGTATTCGCGTTATGCGGATTCAAAGGGCTGGACGATCGAAACGCTGTCGGTTTCCGAAACGGATGGCGGGGGGTTCAAGGAAATCATCGCGACGGTTTCGGGTCACGACGTCTTCAGTCGCTTGAAATACGAGAAGGGCGTGCATCGCGTCCAACGGGTGCCCGCGACGGAGAGTCAGGGACGCATCCACACTTCGACGGTGACGGTCGCGGTGATGCCCGAGGCCGAAGAGATCGAACTCGAGATCAAGAGCGAAGAACTTCGCATCGACGTGATGCGGGCGGGCGGGCCGGGTGGCCAGAGCGTCAACACGACGGATTCGGCGGTTCGGATCACCCATCTGCCGACCGGGCTCGTCGTACAATGCCAGGATCAGAAATCCCAGCACAAAAACAAGGCGAAGGCGATGACGGTGTTGCGTTCGCGTCTGTTGGATCTCGAACAGAGTCGCGCCGATGCGGAACGCGCCAGCGAGCGACGCTCCCAGGTCGGGACGGGTGAGCGCAGCGAGAAGATCCGAACCTACAATTTTCCGCAGAGTCGCGTGACCGATCACCGGGCGGGCGTCACATTGCACAAGCTCGATGTGTTGCTCGCAGGCGAAATGGACGAGCTGCTCGACGCCGTCCATTCGAGTCTGGCGGCGGCGAGCGAGGGACAGGCCGAGGGCGCAAAATCAGGCGCGACGTCGTGAGCGGAGAAACAGCGGCCCCCGCCTCTCGCAAGGCTCACACAAGTGGCGTGCCGGGCGCTCGCGACCGGGCCTGGACCGTCCTCGAACTGCTGCGCTGGACGACCGATTATTTTTCGCGAAGCGGGATCGACACGGCGCGCCTCGACGCCGAGATTCTGCTCGCCTACGCGCTCGAGAGCGATCGGCTTCGACTCTACGTCGACTACGAGAAGCCCGTCCTCGAAGCGGAGCGCGATCGCTTCCGTGCCCTCGTCCAGCGTCGCGCGACGGAACGGGTCCCCGTCTCGCTCCTGCTGGGCGAACGGGAGTTCTGGTCCCTGTCCTTTCGCGTGACGCCCGACGTGTTGACGCCTCGGCCCGAGACGGAGACCCTGGTCGAAGCGGCGCTGTCCAAATTGGCCGATTCCGAGAGCGCCGTCCGCATTCTCGATCTTGGGACCGGGTCGGGGGCGATTGCCCTCGCTTTGGCGTCGGAACTCCCCCACGCTGAAATCACCGCGACAGATCTTTCCGAGCCAGCACTACAGATTGCGAGGGAAAATGCCGATCATCTGCACTTGAGAGAGAGGATTCGCTTTCTGGCGGGTGATCTCTTCGAGCCGGTCGCTTCCGAGCGATTCGATCTCGTCGTTTCGAATCCACCCTATGTGGCTCGGGACGATGCGGGGTCGCTTCCACCGGAGCTTTCGCACGAGCCCGATCTGGCGCTCTTCGCGGGGGCGGATGGATTGGATGTGATTCGGCGTTTGGTGGCCGAGGCGGGCGATCATCTCTCTCCCGGAGGCTGGCTCCTTTTCGAGCTGTCTCCGGAACAGGTGGAGACGGCCGAAAGTGAACTCGCGAAGGCGGGCTTCACAGAGATCGAGCGCCGTTTCGATCTGGCAAGATTGCCGCGAGTCGTCGGAGGCCGTCGACGCGCGGAGTGAATCAGGTCCAGGGCGGACGGGTGGCAGGCCGCTGGGTCCGATCGGGATCCGACAGGTTCGACAGTGACAAAGAGCGACAGAGGAGGTTGCACATGGCCGCGAGAACGACTGCGAAACTCATGCGCGTGATCAAGACGGATGCCGCGGACTTTGCCGACGAATGGCAGAAGGTCTGTGGACGACGCGAAGATAGCGTGCTCGACGTCGATGCCGACGTGGCCAAGATCGTCGCGGCGGTCCGAGCCGACGGCGACGAAGCCTTGCTGGGTTTCGTCAAGAAATTCGATGGCGCGAAGCTGAGCCTGCTCGAAGTGGCGAACGATGAATGGGACGATGCCTGCGACCAGGTCGACAGCGCCGATCGTGCCGCGATCGGGAAAGCGGCGATGCGCGTACGCGAATTCCACCGCAAGCGAATTCCCTCCAGCTGGGAGATGCGCGAAGAGGGTGGCGGATTCATGGGCCAGCGCGTTCGCCCGCTGGCGCGCGTTGGACTCTACGTTCCCGGCGGCAAGGCGGTCTACCCCTCCACGGTCCTCATGAATGCAATTCCGGCCTCGGTGGTCGAAGTTCCCGAGATCATCATGGCGACGCCACCCGGCAAGGATGGAACGATTCGCCCCGAGGTCTTGATGGCGGCGCGCGTCGCCGGTGTGCATCGGGTCTTCAAGATGGGTGGTGCACACGCCATCGCGGCGATGGCCTACGGCACGGACATGGTTCCCAGGGTCGACAAGATCGTTGGACCTGGAAACGTCTGGGTGGCCACGGCCAAGAGGCAGGTCTTCGGCCAGGTCGGGATCGACAGCGAGGCCGGCCCGACCGAGGTCTGCATCATCGCGGATCGCAGCGCGACGCCCGCATGGCTCGCGGCGGATTTGATTTCCCAGGCGGAACACGACGAACTCAGTCAGGCGATTCTCATCACCCATGTGAAGGGCTTGGTGGCGCGGGTCCGGGACCAGTTGAAACGACAACTCGCGGCACTCGACAAGGTCAAGATCGCCACGAAGTCGCTCAAGGCACGCGGCGCCATCGTCGTGACCCGGAATCTGGCCGAGTCGATGCAGCTCGCGAACGAGTACGCCTCCGAACATCTGGTTCTCGCGGTCGAGGATCCGGAGAAACTCATGAAAGATGTCGAGAACGCGGGCGCGATCTTCCTGGGCCACTACACGCCGGTCGTGGTGGGCGACTACATCGCGGGACCGAATCACGTTCTCCCCACAGGGGGTACGGCGCGTTTCTTCTCACCGCTCACGGTCGAGGATTTCCTCAAGCGGAGCAACTTCATGAAGTTCGAGCCGCCCAAACTCCGTGAGCTGGGTGCGGATATCGTCCGATTGGCGAACATCGAAGGACTCACGGGGCATGGCGCGTCGGTGGAGCTGCGGCTACAAAAGATCCGCCGCGCCCGTCGAGAACGGGAAGCCGCGCGCGAAGCCGGGCTCTAGCCTCTCCGAGTCGTCGGGGCCGCTTCGCGGGTCGCGGTCGATCCACGCGATTCACCTCGCGCTCGTAAAGCCTTCTCAGGCGGAGAAGTTCGATGTCGTCCAAATCCAAGCAGCAGCCCGCAAAGGCGCGCGCGCGGCGTGTAGCCACGATCGCGCGCAAGACCAAGGAAACCGACATCCAGATCCGAATCGATCTGGACGGTTCGGGCCAATACGAGGTCGAGACGGGGATTCCCTTCTTCGACCACATGCTCGAATCCTTCGCACGCCACAGCCTTTTCGATCTCGAGATCAAGGCGAGTGGGGATGTCGAAGTCGATCTCCACCACACGGTCGAGGACGTCGGGATTTCGTTGGGCCAGGCGCTTCGCGATGCGCTCGGGAGTGCGACTGGAATTCGGCGCTTCGGAAGCTGTCTGCTTCCGATGGCCGAGGCGAAGGTCGAGGTGGCCGTCGACGTTTCGAATCGGCCCTATCTGGTCTATCAGCTTGCGCTCGAAAATACGCGAATCGGCTCCTTCGATGCGACGTTGACGGAAGATTTCATGTACGCGTTTTCGCAGAGTGCGGGTCTCGATCTGCATATCGAGAAACGCTACGGCAAGAGTCCGCATCACTGCGTCGAGGCGACGTTCAAGGGTGTCGCTCGGGCGCTTCGAGAGGCGGTGGCCATCGATCCGCGTGAGTCGGGTCTGCCGACAGTCAAGGGAGCGCTCTAGACCGATGCGACCTCGCATCGCGCTCGTCGACTACGGCGCCGGCAATCTTCGCAGCGTCGCAAAGGCGCTCGAACGTTCGGAGATGGATCCGATCGTGACGGCGGATCCCCGCGTCGTGCGGGACGCCGATGGCGTGTTGTTGCCGGGCGTCGGCGCGTTTCGCGACGCGATGAACGCCCTCGAGCGAGCCGGGCTGGCCGATGCGATTCGCCATGCGACCGACCGCGGCCGACCCTATCTCGGAATCTGTTTCGGCCTTCAGTTGTTATTCGACGAGGGAGAGGAGCATGGACTCACGCCCGGCCTGGGTCGGTTGGCGGGGCGTGTAACGCGCTTTCCGGACAAGGATGTCGATGGGCAATCCCTGAGGGTTCCCCATATCGGCTGGAACGAGGTTCGCTTCGAAGGGCAGCATCCCATGCTTGAATCCCTGCCTGCCTCGGACGTGTATTACTTCGTCCACTCCTACCGCCCGGAACCGACGAATCCCGAGATCATCGTGGGTCGCACGGAATACGGCGGAACCTTTGCCTCGGCGGTCGCGCACGAGAACATCTTTGCCGTGCAATTCCATCCCGAAAAAAGTCAATCTGCGGGGAAGCGCTTGCTCGACGCCTATCACGACTGGATCGAGGGAAGCCGATGAGCGTCGCCAGCCCTTTCGAGCTGATTCCCGCAATCGATCTGCTCGGCGGGCAGGCCGTACGCCTATCCCAGGGCCGCTACGATGAATCGACCGTGTATGACGCGGATCCGGCTGATGTGGCCCGTCGCTTCGCCGAAGCCGGCATCCTTCGACTGCACGTCGTGGACCTCGAAGGGGCGAAACACGGGCGACCCGTGCAGGGCGATTCGATCCGATGCATCCTCGAAGCCGTGGGCGACATTCCGGTTCAGTTGGGCGGAGGACTTCGCACACTCGAGGCCGTCGACCAGGCCTTCGACTGGGGACTCGACCGCGTGATTCTCGGGACGGCTGCGTTGAGAGATCCGGATCTGGTCAAGCAGGCGGCCCGGAAATATCCGAACCGCGTCGTCGTGGGGATCGATGCGCGGGAGGGCCGAGTGGCTGTCGAGGGTTGGCTCGAGGCGAGTCAGACGACCGCGCTCGAACTCGCGAAATGTTTCGAAGACGCCGGCGTGGCGGCGATCGTCTATACGGACATAGCGCGCGATGGCATGCTGACCGGACCGAATTTCGATGCGACGACGGCCCTCGCGGAATCGATCGGCATTCCCGTGATCGTCTCGGGGGGCGTGGCGACGAACGACGACGTGACCCGGGCGGCGAAGCTGCGTGACAAAGGAATCTGTGGCGTGATCGTCGGACGCGCAATCTATACCGGGGGTGTCGATCTCGACCGGGCGCTCCAGCAAATCGAGGCGTTGTGATGGCGCTTTGCAAACGGATCATTCCGTGTCTCGACGTCGACCAGGGACGCGTCGTCAAGGGCGTGAAATACGTGGACCACGTCGACGCCGGCGATCCCGTCGAAGTCGCCAAGCGATACGACGAACAAGAGGCGGACGAGATCACCTTCCTCGACATTTCGGCGAGTCACGAGGGGCGGGGAATCCTGCTCGACATCGTGGCGCGCACGGCGGAGAGCGTATTCATGCCGCTGACCGTCGGTGGCGGCGTTCGCTCCCTGCAAGATATCCGTGACCTGTTGAATGCCGGCGCGGACAAGGTCTCGATCATGACGGCGGCGATCAAGGATCCGGATCTGGTCTGCGACGCGGCGGCCAAGATCGGCAGCGCGAATCTCGTCGTGGCGATCGATGCAAAACAGGTCTCAGGCGAAGGAGAATCGTCTCGCTGGGAGGTTTTCACGCACGGCGGGCGGAACACGACGGGAATCGATGCGGTGGACTGGGCCGCGCAGGTGGCCGCTGCGGGCGCCGGTGAGATCCTGCTGACCAGCATGGATCGTGACGGCACGAAAAGCGGCTACGACCTGGACCTGTTGCGAGCGGTCGCCGATCGGATTTCGATTCCGGTGATCGCGTCGGGCGGCGGAGGACATTCGAGGGATCTGGCCAGGGCGCTCGACGACGGGCCGGAGGGCGGGCATTGCCAGGCCGCCTTGGCGGCCTCGATCTTCCATTTCAAGGAAACCACGATCGGGGAAGTGAAGCGGGATCTCCTGGCCGCGGGAATTCGCGTTCGCCAGCCCAAGGGTTTGGATGACCCTGTGGGGCATGATTGAGGCGGGCTGAGCCCTGCGCTAGGTTCGGCACCTTTCGCGCTTATCCCGTCGACGCTGTGGTGATAATCTCCCATGGGTGTCGAGGCTTCGAGCGAAGGGTCGAGAAACAGATACGCAGCGGAGATGCAATCGACGAGCGGGGCGCGCACTGGATGCGAATAGCGCGCCACGAAAGGGGACCCTCGGGTCACTCATAGACGGCGGAGCGAATCAGGGAGATGCGCTCGGCTTGTCTTGTCCCAAATGTCGATTGGATCCCCGCGACGGCGAGGGGAGTCGAAATGCCGGTGATCAAGATCAAAGAGAGCGAGTCCTTCGAGGGCGCGATGAAGCGTTTCAAGAAGACTTGTGAAAAGGCGGGAATTCTGACGGAGCTGCGGCGTCGTGAATATTACGACAAGCCCAGCATTCGGAAGAAGAAGAAGGAAGCGGCCGCACGCAAGCGGGCGCTCAAGAAGATACGTCGTTCTTCAATGAACTAACACGACGTTCTGTGAGAGGGTGGGTTTGAGCCGGATCCCCGAATCAGCGATCTACGAGATCCGAAACCGCGCCGACATTGTCAGCCTGGTCTCTCGCTACGTTGAGCTCAAACAAGCGGGTCGAAATTGGAAAGGGCTATGTCCCTTTCACAACGAGAAGACCCCCTCGTTCAACGTGAACTCGGATCGTCAGATCTTCCATTGTTTTGGCTGCCAAGAGGGTGGCGACGTCATCGCCTTCTTGATGAAGCACGACGGACTCTCCTTCCCCGAAGCGGCCCGCTCGCTTGCTGGAGACCTCGGAATCGAGATTCCCGAGGAGAGCGGCGGCCCGAGCGTCGGTCTCGGAACCCGCATCTTCGAAGCCAATGCCATCGCCCAGGATCTCTACCGTGAGGCCCTGCGCGAGCCGGAAGGCGAGATCGCCCGAAGCTACCTGAAAGCGCGAGGATTCGACGCCGACGCGGCGGATCAGTTTGATCTCGGCTTTGCACCCGCGCGCTGGGACGCGGTCACCGAGCGCCTACGCAAGAAGCGTGTCGCTGGCGAGCTCGGCGTGCAAGCCGGCTTGTTGGCCGATCGGAAATCCGGCTCGGGTCACTACGATCGGTTGCGCGGACGGCTGACCTTTCCGATCCAGGACGTTCGCGGTCGCGTGATCGGTTTCGGCGGGCGTGCGCTCGAGGCCGACCAGGAACCGAAATATCTGAACACCCCCGAGAGTCCGGTTTTTCACAAGCGAAATTCCTTCTACGGATATCCCGACGCGCTCGAATCGATTCGCCGATCGGGCCGCGTGATCCTCTGCGAGGGCTACTTCGATCGGATCGCCTTCGCCCGAGCCGATCTGGGCGAGGCGCTGGCGACCTGCGGTACGGCCCTGACGACAGAGCATGGACTCCAGCTCCGCAGGCGCGCACGCGAGATCGTGCTGGTCTTCGACGGCGACTCCGCGGGGCAGAAAGCGACGGAGAAGGCCCTGGGTGTGTTGCTGCCCCACGGCTTGCGAGTCCGGGCGGCCTCGATCCCAGAGGGCCTCGATCCCGATGATTATCTGGTCCGAGAGGGCGCAGAGGCGCTCCGGAAGCTCGTCGACGAAGCGCCCGACGCGCTCGAGTTATCGATTCGCAACGCAGTGCGTCAGGGAACGACTAGCCCTGATCAGAAAGCCGACGCCGTGGCGCATGTGGCGCCGCTCGTGGCGCTCGTGGCCGATGCCGTGTCGCGAGACGAGTATATTCGTCGCCTGGCGATGGCGGTCGACGCCTCCCCGGCGGCCGTGGCCGCCATCGTTCGTAACGCAGCGCGTGGTTCGAAGCAGACGCCGCAGGTCGATAGTGAGTCGTTAGGCCTCACGCGTGCGCGTCGTGACGTTCCCGAGCAACGACAGCTGCGCGCCCTCGCCCGCTTGTGTTTGCGCAGGCCAGGACTCATCGGCGACGAAATGGCGCTGAAACTTCAAGAGATCCTGCCTGTTGGAGCATGGAAGTCGATTATCCTTCAGCTGGTCGAGGCGGCCAGTGAAGGCTTGCTCATTTCGGGCGGAGACGGCGGTGTGGATTCTTTCGCGGTCGAGACACGGCTGGACGAAGAGTCAAAGCGTCGCCTGCGGGAAATCGCGATAGATGAAACTCCGATCGATGGCGAGCGGACGGCGGATCAGGTGCTCGATGACTTGATCGGGTGGTTCGATCTTCGGAGAATTGCCGCATTGAAGCAAGATCTGAAGCGACGTATGCGTGATCCGGATGCGGATCACGCAGCGCTGCTCGCGGAAGGTGATGCGTTGACACGCGAACGTCGGGCCCATCTGGGTGTCGGTTCGAGCGGCGATTCGCAAACAAACGACCGACTCGAGTGAGCGGTTGTACTGGGAAGGCAGCGGAAGCGGGAAATCGGCAGTAGAGTTGAAGAGCCCAAGGAGGACCCCCCCATGGCCTCGAATGCGTCCACGCGGGAGTCGACCGCCGAGTCGACAAGTGAAGTAGAGATTCCGATCGACACGGTCGACGAGACCGAGGTCACGCCGAAGCGCGTCCGTCGAGCGAAGAGCACCGTATCGGCGCGTGCCAAACGCGGCCGGGCCAGCGCGGAAGCGAAGGATCTCGCCAGCGAAGCCGTGACTTCGTCTGATGACAAGGCGACGTCAACTGCTGTGAAGTCCCGCAAGAAGGGCCGCCGTAGTACGCCTAATAAGTCAAAGAGAGACGAGTCCGTCGACGAAACAAGCGAGCCGCTCTCGAGAGATGAGTTGATGGCACTCGATTCGGTCAAGCGATTGGTCGAGATCGGTCAGAACGAGGGAAGCGTCAACCGCGACGACCTCAGACTGGCCTTCGAAGACAGCCGGCTGGGCCAACAAGATTTTGACGGTGTCCTTTCGATCTTGAGAAAGGAAGACATTCCCCTCGCGCATACCGGTCCCAAGACGCGAGCAGCCACGGAAAAGGCCAAGGCGAGCGCTGCGTCCGATGATGGTGGAAGCGCCGACCCTGTGCGTGTCTATCTGCGCGAGATGGGCCAGGTTTCGCTCCTGACCCGAGAGGGCGAGGTCGAGATCGCACAACGCATCGAAGCCGCGGTCGATGCCCATCTGGCGGCCTTGATCGGCAATCCCTATTGCCTTCGCCGAATGATCGAAGTCGGCGAGTTCGTGAGGGATGACAAACTCGAATTGAAGAAGGTCATCGATGGCCTCGAGGATGAGGAAGCGCCGCCCGAAGAGGAGACGCGCAAGAATTTCCTCGCGGCGATGGCACGACTCGAGAAGGTCGAACGAAGCCTGACGAAACGACATGCCGAGCTCGCGCAGAATGTGATGAGTCGTAGCGACCGGGATGCGTGCAATGCAGAGGTCGCGCAGCTCAATCAGAACGCGGCGAAGATTCTGCGCATGCAGAAAGTGACACACGCGCGCTACAAGGAGCTCGATCGATGTCTCGATGAGTTGCTCGAGAGCCATCGTCTACTCGACAGCCGCGCGGCGAAGATCGCTCGACGCTTCGATCTCGAGACCGACGATTTCATCATCTTGGCCGAGCAATCGAAGAAACGCAGTGCGGGCGGGAAGCTGGCGCTCGAAAGACTCGGTGGCGATCCGGCCGCAATTGCCGAAGCGATGAAGCAGATCGCAAGCCTCGCGGTCTTTCGTGTTCGCCTCGAAGGCGATTCGGATCTGACGCGAAGTGAAGTCGAACAGATTCGCGAAGTCGTCGACGCGACGGCGCTCTCCTCCCAAGAAGCCAAGAGCGAACTGATCGAGGCGAATCTGCGTCTGGTCGTCTCGATCGCCAAGAAATATACGAACCGCGGCCTGCAATTCCTCGATCTGATTCAGGAGGGCAATATCGGATTGATGAAGGCGGTCGACAAATTCGAGTGGCGGCGGGGATATAAATTCTCGACCTACGCGACTTGGTGGATTCGCCAGGCGATCACACGGGCCATCGCGGACCAGGCTCGAACGATCCGAATTCCTGTCCACATGATCGAGACCATCCACAAGCTGGTGCGTGCGACGCGCCAGCTCGTGCAGGTGCTCGGGCGCGAACCCCAGGCCGAGGAACTTTCCGAGGCCCTCGAATTGCCGCTCGAAAAAGTGCGCATGGTCTTGCGTATTGCGAACGATCCGATCAGTCTCGAGACGCCCGTCGGCGAAGAGGATGACAGTCGACTTTCGGATTTCATAGAGGATCCGAATGTCGTCGATCCCGCCGACGCGGTGATCCAATCGAATCTGGCGGAACACACGCGCGAATTGTTGGCGACGCTCGCGCCGCGCGAGGCCCGCGTCTTGCGGATGCGTTTCGGAATCGGCGAGCGGGCCAACCGCACCCTCGAAGAGGTGGGCCAGGATTTCGACGTGACGCGCGAGCGAATTCGTCAGATCGAGGCGAAGGCCCTGCGCAAGCTTCGGCACCCGAGCCGCAGCCGATCCCTGAAGGCGTTCCTCGAAGGATAGCGCTCGAGCGCTCGAAATCGGATTCCTCCGATCAAGCGGAGGAGCGGACGTTCCGATACGGGCCCATGAGGTCCGCTTGAAGCTCGTAGCCTGCCCCAATTGTCATGCCCAATACGATGTGGCCGGATTGGCGCCGAAGAGCGCCTTCGACTGTCGTTGTGGGGAGACGCTCGAAGCGACGCCGCCGGTCGCGATCGATGCGCCGGTTCGTCGTTGTAGCGGCTGTGGCGCGATCGCCCAGAACGACGACGAGATCTGCGACTATTGCGGAGCGGGAATCGTCCAAATCGTCGATCGCGGCAGCCTGATCTGCCCAGAATGTTATGCACGAAATCTCGATGACGCGCGCTTCTGTCTCGGCTGTGGCGTCGCCTTCGACCCGGAATCGCCCGCGTCCAGCCTGTCCGAACTCCGATGTCCATGTTGTGAATGCTGGATGACCTCTCGCGAGGTCGGTGGACTCGAAATTCAGGAGTGTCCGAAATGTTTCGGGCTCTGGGCACCCGAAAATCGCTTCGACGCGCTCGTGGATCGTGCGGTCTTGGCGGCGAGGGATCAAAGTCTGGAGGGAGATTCCTCGACACCGAGAGTCGATGGCGGCAATCCCTTCGACAACGCCGTCGAATATCGGCGCTGTCCGGTCTGTGATGCGCTGATGACCCGGCGAAATTTCCAGAAGCGGTCCGGTGTGATCGTGGATCGCTGTCATGAGCACGGGACCTGGCTCGATGCACACGAACTCGAACGAATCGCCGGTTTCGTCATGTCGGGACGTGCGGCGCGAGCGAGCGCCATCCAGCGGGACCAGGAAGAAGTGCGCGAGAAGCGCGCCGCACGGGACGTCACTTTTCGGATCCAGACGTCTTCTGTTGGTAATTCGGCAGACTATTCGATCTTCGGTAGCCGGCGAAGAACTTCGACGGTCGGGACGATTTTCGATCTCCTGGCCGAAATCTTGAACTAACGAAAGAGGGAAAAATCGTAATGGGATTCTTCGACAAGCTTCGCGCGGAACTCATCGACATC
>Ga0209988_10000684_pt1 | contig 21505 bp, 11 predicted proteins | sample N075metaG_FD_183115 | JGI IMG/M metagenome (GOLD analysis project Ga0209988, IMG submission 183115) | Deep subsurface microbial communities from Kermadec Trench to uncover new lineages of life (NeLLi) - N075 metaG (SPAdes) (version 2) | ecosystem: Environmental > Aquatic > Marine > Ocean trench... | reverse complement strand
CCAGTGCCTCGGAAACATGCGTGCCCATCAAAGACTTTTACGCGCAACTAAAGCGGAGACGGGTGATTCGTGCGGCCGTCATTTACGCTGCATTGTTGTGGGCGATCCTGCAGGTTGCCGACCTGTTGGCAGAAGCCGGGATAGTCAGCGAGTCGGTAGTTCGCTGGATAATTTTACTCGGCGTCGTTGGCTTTCCGTTGACGCTTCTCGGCAGCTGGTTTGTCGAAAGCCCGTGGAAGAAACGTCGCTGGACTTCGAATGCCGGTGACTTGCTCATTATCGTTGCGATCGCTGTCGCGGCTATTTTGTTCGCGCGGCAGCAGTGGTTTCAATCGACTAGGCGTCCGGCGATCGCGTTCCTGAAAATCGAGGCCACCGATACTCGCGAAGACACGCAGGATATTGCCAATCATATTGCGGCACGTTTTCGACTTGCGATGGCCACCTTGCCGGAAGTCAGGGTTATTGAGTTACCAAGTTCGCAGCATAACGCGCTCGCCAGTATGCCAATCGCTGAAAAGGCCACCTGGCTGGACGCCGATTATCTTTTCGGAGGCACGCTGAGTCAGGGCGACGCCACTATTCGACTTGGCCTGCAGCTGTTTGCGGCAGACGGCAGCCTGATTTGGGGCGAGCGTTACGAGGATCGTGTGATTGACCAGGTGCAGCTGCAGAATCGAGCGCTTGCTGATTTCTGGCCATCACTATTGCTGGCCGGGTCTTCACTGGCCCATGCCCAGGCGACACTCGCGAGTTGCGGATACCCGGCGCAATCGGCTGCAGTGCTTGCAGTCATGCGTGCGTCGGCTGTGCAGACAGGCGCGTCTGTGCTGGAGGAATTCATTGCAAAGACGACTGACAATGGTTTGTTGCATCTGGCACGTGCGCGACAGTTGTTCCACGAAATTGAGTCGGCGGCGCCGCCGCGGCGCCCGGTTATTCATCGCCTGGCGATGCAACATCTCGATTTCGCCGATGAAAGGTGCCCGGGGTTTCCACCGATCGAACTATCGCGCATGGTGAATACGCTCGTATTGACGGCTGCGGCAGACACGGTCAGCGGCTATGCGAACCGGCACCCGAGTTCGGCCGTCGTGTATCTCGGCATGGCGCGCGAATACCAAAAGACGGGTGACGTGAGTACATCGTTAGCTCTGATAAATATGGCGTTCGAACTTGATCCGGCCAACGGCGAAATTCTTTGCACGTATCGTGACATGCTGAGGGCACATGCGAACGACAGTCAGGAAGAGATCCTGCAAACACTGCGGCGCAATATTGTATTGTTTGCCCCGAATTCCTGCGAAACAGGACCAACTTTGTCGGGCTAAAACCGTATTAACAGGTACTAAGGGAGGGTTCGCATGAGTTCAGCCGGAGAATTCTTCGCCGAACTGCAAAGACGGCACGTTGTTCGTGCGGCAATCGCTCACGTGGTCGTTGCGTGGTTGTTAATCCAGTTTGCCGACGTTGTCCTGCCTTATATAGGTATCGTAGACGAGCCGGTGCGTTGGGCATTTGTCATCAGCGTCGCGACTTTCCCGATCACATTAATCGTCGCCTGGTTCTTCGAGCATCCCTGGCACAAATACACGGGCAGCCGCCTGGCATTCGATGTAATTGTCATCGTCGCAGTTGGCGCGCTTGCTGCAACATGGGCAGTTCGAAATATTCCCGATGTTGTGCGCATCAAGACCAGCATTGCTGTTCTCTCGTTCGCGCATTCGGGTGACTCACTTGAGCAAAGTGTGTCACGTGCGATTGCCTACGAGGTCAACAGCCTGTTGATGAAATCGAAGTCGATTGATGTGATCGGTTTCGAGAGCGTGACGTCGCCGTTGCTCGCGGGCCTCGGCACGATGGCTGTCGCCGATCGACTCAGAGTGCAACATGTGTTGTCGGGCGAAGTGTCGGTGCTCGACAATCTCATGCGTATTGACCTGCGTTTGCTCGACAGTGCGGGCGTTGTGCTATGGGACGCCGTGATCGAGGACAGTATCGACAATCTGTTTTCTGTGCAGGAGCGTATCGCTGTTGCGATCGAGTCACGCTTAGGTGCCGGCGACAATACAGTGCCAGTCGCAACGGTCGCGGCAAACCGCTGCTGGATGCCCAATGATCCGTCAGCGTTGGAGAGATACTACACCGCGCGCTATTACACAGAGCTACGGACGGACACGGAAGCATCTCAACAGCAATTGGCCGATGCGGTCGAGTTGTATCGAGAACTGATTGACGAGCATCCGGACTTCGCCGTCGCTCACTCGGGACTGGCGTGGGCGCTGCTCTACCAGGGTACTTACGACCCGGAACGCGCATTGCCTGAAAATGAACGACGTGCAGAGGCGGACCGGCTTGCGGCGATTGCACTGAACAGGTGCTCGACACTCGGCGAAGCCATGCACTTGTTGCCAAATCAGTTCGATCACGAAAATGGATGGATAGGCGATCACCAGCAGCTGACGGCGTTCATAGAGATGCAGCCTGAGACTACCGAGAATTACCAGCGGCTGGCGCGTCACTACCGGGAGACGGGGCACATTCAACGCTCGCTGGACGTTGCCGAACAGAATTACAGGTTAAACCCGCTTTCGGTCCGGTCGATCAAGGAACTGGCTTTTGCTCTTATGCAAGTCGAACGCATGGAAGAGGCAGTTGAGATGTTTGATGTCGCCACGGACCTGGGCAGCACAGGCGAGAACTTCGCCAGGACGAATGCTCCAATGCTCGAATGCAACAATGATGTCGAGTGTCTTCTTGAAAATTTGCCGCCGTATTTTGAACCCTTCTCAGATCAATTTGCCGTGATTTATCGAAAGCCGGCGAATAGTGCGGAGGCGGAGGAATCGATTGAAGCGGCGATGGCGCTCTTTTATGCGACAGAAGGTGAATTACTTAACTTGTTCAACGCGACTTCGTGCCAATTCCAACATCTCGTGCCCGTGTTTTTCATGGTGTGGGAGGCTAACAAAGAACTAAACAAGTACTGGTACTGGCCAAACGCGTGGAACCCAAAATGTGCATCGGTCTGGTCGCACCCAAAATTCCCGGCGTTCGCCGAAGAAGTTGGCTACATCGAATACTGGCAGGAAGTGGGTTTCCCGCCGGGCTTCGGCATGACCGAGGATGGGGAGTTGCTGCGCTACATCGAACCGTAAGCCCTTCTACATTTTATTCGTTGCTGGCAACTACAGTGTCGAGAACATGCTCCAGACCCAGGGCTCGAGCATGCGCATACATGCGCGGGTCGTCCCTGAACTGTTCAAGCTGTGGGAACCATGTCACAAACCACGGGTACCAGGGTAGTCTGACGTCGCGCGCGACCTCGAGCCAGGCAAACGCTTCATCGACGTCGCCCAGCGTGGCGTGACTAATCATGAGTGGAACAACGAAGCGCGGTGACCTCTCGATATTCTCGAGAATAGTTCGCGCTGCGACCGTGTCGCCGGCGGCCGCCAGAGCCGTGCCGTGTATGAAACCCCACCTCGGGTGATTACTGATACGGGAGCTCGCGGCGAGAGCTGATTCAAACTCTTCCATTTCCACATAGGTCCGCGACTTGACCATCAGAGCGACGGCGTGGTTCGGCGCAATTTCGAGCGTCCTGTTGGCCATGTTGAGCGCATCTTCATAGCGGCCCGCATTGCGATACTGATCGGCGAGCCAGCCGAGGAAGAACGGGTCAAGCGGGTCGAGTTTCGCCGTGAGCTCGCCCGGCGGCAATGAGCGTTCGCTGTCACGGTAAAGTTCCATTAGCCATGCGTACTGATACTGCGCAATCGTGAGACTCGAATTAATTTCCAACGCGCGCAGCAGTGCGTTCTCGGCGGCTGGGAAATCCCACTCGTAATACATTTTCTGCATGCCGATGGCGACGTACACTTCGGCGATCGAGTTGTCCAGCGCGAGTGCCCGTTCAGCAGACAGTATCGACGACGGATACATTCCTTCAGGGAATGGGCTATGTCCGAGCAGCGCGTAACCGTAGGCCAGTCCCGCGTGCAGCAGCGCGTTGTCGGGATCGCTCTCGACCGCCTTTTTCAGAATTGCGATACCTTCGCGTCGAACGTCATTCGAGTCGTCGTGTATGCGATACATCGCCCGCAGGTAGGCGTCGTAAGTTGCTGAATCGACGACAGGCTGTTTCGCCAGTTCCGATTTTTCTTCGGTGGACAAGCGCACATCGATGGCCTCGGCAATTGAATTGGCGATATCGTTTTGCAGGCCCAGCACGCCGGTCATTTCGCGTTCAAACGTTCCGGCCCATATCTGAACATCTCTTGCGGCATCCACGAGTTGCACGAATATCCGCACTCGTGAACCCTGCCGAGTGACAGAGCCTTCGATGATATTGCGAACGCCGAGTTTTTTTCCGACGGCTTGCATCGACAAGGTCTTGTCGATATTCGAGGCAGACCTGCGCGACACGACCGAGAGGGCACTGATCTTCGAGAGGCTTGAGATTAACGCGTCGTGCATCCCGGTCGAAAAATACGCCTGATCTTCGGCATCGGACAGGTCCTCGAGCGGCAACACAGCGATGCCGTTCGGATCGTAGGCCAGGAATTCACCTTCGTACCTGGCGCGATCGAAAACGCCGGCGGCAACGATGCCCGCGACAATCGCGAGAGCGCCGATGATCAGGTAGTCGGGAATGCGAAGTGCGAGGGCTTCGGTCGTGGCGGAATCGCCGGGCGACGTGCGCCGGATGCCCGCCGCGCTCATTTCGTAGTACCAGCCGAATATCAGGGCAATTGGAAAGCCGATGAAAGCGGCGCCCCAAAAATAGCGCAGCAGGGCGTCAGGCAGCTCAAGAGCCTGCAATGCCAATGCTACGACCTGTAGCAGAATCCAGGCGCCCACTACGTAAAGGCCAGCGGTTCGGAATACGCGCCGTCGGCGTGCTTCCGATATCAAGCCTGTGAGTGATCCCATCGATCTGCCTCCCAAGGCATAAGTATAGCCGCCGTGCAGAAAACCGGGGTCGAACCGAGGTTTTTGTGCTGTAAAAACCTCGGTTCGACCCCGGTTTAGTAGCGGAAGGTATAGGAGGCCTTGAGTACCAATTCGGTGTTCGTGCTACGTGGACGGTTTTCAATGTCGATGTCGGCGCCGTGATTGAGTACAAGAATCACTTCCTTGCCGGCCTCAGGGATGTAGCGCACTCGGCTGTTGATGCCGACCCTGTCGGCCGTGTTGTCGTATTGCAGCAGGTTGCTCCAAGACCAGCGTGAGTTAAACGCAATATCCGTTCGCAGGCTTGCGAGATGTGCTGCAAAACTGCCGCTTGGCAAGTCGACATCATTTTCCTCGAAAATGACCGCCATGGAGAAGTGGGCGGATTGCCGCCACTGGAACTCGACAAATTTCTGCAAACGATCACCTCCAAAAAAGCCGCCGGCCTGCGCCGACAGTACGACGCTGACAGGTCGCTGTGCTCCCGTTGAGACCTCCGCCCTTATACGGTCAAATTCATAGTCACCGGTCGGGATATTTAGGCGGCCGAAAAGATCGAAGGATTCGGTGACGACTTCCCGGTTTCGTTCGATGTCAACGAACCAGAAATCGCCTTTATGCGAGTACAGGCCAAGCGGACGGATACGGGTTTTCTGTGACAAGACACTGCCGCGCATGTTTGTGACCTGGGAAAAATCGATGCGGTGGTTGATTGCGCGCCACATGCCGGTTTCGGGTCGCGTACGATAGCGAAATCCGGCCAGGTGACGACGAATTCCGTTGCGGTTGACGAAGCCAAGCGCCGGGTTGAAGTTTTCCTGAATTTCTTCACCGGCCAGGTAGGCTGAGATCCTGTCATTGGGCATCTCCAGGCGCGCGCCAAATGCTTGATCGTCTCCGCTCAGGTTCGAGGAGTTAGTTTGCTGTACCCAGAAACTGCCGGTCACTATCTGGCCAAACGGACCGTCGCTGTTGCGATAGAGAAAGTCCGCGCCGACCAGTGAATTCGTGTCATTCGACGTCGGGTCGCCATGAGTCATGATGAATCCGACTGCAGATTCGTCGAGTACATTCATTGATGCCCTGGCAACGAACAGGTCTTTTGCGGTGAGATCGCCGAATTCCTCCTGACGGATGGCAAGCGCGCCGAGGTTGAAGTTGCTGACACGTCCGGTCAACTTCGCGCCTGCAACAATGCCAATGGGCTCGCCGTCATCCGACAGTCCGATCTTGCGCGAGAAAAACGGTCGTCCATTGGTATTGATGTTGCCGAATTCGAAAATGCCGGCGTCCTGCAAAAAGAAGTCGCGCTTCTCCGGGAAGAACAGGGAGAAGCGATCCAACGCTACCTGCTGATCGTCGATTTCGGCGGTCGAGAAATCGGTGTTTATGGTGAACGTTGCTGCCAGCGAGGGTGTGATGCGATAGCGAATGTCGAGCGAGGGCTCGAATGTGTTGTTGTTTTCGCCAAAGACGAGATCGCGGCTTTGGCCCAGTGACAACGAGGGCACTATGTCGAGCCCCAGGCCCTGTTCGATTCCGCTGATGCCGGTAACTTCGCCACTGTAGGCTGGCCAGTCCTGCCGGTCATGTGACGACCAGTATGCATACTCCTGTTTGCGAACAATACTGCGGCCGAAATTGATTCCCCAGGTATCCGAATCCGGGTTGAACGAGATGGATTTGAACGGGATCGCTATTTCAGTCACCCAACCGTCTTCGTGAATTGCCGATTCGACTTGCCAGATGGCGGACCACTCCTCGATGAAGCGGGAATTGTTCTCTCGCAGTGCATCGCGTCGAATGCCGTTCGCGTTGACCTGGAAAAAGTAGTCGTTGCGCTTGCTGTTGAAGCTGTCGAGCATGATCCAGAAACGGTCGTCTGAGTAAAAAGTCTTGCCCTGGATCATTTGTGTTGCACGAATACCGGATGGGTCGCTGTCTTTAAGCTCTGCGGCGATGTACAAAAAATCGTCGTCATAGGTCACGCGAACAATAGTCGCTTCACTTGGGACAGCCCCATCGATCGGTGAGGTCTGGTGGAAATCATCGACATAGGCTGCGGTCGACCACACAGCGTCGTCCAGTCGTCCATCGATTATGGGTGGTGTATCAGTGCGCGAGATCGTGAATGATTTGCGGCCACTATCGCCCGCCACCGCTAGCGACAAGCTCGGTAGCAGTAGTGCAAGGCTTAGCAGCAAGATCTGACGGCGTGCGCGAATGCTCATCGGTATTTCCAGGAGTCATGGTGTGGTGACCCTTAGAGGTGTGAGGAGACAGGATGGTTGCGCGTCTTGCGACGAGGTGTTCCAGGCGCGCGGTAAGCGGTGCGCATACCGCCCGGTGGGTCAGATTCGATCGGCCAGGCGCTTGAGGTTGGCCTTGTATTTGCGGCTCAACTTGAGCTCCTTGTGGTCACCCAGCGTCAGGAAGTACTCGCCGTTTCGGTGCGGGCGCATCGACGTAACGCGGCGTCGATTGACAATCGCCGAGCGATGCACGCGGACGAAGATGCTTGGGTCGAGTAGCTCCTCAAGCCGTTTCATCGTGCCGCGAAGAACATAGGTGTTGTTGTTGGCGTGCACGCACATGTAGTCACCGGCTGCGTCAATCCAGTCGATCGACTCGATGTCGACACAGGATGTTTTCGCCCCATCGCGAATTGCGAGACGCTCCGGCCACGTCTTGTTGGCGTCGATCGCCCCGGCAAGTGCGCCCTCGAGCGTCAGTTCCTTGCCGGTTATCTCACAGATGAACTTGAGCAATTTGCTGCGATGATCTTGCGCGAGCTTCTCATCGAGTGTCTTCCGTGCTCGTTCGATAGCCTCAGCCAGGCGTTCGTCGTTGATTGGTTTTAACAGATAATCCAACGCATTCGCATCGAAGGCCTGCAGTGCAAATTCATCGTAGGCCGTCACGAAAATCACCACAGGCATGTCATTCCCTGACAATCGTCGCAGTACCTCGAAACCGTCCATACCGGGCATCTGTATGTCGAGAAACATCAGGTCGGGCGAATGCTCTCGCGCGTCCTCGAGCGCTTCACGACCATTGCGGCTTTGTGCGCAGATCTGAATGTCGGGATATTTCTCGAGCCGGATTTCGAGACCGCGGCGGGCGAGCTCTTCATCATCAACAATCTGTGCCTTAAACATCGTGCGTCTCAAACGGGATATTGATTGTTACGACCAGGCCGCTGGGGTCGTTCGGCGCCAACGTGAACGCCTGTTGGTCGCCGTACAGCTGCTGCAACCGTTCACGGGTATTTTTCAGGCCCACCCCCGATGACTTGTGTTTCTGGCCGCCGTTACCCAGTCCAGGCCCGGTATCGGACAACTGCAGCACGAGCGTGGAATGCTGCACCTTCGCCGAAATTCGCAACGTGCCGCCGTCTTCCAGCGGTGTGATCGCGTATTTGATCGCGTTCTCAATTAACGGCTGCAGGATCAGGCTGGGCACCAGTGCCAGCAGCGCACGATCCTCAACACTTTTGCTGATTATAAGCCTGTCTCCGAATCGAACTTTCTCAATCTCCAGGTAGAGATCGATCGCGCCGAGTTCCGAGCCGAGCGTTACGCGCTTCATCGGGTCGTTATCCAGTGTGTAGCGCAGGAAATCGCTGAGGCGGCTGACAGCCAGGTTCGCGGTTTCGTTGGCGCCATCGAGAATCAGGGTGGAAATCGCGTTGAGCGTGTTAAACAGAAAATGTGGATTCAACTGATAACGCAACATCTTCAGCTGCGCCTGGTGGGCAGCGGCCGTCGCTTTGAGTGTTTGTTGGGTCTGTTCCTGGAGTTGCTGGTAATACTTGATGCCGAAATAGAGCCCGCTCCAGCACAGCAATATATAGAAGGAGCCCATGATGCCGCTCACGTAATCTACGAGCTCTTCGGGTCGCCAGCCGCCTTTGACCCAGTCCCAGTACCAGAGGTTGTGCAGCCAACGCCAGCCGAGCGCAACGACGTAGCTCGTCAACAGCATGCCGGCGCCCAGTGTGAGAACGGAGCCATTCCAAAGCCTGCGGTACAGGTAGCGCATGGGAATCGTTGCGACGAAAGCTGCAAGCGCAGTTGCAGCAACCAGGGCGAAGTAGGATTCGGGCTTCTCATGCGCCAGCGCGCCAAGCCACGCGGCCACCAGATAGCCGGCCCAGCCCGAGATGTTCAGGGCCCAGAACAGGCGATTGCGATTTTGAAATAACTCGTTGGCGTTCATGTATGGCTCAGGCACTGGCGGCATAAGCCGCCCAACGGTCGATTATAAGGCCCCCGGTAATCCTCTGAACACGGTTCATCGCGGCATCGGCACAACTCATCGTGTCAGGAGGACCGACAGGCTGCCTACCGACCAGCATAGGGGTTTATACCTAGTGGTTTATACCTAGTGGTTTTTACCTATTGCGAACAATTCAGTCTGGACTATTGTGTTGCGTAGTAGCTTACGTTGTCAAAGCCTAACCCTGCAGAACTCGCATTCAACACATTAAGGAAGACCTGAAGCGCAGGGAAATAGAGCCTTTCGAAGGCGCCGTACGCTACGCCACTTTTAATTTGACCTTGTAGTAGAAACGCAACAATTTATTATTTAAACCACTTTCAGCGATGCCGCTGGCGTGACTTACATAACAGCATAAGGGGAAAATCTAATGCGAACTTTCAAACTAGCTGGGCTCGCCTTTATGGCCAGCGCATTGGTTGCACCGTTAGCGGTAAATGCCCAGGCAATCGGCGATGAAGAAGTACTCGAGGAGATCATAACTACGGGGTCGCGGATCAGGGTGAACCCGAATCTCGCGGCCCCAATTCCCGTGCTGAGCGTGACCGGCGCCGAAGGGATTAAACGGGGCAATATCCGGGTCGAGGATTTCGTCAACACTCTGCCACAGGTAATGGCCGGCCAGGCTTCCGAGATGGCAAACGGCTCCTCAGGCACCGCAACCCTTAACCTGCGCGGTCTGGGTAGGAACCGGACGCTGGTGCTGATGGACGGACGGCGGCTTCCCTACGGCTCCTCGGCCATCAGCGCTGCCAACCTCGACATCATTCCGTTGCAGCTCGTTGAGCGCGTGGACATCCTGACCGGTGGCGCCTCGGCGGTATACGGCTCGGACGCCGTCGGCGGTGTCGCCAACTTCATCCTCAAGCATAATTTTGAAGGCGTCGAGGTCGGCGTTCAGTACGGCCAGTCCTATAACGACAACAGCAACGGCTTCTGGGAACAAGTACTTCTGGCGGGTGGTCAGCCGGTGCCCGGCAGCAGCACGGACGGGGAAGAGACGCTCATTTACATGATGTTAGGTGGAAATATTGCTGGTGGGCGTGGCAATGTGACCCTGTTCGCTTCTTACGAGAATCGCGAGGAAATCAGTCAGGCGAATCGTATTGAGTCCGGGTGTGCGCTCGGCCAGGACGACGGATCTCAAAGCTTCGGTGGCTTCGGGTGTGTCGGCTCGTCGAACTTCCGTGCATTTAAAGGCGCAGGCGGCATAGACGGCGGTCCATCGATCGGGACTCACTTCCAGCTAGCGGACGGGACCATGATTCCTTTTGTGGGCGGCCCCTCGACGACCTACAACTTCGGCCCGGAAAACTTCTTCCAGCGTCCCTCGCAGCGCTACACACTCTATGGCCTGGGTCATTTCGATGTGTCTGACAACCTTGAGGCATTCATAGATCTCTCGTACACCAACAATGTCAGCGATTCCCAGATTGCACCGACTGCCTCCTTCGGGAGCGTCTACACCATCAACTGCGACAATCCGTTTATCCAGAATAACCCCGGCGTACCAATGACCGAAATCTATGGCTGTAGCGATGCCGATATTTTAGCCGGCACGCTCAAATCCAGCAGTCGAATGGCGCACCGCAACGTCGAAGGCGGCCCGCGTAGTTCCCTCAGAGAGAACACTGCCATGCGCTTAGCCGCCGGACTTCGCGGCAGCTTCGCCCAGGATGTCTGGTCCTGGGATGTTTTCGCCCAGATCTCGGAAACCCGCGACCAGGATATATCCACGAACGACTTCGTCGTAGCAAATCTCAACCAGGCGCTCCTGGCGACCACCGATGCGGACGGCAATGTCGTCTGTCAGGATCAGTCGGGTGGCTGTGTCCCCTACAACATCTTCCAGCGCACAGCAGCTGGCGAGACCATGGTGACGCCGGAAATGACCGCCTTTCTCCACGGGATAGGAATCGTCAACGGCATGACCTCGCAGTTCGGGTACGGTGGCACCATTCAGGCCGACCTCAGCGAGTATGGCTGGAAAATTCCGTCCGCCGACTACGGCGTCAGCGTGCTGTTTGGTTATGAGTTCCGCGAGGACAAACTCGAGTCGCGGCCCGACGAGATCAGCCAGGTGCCGGGCGGTGGTTTCACGGGCGTCGGCGGCGCGACCCTCGCGGTTTCCGGTGAAATGGAGGTGAACGAGTTCTTCACGGAGATTGAGGTGCCGCTCATATCTGGTAGGACAGGCATCGAGGAACTCACGTTTCGCGCTCAGGGCCGCACTTCGAGCTACGACGGGACGGGCAACAACACGACCAATTCATTCGATGTCGAAGCCTACGGCTTCTCGCTTTTGTATGCGCCCATTGACAGTCTCCGCTTCCGCGGCCAGTATCAGCGCGCCGTGCGGGCACCGAATGTGATCGAGCTGTACACCGGGCAGAACACCAACCTGCCAGACCTCAACCCGGCGGGTACCAACTCCCAGGGCGTTCAACTGTTCGACCCCTGTTCCACCGCTTTCCCGATCGCGACACTCGCGGCGTGCCAAAATACCGGCCTGACGGCGGCGCAGTACGGCTCGGGCTTGGTCGACGACGTGATTTCGGGCCAGACCCAATCTATAACTGGCGGTAACCCGTTTCTCGATCCGGAGACGGCAGATACGTACACCTTCGGGTTCGTGTGGACGCCGGAGTTCGTTGAGGGTCTGTCCGTCAGCGTCGACTACTTCACCATTCTCGTCGAGGACGCCATCGAGGCCGGAATCGATGCGCAGGTCATCTTGGACAACTGTCTTGCCACCGGGGATCCCGCCTTCTGCAGCCTGATGCAACGGGCTCCGGACGGCACGCTGTCTTCCGGAACTCCTGGTGTCGGCTTCCAGAATGTCAACATCAACATCGGTGAGCTCGAAACCACAGGTGTGGACATCCAGATCGGGTACGCGTTCGATACTGGACGCCATACGCATATTTTTGACTATGCTACGACCATCATGGATCAGCTGGACACAGTTCCGTTCCCTGGCGCCGACGCAATAAAGTGTGCCGGCAAGTTCGCCAACCCATGTGCACCGCCCTCGCCTGAGTACCGGCACCGCGTTCTCTACACCTGGCAGACGCCTTGGTCGATTGACGTAACCACAACCTGGCGTCACTTCGGCTCAATCGACAATATTAACTCTAATGAGACACTCGAGGTGAAGTTGGATTCGGTCAATTACGTCGATCTGTCCGCCAACTGGTACCTTATGGACGACAGCATCACGATCCGGTTCAGTGTGCTGAACGTCTTAGGGGAGGATCTTCCGGTCTTCACGGGTGCCGGTACGGCCCCTGGCAACGGCAATAGCTATCCGAGCATGTACGACACCAGTACTACGTATTTCGCTGCCTTGAAGTACAACTTCTAGACTGTGTAATATAGTCTGGTCTCTGTAAGAAAAAATACCCGCAGTTCGCTGCGGGTATTTTTTTGCATGTACAGGGACAGAACCGGCACCAGGCGACACTGTTGCCGGAACGACTGGACGATCTGATCGGCGACGACAACGCGGTTCGGCTGATTGACGCGTTCGTCGACTCGCTGGATCTCAAGGCACCGGGCTTTGCCCGCATCGAGACCAAGGGCACGGGTCGTCCGCCGTACCATCCCTGAGATCTTCTGAAGCTGTACCTGTACGGCTACATGTACGGTATCCGGAGCTGCCGGCGGCTGGAACGCGAGTGCCACAAGAACACTGAGGTCTTGTGGCTGTTGAGTCGGCTGACACCGGACTTCAAGACCATCGCCAACCTCCGCGTGGACAACCGGGATGCCTTGCTGCGCGACCAGCTTGAGCAGGGTGGAATTTCAGTCTGAATGGGAACGCCGACGCTGACCAACTGACCGACAGTCCAGGGCCAGCCGTTGGTCCAAATGAAGCGCTTTTTGCGGAATTTGCGCAAATCGGCAAGATCAACGGTTAATACGCAAAAAACTTCGTTACCGGGTATATGACCATTGTTGCCCTGATTTTTGTTGTCGAGATGCAACACAATTGCTTCGATGGTGCCATCTGGGCCCCTTGTTGCATCTTCGCAACACTTTTCAGGCCAAGAAACGGTATTAGTTAACAAGAGCTTGGATAAATTTATAGTTTAAATAACAAAAAGTTATGAATATCACGCCCGTAGCCGTTATTCTTCCGGGCTGCTGGAAGCGGATTGCGTGTTGCGTTGGATGCGATTGTTGGGCCTATGGTACTTAATGCCCGAATAGTATATATTCTGCCCACTTGTCCATAGGTACTTACCGCTTGTCTATAGGTATAGACCAGTAGATCAATAGGTATAAACCAAAAGATCTATAGGTACTTACCACCAAGCTCAGCGCCTTGGACAGTTTCTGAAACCATAGGGGATTCTCATGGCACGAAATATCAATGTCAGAAATGCTGTCAAGCTCGCGCTTGCGGTAAACGCTGGCCTCCTAGGTTTGTCTGCAGCACCCGGCGCACTCGCGCAGGAAGGTGCAGGTGAACTCGAGGAGATCACGGTTACCGGATCACGCATTAAGAAAAAGGACTTTACGTCCAACGCACCCGTCTCAACGATTGGCTTTGAGCAAATCGAACTGACCGGTACGGTAAACACCGAGTCGCTGCTTAACACGCTGCCACAAACGGTACCTGGTTTCGATCGTACATCGAACAACCCGGGTAACGGTACGGCATCGGTTGATCTGCGTGGCCTCGGCTCGAACCGTACGCTGGTTCTCATTGACGGTAAACGCGTTGTCCCGACCAGCCGTAACGGCTCGGTTGACATCAACTCGATTCCGACCGCACTGATCCAGAACATCGAAGTACTCACAGGTGGTGCTTCAGCTGTATACGGTTCAGACGCTATTGCAGGTGTTGTTAACTTCATCCTCAAAGACGACTTCGAGGGTGTAAATATCAACGCAGGCTTCGAACAAACGTTTGAAGGCGACGCAGCGATTTACTCTACAGACATTACGCTGGGTGCAAACGTAGCTGATGGCCGCGGTAACGTGACCTTCAACTTCTCGTTCACCGATCGTGATGATCTTTTCCAGGGTGATCGTGATTTCGCAGCTGTTGCACTGGCTGAAGATGGCAGCGGCGGCTTGGAACCGACTGGTTCTTCAGGTGTTCCGCAGACGTCTATCTTCAACGGCGGCTTTGGCGCTGAGTTCCCGAACAGCTCAGGTATTATCTTTGAGCAAGACGGATCGATCCGCGAGTTTGTGACCAGCGGTCAGGTAAATGACTTCTACAACTACGCACCGGTTAACTACATTCAGTTGCCGCAGATTCGTTACCAGGGTACAGCTCTTGGGCACTTTGACGTCAGTGACAAAGCAACCGTTTACGGTCGTTTCATGTTCACGTCTTCAAAGGTTCCGCAGCAGCTTGCTCCGACACCGATCTTCCAGACCTCGACGTTCACGCTTGATGGCAACCCGTTCATTACGGCTGCTGCACAGCAGAGCATCTCGGACGGAATTGGTGACGGCGTAGATACCGACGGTGACGGCATCGATGACACAGCAACCGCATTGGTTCGTCGTCGTCTGCTCGAAGTTGGCCCGCGTATCTCTAACAGCGGTTTCAGTACCTACCAGGTACAAGCTGGCGTTAAGGGCGACCTTACCGACTCTTGGAGTTATGACGCTTTCATCCAGGTCGGTAACGTAACAGCTACGGATCAGCAAATTGGTAACGTCAACCGCGACCGTTTCAACCAGGCATTGTTGCTTGATCTGGCTGCAGACCCGCTCGGTGGCGTTTGTCAGGACACGGGAACTAACGGTTCGACACTGGGTTGTACTCCGATGAACCTCTTCGGCCAGGGCAACATCAGCCAGGACGCTGCTGACTTTCTGAAAGTAGCCGTTGCTTCGATCGCTGATTACGACCAGAACGTCTACGGGTTGACCTTCACCGGTGATCTGGGCGGCCTTGAGCTTCCTGGTGGCGCAATCGGCGTTGCAATCGGATTCGAGCGTATCGAAGACTCCTTTGCGTTTCGTCCGTCGCAGGATCTCGCTGCTGGCACGATCGCTGGTTTCAACGGTTCTCCGCCGGTATCGGGTAGCTATTCCAGCAACTCGTACTACGCTGAGGCTTACCTGCCGATCCTGATGGGTGTACCGATGTTTGAGCAGCTCGATATGGAACTCGCCTACCGTTCGTCGGATTACACGACGTCTGGAAATGTTGAGGCCTACAAGATCAGTGCTTCATGGGCTCCGATCGCTGACTTCCGCATCCGCGGTGGTTACAACCGGGCTGTACGCGCACCGGGCATCGGTGAGTTGTTCTCGCCGCAGGGTGAAGGCTTCCCGGGTGCAATCGACCCATGTTCTGCTGCCGGTAACCCGGATGCAGCAACTGCTGCGATCTGTACAGCTACAGGCTTGGCTGCGAACCTCGTTGGTTCTGCAGCTATTAACCTCGCCGCTGGCCAGGTACGTCAGGTATCGGGTGGTAATCCGGCACTGCAGCCGGAAGTTGCTGACACTTACACGATTGGATTTGTTATCCAGCCGTCAGCGCTTGAAGGTCTGTCTGTCAGTATCGATTACTTCAACATCGAAATCGAAGACTTCATCACAAGCTTCGGTGGTGGTGCTGCTAACGTCCTGAACGTATGCTACGACGCGTCTAACCCCGCGGGTGGAGCAGGTTCAGCGTTCTGTAGCGTTATCAACCGTCGTGGTGATGGATCGATCGAAGGCGTTTACCTCAACATTGCAAACGTTGCATCGCAGACTCTTACGGGCTTTGACATCGTCGGTTCTTACGACTTTGACATGTTCGGTGGTGATGCTCGCATCAGCTACGTCGCTACGTTCACCGAAGAATCGCTGTTCACAGCATTCCCGGGTGACACGTCGCCGGTTGAGTGTGCAGGTAACTTTGGTTCGCTTTGTGGCGAACCACTGCCTGAGTACGGACACCGTACGTCACTACGCTGGACTGGCGACAAGATCACAGGCCAGTTGTTGTGGCGCTATGTTGGCGAAGTGAAAGACGATGACCCTAGTACGGTCTACAGCGTTGAGAAGATCGACGGCTACAGCACCTGGGATTTGTCCGGTACTTATCGCTTCACCGATAACTACTGGGTAACCGTTGGTATTGACAACGTTCTGGACGAAGGTCCGCCAATCATTGGTAATAACGATGAACAGGCTAATACCTATCCGGCAACTTACGACGTATTCGGTCGCACGTTCTTCATCAGAGCGACGGCTGACTTCTAAGTAAGTCTGACAGGATGTCAGGAAAACGGCGGGCTTTGCCCGCCGTTTTTTTTCCTGTCATAGATTTGAAAAACCACTAGCATTGGTGATATGAGTAGCACTGATCAAGGCTGGGCAGACTACTGGCAGCACGACGGTGACAGTGGCGAGGTTTTTGTTAACGCTAAGGGTGAGCGCCACCCGGCGCTGGAGGAATTCTGGAACGCCGTATTTGAGGGAACAGCGGCTGACGCGGCGGTTATAGACATCGCGAGCGGCGCGGGTTCTGTTTTTGCACACCTGCCCGAGGGGCACGGTCTGCAGTTATTCGCCGCAGACATTGCACAAGAAGCGCTGGCGTCGCTCAGCAATCGAATTCCCGGCGTTACGACGATGGTTTGTTCGGCCGATGCAGTGCCGTACGGTGACGGCCGTTTTGATCTGGTCGTCAGCCAGTTTGGAATCGAATATGCGGGCATAGATGCATTCACAGAAGCAGCACGCCTGGTCGCTCCGCGCGGACGACTCGTGGGCCTGTGCCACGTGGAAGATGGTTACATCGACAGCAATAACAGGGCGCAACTGGACGAGGCCGTCCTGGTCGACGAGAGCGGGTTTATCGACCTGGCCATCGACCTGACGACGGCAGGCTTCTCGGCCGATACGGCAGCCAGGCATCGTTCAGAGAAAGCATTTGTACCGGTTATGCAGCAGGTTGCCGATGGCATCCGCCGCTGTCCACAGGGTATTCACAGCCATTTGATTCAAGGCTTCCAGCAATTATTCGAACAGCGTCAGAGATACGATGAGACGGATATCACGTCGTGGCTTGGCGAAATGCGCAAAGAGCTCAATAAGAATATAGATCGTTTGACGCGGATGCGTGCGGCAGCTCTGTCGCCTGAGGATGTGGCAAACATTACTGAAAACCTGAGGTCGGCAGGACTTCAGGGGATACAATTCAAACAATTCATGACGTCCGGCAATAAATTGCCCGTGGCGTGGAGTTTGTCGGCCTCGCGGCCGGCAGAGTAAAAATCGGAGACCAGGAAATGACAGATACATCTACGGCAACGGAAGCGGGTGAGATAACAGGGCAAATGTTCCTGTACGAGAAGCCCGAGTTGCTTAATAAGGACAAGCACGGCTCGATGGGATTTACCGTAGTCGATAAACCCTACGAGTTTGTTGGCAAGGTAAGGGCCGTTCCTTTGACGATGGTGGAGTTCGGCAGTGCGCAAAGAAACTTTCCGATCATCTTTTCGAACATGGAGGATCCGGTTCCTCTCGCGGTACACGGAATAATCGACGACGAAAATCTATTCGTCGACGAGGATGGAAAATGGGACGAGATGAGCTATATCCCGATGTACGTGCGATGCCATCCGTTTACGTTTGCGGGAGATGGTGAGCGCATGGCCGTTGTCGTTGACACGGCGGCTGCGTCAGTCAGCTCGAATCCACAGTACCCGTTTTTTGTCGACGGCGAAATTTCGACGCACACTAAAAAGCTTATGGATGCCTGTGCCAAGTTTGAAGGTGAGCGCAAGCGCACAAAGGAGTTTTGCAACAAGGTAAAAGAGCTGGACTTGCTAACACCGCTAAGCGCGACGCACACACCTGACGGTGCTTCTGAGCCACAAGCGCTCGCAAATTACATCGCGATCGATGTTAAAAAGCTAAACAATCTGACGGCTGACGTTGTATACGAATTGCATACTAAAGGCTTTTTGTCTGCAATCTATCTGCAGTTGTATTCACTGGAAAACTGGCGTCACCTGATGGCCCGCCGGATAACAAAAATCAGCTAAGAAGAAGTTCTTGATTCAGACCGGTACCGCGTCAAATGGCGCGGTCACCCGGATTGAATCGTCGTGGATTGGCACTGTCCCGTGCCACATGTAGGACGGAAACAAAACGAGCAGGCCCGCTTCAGGGCAAATCCATTTCTGCGCAGGCGTCGGCGGCGTGGTCGCAAACGGTGGCTCGCCAAACTTGATCCAGCCTGCCTTGTTATCCGCCGTCTTTGTTTCTTCAGGTACGACGACGTAGTACGAGGAGCTTATCCAGCCTTCCGGGTGAACGTGGTTTACATGCCATCCGCCACCTTGCAGTTTGACCGACCAACTCCCTGTGAGTTTGTAGTTGCCGGTATTTCTCGCTGTCATCGGATGATCGTCGCCGTTGCCGATGTCCTCCATGTACTGGCGAATCGGTTGATCGAGGGCGCTCACATACGCTCGAATGACCGGGTCATCAATTGTTGTCAGGTCTCGCGGTGTTTGACTACCCTCGCGCAAGGACTGCTCAAGCGGATGCGTCTTGTACAAGTGCCACCGGTCCAGCACCTCAAGGAAGGCACGATTGAAGGACTCAATGTCTGCAAAGCCCTCCGGCACGGGCAAGGCATAAGCTCGTACAAAGCGATCCATGTCCACCAACTTGTCGTAGCTTTCTGAACCCAGCAAACGCAGGGCTGTCGCCTCGCAAGCGATCCAGTGCTGGTCATTGGGTTCTGCTTTTCGCATCGGCAGCGTGTACTCAAGTGCCTCGTCGGCTTTGCCCTGCATAAGCAACGCTGTGATCAGGCTGCCCTGCACAATACGATTGTTCGATTCCTCGGCCAGGCATGCCTGCGCCGCCTTCTCCGCGGCCGCCGCGTCGTTCAAATCGATCCACGCGGTCGCTTCAACTGTCCAGGCATCTGCCGGCAGTGAGAAAGCCTGCCGTGCAGCGGCCAGTACCTCGACCGCTTTTTCAGGCTGCCCACTCTGTCTGTACAGGTCTGCTGTTGTAATAACAAGATCGGCTTCTTTGGCTGCAGCAGCAAGCAATTGACTGAAGCCATCCTGGTCCCGGGTCATCCACAGCACTCCCGCATAGACTCGAAGGCAGACGTCAGTCGGGCCGTCGGCAAAGGATTTGCGCAAGTCAACAATTGCTTCTTCGGTTCGTCCGAGTTCCAGTCTTGCCCTCGCACGCATAAACATTATTGCCGCTGCGTCATCGCCTGAATTTATCAGTGCATCAAACGTTGCCTCCGCTGACTCTACGGCGCCGGTTTCGAGCTGCACACATGCGTAGCCATAGCGAACGACAGGATCCTGTGGCGCCGATGCCAGGAGCGGCCCATAAACCGCGGCGGCATCTGCCCAGCGTTTGGCATCGATTAACAAGCGCCCAAGGCCCGTTCCAGCCTGTTTAAAATTTGCCTTGATCGCGAGCGCGCGCCTGAACGCCCGCTCAGCCATCTCCAGTTGGCCCATTTGCATGGCCAGAACCGCCTGATTGTTGGCTATTTCGGGGTCGTTGGGGTCATCGGACACGGCCCTGGCAAAAAGCGACGCGGCTGTTTCCTGGTTTCCCGCAGCTTTCTCAACGAGTGCGAGCAAATGCACGGCCTTCGGATGTTCGAAGCCACTTAGTTGCCGCCGGGCTGTTACGAGGTCGCCGCGTTGGAATGCGGCATAGCCCGCCTGTAAGGCCTGATTGAGCTGGTGCATAGCCCATTTTGCCGGAAATTTGTGGTCAACCCCTAATCTTCGAGGGAATATTTTATTTCGTAGAGACGATTGGAAAATTCGGCCGGCTCGCCGTCTTTGAACGCCGGGCGAAAAATAAAGCCGTCGACATGATCAACAACAATCGGGTCCCAAACGCCGCTCGGGTCACCTTCGATCAATTCAATATTGAGGGTGCGACCGTCCGAATTAACATCGTATCGGACAATGAGTCGACCGAAGGCCGTACCATTCTCAATGTGCGACTTCGTCATTAACCTACGCATTGCCGGTGTTGAATACTGCGGCAGATCATTGAGCAACGATGGGCGACCAAATCGTGCGTGGCGCTCATCGACAAGCGAATCGTCGGCGTTCAATTCCTGCCAAGCGGAGCGATAGTTTTGCATGGCAGCACGCCGATCGCCGGTACGAACGCTCAGGTAATCACCCATCGCGATATAGGAGTCGGCACGATCCAGGTTTGTTGCGTCATCGCGTTTTTCTGCGATGTAAGCTGCGCGCCGCAGATAGCGGCGTGCGACAATCGGGCCATTAATACCATCCTTAATAATATTGTTCTGCAGTAACTCAGAAAGTCGGAAAATTGCTGGCAATAAATATAGCGACTGTGTGCCATCGACGCGCTCGATCATCCAAATGATGCGCCGATAAGAAAGCTGTGCGTCAACCAAATGATCAGTCTTGTATTGCATGTCGGCACGGCTGTAGAGTGCCGGAAGTTGTTGCAGATTATCACCTGGGTAATTTTTGTTATAGACGCTCACGTAGGATTGTTGCAAAGCATTCGCGCGCTGATTATTTCCGAGCCGAAAATAGACTTCGCTGAGTTTGTTGAGCGTTTCACCAAGTTCGAGCGTGTACAGGCCATGGTTAACCTGTTGCAAATGCAGCAATCGCTCGTATGATTCGATCGCCAATTGATGATTGCCGGAATTTTCCAGTGTTCGGCTCAGCTCACGCAGAGGGTTGATCAAGAGCGCGTCCAGTCTGTTCGTTTCAGACTCGATAACTTCAATTGAGAGCATGTAATTTTCGATTGCAGCATCGTACTTACCGGAGAGATGCTGCGCGTGGCCAAGTCGCTGCAGCGCGTAACCCCACTCCAGACGCTCATGGTTTGGGTCGCGTAGTAGCTCACCTATATAGAGCTTCGCTGCGTCGGCGGCTTCGTCGTAAAGTGCACTATCGATTGCTTGATCGTATCGCTCACGTGCGAGGGCCAATGCTTGCGGAGCCAGCTCTGCAGCAGCCGGAGGACTGGCCTGGCTGTATACAGCCGAGTAAGCTAGCAACATGGTTGCTAATGCGATTCCCGTCGAGGTTGCGTGTAAAAAATGTTGGCGCCTATTATTGTTGTGCATCAAGCCCCCGCAATGACCAATGATAATTGACAAGAGTGACCACGGAAAGTTCTTGAATGCGTAATCAATTTATTGCGGTTTGACTGTTGATTGACCATATATAGCCAAGTAGTCTAAGGCTGCGAGGTTTTATCCCCCTTCGATCGTCAATGACTAACGTAACTGCCATGTCGATGCATGGCG
>Ga0209988_10000683_pt1 | contig 21522 bp, 21 predicted proteins | sample N075metaG_FD_183115 | JGI IMG/M metagenome (GOLD analysis project Ga0209988, IMG submission 183115) | Deep subsurface microbial communities from Kermadec Trench to uncover new lineages of life (NeLLi) - N075 metaG (SPAdes) (version 2) | ecosystem: Environmental > Aquatic > Marine > Ocean trench... | reverse complement strand
AGGCAATCGTACCATTCATGCTGCGCGTCCCCTCTTCGAAATAGGGATCCGGAATTTCGGCAAACGGGATAATGGCATCGAGGCCGGCGAGAATCTCCAGGTCGGTCTGCGCCTCGTTGATCGAGTCGCTACCAACCCGAAATGCGAAATCAGCCTCCAGGAATCCGCGCCGGGTCTGGTCCAGCGTCACCGCAGTGCCACTTGGAAAGATCATGCCGGCCAGCATTGTTCCGCGAATACCGCCCTTCGGAAAGGTTGCGAAATTGGGCCCGGGGTTGTGCCCACCGGTTTTGTAGCCGATGACCGGGCCAAGATCCAGGTACTGCGCCATGCGATCCTGCCATTGATAGGCTTCGGCGAGGGACATATCGTGTGCAAAGCCCTGCATCGGTCGATGCGCCATGAAGTCCTCGGCCATCTGTTTGATTTCGGCATCAATCGCCTCGTCGCTGCCGGATCCCGTGGCCGCACGTGAAATGTTGGCAATACTGAACAGGGTTGTTGCGAGGACCGCCAGGCATAGTGCCGACAAAGTGCTACCACGAATTTTCGTCATTGACTCACTCCCAAAATATTGTTCAGCGCCCACTGCACCGGGCTCTTGGTATCAGATAGTGCAACAGCAAACGCCGCGCACCGTGCGCGCATTGTATAATTTGCCGAACCATAATGTTACGAGCGTCAGAAATGATCCAACGATTGATTCTTGCCACTGCAATCGCTGTCCTGTTTTTCCTGCAATCCTCAGCTCACGGGCACCACTCCTTTGCGGTCGAATTCACGGCTGAAGAAACAGCGACAATTACGGGTGTTGTTGCAGAGGTCTGGTTTCGAAATCCGCACGTTCGCTATTTTGTGGATGTGACCAACAGCGAGGGCGTGATGGAGCGCTGGGACACGCGCGGCAGCAGCCCTTCATTGCTGGTGCGCAAAGGTTGGACGAAAACAACCATAAATGCGGGCGATGTCATCACCATCAAAGGCCACCTGGGTCGCAACGACAAGAGATTGATGTCAATCATCTTCATCGAACTTGAAGATGGAACGCGTCTTGGCCAGGGCTACTAGAGCAACACTATGATGATTGGAAATCTGCGACAAGCCGTAATTCTTGGCGCAGCAATGAGTTTGTCGCTTGTTGCACGTGCCGAAAGTTCACCGGAAGGTGACTGGATGCTGGAATTGACGGGCGATGGACCTCCCATAATCGGCTTGCTGACTTTGGAAAAATCCGGTGACGAGTGGATCGGGCATGTAGAGGGTGGCCCGGTGGAGGTCACGCTCGACGGTGACGCCATCGAAGTACTCGTTGATTCCCGCGACCTTGCTGGCTTCGTATTCCACCGGCGCCTGACGGGTGAGATTTCAGATGAGTCAATGGCAGGCTCTTTCTTGATCGAAGGCGCGACCGAAGATCCGGAACCGGGTGGCAACTGGACAGCGACGCGCAAGGCTGAGGAAAAACCTCGACAGCCTCCGAGCCCCGTCAGCATTGCTGGCATCTGGACGCCGGCACCTGGTGTGGACTTCCGGAAATATGCAATGGACCTGACGGACTCCGCCAAAGAATGGCATGCCGGATACATGATGCATTACGACCAGCCGAATGTTCGTTGCGTGTCACCCGGCATTATCGCAATGGTCGCCTGGGGTGCTTATCCGATGGAAATCATTAAAAGCGAAAACCGGCTAACTTTTCTTTACGAAGTTGGCAGCGAGGTGCGCCGTATTTATTTAGATGGGAAAAATCCGCCGGATTACTACCCGCCCTCCCCCATGGGATTTTCGAACGGATATTGGGACGGCAACGATCTAATTATCGAGACGCAACTGCTTGAAGCCAACGTGCGGGATTTTCGCGGCGAACCAGTATCGGAAGGCGCTCGTATGCATGAGCGCTATAGCCTGAGTGAAGATGGCGAATCGATGTCAGCAGTGATCACATTATTGGACCCCGACAATTACAAAGTGCCGCCTGTTCGACGCAGGAAGTGGGTACGAAACCCGGACACCGACATTTACCCTTATGAATGCGACCCGGAATCTTTTTATCGCCAAATGTACGAGCAGGATAAACTCGACATGTATTACGAGCGTTCGGCGCGTCGACAACTTAATTAAAGAATCTGCAAGGACTGATCGATGATGAGTTTCAATCGAAGAATAAGAATAGCGACTGCCACTGTTATCTCACTTTTGCTGGTTACCGGTGCTTCTTTGGCGCACCATTCTGCAGCAGCCTATGACGTCGAAACGACGATCGAAGTGACCGGCGTCGTAAAAACCTTTCGCTGGAAGAATCCGCACACGTTGGTGGCGCTTTTGGTCACCGATGAGGATGGAGCAGAAGTAATCTGGAATTTTGAAGGCAATGGCGCCAGTAATCTCGTCGCTGCTGGCTGGAGGCGTTCGATGCTCATTGTTGGCGAAAGTGCGACGATAATCGCAAACCCGTTGAAGAGCGGTAAGCCGGGTGGAAGACTGCAGGGGATTGCACTGGCGGATGGCACGATTGTCGGCGATAAGTACTAACATTGAGAATGCTGATGAATCAACGAACTCTACTCCTCGCACTTGTCACGATTATTTCCATGGCTTTTCCGTCATTTGCATCTGCGGCCGATAATCCATCGGGACCGCCACTTTCCGCTGACGGAAAGAAACTCAATGCACTGGCCCCTGCCAACCTGGCCCATCCTCGCCCTGAAGCCCCGTTCAATTTAACAGGCATCTGGACCACAAATTTTCGCTGGCCAGAGAACAAGGTCACGGGCGGCTATGAATTTTTCCCGCTACCGAAACTCAAGCCTGAAGCAGCAGCATTGTACGAAGAAAAGCAAAAAGCGTTCGCGGCAGGAAAAACCTTCCGTGACGACGCCGGACTTTGCTTCCCACCCGGCATGCCGCGAACGATGACTCGCGTATGGCCAATGATGATCATGCAATACCCGACCGTGATCGTAATGATCAGCGGTTTTGACAACGCCTTGCGCCAGATATACCTCGATGGTCGTGACCACACGGAATACGACTATCTCATCCCAAGCTATCAGGGCGACTCTATTGGTCATTGGGAAGGTGACACACTGGTCATTACGACAGTCGGACTCGAACCTGAACGTCACTGGATGCAACAGGGAATTCCAATGAGCGAGGAACTCCTGATCGAGGAGCGCATCACGGTATCCGACGATGGCAAGACGATGAAGACAGAAATGACATTCACTGATCCGATTAACTGGGAAGGCGAGTGGAAAACGACCAAATATTTCCGGTTTTCCGATACGGCTGAAATTACGGAAGTTAACTGCCTCCCGTCTGTCACCAACGAAGGCATAGAAGGTTTGTGATTGGCACCTTCGGCAATACCGAGTAAGAACGGCATTAAAACCAGGGACAGTTTACTTATATCGCGACGTGGCGTAGCAACAACTCGCGAAGTTTAGCGATATAAGTAAACTGTCCCTGGTTTTAAGATTCCCCTGCCAGCACACCTGTCAACCTCAAGCAACCGACAATGATCCCCTTAGAAACGATATTGGTTTTTCTTACGGCAGCCACTGCCCTCGCGTTGGTACCCGGGCCCGATAACATCTTCGTCCTGACCCAATCCGCCTTGAATGGACGGTCAGCAGGGATGTTCGTAACACTGGGTCTTTGCACCGGACTCATCGTGCATACAACGGCGGTGGCACTTGGTGTTGCCGTAATTTTCCAGACCTCCGAAGTTGCTTTCAATGTATTGAAAGTGGTCGGCGCAGCGTATCTAGTCTATCTGGCGTGGCAGGCATTTAAAGCAGGCTCCAGCAAATTGAAGGCGGAAGATAATGTCAGCGCAGGTCCACGCGCGCTGTATGTTCGCGGGCTGGTGATGAATATAACCAATCCAAAAGTCGCCATATTCTTCCTGGCCTTTCTTCCCCAGTTCGCCGATCCGTCGCTTGGCTCATAAACCTTGCAGATGTTGATCTTCGGTGGAATCATGATGCTCGTAACGCTCGTCGTCTTCGGTACGGTGGGTTGGACTGCGGGGTTTCTTGGCGAATGGTTACGGCGATCAACACGCGCGCAAATCATGTTGAACCGGATTGCTGCAACCGTGTTTGTTGCCCTAGCACTCAGGTTGGTGACCAGTGAGCGGTAATCCGCGAAAGCGAATCCGACCCCTTCTGGTGCGAATTGGGTAGAATCCAGATTAACTCTGATTGCCCGGCGTAAACAGGAAGAATATGGCGTCTATTTGGAAGGAGCTAAAACGACGTAACGTCGTCCGGGTAGCGGTCGCGTATACGGTCGTTGCGTGGCTTCTTCTCCAGGTCGCTGATGTCGTTCTTAACAACATTGAAGCACCGTCCTGGGTATTCAGGGCTATCCTGCTGGTTCTGGCGATCGGATTTCCGGTAGCACTCATCATTTCATGGGCATTTGAACTGACGCCCGAGGGCCTGAAGAAGGACAAGGATGCTGTTCAATCCGGCTCCCGCAAGTCCCCGGCCAGCCGCAAACTCGATTTCCTGGTCATTGGTGCGCTGACTGTCGCATTGGCGATTTTTTCTTTGGACAAGTTTGTGTGGACGGACACCACTACCGCAAACAGGACCGGCGATCCGGAGAAGCACTCTATCGCAGTGCTGCCATTCATCAACATGAGTTCGGACAAGGAACAAGAATATTTCTCCGACGGGCTGGCGGAAGAATTGCTCAACCTGCTTGCGAGCATCCCTGAGTTGAAAGTGACGTCACGGTCGTCGGCATTTGTTTATAAAGGCAAGAGCACCGGGATCGCGGAAATTGGCAGGGAGCTGAATGTCAATCACGTACTCGAAGGAAGCGTGCGCCGATCTGGAAACACCGTGCGCATCACTGCTCAACTAATAGACGTGGCCACTGATACACATGTCTGGTCGAACACCTGGGATCGAACCTTTGAGGATATATTCGCCATTCAGGACGAAATTGCCCAGGCAGTAGTGGAGTCGCTGAAAATTAGTTTGCTCGGCGAAATCCCCAGCGTCCCCGAAACGTCATCCGAGGCGTACACGCAGTACTTGCAGGCGCGGCAGCTGTTTGGCCTTCGCAATACTGACGGCTCCCGGCAGGCTGAACGACTGCTAAGGCGCGTTTTGGAATTAGACAACAGGTTTATGCCGGCATGGAATCTTCTCATTGAGAATTATTTTAGAGGTGCCGCCGTTGGAACCTGGCATCCACTGGAAGCATATCCGATGGTGAGCGATGCCGCGGAACAAATTCTGGCATTCGATGCCAATAACGCAGACGCCCTTATGGCGCTTGCCGAAGTAGCCGGACGCGGAGAATACGACTTCGAGTCCGCCAGAACCTACATGGAGAGGGCTATTGAGATCGCACCTGCCGATCAGCACCTTCTCGACAGACGCGCCATGCTGCCCGATAGTGAAGGTATAGGCGAACGTATTTCTTATTACGAACAAAGAATCGCAAGTGATCCAACCGAAGTGGGGTCCCTGTATATACTCGGGCAAGCATATTACTTGATTCGCCGTTTCGACGACGCTGAAATGGCATTTCGCAAGGCCCTGACGTTGAGTCCCAGCAGTTCCGGCACGCATTTCTCCCTGGGTACCGTACTGCTATTGGGTGAACGTTATGAAGAGGCTCTTGCGCACATGGATCTCGAAGTGCGCGACGGCTACCTGAAAACGGGTCGTGCACTGGTGTTCCAGGCGATGGGGGAAACCGATCGAGCGGCAGCAGAATTAGCAGAATTGATCGATATCGGGTATCGCTGGACCTACCAGATAGCCGTGGTTTATGCCTATCGCGGAGAAGCGGATGAAGCATTCCTGTGGCTTGACCGGGCTATCGATCGCCGCGACACATCGCTTTTTCTGCTTGAGGGTGACCCGCTAATGGACAACATTCGCGACGATCCCCGATACCTTGACGTACTCAGGAGAATCGGTCGCGGAAATTGAAATTGGGAGCTGCTCATGTCATCCACCAAAATTGATCTGTCCTGGCTTATCGATTAATTAACGCTTACCGCTACAGCGCCAATCCGGGCATTAATCACGCGAATTGGTTACAATTTACCCGAAATAAGAAATACGGAGCACGAATGTTCCGCCACTGCTTTCGTAGAGTCCACGTAACCGGTGCGACGTTGTTGCTCGCGCTCTCTCCGGCGGGCCTGTGTCAGACTCCACCAGATTCCAAAGCAGAACCTGCCTCGTCGGATACGATCGAAGAAATAATTGTCTACGGTTATAAATCACTGGGGCGGTTGCGTATTGACATGTACAAGGCCGAAGTAAAATTCTTCGATCTGTTTAATGCATTCAATAGCGACAACGAGTTCGATATACATTGTCGCCAGGAATCACGAACCGGAACTCGTATCAAGAAGCGCGTCTGTAAGCCGAATTACATGGATGAGATAATAGAACATGAGACTCAGTCTGCGCTGCGATCGGGCATTCGTTACAGATACCCTGTAGCGCTAATTCGACGAAAAGATACGCTCTTGCAAACAGAGTTGGACAATGCGTTATCTGAACAACCGACGATGGCCGAGGCCCTGAGGAAATTTACTATAACAAAAGCACTCTTTGACTCCGAGTTTCAAGACAGATGTGACGGTCGCGTCTTCCTTTGTCGACGATAAAGGGCAGAACATTTGCTGTTGCCGCTCGTTCGTGGTTTGACAAGCTCGGCGCAAGAGACAATCAATTTTGTGCTCGCCATATTTTGTACGCAGCCGGCTATCGCAAGACAAAGGAAGTTCAAATCTCTATCCACCGTGTAAACAGGGATCGATAATGGCATGGCACGAATAAAGTTATACGGCCAACCCGGATGGGGTTCTGTTTTGACGGAAGCCCAGCTCGTTTGGTACGAGATGGACTACGACTTTGAATCTGTCGGCGATCTTTTCAAGTCTTCCGCCGCACAGCGGAAAATTGCCGAGATCAATCCGGTAGGACAGATTCCGGCTCTCGTTATGGCCGATGGCACGGTCATGACGGAGAGTGCCGCAATAACGCTGCACCTGGCCGATATAGCGAATAGCGATTCGCTTGTTCCAGCGGCAGGAAGCCCGGAAAGGGCAATGTTCCTTCGTTGGCTGATTTTCATCGTCGCGAATATTTATCCTACTTTCACATATGGAGATGAGCCATCGCGGTTTGTATCAGGGCGCGAAGGGCTGGAGAGTTTCAAGAAAGCTGTCGACGAATACGCAATCAAGATGTACAGGGTCCTGGAAGACCAGGCACAGCAGCCCTGGTTTCTCGGGGAGCGGTTTTCTGCGATCGATATCTTCATCTGCACGATGACCAGATGGCAGCCTGGCCGAGAGTGGTTCGCCGACAATGCACCGAAGCTGTTTTCCATCGCAACGGCTACCGAGGAAGTCGATTCACTCAAGGCAACATGGCAGAGGAATTTCCCTGGCGAATGACTGACACGGCGATAGCATGACGATAGTCGCTGCAAGGAATGAAAGTGAAAATTGATCGATTTCAAATGGAAAGAACGCAGTGCTTGTATGAGAATGAAGTCAAGCACAACCTTTCCGAAAGTGGCGTCTCTCCACTCAGTCTCAGAGAACTGGTCCCGAAAAAAAGCCTGCGGGACGAACTGGATGCTTTGCCACTTTCCTATCCGCACTCGACCGGTCGAAAAAGCCTGCGAACAAATATCGCCCGGTTTTACGGAGGCAAGGATTACGAAAGTGTAACGGTCGTGAACGGCGGGTCCGAAGCCAATTATGTCGCGCTGTGGGGCCTCGTTGGTCCTGCGGACACGGTAGCCTTCATGTTGCCCAATTACTTGCAGGGTTGGGGGCTGGCACGTGCCTATGGTCGCAGAGCCAATGGCTACAAACTTGTCATGAAACGCGACGCGCAGGGCGTCTGGAAATGGCAACTCGATGTCGACAGCCTGCGAAAAGCGGTTAACAAAAAAACCAGGCTGATATTCGTCACTAATCCAAACAACCCGACCGGCCATGTGCTGACCGAAGAAGAGATGCAGATAATTATCGGCGAGGCGAAGCGCGTCGGGGCGTGGATACTCTCCGATGAGATATATCGCGGCGCAGAGATCAGCGGCCCGTTGTCGCCGACTTTTCTCGGTCGCTATGAAAAGGTTATCGTAACGAGTGGCCTCTCAAAGGCATTTGCTCTGCCCGGACTCCGAACCGGATGGATCGTCGCACCGCCAAAGATGATCAGGCGCCTCTGCGGATACCATGACTACCTGACACTGACCCCATCCTATTTGTCCGACTACCTGGCCGACATTGTCATGCAACCAAAGCGACGTGATGAAATTTTGCAGCGAACGCGCAGTATTATCCGTCAAAACCTGCCGGTTCTCGAAAAGTGGCTGGCAAAACATGCTGATATTTTCGATTACGCGCGACCTGCCGCTGGCGCGATCGTAACCGTCAAGTATCGACTGCCGATTGCGTCGGTGACCCTGTTCAATCGACTAAGGCTTGAGCAGTCTGTGCTAATCACCCCTGGTGCTCATTTCGGAATCGGTAACTATCTGCGCATTGGCTTTGGTTACGACATTGCGCATATTCAAAGGGGACTGCGCCGAATGGACACCGTCCTGCAGGAATTGCGAAAAAAGAAAGCGGCCGGGAAGCGTTGAATAAATCTAGCCCAGGCTAGGCCCGCGCCTACTCCTCGACCAGAGCCCGGGCGACCATCTTGGCAATCTGGATATCCTGGATGGCAACCCCCGTCAGGTCCACTACCGTGACCTGGTCCTCGCTTGTTCGGCCAAGCGCCGGGTTCTTGATCACATCGCCCAATTCGATAATAGAGCTCTCTTCTATCTGCCCTCCCTTAACCGCGCTGAAACACTCGCCGTGATCAACACATTGTGAAATGCTGTCGGCGACGACCAGGTCTGCCATTGCCAGAACGTCGGCCTCCAGTTCCTGCTTCCCATGATCGTCTGATCCCATCGCGGTTATGTGTGTCCCTTTCTGAACCCGGTCCGCCCGAATCAGGGGAGACCTGGCCGGGGTCGTCGTCACAATAAGATTGCATTGCGAAACCAGGTCATCGAGTGTATTCGCCGATTTGGCATTCAGCCCCCAGGCCTGAATACTCTCGCTAGCCTGGAGATCTTCGGTCATGCGTTTTACTTTGGCCGGGTCTCTTCCCCAAATAAGGCAATCCTTGCAATCGACTACATGCTGCAGCATCTCTAGCTGCATCCTCGCTTGCACACCCGTTCCGACAATCCCGATACGGTGGATGTTCTTCGCTGCCAGGTGTTTTGCCGCGACAGCGCCGGCGGCGGCCGTGCGCATATCGGTGAGCCAGCATTCATCCAATAAAATTAATTCGAGTTTTCCTGTTTTTTGATTAAAAACCAGAATCAAACCGTCGCTTGGCGACAGGCCGAGTTCGGCATTGTTGTAAAACCCCGATGCAATTTTCAGGACGTAATAGTCGTCACCCGCCACATATCCGTACTTGATGTGCACATCACCGGGAGGATCATCAAAATGCAGGAAGCCGACCGGCGGGACGGTCACCTGGCCGTCGGAATAGAGGACGAACCCTTTTTCGATCTCCTGAATTAGCTGCGGGACCTCTATCAGTCGCTTGATTTCATCGAGTTTGAGTACGGTTTTCAACGGCATGTCTCCCTTTGGAATTTACGCACTGTAGACCGCCGCTCAATAGCGGACAACCACTGCTATTCCGCCTTGTGGCAGGAATCCTGAATTGCGCTAAAAAATAACGTCGGCGCTGTGCAAATATCTGGCCGTTCATCACGATTCATTCCAAAAAGCGGTAAGCTGCACCAACGTTTTTTACGCAATAACAGTCGGAGCCCGATAATGCCCCATGTGAGATCTTATACCGCCCTGATAGCGAGCGCTTTGCTCGTCGGTGGCTGCGGCCCATCGACGGACCAAAATGCAGACACCGTGGTTGAGATGTCAGCCGCAACAACTACGCGAAACGCAGCAGTGGCCATTCCCGACAGCTACGGCGCACAGATAAGTGAAGATATTCTTCGGGCCGGAGGTAATGCGGTCGACGCGGCTGTCGCTACCGGATTTTCACTTGCGGTCACCTTCATTGACGCCGGCAACATCGGCGGCGGTGGCTTCATGTTGATTCACATCGACGGTGAGACCGCCTTCCTGGACTATCGCGAGACAGCGCCGCTCGCTGCGCACAAAGACATGTATCTCGACGAAAATGGCGACGTGATTGACCAGGCCAGCCTGATCGGCGGCCAGGCTGCCGGCGTGCCAGGCACAGTTGCGGGTCTTTGGGAAGCCCACAAGCGCTTCGGCAAACTACCCTGGAAAGACGTTGTTATGCCCGCGGTGAAGCTCGCGGAAGACGGGTTCCTTCCCGCGGAAGTCCAGATTGAAGACTTTAACAACATGCTCGAGTGGTTTGGCGACCGCACTAATTTCAATCAATATTTCGGTAATGTACAAAGCGGCCAGCTTTTGAAACAACCCGAGCTAGCCGAGACATTGCGGCGAATCGCCGAACACGGTGCGGATGATTTTTACCGCGGTGAAACCGCACGTCTCCTGGTTGATCAGATGGGTCGTAGTAACGGATTGATCACCGCTGAGGATCTCGACAATTACAGGGCCATCTGGCGCGAACCACTGCGTGCGAATTGGCGCGACTACGAAATTGTTTCCGCACCACCACCAAGTTCCGGTGGATTCGCCGTCATCCAGTTATTGAAGATGAAAGATTACTTGCAGCACGATTTCGAGGGCGTAGCGCACAACTCACCGCAGTACATTCATCTCGTCGCGGAAATGGAAAAAAGAGTATTCGCTGATCGTGCGGAATACCTGGGTGATCCTGAATTTGTTGACATCAGCATGGACGAATTGATCAGCGAAGAATATATCGCGAAGCGAGCGGCTGAAGTTGACCCGGAGAAAATCTCACAACTGGACGGCGTAGAGCCCGGGCTCGGATCGCCGGATACGACGCACTACTCGATCGTCGATCAATGGGGAAATGCTGTTGCCAACACCTACACCATCAACTGGAATTACGGCAGTGGCGTTGTGGTTGAGGGGGCTGGTTTTCTGCTTAACAACGAGATGGATGACTTCAGCGTCAAGCCGGGCGTACCCAACATTTTCGGGGTGGTCGGGAACACCGCCAATGAGATTCAACCTGGCAAACGCATGTTGTCCTCAATGTCACCAACGATGCTCCTGAAAAACAACCAGGTAGAAATGGTCCTGGGCACGCCTGGTGGATCAACGATATTCACCTCCGTTTTCCAGACGATCGTGAATATTCTCGATTTCGATATGACGCCATTGCAGGCCGTTGGCGCGACCCGATTCCACCATCAACTGCTTCCGGCAGATCTCATAACCTATAGCGTATCGCGACCATTACCGCAGGAAACTATTTTGGCACTGGGCGACAGGGGTTATCGACCGGAACCACACAGTTACGATTTTGGTGATGTCCAGATCATCGTGCGTGACAACGCCAGCTGGATTCCGGCATCGGACCCGAGAGATCGTGGTGACTCGCGAATTATTGCGATTCCGGAATAAGCTGACGAAAATTTGGCTGGCCAGGAGTCTGGAAAGTCTCAGGCTTCCGGTTCGACATGCACAGAAATATCAGCGACCTCGAACTCAGACTCCAGGAGGTGCTCGACCTCGTCGGCGATGGCGTGCGACTCGACAGTCGACAGTGATCGGGCCACGGTCACGATTACATCGACTGCCCTGTCGGGACCTACCCAGCGAGAGCGTACGCGGGGCACATCAATAACGCCTGTCACGCCGCCGATCGCAACAGTCAATTGTTCCGGTTCAATGGCCATCTCATCAACCAGTACGGGTACGACATTCCTGAACAAACCGAATGCCAGGTAAAGAATGATCATCGAAACACCCAATGCACAAGCTGTATCCAGCCATGGATAGCCGCGCGCAGAAAGTTGCCAACCGACAATAACCACGGCGGTCGTCATCACATCGGCAAAAGTATGACTCGCGTCAGCCAGGAGAATTGGTGATTCAAGTCGCTTTGCCCACATACGCTGCCAGGTAGCGATGGCGATATTGATGAACAAGACGCCGATCATGATGTACAGGCCCCACTCGCTGACCAGCGGTTGCTTGACATCACGCGTCAGCGCACGAATCGCGACTTCGATAGCCACCGTCGCCAGCAGAGTGGCAAGAACGAAAACTGCCAGGACTTCGAATTTCTTGTGGCCATACGGGTGTTCACGATCAGCCGGCTGGTTTGATGCGCGAATAACGAACCAGGTAACGACATTGTTGACGACATCGGTCAATGAGTGAACCGCATCCGCAAACACTGCCATCGATCCGGTCGTTACGCCGACGAATGACTTCAACACCAGGACAAAAACGTTTGCCGCGCCCTCAAGAATAATGAGGCTCTGGATTTTGGCGTCACGTTGTTTTTTATCGAACAATCAATCTCTCCGAACTTACTGTGCCAGCAATTCCAGCGCGCAATAACTGGCCCCAAGCAAACCAGGTTGAGGATGCATCACAAGTTGCGTCGGGATTGTCTCCATAATGGATCGATGTCGTCCTTTTGCTTCAAAACCTTGACGGAAATTGCTGGCGGCCAACATTTCCGGATAGCGTTGCACGATGCCACCGGCGATGTATGCACCCCCGGTCGCGCCCAGCATCAATACCATGTCACCGGCTACCTGTCCCAACACCTCAAAGAACATTTGTAACGCCTGCTCAGCAACAGGATCGGTTTTGTCTGCAGCACTGGAGAAAACCTCGGCGACGGATTTTTCGGCCAGATTTCCACCGTTAATGTGTGCGATCGCCCAATAGATATTCTCAACACCGGGGCCAGACAATAGTCGCTCGTTGGAAACACGGCCGAATCGTTCCGCCAGGAGACCCATCACTTCCGATTGAATGTCGCTCGCAGGTGCGAATCCCACATGCCCGAGTTCGGCGACGATCGGAAAATGCGTTCCCTGCCTCTTGCACAGTCCTGCACCCCCAAGGCCAGTGCCTGGTCCGATTACCGCGATATTAAATTCTGCCTCGCTCAGTTTGTGCCCTGCAGGAGATCCAACCGGCAACAAATCTGCCCCCTCAAGCAACACAATGGAATAGGCGACCGCTTCGAAGTCGTTCAGCAGCCTGACCAATGGCGTGCCAAACTCGCGCCTAATGTCACCATGATCGATACTCCAGTGGTTGTTAGTAACACGAATCCGGTTGTCGACTACCGGCCCTGCGGCAGCGAGGCATATCCCCTTTAATTGCGATACGTCGAACTCACTGAGGTAGGCGTGGATTGCGTCGCTTGTGCTCTCGAAATCGGCGCACTCGAAGCTTTTCTCACCAGAAAACCCCGGCTTGCCGGTATCTGCAATGGCGAAACGCGCATTTGTGCCGCCGATATCGCCTACCAACAAGCAGGACTCTGCCATTCGTAACCCTTCATTAGGTATCATGGATGCAAAAGAATTACGCACACTGCAAGACCACCAGAATGCGTCGCCAATCTTAAACGTATTTCTCCGGGGATGAGAGCTTCATGAGTACTTTGACGACATTGGACTGGATGGTCATCGCACTGTATTTCGCTCTCCTGCTCGGCGTAGTTATCGCCACAACCCGGCACCAGAATACGTCAACCGATTATTTTCTCGCCGGACGGAATGTCGGTTTTTTCGCGATCGGCGCGTCAATCTTTGCATCAAATATCGGCTCCGAGCACATCGTGGGGCTCGCCGGCCAGGGTGCATCAACGGGTCTGGCGATGGCGCATTACGAGCTGCATGCCTGGATTGTCGTCCTGCTGGCATGGGTGTTCGTTCCTTTTTACTACCAGTCCAAAGTCTTGACGATGCCCGAATTCCTGGAAAAGCGATTCGGACCCGGACCCCGATGGATATTGGCGATCGTATCTCTCGCCGCCTACGTCCTGACCAAGGTTTCCGTGACTGTCTACGCCGGAGCCCTGGTCTTCCAGACATTGCTGCCAGACACTTTCGGCTCACCGGAAAACGCATTCTGGGTGGGCGCGATTGCGACGGTGGTTCTGACCGGGTTATACACCGTAGCCGGCGGGTTTCGTGCCGTCCTGTTCACCGATACTGCGCAGGCTTTCGTGCTGATAATCGGCTCCGCAGCAATCACCTACTTCGGCCTTGAGCGGCTTGGCGGATGGGGAGAGTTACAGACATTTGCGAGCGACAACGTCGCGCAATATGCACTCTGGCGCCCTCTTTCCGATCCGGACTTCCCGTGGCTCGGCATCCTGATCGCCTCACCGATCGTCGGTATCTGGTACTGGTGTACGGATCAATACATCGTGCAACGAACGCTGGCTGCCAAAGACCTCAAGTCTGCACGACGTGGCGCGTTATGGGGCGCGTTTCTCAAGATCTGGCCGGTACTTTTCTTTCTCATCCCGGGCCTGATCGGTGCCGCGCTAAACAGCAAGGGCCTGCTGGTTCTTGCCACCAATGCAGAGGGCGCGATGATAGGCGACCAGGTTTTCCCGACCATGGTCGCATTACTGTTACCGGAAGGTCTGCGAGGTCTGGTGGTTGCCGGCATCATGGCTGCATTCATGAGTTCACTTTCGTCATTGTTCAATTCAGCGGCAGCCCTGTTCACCATCGATATTTACGATAAGCTGCGGCCCGGGGCAAGCGAACAACGACTGGTTACGGTAGGCAGGCTTGCGACGGGCGTGATCGTTGTTCTCGGCCTGCTCTGGATTCCCGTCATGCCAATGATCTCAAAAGGCGGTCTGTACCAATACCTGCAAAGCGTCCAGGGCTATCTTGCACCGCCCATTACCGCGGTTTTCCTGTTGGGTCTCTTCAACAGCCGCATCAACAATCGCGGTGCGGTCTGGGGCCTGGGACTTGGCTTCGCCCTGGGAATGCTAAAGCTTTCCATTCAGGCTTTGTTCGGTGCCGGCAAGATCGAAAATCCGCCTTTGCTTGCCGCCATCGGTGATTTCAACTTTCTGTACTTCTCCGGCGTGTTGTTCCTGATTTGTAGTGTGATTATTATCGGCGTGTCTTACACATCGGCGAAACCAGATCCGGAGCAAATTCGCGGCCTCACCTATTCCTCGATTGACCGCGACGTTGTGCGTGCAAGCTGGAACAGGCACGATGTCATTGCTACCACGGTCATCCTGGGTCTCGTTGCAACCATGTACATCTACTTCTCTTTCTGGATTTGATCTAAATGTCCATCAGCGTCTTCGACCTCTTCACGATCGGTATCGGGCCCTCGAGCTCGCACACGATAGGCCCGATGCGTGCCGCCCATAGATTTGTGTCCAAACTTGAGGAACACGATTTACTGAAGGATGTGGAGCGAATCAAGGTCCATCTTTACGGCTCGCTCGGCGCAACCGGTCGAGGGCACGGCACTGACAGGGCCGTCATCCTGGGCATGGAAGGCGAGCACCCTGAGTCGGTGGATGTTGACGGAATCGATGCGAGAATTACGGCCATCAAGGAACAGGCATCGCTTTCGTTACTTGGCAAAAAACCTGTCTCATTCGATTTTCGCAACGATCTGCTGTTCGAAAAAAGAGAATCTCTGCCAGGTCATCCCAACGGTATGCGGTTCATCGCATTCGGCGCCAACGACAGCGAGTTAATGGCACGCGTTTACTATTCCGTGGGTGGTGGTTTCGTTGTTAATGAAAACAAGACTGACGGCCCGGTCATCACAGAGTCCAAAAAATCGCTGCCCTTTCCGTTCGATAGCGGTGAGGAATTGCTCGCTCTTTGCGAGCAGCACAAGGCCTCTATCAGCGACCTGATGCTCAAGAACGAACTGGCGTGGCGGGATGAGAAAGAAGTGCGACGCAAGCTCATCGAAATCTGGGATGCCATGCAAGCATGTGTCAAAAGGGGCTGCAGCAACTCCGGACTCATGCCAGGCCTTAAGGTAAAGCGAAGAGCGGCGAAAATGCACCAGCAGCTTATGGATCAGGCCGAAGCGGCACTAAGAGACCCGTTGACTATCATGGACTGGGTAAACCTGTACGCACTGGCGGTTAATGAGGAAAACGCTGTGGGCGGCCGCGTGGTCACGGCACCCACCAACGGAGCGGCGGGCATTATTCCGGCGGTGCTCCACTATTACAAACGATTTTGTTCCACCGCGACAGAAGATGGCGTAGTCCGTTTCTTGCTGACAGCCGGTGCGATCGGCATGTTGTTCAAACGCAATGCGTCAATCAGCGGAGCAGAAGTCGGTTGCCAGGGAGAGGTCGGGTCTGCCTGTTCGATGGCTGCCGGGGCGTTGACTGAAGTCCTGGGAGGCACACCTTCGCAAGTTGAGAACGCCGCCGAAATAGCGATGGAACACAACCTCGGGCTCACTTGCGACCCTATCGGTGGATTGGTGCAGATCCCCTGCATTGAGCGCAATGCGATGGCATCAGTTAAGGCTATCAATGCATCACGACTGGCATTGCTTGGCGACGGAGATCACTTTGTGTCGCTCGATAAAGTGATCAAAACGATGCGTGAGACCGGCCACGATATGCTGGAAAAATACAAAGAGACTTCAAGAGGCGGGCTCGCCACCAACGTCATCGAGGTTCCCGTTAGCTACATTGAGTGCTAGCCCGGGCTAGCAAGCGATCCCTGAATCCAGACAGGTCGTAGCCCGCCTGCACGACGTCGGCAAGAACTTCATCGGCTGTTCGATGCGTTGCCTGCCCGAGTGCCCAAAGAGCGATGGCGCGCGTGCCGCTGGCGCAAAATGCCAGCACCGGGCCTTCCGCATCACGACAAATACCCGCGAATTCGTCGGCTTTTTCGTCGGTCAATCCAGGGCCCGTAACCGGCATATGCACATACACCAGACCGAGAGACTCGGCGACAGCAGCCAGATCGATGGACGCGGGTTGTCCCGGTCCTTCATTATCGGGTCGATTGTTAACGATTGTCTTGATGCCCTGCGCTGCAGCTGCCTCGAAGTCGGTTACTTCCAGTTGTGGGCAGACCATGAAATCGGGGCTTACTTTTACTATTTGCATTTTCGTTTTCTTCCGAAGATTACTGAAATTTATTTGGGCTTTAGTCGATCGTAGCTTTACAGTAGATTCAGCGGGATTTTCAGGTAGCTGATATCGTTATCATCGGGCGGTGGAAAGCGGCCCGCACGAACGTTTACCTGGATCGACGGCAGTATGAGTTTTGGCATGCTCAGTGTCGCATCGCGAGTTGAGCGAAATTGCACGAACTCTTGTTTCGAAACACCATCGTGAATCTGGATATTTTTTTCGCGTTGCTCTGCAATCGTGGTTTCCCATTCGAAGTTTTCGCGATTTTTTCCTTTGTAGTCGTGACAGATAAATACACGGGTCTCCAGTGGCAATTGGAAAATCTTCATGATCGAGTCGTACATCATCGTGGCGTCACCGCCGGGGAAATCGCAACGAGCGGTTCCGGAGTCCGGCATGAACAAGGTATCGCCGACAAACGCCGCGTCGCCAATGACATATGTGCAACATGCCGGTGTGTGGCCGGGCGTGGCGATGACGTATCCCTCGATAGACCCGACACTGAGATTATCGCCATCGTTTAATAACTGATCGAATTGACTGCCGTCCGGATCAACATCCTTTACGTTGAATATTTTGTTGAACACGCTCTGCACCGCCGTGACCTGTTCGCCAATGCCGATTTCGCCGCCCAAAATGTCCTGCAAATACGGCGCCGCAGTCAGGTGATCTGCGTGAACGTGGGTTTCGAGAATGCGGGTCAGCGTCAGTTCTTCCGACTGAATATGGCTCACTACCTTGTCAGCGGATTCTGTCGAGGTTCGGCCCGAAGCGGCATCGTAGTCCAGAACCGAATCGATAACCGCACATTGCTTGCTCTCCGGATCGGCGACCACGTAGGTCGCAGTGTTGGTAGCTTCATCGAAAAACGGAGTTACGTTGGGCGTCATGGTCGCTCTCGGTTTTTTGTGCTCACTTCAGCAAGAATACTATATTAGAATAATTTAATATAATACTCCAGACCTGGCATTTTTGTTGCGGCGGCCATTCCTATAATATCGAGACGAACAGCCCGCAACTTCCTGGATATACCATGCATCGTACTCTGTGTATCTTGTTTTTGGCCGGATTGATCGCTGCGGTCCCGGTTCATGCCGACCAGTTTATCCCCGACCAATACCCGGCTTCCGTACTTTACGCCAAGCCGGTGGAAGTTATTCCCGGCGTCTGGTCCGCCATTGGCGCCACTGCGCCGCCGGGATACGACAACTCCGGCCACAATAATAATCTGTCCTTTATCGTAACGGGCGATGGCGTGGTCGTGGTGAACAGCGGCACCAGCTACCTCCTGGCTGCAGCCCTGCACGACGAGATCAAGAAGGTTACGGAACAAGAAGTAGTGCTCGTCATCAACGAAAACGGCCAGGGCCATGCCATGCTGGGCAACGGTTACTGGTTTGCCCAGGGTGTTCCAATCCTGGCCCACGAAGCGGCTGCGCAGGCATTCGACGATGACGGTTATGGCGCACTCGCGCAGATGCGGAGCTACGCAAAAGAGCGAGCCGAAGGTACTACCGTGCAATTACCCACGGAAACCTTGAGTGACAGCCGAATTATCGAATCAGGTGATTTTCGCATCGAGGTGCTTTGGTTGGGGCTCGCCCATTCTCCGGGCGATATTGTCGTCTGGCTGCCCAATCAACGGCTGGTGATCACCGGCGACATGGCCTTCAGTGAACGACTGTTGCCGATTTTCGAGGACACGGAGACCGCGGCCTGGCTGGAAAGTTGGCAGCGTTTCGAGGCGCTTGAAGCACTGTACGTCATCCCTGGGCACGGTCACCCGACAAACATGGCCCAGGTCAGGCGCTATACCAAGGGCTATCTTCTCTATCTTCGAGGAAAAGTAAAGGAACTCCTGGATAACGGTGGCGATCTGCAGGCATCTTACGATATCGACCAATCACCCTACGCCCACCTCCATACCTTCGACGAATTGGCCAGGAAGAATGCCGGCCGATTGTTCGAGCAAATGGAGTTTGAATAACCTGACAATATCGTGTATTCGCTTTACCTTATATTTCAAAATGCTAATATACGACACGAATATAAATATAAGGAGGTGACACATGCAGGACCAACCTGTTCTGTCCTGGAAAGTCGCCGGTTTGCTTCTGGGGCTGTTGCTGATTGCCGCAACAGCGCTCGTAAAGCCGCTGGGGGTTTCAACTCAATATGTAGTGACTGATGCAATTATCTTGCACAGCGCCGCACCAAATTTCGCCGAGTCCAATGAATACCTGAACTCATACGGAGTGAAGGATGACTGGGGCGTCGGCTACGGCTGGATGCTGGTCTTCGGCATGTTTGTCGGTGGCGGGCTGTCCGCATTCCTCACCAAGCGCTTTCGACAACGAGAAACGCCGTCGCTGCCACCCATGTGGAAAGCGGAATTCGGCAACTCATCTCCGCGACGCATGATGCACGCGTTTGCCGGCGGTGCCCTGCTCCTGTTTGGAGCTCGTCTGGCCGGTGGTTGCACAAGCGGCCATATGATCAGCGGCATCTCGCAGCTAACGATCGGCTCATTTATCTTTGGCGCGTCGATATTCGCATCGGGCATTCTCACGGCTCGTATGCTGTACAAAAAGAGGCTGGCATCATGAAACTGATTCTTGGACTTACCATTGGTATGGCATTCGGTGCGATTCTCCAGCTCGGCGGCGCATCCCAATACCGAAAAATTCTCGGCACCCTGCTTCTGAAAGACCTGGACGTGCTCAAGCTCATCTTGATGTCCATCGCAGTTGGAACAGTCGGCATCTATGCGCTTGATCTTGTCGACATGGCTAACCTGAGTATCAAACCAACTTACGTGGTCGGAATCACGGTGGCTGGATTGATCTTCGGTGTAGGATTTGCGGTCGCCGGATATTGCCCGGGAACGTGCGTAGTAGCCGCGGCGGAAGGCAAGACAGACGCGATGGTTACGATTTTGGGCGGGCTTGCAGGGGCATTCATTTATGCGCTCGTGGCTCCCTCAATGCAGGGACTGATCGGTATGACGAATTACGGCAACGTGACAATTCCAAGCGCGTTTGACATCAGCGGGCTTTGGATAGCGATTCCATTCAGCGCAATTCTGTTCCTGCTCATGTTCAAGGTTCTCAAGGATCGCTACGAATAAGCGAATCTGCCGGGCGCGCGGCTTACAGTTCTTTTCTCGCGCGCCGGCAAGCGCTTCCAAAAGTTTTTTTGGGCATTGCCTTCGGGAGGCAGGGGCCGGGGGTTCGAATCCTCTCACCCCGACCAATGATTTCAATCGGTTAGAGAAAAACACTCGTGGTTATCAGCCGCCTGGATTCTCCGTAAGTCCACAGTAAGTCCAAATGACAATATCGGTTTGTCGCGTCCTCGGCTCCGTGCCGAGGTTTGCAGAGCTGCGCCAAAATGCGCAAGATTCTGCCTTGAAATACGCCCGGCGAAACACGCAAAAGGCACGCAGCTGTTCGCTGAATCATCCGCCACTCATGCAAGAACGATCTAAATAGTTGCCAAGCAGTCTTCCGAAGCTGTTCTTGCATATAGATAGTTGTGTACCCGTTGACGATGTTCTCTCGAGCAAGAGAACAGCGATTTCGTCACCTTCGAATACTGCAATTTGATTACTGGAACGAACGAACTTTGCGCAATACAGCTATTTTGCGTACGACAGTACTAGTGGCAGGGATAAACGGCTACGGGATACTGATTAATGGATCAACGGCTGCTTTTTCCGAAAGCAGCCATTTAAGCGTCTAAATAATGGAAGATCCGACAGTCTGCTAACGGCCGAGGCTGTGTAAAAACGCTGGACTGATTATAATGTAAAGGTCTTATTGTCAGGGCCGTTTAATGAAACGTTTCATCGAAGGTGAGAACCGATACCAGTCGACCTTATTCCCGGAGAGCCTTGAAGATTACATTGCAGAAGACAATGCGATTCGCATCGTCGATGCCTTTGTAGACAGGCTGGATCTGAAAGGACTGGGCTTTGAAAGCGCAGAACCGAGTGAGACAGGCCGTCCCGGCTATCAGCCGGGGGTGATGCGGCAACGAAAGCGCCTGGTGGAACACCCCTACGGCACCATCAAACACTGGATGGGATCGACGCACTTTTTAATGAAACGATTACCGAATGTGCAGGCGGAAATGAGTTTGCATGTACTGGCTTACAATCTCCGACGGGCGATCAACGTGCTCGGAACAGAGAAAATCATGGCTAAGCTGCAACCGGCTTGAATAATTATCGTTAATGACCAATCGATAAATCGATTGGTCTGTAGATCGTGGACAAGGTTCTTTTTACACGGCCTCGACCACAAGCGGACGGTCGCAATCGATCCACGAACGTCTGCTTTGGTATAGCGACGTGCGTCATCAGCTTTGGATACAGATGCTGCTGTCGACGGACAATCAGGATTCTTGAGAAGCTGGCTGCAATTGTCTGAGCAGGATGATG
>Ga0209988_10000681_pt1 | contig 21552 bp, 16 predicted proteins | sample N075metaG_FD_183115 | JGI IMG/M metagenome (GOLD analysis project Ga0209988, IMG submission 183115) | Deep subsurface microbial communities from Kermadec Trench to uncover new lineages of life (NeLLi) - N075 metaG (SPAdes) (version 2) | ecosystem: Environmental > Aquatic > Marine > Ocean trench... | reverse complement strand
CGTCGAGCGTCTTGGAGCGAGCGAGGTTCGCGGCTGCGAACATGGCAAACTTGTCGGCGCCGAGCTTTGCCAGGAACGCCGGGTGGTACCGCTCGCCGTGCGCCAGCAGCCGGTCGCGGAATTCGTCGGCGCTCATCGCCTGCAACGCGTCGAGGTTGAATGCCAGCAGCTTGTCGCGGTCGAACTTTGCCGGGCTCTTGATGATCCGGTCGAGATCAAAGTGCTCGACAAGATAGGTCGCGTCGAACTTCTCGACGTCGCCGCCCGGCGACCACCCCAGCAGGGCCAGGTAGTTCACAAGTACCTCCGGCATGTAGCCGGCGCGCCGGAAGTCCTCGACCTCGATTTCCGGAAGCGTGATCCCCAGCGTGGTCGCAAGGAGCGTGACCTCGGCCGGCTCCAACTGGTGATTCTTGCTCGACTGCCACCACTGCCACCGCTCGAGAGAGATCCCCGCGGTGGCCTGGTCGATCTTCTTTTCCCGGACCGCCGCGCGGACCGCGCGATCCTTGTCGCGTTTGGACATCTTCGACCCGTTGGGGTTGAAGATCAGCGAGAGGTGTGCGTAGGTCGGGTGGCGGAATCCCAACGCCCGCTGCAGCAGCAGGTGCTTGGCGGTGTTGTCCAGGTGCTCCTGGCCGCGGATGACGTGGGTCACGCCCATCTGTTCGTCATCGACGACGACCGCGAAGTGGTACGTCGGATAGCCGTCGGCCTTGAGAATCACGAAGTCGTCGATCTTCGCCGCCTCGACCTCGACGCTGCCGCGGACAACGTCGGTGAAGGTGATCGGCTCGTCATCGGGTAACCGGAATCGCACGACGTGTGGACGCTTCTCGTCGAGGTACTTCCGGACGGTCGCGGCGTCGAGGTCCAGCCCCGTGCGGTCGTAGCGGTATCCGCCAGGGCCGGCGGCCTTGCGGGCGGCGTCGAGCTGTTCCGGGGTCTCGAACGCGCGGTACGCGTGACCTGAGTCGAGCAGCCGCTCGATGTGTGCGTGATAGTGGTCGAGCCGTTGTGACTGGTAGAACGGTCCTTCGTCCCAGTGGATATCGAGCCATGCGAGGTCCTCGACGAACGCGGCCGTGGCGGCCTCGGACGAACGCTTCCGATCGGTGTCCTCGATACGCAGGACGAACCGGCCGTCACGGCCCTTGGCATAGGCCCAGCAGAACAGTGCCGTCCGCGCCCCACCGACATGCAGGTGGCCCGACGGGCTCGGTGCGAACCGGGTGCGAACCAGATCGGTCACCGCTGGCCTCGACGCGAGAGCAGGCTGACGACCGGGCCGGCGACGAGATACGACATGAACAGCAGCACCAGGGTCTCCTGCGGGAACCACATCGCCAGCGCCAGCACGACCACGAGCCGCACGATGTAGGCGAAACTCCGCGAGCCCGAAAGGTAGCGGTTGGCCACGTGCGGGTACGCGATCGATGACACCATCGCGAATGCGGCCAACAGTGTCACGAAGGGAAGTCCCAACGCCGCTGAGCGCGCGAAGATCGGTGGTATGTCGTCGCCGAGACGCCCGGCCATGACATGCTGGTGCAGCAGGATGAGACTGGTCACCGCGCCCGCCGCGCCCGGCGACGGCAGACCCCGGAAGCTGTTGCTCCGTTCGACGGAGGAGCCGGTCTCGACGTTGAACCTCGCCAGCCGCAACGCGGCGCAGCACAAGTACACCACCCCCACCGCCCACACCACCTTGGCCAGCGCGTCGTCGGCCTCCGGCCCGATGATCGGCAGGCCGACGTCGATTGTCACGAGCCGCAGCATCATGTATGCCGGCGCAACACCGAACGTCACGACATCGGCCAGCGAGTCGAGTTGCCCGCCGAGCTCCGAGATGGAGTTCGTGAGTCGGGCGATCGACCCGTCGACCGCGTCCAGCAGCATGCCGACGAAGATGAGTATGGCGGCGCAGGTCAGCCCGGACCAGCCCCACGGTCCCGTGAAATCCGCCGGCATCGAGGCATACGGGATCGCCGCGAAGCCGCAGACCAGGTTGCCGAGTGTGCAAAGCGTCGGCAGCACCGACATCGGCGGCAGGCGTCGGCGACGCCGGGACTGCTCGGGCAGCCCGTCCGCGTTCTCCTGGGTATCGGTCATTGCGGTCAGTCGATCATCGGGTCGCGGCAACGGGGTGTCCTTCCGGGGTCGTACCCTCGATACGGTACGGTCTCAGAAGCCGGTCGGAGATCTTGGGGACGAATACCAGCAGTGTCCGCCGGGGCGGCTCCGTCCGTTGGAAGAAGAGGAACTCCCCAAGCGTATCCGGTGTCTCGACGTTCGGCCCGGCGGGGTCGCCCGGAGGATCGATCCGTTCAACGGCCGGCCGTTCGCCGGTCAGGACATAGACGTAACCGGGTTTGAGTTCGATCTCGACGGCCAGGGCCTCGAAGACCTCACCCTGCAGTCTGGCATCGCCCAGTAACTGGTACAGCGACGGTTCCTGCTGCCGCCGCAGCTGCGGGATCAGTTCGAGCGTGAGATACGGCCCGTCCTCCATCAGGACGGTCCAACTGCGGCCCATCAGGCGAAGCTGCCCGGGCGGGATCGACCGGACGCGACCCGAGACGGCGAGCGTCGCGCCGGGGCCGCTGACCGGCTGCTTGTACAGCTCGCGCCATTCGACGACCTGGCCGTGCCACGCCGCGACATCGGAGGGGGCGAGACCCAGGTCGCCCAGCAGGTCGTTGGTGTGGTCAGCGCGGACCCGCACGAAACGCATCCCGTTGCGGCGCAGCGATTCCTCGGTCTTCGTATCGAGAAACTGCCCGTCGCCATAGCGCAGCAGAGCCTTGTTGATTCGATCCGGATTGTCGGGAACGACCCACTTGCGAATCAGCAGCCCGTTGTCGGGGTTGAGCATGCGGTCGAATACGTTTTCGGCCGAGGACCTGGCCGTTGTTTCGCGTATTGAGAGAGTCGACCGGGCGACACAGCCCGCACCGAGAAGGACCAGCAGCACCGCCGCCGGGAGTCTCATGCGACCTCGGCGCGACTTGCGAAGCTGTTGATCCGGTCGATGAGACCGCGAACGAGCGACTGCTGGCGACGCGTGTGCTTGAAGGCCAGCCTGGGAAGGTCGAGGTGCTCGTGCTCCTCGTCGAACGTCGCGTGCTGGCGGATTCGCCCCTCGGCGACGATCTCGCTGAATTCGGTATTCAGGATGTCAATCTGCTCCTCGGTCAGCGGCTGCAGGAGGCGAAGAACCAGCTCGTCGCCGACATAGCGGCTGGAGTGGTAGACGCGATAGAACTGCAGCACGTGTTCGACGGCGTCTTCGATGGTCGGGGCGATGTGGTAGAGGTTGAGATCCTCGGGGCTGATCATCCCGCCTTCGAGCAGGTTCTTTCGGACGTAATTGTCCCAGTACTCCCAGTACTCGCCGCCGGCGCCTTCCAGCAGCACGATCGGCACCATGTTGGACTTGCCGGTCTGCACGAGCGTGAGCGTCTCGAAGAGCTCGTCCTGTGTGCCGTACCCGCCCGGGAATGTTGCCAGCGCGTCGGCATGGCTCATGAACATCAGCTTGCGGGTGAAGAAGTAGCGGAAGTTGATGAGCTTCGGATCTCCCTCTATGACCGTGTTGGCGGTCGTCTCGAAGGGAAGACGGATGGACAAGCCGAAGCTCGCGTCGCGTTTCGGGCCCTCGTGGCCGGCCTTCATGATGCCGTCGCCGGCGCCCGTGATCGACATCCACCCGTGCTCGGTGATGGAACGACTGAACTCGCGAGCCGCGATGTAGTCGGGGTGATCCTCCGGTGTTCGCGCCGAGCCGAAGATCGCGATCTTGCGGGTGCCCTGGTACTGATTGAAGACGCGATAGGCGTATCGCATGTCCTTCAACGCACGGTTCAGGAGCTTCATCTGGCCGGTGTCGTGGCCGTCCGGCAGCAACCGCAGGCTCGTCTGGATCAGCTCCGTGATCATCTGGCCCGGGAGCGAGTCCGGATTGCCCCCGAACGAACGGACCAGTTCGTGGATACTGTCGACGGTCTGGGGTGCGGTCGCGGAGGGGCGGGTCACGCTGGAAGTCTCCCGGGTATGTTCGGTTCAAGCAAGTCCGGCCTACTTATCGGCATCGGCGCGTGGGGCCGCCACTCTACTGGAATGGTCCTGGCTCATACCGGGCAGGGCGATGAGCCTGGCCTTCGGTTCCATGATGGTGCCCGTCACCTCGACCTCGAACAGGACGTCGCTGACGGCCGCGACGATATCCCGGATGACCGGCAGCGTGCCCCGCGTCCGGAGTCGCAGATCCAGTTCGAAACCGGGGAGTCGCATCTCGCCGTCGCCAAGCACCTGCAGCGTCGGGCATTCCATAAAGAGTCGTTCGAAGACGAGCCGGTCGCCGTTGATATAAAACGCGACATCCGCGAAATCGAGCGTGCCGCTGACCGGCGGCATGAGCTCGAACAGTTGCAGGACCCGCAATGCGATCGGCATGTCGGCCATCCGCCCGTACACGACCCGGATCGCTCCCCGGCCGCGACGCGTCTCGGGCTGATTGCGAAGCCCGCCAATCCGTATCGACGCGTAGATCTCACCGCCGACGTCGGCGTGCTGGTTCTCGGCAGCGTTCTCGGGCGAAAGCACACCCTCCAACGCCACGGCGCCGATATCAAACGCCGCTTCGTACGGGCTGTCGGCGTCGAGTCCGACCTCGGCGTAGCCGGCGATGACGCCGTTGTACATGCGGGCACGGAGGTGCGGTACCCGGATGCTGCGGGTTCCGGGGATCATGCTCACGTGTGTCGCGACGTCGGTCAGCTCGCGCCCCATCGCCACGGCGCGGGTGGCGGCGATATCGACCTCGAGGCTCGTGCCGCTCTCCGGCGAGTTCCTGGCCTGGATGTCGAATTGACCGTCGATCTCCGAAAGCGCGACGCCGCCGAGTTTCAACGCGGCGCCCCTTGTCTCGAGCAGACCCTCGAAGTCGGTCTCCCACGTATTGTCGGCAACACTGATCTGCTTCAGCGTCAATCGGGCATCGCTCAATCGCACGGGGTGCTCGCCGTGGAGATCGAGTGTCGTCACGACGTTCCGCACCGTGGCCGGAAGCAACGCCAGCAGTTGCGGGCTGTCGATGCGCCCGTAGTAGTCGATCTCGACCTCGGCATCGAGCAGGTCGCCCACGTTGATCTCGCCGTCGATGCGGAACACGCCACCAGCGTGTTCGCCGGCCAGTTCCTTGAGCGTGATGATCCCGGGCCGGAAGCTGAGTTGCGATCCCGGCGCCATGTCCGCGAAGACGGGCGTGTCGTTGATGCGGAAACCCAGTGTGCGGGGGCGGACCGTGAACTCGTACTCGGACGGCCAGCCCGGCCGAGCGGACCGGAACGAGAACTCCGCGTCGAACGCGCCACTGGGGTCGAATTCGTCGTACCGCGCGGCGTGGGCGCCGGCGCCGATGAGGTCGAGCGCTTCGGTGATGAGCGGTGACGCGAGCTGGCCGTCCTGCCACGTTCCTTCCAGACGCAACGAGTTACCGTCGGTGGAGAGCCCGTAGCTGCCGTCGAGCGTGATCGTGCCTTCGTCGCGGTTGCCGCTGGTGAGGCTGAGGTTGAAGCCGCGGAACGTGACCTGGCCGCGGTTGAGAACGATCCGGCCCTGGTCGGCGTTGAGCCACAGCGGCTCACCGTCGATCATCAGCCTCAGCTGTTTCGGCCAGATTATGAGCTCGGCCTGCTTGGCGACGTCGCCGCGCGAGTGGTAATTCAGCTGGGCGTCGTATTTGCCTTGCGGCTTGTAGCGGTCCCAGAGTTCGATCGTTGTCCTTCGCGCGCTGCCGGGTGTGAGCTCGATGAGGTACCGCTCGATGTCCAGATCGTCGAACTGGACCTGCAGATTGGTCCGGATCGGATTCGCTTTCAGATCCACGTCCGCGTTGGCGGTGATCCTTGCGTCGCCGCGTGTACCGGTGAAGTCGACAAGCCGGACAACGTCGGGCGTGATCTGCACCAGCGCATGGACGCTCTCGAGCTCCAGGCCCTTCGGTGACGGCAGGCCGAGCTCGGTCATGGTCTCGAAGAGCTCCGCATTCGGCGTCGCCGTTGCGTCGTAGAGTTCCACGGCAAAGTCGAAGGTCGGGCGGCCCGCCTCGTCGGCACTGATGAAACCCGTATGGTTCAACCAGCCCTCGATGCCCGATCCGGCCAGCAGTCGCGCGATCAGGCTTCGACGCGGCACAGGCCGCAGCGCCGGGATGGCCGTCGCCTTGCGGTCCTGTTCGGTCAGCGGCATCGCCGCGTACAGCAGGTCGCTGAGGGCGTCCTGGTGGAGGTCGATCAGGATCGCCGGCTTCACCACCGGCCCATGCGGTGTAAGCTCCAGTCTCACCTCGCCGGTCACACGGCCGTACCCACCGCCGGGTGTTGCGATCGGAATCCCCTCGCCGTCGGGCCCGTCGGCGATGACGACGCGGTCCTTCTTGACTTCCAGCACACCGCCGAGCACGTAGATCGGGTAGGGAAACCGCCCGTAGACGAGGCCCGCCTTGTCGATCGTCACGGTACCGGTGATGCCGACCGCCCCTTCGGGGCCGGGTTGGCGAACGATCATGAGGTCCAGGTCGACCGTGCCGCCGAGCTTGAACGGCCCGGCGTCAATCAGGGTGTTCAGCGCGTCGAGGCGGCGCTGTAGCGGCATCACGTCGTCCCCCGTGGACGCCTCGAGCTCGGCCGCAACGAGTTGGCGCTGCCGGCGGGCTTCGTCGATCGCCGCCTCGTCGGGGAGCAGGCCCTCGGCGAGGAGCTCCTGGTAGGACGGTTCATGGAGCATGACGTCGAACACGCCACGCTGCTCGGGGCTGAGCCCTTCGCGAAACCGGTCGTCGAGGGGAATATTGCGGCCCGTGAGGCTCAGCGAGATCGACCGGTCCTTGCCGGGCGCCGCAAGCCAGCCGGACATGCGGAACTTCGCGTTGTCCGACCCGTCGGCCGTGAGATAGTGGATGATGATCCGTTCGGTGTCGAACTCGGCGTGAGCCTGCACGTTGTCGAGCGGATACGGAAAACCCTGGAACGCCCCGACCGCGTCCTTGATGAATGCCTGGCCGGTCGTCTTGATCCGCGCCGCGATCGGTGTTCCGTCGGTGGCATACGTGGGCTTCGCACGTGAGATCTCGACCTGCGTGGTCAATGACCAGCCGGTCAGGTTGAACCTGGCCAGCGTGTCCGCCACGGGTCGCGGCAACTCGACCGCCTTGGGTGCCTCGCCGGGGTCCTGTTCGAGCCGGAAGTCCTCCATCCAGACGCTCATCTCGAACGGCGCGGTCTTGAGGACCTGCTCCATCCAGTCCTGTGGGTGCTTCCAGTCGAACGGCGGCATGTCGTGGATCGAGAAGTCGACCCTGTAGGGCATCTGGACGACCTCGTGCACGTCGCTCGTGCTGCCGAACTCGCCCTTGAGGTTCTCCAGGGTCAGTTGGTTGCCGACCAGCCGGATCTTGCCCGCGGTGACGTGCATACGCGGCAGGCTGGCCACGGATTGCACCTTGCCGAACTGGTAGCTGGCCGAGAATTCGCGGGCGCCCAGCGGAATGGTCAACGACATGCGATCGACGGTCAATTCCGCCGAGGCGGGCTCACCCCTGGACCACTTGATCTCGGCGACACTCACGCGGCCGTCGGGCTCCATCCGTTCCCACCACAGCCGCGCCATCTGGGGGCACATCTCGTACATGCGATCGTCGAAGACGAGCCCTTCGATCCGTGCCGTGTGTTCCATCGACTCGGCGTTCCATGTGCCCTCGATCGAAAGGCCCGCGTGACCGAGGCTGATGTTGTTCTCATCGAGTTCCTGGAGACGGAAGTCGTACCACGCCCTGCCGGCGGCGGGATACAGCTCGCCGGCGACGCGTCGCGTGCCACGCCGCGAGTAATGCTCATTCTCGTGTGTGCCGAACTCGATGACGGCGCTGTTGATCCTGACGGTCGGCGGCAGAGCCTCCTGTTTCCGGTCCCACCGTGGGTGGAACGACGAGAAGTTGAACTGGCCCGGGTTGCGTCTGTTCTCGCTGATCCGCAGCAACAGGTCGTCAAGCTGAATCTCCCGGACGACCACACCGCTGAGTAACGTGGTCGGGTCGATGACAATCTCGGCGCGACCGATGCGTGCGGCCTGCCCGGCCGGGCCGCTCACGCCCGGGCACGAGATGATCACGTCCTCGAAGACGAGTCTGCCGTTGCCGTTGTAGCTGGCGTTGCCGATTCGCACGTCGGCGCCAAGCTGCCGCTCGAGACCCGGTGCGGTGACGAGAATAAGGAACCACGACCGGGTGACGACCCAGAGCGAGATACCCGTGAGCACGGGCACGATGGCCGCCATCCATATCATCAGCCGGACGATGGCTCGTCTGGGCGGCACCGCTGAATCCACGGGATCGGGCGTTTCGAAAGTTTCGCTCATGGGCGTCGTCGAGAGTGTCGGCTGAGGGGCGGGGATCATAGTCGTCCCGGAGCCCGTAGCATGTCCGTCATGAGAGTCGCGATAACAGGCGTTTCGGGGTTTATCGGCTCGGTTCTTGCCCGGCATTTGCATAGGGCGGGACATTCGGTGACCGGCCTTGTCCGCACCACGAGCCGTCGGGAGCACGTGGAGGCGGTCGTGGACCGATTCGTGGTGGGCGACCAGGCGGATGCGTCCGCCTGGCCGGATCTGCTGGAAGGGGCCGACTGCGTTGTCCACAACAGCGTGGACTGGCAAATCCTGGGCAAGCACCCGGACCTCGACGCGCACCTGCAAAGCAACCTGGTGGCTTCGATCGCCCTGCTGGTGGCGGCCGCGCCGCGGCAGTTTGTCTTTGTCAGTACGGTCGCTGTTTACCACGACATCCTTCCACGCTGGAAGGGCTTCGTGGACGAGGACCACCCGTTGCGTCCGGCGGGGCTGTACGGTGCGTACAAGGCGGCCGTAGAGGCGCACCTGTGGGACGCACATTATCGAACCGGACAGTCAACCTGCGCGGTGCGGCCGTGCGGCGTCTACGGCATCGACCCGAACCTCAAACGATCGATCGGGTACCCGATCATCGATGACATCCGCGCCGGCAAGCCCTACCGGCGTGCCGGGGGCGGCAAGTTCGTCCACGTCCAAGACGTCGCCGCGGCGGTGACGGCGGCGGTCGGCAACCCCGAGACCGCGGGCAAGGCATACAACCTCGTGGACTGCTACGCGCGGTGGGCGGACTGGGCGGCGATCACCGCCGAGCTGCTCGGTGTCGAGGCGGACATTGACATGTCGAGTCCGGATCATCCGGTGAACGAGTTCAGCAAGGAGGCGGTCCGAAGCCTCGGCGTCATGCTCGATCGCGGCCACGACGGTATCCGAGATCATCTCGCGGCGCTACTCTCGCAATGATTCGGCAAGATCAATTGCGCGGCCCAGTGCCGCGGCCTTGTTCACTGTCTCGTCGTACTCCCGGGCCGGGACGGAATCCGCGACGATGCCCGCGCCGGCCTGCAGGTGGATCGTCCACTCCTTGCCCCGACGTGCGCCCGTCGGCACGACCATGGTGCGCAACGCCAGCGCCATGTCCATGTCGCCCTCGAAGCCGACCACACCGATGCCGCCCGCATAGGGGCCGCGTCTGGTCGGCTCCAGCTCGTCGATGATCTGCATCGCCCGGACCTTCGGGGCCCCGCTGACGGTCCCCACCGGCAACGTGGCACGCAACGCGCCCCAGCTGTCCTGGCCGGCGTCGAGACGGCCCGTCACCGTGGAGCTCAGATGCATGACGTGGCTGTACCGCTCGATCTCCATCAAGCACTGCAGTTGGACGGATGCCGGTGCGCAGACGCGACCCAGATCGTTGCGGCCGAGGTCGACGAGCATCGCATGCTCGGCCCGCTCCTTCTCGTCGGTGAGGAGTTCCTCGGCCAGCCGAGCGTCTTCTTCCGGCGTCATGCCCCGCCGTCGAGTGCCGGCCAGCGGGCGGTTGGTGACGATGTCGCCCCTGGTCCGGCAGAGGATCTCCGGGCTGGCGCCGACCAGGATCGAGTCGGCGGCTTGCAGGTAGATCATGTACGGGCTCGGGTTCACGACACGCAGTGCCCGGTAGATCTCAAACGGATCCGCGACCGTGTGCCGCTCGAAACGCTGGCTGATGACGATCTGGAACGCGTCGCCCGCCGCAATGTACGCCTTGCAGCGATCGACGGCCGCCTCGAACTCGGCACGCTCGAAGTTGCTCGCCTGCGGTGCTGACGGCAACGCCGCAAGATCGAGGTCGATCGTGCCGGCGGGCAGCGGAGCTGTGTGGGTCATCAGGCGACGCACAAAGTCGTCAAGCTCGCGACCTCCCCAGTCCCACGCCGCGTCAACGGAGTCGTGGTCGTCGATCAGCACGTGACAGACGGCGTAAAGCACCTTGTCCACGTGGTCGAACACGGCCACGGTCCGGTACAGGCCAAGGTGCATGTCCGGCAGGTTCCGATCGTCCGGGGGCGCGGCCGTGAACGGCAGCTTGTCCGGTTCGGCGTACCGCGCGGTGTCGTACCCTGCGTACCCGACCCAGCCACCGGTGAACGGCGTGACACGGCCGAGGCCGGCGACCGGCGCAGGACCGGCCGGTTGCCACGACGCGGTGAGACGCGCGGGCACCGACAGCGGGTCGTCTTCGTGCGATGTCGTGGAGGTGCCGTGGTCGTTGTCGATCACGGTGACCTCGTGTCCGCGGGCGATGACCTCGATCGCGGGCTGTGAGCCGAGCAACGAGTAACGACCGACGTTGTCGCTGCCCTCCACCGACTCGAGCAGGAAACTCGGTGCCGTCCGATCGTCGGGCGAAACCAGCCGCCGATAGGCGAGCACGGGCGTGAGCTGGTCGCTCATCACGCGATGCACAAGCGGCACCAGATTGCCCTGATTCGCGCGGTTCCGGAAAGTTGGCAGGTCAGGCAGTGTCATGGGACAAGCCTATCATCGACGGATGGAAGCCCCTCAGAACAACAGTTCAAGCAACGGACAAGCCCTGGTGGCCGGTTTGCGTGGCATCCGCAAGACCTACTACAAGCCGGACGGCGGTGTGCTGGTCGACGCCCTGGACGGGGTCAACCTGCAGATCCGGGCCGGCGAGTACATCGCCGTGATGGGTGCATCGGGTTCCGGGAAGAGCACCCTGATGAACATTCTCGGCTGTCTCGACTGCGCCACTGCGGGCACCTACCTGCTGGACGGACGCGACGTGTCCACCATGGACGATGACGAACTCAGCCGAGTTCGACGCGAAAAGATCGGCTTCGTGTTCCAGGCGTTCAACCTGATCAGCGAGCTCAACTCGATCGAGAACGTCGAGGTGCCCTTGTTCTACCAGGGTGTCCCGCGGGCCGAACGCCGCCAGCGTGCGATGCGGTGTGTGGAGAAGGTCGGGCTGGCCGACAGGGCCAGTCACCGCCCCAAGGAGCTGTCCGGCGGTGAGCAGCAACGCGTGGCGATCGCCCGAGCGCTCGTGAACAACCCGGCGGTCATCATGGCCGACGAGCCGACCGGCAACCTCGATTCGAAGACCGGCGCTGCGATCCTCGACTTGCTCACCGAGTTGCACGAGCAGGGCATGACGATCATTGTCGTGACCCACGATGACCGCATCGCCGATCGGTGCGAACGGGTCATCCGGCTCGCCGACGGGCTCGTCGAGAGTGACACGGTAAACCGCCGTCGTTAACCCGGATTATGCATGAAACTTCGCCGCTGGCGAAGCTTCATGCATAATCCGGGTTTAGTGGGCCAGTATGCTGACGCGCGGGTCTGCCACGGCGGTCACGACCTTGTCGAGGAATCGTGCAGCCGCGGTCTCGTAGTCGTCACGTCCGACTGCACGTTGATCCGATGCAGGCAGCGAGTCGTAACTGATCGCCGGCGCGATCACGATCAGCCGGTCCGGGTGCTCGGCCGCGGCCGCACGTACCTGGGCGACGGCGTCGCGGACAAGTCCTTTGAGTCGGGTGGGCGAGGCGGTCACCACCCGTCTCGCCGACACGTGATCGATCTTGACGACGACCGGAGTCGTCGCGACGAGCACGTCGTACTCGACCGCCACCCGGCTCTGTCTCGCCAGCCGGAACCCGCCGATGACGCCGAGCGTGATGCCGAATGCACAGACCGAGATCACCAGCCGTCGGACCATCCGCGGCTCGGTGTTCGGCCTGGACTGGGCCTGGGCGTCGTCGTTTCGGCGCACCGCTCGCTGCACCACGCGGCGTGCGTGCTCGCCAGTCCGGTCGTAGAGCTCGACAAAGCGACCCAGTGACGGCTTCCAGTGTCGCCGGACGCTCTGGCGCCCCTGCTCTGTCCTCTTCCCGTCCATACAACAGGCCATATCGGCCACAACCCACCGGGGCTCGCGGCCGGCCGTTGACAATCGATAGTCACGGACTCCAGCGTTCCACTTGACAGGTAGTTTGGTATTTGTTAGGTTCACCGGCACGATCGGAGGTATCCATGATCGCGACCGGCCCCAAGAGCGTCGAGACGTTCGAAATCCCCCTGACACTCACCGGCGGGCTCTCCGCCGAGGAGGCCGACCGGCGTGTTGCCGTGGCCGTCCGGACAGGTGATATCGGTGCCAGGGCGCTGGCGTTCTACCTGGCCGACCTGGCGGATCGCGGGGCCCACCAGCAGTTGGGCTTCGCCTCGATCGAGCTTTACGCCGAGACCCGGTATCACATTCGGCCGCCGACGACCCGCAGCTATGTCGCCACGGGTCGTGCGCTCCGCGAGCTGCCCGCGATCGACCTGGCGTTCCGCGAGGGGTCACTCTTCTGGACCCAGGTCCGTGAGCTCGTGCGCGTCGCGACCCCTGAGACCGAGGAAGAGTGGATTGCGTGGGGACGAGGTCGTTCGGCGCGACAGATCGCCGCCCAGGTCGCCCGACGTCGCAAAGGCGAGCGGCCGACCGATCCGTCGAAACGGCGCATAAGCGATGTGTGGTTCCGTCCCGACGGTCGCATGAATGCCGCGCAGTGGGCGAAGTGGACCACCGCGCGACACAAGCTCGAGGCCGAACTCGACCGGCCCGTCACCGACGCGGCGATGTTCGAGCACGCCGCGGACCTGCTGCTGGGGTCCCGGCCCGACGGTACCGTCCCGGGCCGCACGCCCGTCAACGACACCCACTACAAGGTCCTCGCCATCCACGACATTCGTACCGGCTTCACCACCATCGATATCGACGGCCTGCCCGAGCCGGTGGACGAGGAGACCGCGCGGAAGATCATCGGCCACTCGGACCGGCCCAACCTGATCCGGCCGGCCGAGTATGACATTGACGACCCCCACGAGAATGACGGCCCGGAGGTTCCGCCCGAGCAACGCGACATTCCGACCCCGGAAAAGATGCGACGGCAGGTGCTGGCACGCGACGGCTACCGGTGCCGGAACTGCAGCAGTCGCAACAAGCCCTGCGGCCACCACAAGAAGCAGCGGCGATTCGGGGGCAGGACGGTACCAGCCAACATCATGACCGGCTGCCATGGCTGTCACTCACTGATCCACGCCGATCTGCTGGTGGTCCGTGGCACGGTCAACGGCAAATTGCGATTCCAGGACGCCGCGGGCAATCCGCTGGGCGAGCTCACGCCGTCCGCCCGCGAGGCCGTAGAAAGGATGACGCTCGATCTTGATACGCGCGTATCAAGACCGGATGCCGGCGATCCTGATACGCGCGTATCAAGATCGGCACCCGAACCGGCCTTGGACGACCTCATCGGCCAGCAGACGGTGGTACGGAACCTCCGGCGTGCCGTCCGGGCTGCGGTCGGACGCGGTGAGCCGCTCGGACACGTCCTACTTTGCGGGCCTCCGGGTCTCGGCAAGACGAGCCTCGCCCGGGCGGTCGCCGCTGAACTCGGCCGGGGCTGCAGGAGCGTGCTTGGGCCGTTTGTATCCGAACCCGACGAGCTTGCACGGCAGGTTGCCGAGGTCCCGGCCGGTGGCGTTCTCTTTGTCGACGAGATTCACCGACTGCCGGTCCGGGTCGCCGAGTCGTTGTACACCGCTATGGACGCCGCCAGGATCACAGTCATCGGCGCCACGACCGAAACGGCCAGGCTTCCAAGTGCCTTTCGCAGTCGTTTCTCCATCCGGCAGGACCTGGAGTACTACACGTTGAGGCAGCTCGCCGCGATCCTGCATCGTGCCGCGGGCCGGTTGGGGGTCGGGATTGATGCCGACGCGGCACTTGTTCTGGCGTCGGCGTCGCGCGACACGCCGCGAGAGGCCCTGTCGCTGCTGGCCGCAGCGCGCGACGAAGCGCAGCTGGGCGGCGCGACCGTGATTGACACCGAGATTGCCCGAACGGTGTTGCGGAGTCTCCGGATCGATGAGCGGGGCCTGCAACGCGTTGAGCGTGAGATCCTCGAGACACTGCGTCGTTCGAACCGCCCGCTTGGGCTCGGCACGCTCGCCGACCGCCTCGGCCTGGAGGCGGCCGAACTGCTCACCGTGCACGAGCCGTTCCTGGTCCGTCGCGGGCTGATCGTCAGGACCCGGCGCGGCAGGACGCTGGCATGACCCGCTGCGACCCCGCTTTTGCGGTGGTGTCCGGACAACTGCCGATGGCTCACAGATGAGGACCACGATTTGTCCGGCAACGCCGGCCACGGCAAACGGCTTCGCCGCAGGTGATCGGGTTCTTGGTATCGATCCGGGTCTGAGCCTTACCGGCTACGGATGCGTCGTGTTGACCGACGGCGATGAGCCGGAGGTGGTCGAGGCGGGCGTGCTGCGGCTCAAGACGAAGGCGCCGATGCCCTATCGCCTCTTGCAACTCCACGAGGATCTGGTTGCCGTGCTCGACGAGCTGCGGCCGAAGCTCATGGTCGTGGAGCAGTTGTTCAGCCATTACCGCCATGTGCGGACATCGATCCTGATGGGCCACGCCCGCGGCGTCGTGCTGCTCGCAGGACAGTCTCGCGGTGTGATGATCGATGAACTGACGCCGACCGAGGTGAAGAAAGCCATCACCGGGCACGGTCACGCGACCAAACTGCAGATGCAACAGGCCGTGCAATGGCAGTGCGGGCTCGACGAGTTGCCGTCGCCGCCGGACGTGGCCGACGCACTGGCGATCGCGTTATGTGCCGCCCGTCGTCTGGCGACGCCCCCCGTGGCCTCCGGGCCGGACTGACACAGCATCGCCGACACCTTTGGCATTGCCGGTCGTGCCGAGAAAGCCGTCAGGGCTCTGGCGACCTCGCGCGGAGAATAACGGTCACCGGCGTGCCGATCGGCGGTACGTACCCGGTTCTGACCTGCCATTGCGTGGCCTGGACCGCCTCCTGGTCAGCCATCACGCGCTCAAAGCCGATCACCTCGTCGCCGAAAGTGACCAGCCCGATGATCGAGCCTGTGAGATCAGCAACATAGTGTTCGCCGGGTCCCATCCACCGGGGGTTTTCCGCGAGCAACGATCCGGCGAACACCCATGCCCGCTCCGGGAATGGCCGGTTGTCTTCGGCGCCGACGATCCACGCGCCGATCGGCTCCTGGACGCTTCGTCCGTCCTTCTGATAGCGGACGAGGATCTCGACGATGTCACCGGTCGGCGGGGTGACGGCGACGGCCCCGTCGTCATACGTCCACTGCCCGGGGCTGCCCGGCTCGAACCCCGCCATCAGCAGGGCCGCGTGCAGGTTGCTCGGTCTGGCTTCGATGACCACCAGTGCTTCGTGCTCACGTGTGTCCGGCGAGCACGCCACCTGTTCCAGCCAGCCGCCGTCGAGACAGACAAACGCCTCGACCTCGACCACGCCGCCGGACGGTTGCACGGTCACGCCCTCGAAGGGTTCGACGACGGTCCCCGACGGCCGACCGGGGGTCGCGCACCCTGCAATGCCAAGCAGTACGACTGTCGCGATCCGCCGTGTCATCCCGTGTCGCCTTCGTTGAGGGTGTCCGGACGAAAAAAAGGCCCGGCAGGGGACAGGCCCCTAACCGAGCCCTTCCGGGGGCAAATTAGGATCTCGGACGGGGCGCATGATAACAGGCAATTTTGGCGACGCAAGAAGATCACCGCGTTTTGGGGGCGTGGATAACCGCCCCTGGGCTACGATCCCACCACGCCATGCACGAGTTGTCACGACGGGTCAGATTCAGCCTCAGCCCGGCCCGTCTCGGCGGTGTCGCAGACGCCTCCGACGATGCGGCCGTCGGCGCGTTCTACGAGCTGGAGGTCACCTGCCGCGGCGAGCCGAATGCCGTAACTGGTTACCTGGTGAATATTTCCGTGATCGACGAGGCGGTGCGCACCCACGCGTTGGGCCTGCTGGGTGACGCCGTCGCAGGCTGGGTCGCCGGCAGCGATCGGGCCGCTGGCGACGTCCTGGTGTCTGTCGTCACGGCTCTCCAGCCGCCATTGGCGGGGGCGGTGATCGCGGTCCGCTGGTGGCTGAGCCCATACCATTGGATCCGCTGCGAGGCCAATCGAATGGACCGGATACTCCTGAGCAGGCAGTTCGAATTCTCCGCCGCCCACCGGCTGCACTGCCCCCAGTACAGCCTAAAGGAGAACCGCGATCTCTTCGGCAAGTGCAACAACCCCACCGGTCACGGGCACAACTACAAGGTCGAGACAACCGTGTCGGTCGGTCTGGAGCCGGCGGGCGCGGCGTTCGGATTCGCCGATCTGCAGCGGCTCGTCCAGGAGCACGTGATCGAGCGTTTCGACCACAAGCACCTGAACCTGGACACACCGGAGTTCGCCGAGCTGAATCCGTCGGTGGAACACATTGCACGGGTCTGCCACGAGTCACTGGCCGCCCCCGTCGCCGCCGCGGGCGCCACGCTCGAGTACGTGACAGTCTGGGAGACGGACAAGACCTCCTGCAGGTACCCGGCTACCCTGATTCCATGAAATTGCTACTTGCCGTTATCGTCCTGAGTCTCTTCCAGCCGTCGAGCCCGGACGCCGAATTCGACGCCCTGCAGCGCGGATTCGGAACCCTGTACGAATCACTGCGCGCCGGCGGCGGTGTGTTGCCCGGTGACGAGGCGGTCATCCGGGTGTTCCGTGAGCGGGTCGAGGCGTACGGCGGACGAAACCCCGGACGCCGGGTGCTGGCCATTGAACTGCAGCTGTCGCTCTGGCTCGATGACGAGGAGCGGGTCAACACGCTGTATGCCCGGCTCACCGACCTGACCGGCGACGTCGATATCGGCCTGGCATGGGCCGCCCATTTCCAGGCGCTCGACGACCGGCCGAAGGTCGGCGAGATCTTCAGCCGTCTGGCCAGGAAGTTCCCGGACAACACGCAGATCCTCGTGGACTGGGCGAAGTTCTATGTTGACGTCAACCTCTATCCGCGAGCGTTGGAGGTGATCGAAGCGATCGACCTCGACCCCGCCGAGACTCCCCGTGCCTTGATCGTGAAATCCGATTGCCTGTTTGCCGAGCACCGGTTCGTAGAGGCCGTCGCGGCGCTGGATTCGATACCGGGCACCACGCTCGCGGCCGATCCCGCACTCGCGCGGCAGGTGGAGGATCTTCTGGCCCTGCGACGCCCCTACCCGGAACTCTGGACCCTGGAGCAGGAGATCCGATCGGCGGAGGCTTCCGCCGATGATCTGCCACGCGTCGAGTTGATCACCGTGCAGGGCAGGATCGTGCTGGAACTCTTCGAGAACGAGGCCCCCAACACGGTGGCCAACTTCATCAACCTCGCGGACTCGGGCTACTACGACGGTGTCGCGTTCCACAGGGTGCTGGCGAACTTCATGGCCCAGACCGGCGACCCCAACTCCCGGCCGGGCGCTGACGGTGTACCGGGCCAGGGCGGGCCGGGCTACCGGATTGTCGATGAGCACGACCGCGATGGCGCCCGGATGCACTTCACGGGTACGCTGTCGATGGCCAAGAGCCCGGGGCTGCACACCGCCGGCAGCCAGTTCTTCATGACGCACGCCCCCCCTGCCCACCTCAACGGCAAACACACGGTCTTCGGGCGGGTGATGTCCGGCCTCGACGTGGTCAGGAGCATCGAGCCCAATGATCTGGTCGAGACCGTGACCGTGCTTCGCAAACGCGATCACGTGTACGAGCCGCAGACACTGCCGTTGGATACCACGCCGCCACTGACCGTCGGCGACCTTCCGCCGGAGTTGAGCGCGTTTCGTCGGACCCTGTTGCCGACGACCGCGCCGGCGACATCAGAGTCCGACGGCGAATAACCGGCTCAGGGAAGATCGCCTTCGCCCAGCAGCCGGAAGTTCTTCTTGCGGAGGATCTGCCCCGCGAGTGTCTGGTCGTCGACGGCCAGCGCGATCGTGGGCCGGCCGTCCGGCCGGAGCATCAGCGGGTACGCGAACCGGATACTCAACTCCGCGCCGAGCAGGTACAGGCACATGCTTGTCAGTGTGTGGTCATCGGCGAGCTCGACGATCAGCAGATCGAACTCCGAGAACGGCAGCCCCTCGTTGCGCAGGATCTCCCGTGCGGCGTCGGCGTTGTTGGGGATGACCCGGACGACGGCGTGGTCGGAGGCCTCCACGACGCTGAACGCGCACATGTGCACGTCGGGAGCTTCGTCGAAGATCCGGACCAGCTCGAAGAGCTTGCCGACCCGGTTCTCAAGAAAGACACCGAACTGCCGCACCGTGGGCGGGCTGTATCCCCGGGCCGTTTCCATGGGAACGATGAGGCTCATTGGTCAGCCGACAAACTTGACACCCGCCGGATCGGGACCGATGCCGGCTCGGTGCGATTCTTCGAGAAACGTCCGGATCGCGGCCTTCCCGACGCTACCCAAGTCGAGCGTCCAGCGGTTGACGTACATGTCGATGAACTGTCCGGCCAGTTGTGGTGTCAGGTCCCTGGCGAACTGCATGGCGTAGGCCAGGGCCTGCTCTCGATGTTCCAAGGCGAATTCTAGGCAACGCCTGAGGTCGCTGTTGACTGTTTCCAGGGTACCTTTGCCGTGCAGGTCATCCAGGTCGCTGCGGACGGCATTGACGCCCAGAGGCAGCGGCAGGCCGCTGTAGCTCGACCACCACATTCCCAGGTCGGCCACGAGGTGCAGGCCGACGTCGCCGAAGGTGAGTTGCCCCTCATGGATCACCAGCCCGGCTGTGAAGTCCCCTGCCGCCACCCGCTGGATGATCTGATCGAACCGGACCGTCTCGTGCCGGAACGATTCCGGCCCAAGCAGCATGCAGGTCGCCGCAAAGGCAGTGGTCCGTGTCCCGGGGATCGCCAGCACGGCGCCGGAGTTCTTCAGGTCGCCGGCGGCCAGGGGGCGGGCGGCGACGATCTTGGGGCCGTAGCCCTGGCCGATCGAGGCACCGCAGGAGGTGATCGCATATCGGTCCGCCACCCGGGCTGCCTGGGCACAGCTCAAGGCCGTGATTTCCAGCTCCCCGTTCTCGGACCGGCGGTTGAGTGCCTCGATATCGTCGGGGACCGCCTCGTACCGGAATCGGCCCGTGTCGAAGCCGGTATCGGCACTCGACAGCGGCCACCACATGAAGGCGTCGTCGGGGTCGGGGCTGTGCCCGATCCGGAGGACCGGCCGCTGATCTGCCATCTGGTGGCCGATGATAGCGACTGCGTGCGCCTAGTTGGTCCGCCGCCACCTCGGTGTTCCGGGTGGGCAGGTCGTACAGCCGTCGATCGGGATCGCCCTGAACAGGCAATTGTCGTCGGTCATCTGGAATATGGTGGTGCCGGTGCCGTCGGGATCACAGGCGGCGATATCGCCGGGGACGGTGCACGGCGTGACACAGATTGCCGCGCCGGTGACGATGCCGTCAGGATTGCAGTCGACCGGGTCGCTCAACACATCAACGACCTCGTAGATGCACCACGCGGCCTGGGTGATGGGTGGGCAGAGAAAATTACACAACACGATTTCGTGCGGCAAGGCCTCGCCTTTGCAGGTGATGCTGAGCGACAGATCGGTGAGCGGATCGATGTCCCAGCTCTTTGGCGGGGCGTCGGGCGGGTCAAAGCTGAATGCGGATCCCGGCCGGCCGGACAACACGTGAAGCGTGCCGGCCTCCCAGAACCAATCGTCGTCGGTCGGGTCATCGGTCGTGTCGTTGTAGATCTCGACCCAGTAGAAGCCTGCCGGGAGAGCCAGGTTCGGATCGATGCCGACGGTGTATTCGAACTCGCGCACGCCGAAGAGGCTCAAACCGGTCGCCGTTCGGGTGGTTGCCTGCCCGATCGCCAACGAACTGACGACCGCGCCGGGTAGATCGTCGCCGGTCGAGTCATCGTTGAGACGGAACTTGATCGTGAAGGAATCGGGCAGCGGCTCGCCGCCACCGGCGTCGCCGGGAAAGTAGCCGCCCCAGAATCGCACCTGCTCGATCGATTCGGGCGCCGGCAGGAGCAGCTGTTCGGCGATGACCTGCTGCGGCGGGTTGCCCACGGCCACACAGGCATCGCAGTCGAGGTCGGAGAAGAGCCCGTTGAACTGGTCGGGCTGCTGGTCGATGCATAAATGAGTCGATGGCAGGATCGGCTCGTTGGTGATGATCAGGTTGCCGTTGATGACGTTGTTGGGGAGGCCGAGGTCGTTGAGCAGTCGGATGCAGACCTCGCCGCCGGGTTCGATCGCGAAGGTCGTCGGCGCCGCGGCGACGAGCCGTTCGCACGCCAACGTCGGCCCCGGGTTGGCGCAATCGCAGCCGGACGTGACGTCGGCAAGCAGGTCGACGTCGCTGCTCAGTGTGACGCTCTTCGGCTCGATCGTGCCGTTACGCAGGCAGTACCAGGTGTCCTTTGCCGGGCCCGCGACGCACTGCGACGGGTCGGCGCTCGGCGTGGCCCCGTGCAGGTCGAAGGGCTCGGTCAGCGTCCCGCCGGCGTCGAACCGGTCGATGATGATCTTGCCGGCGCACTCGTCGTTGGCGGGTATCGGGCACGGGCCCCAATTGGCCAGGATATCGAGGAAGTCGTTGATCCCGACGCCGCCGCCGTCGAAGTCGCACGAGCCGGGACTCCCCCACTGTGCCAGCACCGCGAGGAAGTCGTTGATCCCGACCTCCTTGTCCGGCACGGGTTGACAGTCCCACGGACACGTCGGGACTCCGGCGGTGGCAATGCCCGTCGCCAGAAGCAGGCCGCCGGTGATGGCAGCTCGAACCAACATGAACCAATCTCCTTGTCTCGACCCCGGCGGGTCCCCAGAAATAGAGCATAACCCCGCGAATTCCCGCTTCCAATACGCGAATCAAGAAAAACCCCCCCGACCTCGGGGCCGGGGGGTGTTGGGGCCGATCAGGAGCAACGGGCTGCGGTCAGTTGATCCGTCTCCACTGGGTCTTGCCGTCCGGGCAGGTGGTGCAACCGTTCTGCGGGACCACATCGAACTTGCAGCCGTTGAAGACGGCCCGGAATGTAATGAAGCCGGTGCCGTCCGGGTCGCAGTCGGCGGTGTCGCCCGGGAACGGGCATGGTGTGACGCACAACGTCCCGCCGACAAAGATCCCACGATTCTTGCAGATGACCGGGTTACCGTGGACATTGACGACGTCATAGACGCACCACACCGGATCGTCGCCCGACGGGCAGTCCGGTGGCAGGCACGGCTCGAGCTCGTGCTC
>Ga0209988_10000679_pt1 | contig 21573 bp, 20 predicted proteins | sample N075metaG_FD_183115 | JGI IMG/M metagenome (GOLD analysis project Ga0209988, IMG submission 183115) | Deep subsurface microbial communities from Kermadec Trench to uncover new lineages of life (NeLLi) - N075 metaG (SPAdes) (version 2) | ecosystem: Environmental > Aquatic > Marine > Ocean trench... | reverse complement strand
CGTCGGGCTCCTGGTTTTCGCTGTTCCGGCCAACGCCCAGGACCGCGGCACCCCCTTCGGCGAATGGCGCTACTGGGGTGCCGACGCCTGGAGCACGCGGTACTCCCCCCTCGACCAGATCGACGCCGACAACTTCGGCGACCTCGAGCAGGCGTGGCTCTGGCGGGGCGACAACTTCGGGCCCTCGCCCGACTACATCCTTCGTTCGACTCCGATCTACGCCGACGGGAGACTCTTCACGGTCGCTGGGAAGAGTCGCACGGTCTCGGCCCTCGACCCGGCCACCGGAGAGGTGCTCTGGATGTTCCGAGAGCCGCACACTACGCGCTGGGAGCGGTCTTCGCGAAAGAGCCACGGCAAAGGTGTGGCGTACGCCGAGGTAGACGGTCGGGGCGTGATCTACCTGGTGACGCCCGCCTTCTTCCTGCATGCATTGGACGCCGAGACGGGCCTTCCGCTCGAAGGATTCGGCACGCCGGTACCGCTCGACGGTTTCGACGGGACCGGCACGGTCGATCTTCTCGAGGCCCTGGGGCACCCCTACGACCCCGACTACGGCATCCCGGACTCGATCGGCTACATCACGAACACGTCCCCGCCCATCGTGGTGAACGGGGTCGTGGTGATCGGCAACTCGAACCTCACGGGGCGCCTCGACCCTCGGCAGGAGAACGTGCCGGGCGACATCCTGGCGTACGACGCGCGCACCGGAGAACACCTCTGGAGGTTCAACGTGATCCCCCGGCCCGGCGAGTTCGGCCATGAGACATGGGAGAGCGACGCTTGGCAGTGGAGCGGCAACGTCAACGCGTGGGCGCCCATGTCCGCCGATCCGGAACGGGGGATCGTCTACGTCACGACCGACGCGCCCACGAACGACTACTTCGGCGGATTCCGGCCCGGGGACAATCTCTTCGGCAACAGCATCATCGCGCTGGACGTACGCACGGGAGAGCGCCTCTGGCACTTCCAGGGTGTACATCACGACGTGTGGGACCGCGACTTCCCGCTGCCCCCGGCTCTCGTGGATCTCACGGTGGACGGGGAGCGGATCCCGGCGCTGGTGCAGAACTCGAAGCAGGCGTTCGTCTACGCGTTCAACCGCGTGACGGGTGAGCCCATCTGGCCGATCGAGGAGCGTTCGGTACCGCAGTCCGACGTTCCCACCGAGCAGACCTCACCGACGCAGCCCTACCCGACGAGACCGGCGGCCTTCGAGATGCAGGGGCTCACGGAGGACGATCTCATCAACTTCACACCGGTGCTTCGGTCGCTCGCGCTCGAGATCGCGAGCGAGTGGCGCCTCGGCCCCATGTGGAATCCGCCGCTCCATTCGGAAAATGCGGACGGCAAGAAGGGCGCGATCTTCTGCCCTTCGGCGGGTGGCGGCGCAAACATTCCAGGCGGGGGGGCGATGGACCCCGAGACGGGGATCATGTACGTGGCGTCGGTGAAGTCGTGCTCGGCCTTCGTGCTGGTTCCGGGCATCGACAGGGACGCGGCGTTTACCGGACAATCGGGCCTTACGGTGGTGGACTGGCACCACTCCCCGGTGCCGGGCGGTTTTCGAGGACCCGAGGGTCTCCCCATGTTCAAACCTCCGTACGGGCGTATCACCGCCATCGACATGAACACCGGAGAGCACCTCTGGTGGATTCCCAATGGAGACACACCGGAGCGAATCCGGAATCATCCCAGCCTGCAAGGACTCGATCTGCCCAACACGGGGCAGCCCTCTCACGCGACCGCTTTGGTCACCCGGAGCCTTCTCATGTATGGGGAGGGGCGTGGAGGGGAGGCCCGCTTCCATGCTGTGGACAAGCGCACCGGTGAGAGGGTCGGGACCGTCGATCTGCCTGCCACGACCGACACCGCGCCGATGACCTTCCTGCACGAGGGACGGCAGTACGTGGTCATGGCGGTTTCGGGACCCAACCTTCCGGGGTCATTGGTCGCGTTACGTTTGCCCTGACCGGGCCTTCAACGGTCGTTCGGTCCCTTCGGATGGGACGCCCCGCTACCTGACCTTCTCGTACTTCACCAGCGTCTGACCCGGCACCTCCGCTCCGTAGACGTTGCCCAGTCGGTCCGCGGCGACGAACTCCGCGTTGCTCTCGATGAACGCGGTGACCCGCCCGGTTCTCGCGTCCGCGATCCGGATGCCGCGCACCCAATCCTCCGGCCGTCGGTCGCTGTACGACGCGGGTAGCGCGCCCGTCTGCGTGTCGGTCACATACATCACATCGTCCTCGTTGATGTAGATGCTGCTCGGTGGGCCGAGGTGCGTCCACTGCTCGAGGAAGGTTCCGTCCTCATCGAAGATCTGGATGCGGATGTTGCGACGATCCCCGATGATGATGCGCCCCTGCGAGTCCATGGCGATGGCGTGCGCGTCGGAGAATTCGCCGGCGGCCGGTCCCGGGCCTGATGTGCCCCAGCTGCGGACGAACTCGCCGTCGCCCGTGAACTTCATCACCCGGTTGTTGCCACCTTCGCCGTGGCCGTCCAGGACGTAGATCTCCCCGGAGGGCGCGACCAGGACCTCCGATGGTCCGTTGAAGCGGTCGAGCTCGTTGCCCCACACCCCCGCGATACCGAGGGTCATGAGGATCTCACCCTCCGGGCTGAGCTTGAAGACCTGTTGCCCTTTCCCCACAGCCGCTCCCGCCTCTGCGCGAGCCCCCGTCGGGCCGTCGGCGACCCACACGTTGCCCTCGTGATCGACGAAGAAGCCGTGGGGCCACGCAAAAATGCCGCCTCCGAAGTTCGCCACGACGTTTCCGTCGAGATCGAACTTGAAGACGGGATCCAGCTCCGAATCGATGCAACTGTTGGCGCCGCAGCGGTCCAGCACCCACATGTGCCTTCCGTCCGGGTCGGGGAAGACCCCCGTGACGGCTCCCCAGGTCCGCCCACCGCGGAGCTGGGCCCAGTCGGAAACCGCGAGGTATTCGCCGGCAGCCTCGGTGGCGGGGTCGTCGTCCATGAGGGCCACCACGCCCAAGACCGCTCCCACAACGACCGCCACCACGGCAGCTAGGGCGGGCACGAAAAGGGTTGGAGCGCTCAGTTCCATAAAGTCGTCGACATACTCGTCGACGGTACGATCGTCGACATCGTCGTCGGTATGGTCGTCGGTCATGGTGCAGAGAGCTTGAAGACGTAGAGCGCGTTATGCCCGGCCGGGCTTATCATCTCGGGTGCGAGAAAGTTGCCGATCCGCCAGGGACTCCCGCCGCCCCTCCCCGTTGGAATCCCAAAGTACTGGACGCCGTCGACCTCGAAGGTGACTGGAAAGCCCATGACTGTGCTGCCCAGGCGGCTCTCCCAGAGGTTCTCTCCCGTCTCGACATCGTAGGCCCGGACCCACCGGTCGTAGTCCCCGACGAAGGCCACGCCGCCGGCGGTCGTGAGAACGCCTGTGAGGAATGGAGCGTTCTGTTCGACGCTCCAAACCTCTTCGAGGGTCCGTACGTCGTAGGCGGCCAACTTGCCGAAGCGCTCTTCCGTGCCGGGCATCGGGAACCATGCGCGGTCGCCTCCAGACCCCCCGCGGCCCGGGTCCAGGAGCACCTCTCTGCCGGACATCTCCATGCAGCTCTGACTCAGGGGAGCGATGAGCAAGCCCGCTCCGGGATGGTACGCGGTGGAGGGCCAGTTGTGGCCGCCCGCAGTCGACGGACACACCGACATCCAGTCTCCGATCCTCGCTTCCCGGATGTCCTCACGGTACTGGACAGCGCCCGTCTCCCGGTCCACCACCGAGAAGACGTTCTGATAGACGGTCTCGGTCAGTCCCAGGAAAGAGCCGTCGCGCCGGTCGAGCTTCCAGAGGATTCCACTCTTTCCGATCGAGAGGTGGAGCGGCTGCCCGTCGACGTCCACCAGGACCTGCTCGAAGGCTTCGTCCATGTCGAGCGTCTCACCGGGGACGTGCTGCCGGTACCACACGATGTGGCCGTCGTCCACGTCGAGGGCCAGCGTCGAGTTGGTGTACAGGGTCGAGTCGGAAGTGGATAGGCCTCGGCTAGCGGCCACCCACGGCTTGGCCTGGGCGGTGCCAAAGTAGACGAGGCCCAAATCCGGGTCCCAGCTTCCGGGGATCCACACGTCCGCTCCGCCGCGCTGCTCGAAGGATAGATCGCCCCAGGTGTCGCCGCCCGGCTCACCGGGACGGGCCACCGTGTACGTGCGCCAGAGCTCACGGCCCGTGCGCGCATCGTGCGCGGTGATGAAGCAGCTCTGCTCGTTGAGGCGCGTGCAGCCGTTGATGCCGTTGATGACCTTCCCGTCTGCCACGATCGGTCCCGAGCTGTTTCCGTAACCAAGGGCTGGGTCCTCGATCACGGTCTCCCACCGGACCACGCCGGTACGGGCGTCCAAGGCCACGAGGCTGGCATCCAGCGTCGCCACGAAAATGAGATCCTCCCACAGGGCGAGGCTCCTCAGGTGGCCCCTGCCGATCCCGGATCCTTCCGGAAACGTCCTGCGATACTCCCAGAGGAGCGTCCCGTCGGTGGCGTCCAGCGCCTGGATGACGTTGGCCTGATTCGGAAGGAAGATCACGCCGTCACGGACAAGGAACGAAGGTTGGCTGGTTCCGGGCTCCATGCCCCAGACCCAGGCCAGGCTGAGGCGGTGGACGTTCTCGGTGGTGATCTGAGCGAGAGGGCTGTAGCCCTGTGCTCCCGGAGTGCCGCGCCAATGGAGCCAGTCTTTGTCGGGCGGATTCGCGAGATCCGCGTCGGAGGCCGGTGTGAAGTTTCTGGGTGCCCGGTAGGTTCGGGTGATCCCGGTGGCCCTCTCCGTGATGACAGCAACCTCCGGAGCAGAACTCCGGGTCCCTGGCGTTGGCCCCGTGCCCACTCGTCCGGGGACCGGAAGCCGCACGGTGGGTTCGACATCACCGGCGGCTGCGGTCGTGCCCGCGGCGCCCGCTCCGCCGATCACCCGACCCGACGAGGAAAGGGTCAGCCGGGCCTGAGCGGGAGCGACGCCGTTCTGGCGAAGCATGAACGCCGCTAGAGCGACATACTGCCCTTCATCCAGCGAACCGGGAGCTTCGGGGGGCATCGTCTCACGCATCAGCTCCACAAGGTCAGATACGGAACGGGCTCCCCACGTGTTGCGGAAGTTGGCGCCCGCGAGCTCCGGTGCCTCGAACGAGCCAGCGAGATTCGGAAGGTGACACGCTGCGCACGCCGCCCGATAAACTGCGGCTCCTGCTTCTGCCTGATCCGCCGCGTAGGCGGCTTGGCGGGCCTGCTCGGGCGCTTGAGCCGAGACCTCGCTGGCTGCGAGAGTCGCACCAAGGGCCGAAAAAAGAAGTGCCGCTGTCATCCCGGCGACACCCGCGCGCAACCTTGTCATCGATCCTCCTTCAACAGCCTTCTCCAACCGGCGCTCCCGTGACGTGGTGAGGATGTCCTCCAACGGGGGGATCGGCAACCATCGGGGAGATCGCGACGGTGGGATCGAGGAGGACGTGCTCCCCCATGCGGACTCTCCGATGTAGGTTACTTAGCTCCACTGTACTCCTTCAACAGCCTTCTAGAACCGAGGAATCCATGCCCCGGGTGAACATCACAAGAGAGGTCCACTTCAGCGCGGCGCACCGCGTGTTTAATCCCGAATGGAGCGACGAGCGCAACTTCGAGGTGTTCGGGGCGTGCGCCAATCCCAACTGGCACGGGCACGACTATGTGCTTTATGTGGGGGTGGAGGGGGATCTGGATCGGGACACCGGGTTTGTGATGGACTTCAAGGACTTGAAGTCGCTTGTGGAATCCCGCGTCGTGCATGACATGGACCACAAGAACGTGAATCTCGACGTGCCGTGGATGGAGGGAATCATCGCGTCTGCCGAAAACATCGTCGTCGCGATCTGGGACCGGCTCGTCGACCGCCTACCCGACGGTGTGAGGCTCGCAAAGCTCACGCTCTGGGAGACGCCCCGCCATTACGTGGAGTACTCCGGTGAGTAGCGATCTCTCGGGTGCCACGTTCGAGGAGCTCGTGGCCGAGATGATCCGGCGGCTGGGCGATGACCCCGACCGGGAGGGGCTCAAACGGACGCCCGAGCGCGTGGCGCAGTCCCTGGCGTTCCTCACTCAGGGCTACGCGATGAAGTCCGAAGACGTCATCAACGGGGCCCTCTTCGAGGAATGCCACCGGAACATGGTTCTGGTGAAGGATATCGAGATGTACTCGCTGTGCGAGCACCATCTACTGCCGTTCTTCGGCAAGGTGCACGTCGCCTACATTCCCAACGGCAAGATCGTGGGGCTGTCCAAAACCGCCCGCCTGGTCGACGTCTACGCTCGCCGCCTTCAGGTGCAGGAACGGTTGACGGAGCAGATCGCCCAAGCGATCTGGGAATGGGTCGAGCCGGAGGGCGTGGGCGTCGTGGTGGAGGCTTACCACCTTTGTATGATGATGCGGGGTGTGCAGAAGCAGAATTCGAAGACGATCACGTCCGCCATGCGGGGGTCGTTTCTCGAGAACCAGATGACCCGGGACGAGTTTCTGCGGCTCTGCATGGCTGACCACAATCCTCTCTCGCAGTAACCCTGGCCATCGAGCACGACTGATCCACACTCACCCGTGCATATCCTGCTTACGGACCGGCTGATCTGTCCCCGCTGTGGGCCGGGGTTCGGCTTGATCCTCATTGCCGACCGGCTCGAGAACAGGCGGGTGATCGATGGATCGCTGGGATGCCCGAACTGTCGCGACCGCTTCCCTGTCGAAGGGGGGTTCGGCGATTTACGGCCCCCGCCACGGAGCACCCGCGACGACGCCCCCGACATCGAGCCTCCAGCTTCTCCGTCGGCCATGGAGGTCGCCGCGCTTCTGGGCCTCACCGACGGGCCTGGGTTTGTGGCCCTGATCGGGGACCTGGCGGGGCACGCGACCGTGCTCACTGGGTTGGTTCCGGGTGTCGAGTTCATTGGGATCGCTCCAGGCCTCCGTGGATGGGAAGAAGGAGAGGGTGTGAGTCGGTTGAGCGCCGGAGCTTCCCTCCCGTTCGGCGATGGGAGCTTGCGCGGGGTCGGGCTCTATGCAGAGGGTGAGCCGCGCTTGGCCGGCCAAGCATCCATGGCCGGCGAACCATCCATGGCCGGCGAACTGGCTCGTGTGGTGGCCCGTGACGGGCGGATCGCGGTGTGGGGTGCGGTGCAGGAGTGGGAGAAGGCGCTGAGATCCGAGGGGCTGGGTGTGCTCGCGTCCGACGAGACCGCGGTGGTGGTCGGCCGGATGGCTCCCTAAGGGCGTGTTGTGCCTATGGGCGTCGTTGCGCCGAATTTCGGGCCCCTCTAACTTCGACCAGGATCGATACAGGTGTTTCGGGACAGAGAGAATGTCCCGATTCGCTGCACTTTTCACTCGTGGCCGAGCTTCCTCTCCATGGCGTGGTGGAACAAGCTTTTCGGCGGTTCAGGTCTGGCGGGACGAGTCGCATACTACGACGAGGGCCTCGCGCTTATCGCGGACGACAAGGTCCATGAGGCCCTCACGTCCTTTCGGCTGGCGCTGAAGGAGTCCCCCGGTGATGTCGTGGTGCTCCAGCAGATCGCGATCGCCTACACACGAATCGGGATGACGGAGGAGGCGGAAAAGACGTATCGGCACGTTCTCCAAAAAGACACACAATCCGCGGGGGCCCACTATGGGTTGGCGTTCCTGCTTGTCCGGAGTGGCCGCGGACCCGAGGCGGTTCCCCATTTGCGTGCATTCCTTGAAAATGCCCCAGCGGGGCAGGAAGCTTCGGAACATGTGCCGCATGCTCGCGAAACGCTTGCCGGTCTGACGGGGGAGGCGGGGCAGGCGGGGCAGGCGGGGCAGGCGGGGCGGTCCGAGGGCCAGGATGAGCCCTCTTAAGGAGGCGGTCCTCCGCTGGACGGGAGAGGGTCTGGCGTTTTCCGGACGGGTAGGATCCGGACCCACGGTCACGATCGACGGTGATGCCAAGGCCGGCCCGTCTTCGATGGATTCGCTCCTTCTGGGCCTCATGGGGTGTATGAGCATCGACGTGTTGATGGTCCTTCAGAAGGGACGGGTTACGGTGAACTCCCTCGAGACACGAGCAGAGGCGGAGCGGGCTCCCGATCCCCCGAAGTACTTCACGCGAGTGCGCCTCACGTTCGTACTGGACGGTCCTTCGACGGAGGACCGCTCGAAGGTGGACCGGGCCATCGAACTTTCGCATGAGAAGTACTGCAGCGTACTTCACTCCCTTCGTCCGGATCTCGAGTTCGAAACCTTCGTCGAGGGCGTGTGACGATATGGGTGCCCTCCACAGCACTTCGGACCCGGCCGACCTACCCACTGGAACGCTGGGCGAGCTCTTTCTCACGGCGGTCGAGAAACATGGGGGCCGCCTAGCCTACCGGTACTTTCCCGACGAGGGGAGCGACCTGGAGGGGATCACCTTCGACGAGGTCTACGAGCTCGTGCGCGCCGCTGCGGCAGGCCTACAGGCGCTGGGCCTAACTGGTGGAGATAAGGTGGCGATTCTATCGGAGAATCGCCCGGAGTGGGCGCTCGCCGATTTCGCGTGCCTGTGTGCTGGAATTCTCGACGTGCCGATCTACAGCACGCTGACGACTGCCCAGGTCGCCTACATCCTGGAAAATTCCGGGGCGCAATTGGTGTTCGTGTCGGATACCGAGCAGGCGGAGAAGGCCCTGGAGGCGTCCCGGCGGATCGAGCGCGACCTCAGGGTGGTGATGTTCGACGCTACGGAGCCGCCGCAGGACGGCGTGCTGGTATGGCGAGACTTCCTGGAGCATGGACGCAGCGTCGCGGCGAACGGCGATCAGCGCTTTCGGACCAAGGCCCTCGAGGCGCGGCCGGAGGACGTGGCGACCATCCTGTATACGTCGGGCACCACGGGTGATCCGAAGGGAGTGATGCTGACCAACAACAACGTCTCGAGCAACGTGAAGTCGATACAAAGGGTTTTGCCGTCTGTACCGGATGATACATCCCTCCTGTTCCTTCCTTTGTCGCACGTGCTTCAGAGGACGGGTTCTTACGTCCACTTCTCCCATGGTGTAACCCAGGTGTTCGCCCATTCGATGTCCACGGTGGCCGAGGACCTCAAGATCGTACGTCCCAACATCGCCATCTCGGTCCCCCGCCTTTACGAGAAGATCTACAACGCGGTCATGGAGGTGCAGGGCATCAAGAAAAAGGTCGTACACTGGGCTCGGGAGGTCGGTGAGGCGTGGGCGGACGAGAAGTTGGCGGGGCGGGAGCCACGCCGCGCCCTCAAGTTCGTGTACGCCATCGCTGACGCTTTGGTGTTCCGACAAATCAGATCGGCGATGGGTGGCCGAGTGCGATACTTCGTAAGCGGAGGGGCCCCCCTCTCTCCGGAGATCAACCGGTTCTTCTTCTTCACAGGGGTCCAGATCTTCGAGGGCTACGGACTCACTGAGACGAGCCCCGTGACGAACCTCAATACGACGGAGCACCTCAGGATTGGCACGGTGGGGAGGCCGATCCCCGGCACCGAAATCCGTATCGGCGAGGGTGGAGAGATTCTGGTCCGTGGGCCCCAGGTGATGAAGGGTTATCACGCGTTGCCTGAGGCGACGGCGAAGGCCATCGATGCGGAGGGCTGGTTCTGCACCGGGGACGTAGGGGAAATCGATGAGGATGGATTTCTCAGGATCACCGATCGCATCAAGGACATCATCGTTACGGCTGGCGGCAAGAACGTTGCACCGCAGCCCATCGAGAACCGATTGAAGGGTGATGAGTTCATCGACCAGGCGGTCATGCTCGGTGATCGCCGTAGTTATTGCGTTCTTCTTGTGGTACCGAGCTTTCCCAACCTCGAAGCGTGGGCGCGAAAGAGTGGGATCAATGCTCCAGACCAGAGGGCGTTACTGGCGTCGAAGCCGGTGCAGGAGCACCTGGAGGCCAGGGTCCTGGCTCGCCTCGAAGACCTGGCCAGCTATGAGAGGCCCAAGAAGATCGGCCTCATTGCAGCTCCGTTCACGATCGACGACGGCACGCTTACACCCACACAGAAGGTCAAGAGAGGTGCGGTCGAGGCCCAGTATCGGAATCTCATCGACGCCTTCTACGAGGAAGAGAACTTCGACCAGACGGTCTTCGTGGAGGCGTGATGCCGGGTACGGATGTCGTTACCGTCTTCGTGACGGCGCCGGGGAGGGAGTCGGCGCTGGCGCTGGCTCGCCAGGTCGTGGAGGAGTCACTGGCCGCGTGCGCGAACGTGATACCAAACGTCACGTCGGTCTTCCGTTGGGCCGAAAAAGTGAACGTGGAGGAGGAAGTTCTAATTATCTTGAAGACCAGTGCTGCAAAGGGCCCGGCGCTCATCGCCCGGGTCGCGGAGCTTCATACGTACGAGGTCCCCGAGGTGTTGTCTCTTCGCGTCGAAGATGGCTTTGGACCGTACCTCGATTGGGTGGGTGAATGTACATCGGTGAAGTCGCCTGATGGCCAAGAATAGTCGGAAGAAGGATCGCCTCCAGCAGGACCTCCCCGAGCCGGAGGCTCCCCAGGAGGACCTCTCGGAGCCGGAGGCTGACCAAGCGGACATCTCCGCGCCGGAGGCTGCCCAAGCGGACATCTTCGAGCCCGCGGGTGATCAAGATGGCAACCCGCTTGCCGCTGCGTTCCAGAAGTTGCGAGAGGGCCGGGGCCGGGAGGCCGCTGACCTTTACCACGACATCGTGAAGCCCACCGAGACACCTTTGGTGGCGCATATCAATCGTGGCAAACGGCACGATGAACACGGCCGCCATGAGTCGGCGATCGAGGAGTTCCTCGCAGCCGAAGACGTGGACCGCGACAACGTCGAAAATTTGGCCCACCTGGCAACGGCATACGGGGCGTTGGGCCGCTTCGGGGAGGCGGACGTCGTGATCGACAGGGCCATACGCCTCGATCCCATGAACGTTCAGGTGCGAGTTGGTGAGGCGATTCTCGCGTTCCGAAAGGGTCTTTACGCTGCGGCGGAGGCACAGCTCAAAGGGATTTGCAAACGGAACCCGTCACACGGGCCCGCGCATTTCTACCGTGGGGAGGCCCTGAACCGGCTCGGTCGTGTCGACGAAGCGCTGCAGACCATGGAGCGGGCCATCGAGCTTCAGCCGCGGAACTGGCGTGCTTACCATACGCTCGGGATGCTGTTCGACCGCAAGGACGAACGGGAGCGGGCCTCGGAGATGTACCGGCAAGCGAGAGAGTTGAACCCTCTGTGATCGACGTGCGCCGGGAGGATCTGGTCACGGCTGACGTGGAGTGCATTCTCCGCTCTGTCGGTTCGAGCTTGGAGCCGCTGACAGCTATCGGGAGAGAAGTCGGTGCAGCCGCCGGCGAGGGTCTGCTCGAACGCATCCAGAAGATGGGTGATCTTCCGGTCGGTGGGGCCGTGATCACGCCGGCAGGAAATCTTTCCGCGTCGTTCATCGTTCATGTGGCCCTGCAATCCCATGAAGAGCCGGTCAGCGCGGGCGGCGTTCGCAAGGCACTTCTGAACGGACTGAGGCACATTTGCAGGATGGACATCGAGACGCTGGCGCTTCCACCGCTGGGCACGGGAGCCGGGAACCTCGATGCGGAGGCGGCTGCGGACGTGATGTTGGAAGTGCTGCGCGGGCACATGAAAAGTGAGGAGTACCCCCGGGAGGTCACCGTGATGGTCGTGACGGAGTATGAGCTGCAGGCGTTTGCTTCACGGCTGGGGAAACCCGGTACCCGGGTTCGCGAGCCGGCCGTCGATTAACCCCCACCGACGTTTTAGTATAGGTCCGGCCATGGATGGAGTAGTATAGATCATGAGACGGATACACCTGTCGGCTCTGGTTCTCGTGACCTGGTTCGCCATGATCGGATGGCAGTTTCGGCGCGAGTACTTTCAGCCCGAACTCACTCGATTGGCCGAGGCAGCGCTGTCTCTGGCTCCAGGCATCAACTTCTATACGATTCGGCTCGGCGACCGCACCGTGGGACTGGCCACCTCCCGCCTGGATACGGTTCCAGGGGGATTCGAACTCGAGGACGTGATGGTTCTGGATCTGCCGGCGTTGGGTCAAACCGGATCCGCCGTCGTGCGGTCGAGGGTTTCGCTCAGCCCCGCGCTGGTGATGGAGTCCTTTTTCTTTTCCCTCGATTCCGAGGTCGGACGTTTCGAGGCCACCGGTGTCTTGGGCGCCGACTCCATGCTCACCGTTACGATCGATGCCGGGGGGGCGAAGCAGGAGCTGTCGTATCGGCAAGCGGAACGTCCGATTTTCTCCGCGGCCTTACCCATCCGTATTGCGATGGCGGGGGAGCTGAAGGTCGGCAACATCCTCCACCTTCCGGTCTTCGACCCTTCGACACTGGCCACGAGGGCCGTGGAGATTCGGGTCCTCGAGCAGGACATCATCGTCGTCCCCGACAGTGCTTCCTACGACGCTGCGACGGGGCGCTGGTCACCGAGTCGGTACGATTCCATACCGGCTTGGAAAATCGCCGAGATACACGGCGGCGTTCGGGTGGAGAGCTGGATCGACGAGGACGGGCGGGTCCTCCGTTCGTCGAGCGCGCTGGGTTTTACAATGGAGAAGACCGAGTACGAGTTGGCCCGCCAAGCTCAAGAAGACGCCTCCGGACAGACCTCACTCGCCATCGATGAGGACGTGATTCTCTCGACGGCCGTGCGGAGTAACGTCGATCTAGGGGCCGTCGAGGAGTACGACGTCCTGCGCTTCCGGCTGACCGGTGTGGAGCTTTCGGGCTTCCAGCTCGAGGGGGGCCGTCAGAGCCTCAGCGGTGACACGCTCACGGTCCGCCGCGAAAACTGGGAGGCCATTGATCCCGGGTTTTCCCTCCCATACAAGCTGATGGACCTCCGTGAGACGCTCGAGGCGGAGCCGTTGATCCAGAGCGACGATCCACGGATCGTGGAAGAAGCCCGCCGCACGGTGGGACGTTGGCTAAACAACCCCAAGGAAGCGGCGGGGCGCCTCACGACCCGGGTGGACCGCATGCTCGCCAAGAGCGTGACGTTCTCCATACCGAGTGCGCTACAGGTTCTCGACTCGCGGCAGGGCGATTGTAACGAGCACACCGTGTTGTATGTGGCCATGGCCCGGGCGCTTGGGCTCCCGGCCCGGACGGCGGTGGGCCTCGTCTACCTCAACGGGTCCTTCTTCTATCACGCGTGGCCCGAAGTGTGGCTCGGGGAGTGGGTGGCCGTCGATCCCACATTCGGACAGTACCCTGCGGACGCCTCGCATATCCGCTTCGTTGTCGGTGGCCTGGCTCAGCAGGTTGAGATTATTCGTTTGATCGGGCGACTCAATATCGAGGTGCTGGAGTCCACACCGACCGGCGGGGACAGAATATGAGGGGAGATTCATGAGGGGAGAGTCATGATCATGAGGAGTGAGAACGGAGCGACCGATCCGATCCAAGAGCAGTTGAGACGCCTGATGGACGGTGTCGGTCCAGGCGAGGACGCAACTCCGGACATGCTCCAGCTGACCGGAATCGTGAAACGCTACGGGGATTTCGGGGCCGTGAACGGCCTCGATCTCCGCGTTCCTCGGGGTGAAATTTTCGGGTTCCTTGGACCGAATGGTGCCGGCAAGACCACGACCATTCGTATGATAGCGGGCGTGCTGGAACCGACCGAGGGCAGCATCGTGATCGGGGGATACGATCTCGAGACTCATCCTATGCAGGCGAAGTCCCGTATTGGCTACATCCCGGATCGGCCGTTCCTCTACGAAAAACTTTCGGGTGGAGAGTTCCTTCGTTTTGTCGCAGGGATCTGGGGCAAGGACGAACCCGCCTCAGAAGACCGTGCCGACGGGTTGCTGAAGATTTTCAATCTCTTGGAGTGGAAGCACGAGCTCATTGAAAGTTACTCCCACGGCATGCGCCAGAAGCTTCTCATCACCTCGGCTCTCATCCACCAGCCGGAGCTCATCGTGGTCGATGAGCCGATGGTGGGGCTCGACCCGCGCTCGGCCCGCATTCTGAAGGATCTTTTCCGAGTGTACGTCGAGCGGGGGGGAACCGTCTTTCTGTCCAGCCACACTCTCGAAGTGGTGGAGGCGGTGTGCGACCGCATCGCCATCATTCGGGAGGGCGTGATCATTGCCAAGGGAACGATGGACGACCTCCGGGTGCAGGTGGATTCCGGTGAGGCCGATCTGGAGGAGATCTTCCTGAAGGTCACGGGAAACGATGACATGGCCGCGGTCGTGGCCGGTCTGCAGGAGTCCCTACCCTGACGCTGGCCCCGCTGACGCTCCCCCTGACGCTTAACGGGTGGTTCGCGTGAACGGCGTCACACACGGCGGCGCACACGGCGGCGTACACCCGAGCCCGGGTGTTCTCTGGCTCCTGGGCCCGAAGGTCCGATCCAAGCTGAGCCGGAGCAAGACCGAGGAGCGCAGCAGGTTCAAGTGGGGCATGCTGGGCTTCGTCGGGCTGTTCTTCTGGGCCTTCATCTTCGGCATCATCTTCCGGATGTTGCTCTACTTCAGGGGCACCCAAGGGATCGGCGACCTCCTGGCGGCCAAGCTGTTGGGACTCGCTCTCCTCACGTTCCTGATGATCCTGCTCCTGTCCAACGTCATCACCGCGCTCTCCACCTTCTTCCTCTCCGAGGACATGGAACTCCTCGTCGCCGCTCCGGTGGATTCGGTGAAGCTGTACGGAGCCCGACTCGTGGAGACCATCGTGAATTCGTCCTGGATGGTGGCGTTGCTGATGGTCCCGCTCCTGGCGGCGTACGGAGTCGTTTACGGCGCGAGCTGGTCCTTTTATGGAGTGGCCGTAGTCACGATCATTCCGTACCTGGTGCTTCCAGCCGTGGCCGGAGCGGCCTTCACGCTGATGCTGGTCAACGTGTTTCCTGCACGGCGCACGCGGGACCTCCTGGCACTCATCGGCCTCTTCGCGGCGGCAGGTGTTGTGGTGCTGTTCCGGTTCCTTCGGCCCGAGCGGTTGGTCCGTCCCGAAGAGTTTCGCGATCTCGTGGACTTCATGGCGGTTTTGAGGACACCGACGTCCCCCTGGCTCCCGAACGAGTGGGCGGCCGAATCTCTCATGTCCCACCTCACGGGAGTATTCGATCCGTTTCCGTTAGCGCTTCTCTGGAGCACTGCCGCAGCACTCTTCGTAATCGGGGCATGGCTGCACGTTCGACTCTTCCGAACCGGCTTCACCCGTGCGCAGGAGGGAGCCGAGCTCCGAAAGGGAGAGGTACGCTCGACCAGGTTGGAGCGCCTGGTCCCCTGGGCACGTCCGGCCACGCGCCAACTCGTGTCCAAGGAGATTCGTGTGTTCTTCCGAGACACGACGCAGTGGTCGCAATTGATTCTGCTGGGTGTCCTGGTGGTGGTGTATGTGTACAACATCAAGGTGCTGCCGCTGAACACAGGTGAGGAGTTACCGTTTTACCTGATCAACCTGGTCTCTTTCCTGAATCTCGGCCTCGCAGGCTTCGTCGTGGCCGCAATCGCGGCTCGCTTCGTTTTCCCGGGCATGTCCCTCGAAGGAAGGATGATGTGGCTTCTACGGTCTTCACCGCTTGACATACGCACCCTGTTCCTGGCCAAGTACTGGGTGGGGACGATTCCGCTGCTCCTGATCGCTCTTCCCCTCATCGTCGTGACCAACATCATTCTCGAGGTTTCTCCATTGATCCTGGGAATCACGACGGTGTCCATGGTCGGAGTGACGTTTGCAATGACTGCGCTGGCGCTGGGTCTGGGCGCCATCTTTCCGAATCTTGAGACGACCAACATGGCTGAGATCCCGACCTCCTTCGGCGGACTGATCTTCATGATGTCGGCCGTGAGCTATCTCGCCGTAGTGGTCATCCTCCTGGCTTGGCCGGTGAACGGATTCTTGCAGGCTCAGCTCGCTGGCCAGAGCGGCGGGGCCGGGGTCGTGCCGTTGGCGTTGGGAGGGGTGGGGGCACTATTGATTACGCTGGCGTGTGTGGTGGTGCCGCTCCGGGCTGGAATACGGAGGGTCCGCTCGCTTCAGTAGCCGAGACTCCACTTCCGCTGTACTTCTTCAACAGCCTTCTGGCAGAGACTGCCCTACGGCATTAGCATGCCCCCATGCTAGATGCCATCAAGTCTTTTTTCGGTGCTACCATGGCGCCGGACTCACCGGAGGAGGAGGTGGGGGAGGAGGACGTGCGACTGGCCGCGTGTGCCTTGCTGATTGAGATTGCGCACGCCGACGACGACTTCACGGACGACGAGAGGCAGCATCTCTTGTCGGCTGTACGGCGGCAGTATGGGCTCGAGGACCAGGAGGCGGAGCAACTCATCGAACTGGCCGAGCAGGCTCGCGCGGCCGCCGTCGATTTATGGCAGTTCACGAAGCTGATCAAGCAGAACTACTCCCTCGGTCAAAAGATGGTGTTGGTGGAAGTGATGTGGGGCCTGGTGTATTCGGATGGGGAGCTATCGAGTCACGAGGAATCCCTGATGCGCAGGGTGTGCCATCTCCTCAACCTCGCACCGGGGTACCTCGCCGACGTTCGAAAGAGGGTGGAGAGCGGAAGGGATGACCCATTGTAGGCCCAGCCGCCGTAGTACATATTGAGCGATGCATTTTCTTCCGGGCGGCTACTACTTCATCCACGTCGTATTCTGGGGCGTCATGGCGCTGGTTGCCGTGGGTACGTTGACAGTGGCCAATATTCTTGTGGTCGGCCTGGTCGTGCTGTTCCTGGAGTCGGTGGGAAAGGCCTGAGCGTGATCCTCTTTCTCCAGATCCTCGGTGCTCTTGCTGCGGTCGCACTCGGTTTCCATCTCGGGAACGGACGGTACACACAATCCCAGCAGGAGATCGAGGCCCGCCTCGGTGGTGGAAAACCACGGCGGGCCAAGCGCCATTTCATGTGGCTCAATTATTTCAGGGCGGATGAACGGGCGTCCGACCGCGGGCGCATACGGCCGCGGTTCAAGATGGTTGTGGCCCGTGACAGGAACGACCGGGACCGCAACCTGAGGTAGCTCACACACGTAGGGTGCCCCGCGCCGTTCAGCCCAGAATGAGGGGCAGGATCACCTGGTCCAGGATCACCAGGGCTATCCCGATGAAGCCGCCTAATAGGTAGCCGAGCCGAACGATAACGCGGAGCTCCTTGTGGGTGACCTTCCGCACCAGTTCCTCCATCCTCGCGGGCGGAAACTCCAGGACCTTCTGCTCGACGCGGCCTGCGATGTCGATCTGTTTGATGACAGCGGGAACCTGAGTTTGGAGCCACTCCCAGACCGGGTCGCTCATCGCTTCCTCCAGCTTTCTCACGGATCCTTCGGGGAGCCAGTTCGCGGGTGTTCCGATGGGCCGATCCGGCAGGCTGGACGCGAGGCGGGTGGCCACCTCGCGGAACAACGTCGTCGCCGCCTCGCTCCGCGCTCCACTCACGAGCCACTCGGCCAGGCGTTCAGGCGGCAGCTTCTCGAACACCTCGCCCCAGGTCCGCGCGCCCACGCCGTCGAGTGCCACCTTCAACTTCTCTACCAGAAATCCCCGCGAGCTCGGATCCTGAGCGGCACCGACGATCCACCCGGTGACCGTCCGACGAGCATCCACGACGCTCTCGTCCTCCTCCCCTCCCAACACGGATGTCACGGGCCTGCGCAGAAAATCGACGATCGCGTCGTTGATCCCCTTCGCCATGGAGTCCTGCATGGTTGAGTCCTGGAGTATTTCGGCCAGTCGCTCCGCGCCCTCGTCTTCAATCGTGTCGAGGACCTTGTCGACCGTCGATTCTGTGATGATGAGCTTCGCGACCACCCGTTGGTGAAATTTGAGGTCTCCGAGGAAGCGGTGCAGGATCTCGTGAATGAAGCTCTTGAATCTGTCTCGCGCCTCCTCGTTCTCCAGAGTTGATCCCAACCTGCGAATGGCCATCGGGAGGTACGCCGCGATGCTTTTCTCCACCGCGCCGACGAGCCCCGGGGGCAGCACCTCCTCGAATGTGCGGGTTGGCTCGAGGAGCCTGTGGACGGTGCGGCCTAGATAATCGTCGATGGCTGTGCTGAAGTCTTCGCTCTCCACCGCACCGGAGATCCACTCCTCGACGGCCTCGGATATGGCGCTTTCACGGGCCGGCGTCAGGATCCCGGCTACCGGCTCATCGGCGATCGACTGGACGATCTCCTCGGCGCGGTCCGTGAGCGCCTCGGCGAAACGATCGGAGTCCAGGTACTCCCGCAGGCGAGCCAGCCCGAAGTTCGCAACCTCCTGCAGGATCTCGTCCGTCTGCTCGTGCATTCGCTCCGGGATCAAATCCCGTAAGGATCCGCGCTCAGTGTGCAACACGGCGTCGAGAAAACCCGAAAGGTGTTGGTCGAACGCCTGGCGGACGGACGGGTCGCTGAAGGTTGCGCTCAAATCCTCTGGCGTGAGCAGGCGTGTGCCGACCGTCCGTCCGATCGCCTCCGCAAGCCGCTCCTGACTCTTGGGGATCGCCCCCTGGAGCATCTTCAAGCTGCGCTTTCCGACGCGAGGGGGCTCGTACGGGTGAAAGAGCATCCAGATGGCGATCGAATTGGTGAGCCCGCCCGCCAGGGCGCCCGCGACGATGAAAATGGCGGCGCGGATCAGCTCTTCGGGCACGCCATCACCTCGTCAACCCTGAACGTGGCGCACGAGCCCCCGCACTTCGAGTGAGTCTCCGGCCAGGACCACCACACCGGTGACCTGGAAAAGACCGTCGACCGGAAGGATCGGCCCCTCTCCCGCCAGCGCCCGGAGCTCCATGCCGGCACTGGCGATCGTGACCTCGAGCTCCCCGTTGAGCGATCGGATTTCCCACTCGACCGGCACGTCTCTGCGCGCCTCCTCGAACGACCTCACGGAGCTCCACACCATCTGCACCTCCGGCCATCGAAACTCCTCTTCTCCCCTTCTACCCCACGCCCTGTAGGCTGGTGACCCCCCAGGAGACTCGATCAAGATGGCCAGGCGCCCGGGCCCGGCGAGGAATATCCACTCGCCCGGTTCGGGACCCTCTCTGAAGCGTGCTCGATTCATGTCCAGCACGATTCCTTCGACCCGTTGGTCGCCGAAGAGGGCCGCGCCCTGATGTACACGGAAGGTCTCTCCCCGATTACCACTCCAATCCGACATCCCCCCGGCGATCACGACCTCGAGCTGCCTCTGACCCTCCGCAAACAGAATCCGCTCCAAGGTGCCGCCGACGCCGACAACCAGATCCATGGGGCCGCGCGGTTGAATTCGGGACGGTGTCCGGGTCGGTTCGGAACTCCACTGATCACGGAAAAATGGCTCCCAGAGTCCCCTACGTCTGAGCCAGCCCTCCACCTCCCGCTCCACGCCCTCCGCAGAGGAGGAGGCCCGAAAAAACCATGGGACGATGATGGCGCTGTCGGCGCCCACCGTCATGAACACCACGTTCCGCTCGTAGAGGCCGTCCTCGTAATCTTGCCCCGCGCTCTCGCTCGTTTGCAGGCCCTGCTCGGTAAGCGGTGGCGCGGGCGCGTCTCCACCGCAGGCGTACAGAAGTAGACACAGGGCGAGGGATACAAACCCTTCCCGCATCAGGCCAGCCGGGTCAGTCGTGCTGTTTCGCGCGGATCGAGGATCTTGCCGTGCCCGGCGTCGAGCGACTCATCGAGCTTCTTGGCGAAACGCCCGACGCGGCGGGCGTTCACGCCCAGATCCGCGCCATCCGTCCGGGAGCGGGATCGAAGGTCGACCCGCGTCAACCCGTGCTCGTCCAGCCCGATACGAATTTCGAGATCGTCTTCGAGGCGGAAGAACCTCCTGGCACAGCGGACCCGAATAAAGCCCGCCAGATCGTCCGACTTGAGTATTCTCCACCCGTTGCGCTTCTGGACGAGACTCATACATGAGCGCCAGACTGCCTCGTACGGGATGGCGTAGGTCCGGCCGATGAGCCGCGGGTCGTCGGACCATGGGTCGGTCTCGGCTCGATTGGTGGTCAACGCTTTGGTAAGTCGTTCTATGAACAAACGGCTAACCTCCGAGGCGATCGAGAATCACGTTCCCTCTCGGGTGAAAAGGAGTGATGAGCGGGTCGATGTCTTGACCCGGACTCCCGGCAAGTGTTCCATAATGTCACGATGGTGTCTGGATCAAGGTCGCTCGTTGAACCCATAGCCCATACTGCATGAAAGCGATTATTCCCCTGGCTGGAAAGGGTACTCGTCTCCGCCCCCACACACATACCACGCCCAAGCCGCTGATTCGCGTCGCCGGACGCCCGGTCATGAGCTACATCCTCGATGACCTCGCCGAACTCGGAGTGGACGAGATGGTCTTTGTGGTCGGTTACCTGCGAGAGGCCATCGAGAGCTACGTCGCCGACGTGTACCCGAACATCACGGCCCATTACGTTGTCCAGGAAATCCAGGACGGGACTGCCGGTGCCGTAAGCCTGGCGGAGCCGTTCGTGGACGAGGACGTGCTGATCCTCTTCGTGGATACCCTCTTCGATGCGGATCTCGGGCTGGTTCGTAACGTCCCCGAGACCACGGGGGGTATCATCTGGGCGAAGGAGGTGGAGGACTACCAGCGGTACGGCGTGATCCTCACCGACGAAGAGGGATACATGGTCCGAATCATCGAGAAACCCTCCGAGCCGATCTCCAAGCTTGCCAACATCGGCCTTTATTACATCAAGGACTGGCAGCTCCTCTTCGAAGGAATTCACCACACCACAGGCGCCGACCCTGGACCCTCCGGGGAGTTCTATCTGACCGATGCCTTCCAGTACATGGTCGACCACGGCTCGAAGATTCAGGTGGCGCCCGTCGCAGGCTGGTACGACTGCGGGAAGCCGGAGACCCTTCTCGAGACGAATCGGCACCTGTTACTGGAGGGGCGAGGCGGAATCGCGGACTCCGCGACCCTGGAGGATTCAACGGTGAACGATCCCGTTCGTGTGGAGGAGGGCGCCGTGGTGCGTAACTCGGTTCTTGGACCCAACGTGACGGTTGAAGCGGGAGCCCAAGTCGAAGACTCGACGGTGGTAGACACGATTCTGGGCTCGGGATCGACGGTCATCGGCTCCACCCTCCACGACTCTCTCGTGGGTTCGGAGTCGAGGATCACGGCATACCGCGGACGCCTCAGCGTCGGCGATCACTCGGAGGTCGAAGGGGAGGAGTAGCCCGCCCGCTCAGCCCGGTCCGGAAACCAGCAGCACCGTGTGAAGCGCCCGTTGGATTCCCAACGGACCGTCTGTATTCCGATACCACTCGTCCGTCGTATGGACATCTCCCGCCGACCCGCCGGCTCCGAGAGTGATCGCGGGGATCCCCAGCGACATAGGCAGATTGGCGTCGGTCGAGGAAGCCGTGACCTCGGGCTCGACGCCCGATGCTCGCGTGGCTGCGAGTGCCGCCTCCACAAGCGGCGAATCCAAGGCTGTGACACCGGTCGGTCGGTGGCCTACCACGGTCACCTCGACGTGGAGTCGGCGATCCTGGTCGGTCACACCGGAGTTCTCCTCGGCCACGGACCGGTCCAGCACCGCCCGTAGACGCTCCTCTCCATTGTCGAGATGCCCGATCGATTCAC
>Ga0209988_10000676_pt1 | contig 21664 bp, 23 predicted proteins | sample N075metaG_FD_183115 | JGI IMG/M metagenome (GOLD analysis project Ga0209988, IMG submission 183115) | Deep subsurface microbial communities from Kermadec Trench to uncover new lineages of life (NeLLi) - N075 metaG (SPAdes) (version 2) | ecosystem: Environmental > Aquatic > Marine > Ocean trench... | reverse complement strand
TACCGGGTTGTGGCAATTCTGGCAGCTGCGCTGCAGGATCGGCGCGATGTCCCTGCTAAACGTGACGTCTTCCGGATTGAAAGCGAGATCGGAGGTGGAGGCAAACGTCTGCGCTCCGAGTGCAACTGGCACCATCAGGAGGAGGGCGGCCGGGAGAATCAGAATCCGACCCATCGTGTCCTGCGACCTGACATTGATTCCGTATCGCATCGCTTTCACTCCAATCACGGGGGACTACTACGGGGCGCCAAGAAAAGACGCGGCACCGACGATAATAATAGTTGAAGGGCCACAGGTCCGTCAAAAGGAGCGAAGGACGTTCGGCAGAAGGCAATCCAGAGGCAGCCCGCGGGATTCAACTCCGGCCTGATCGTCAATGGCGTGCCCGTGGTCGGAGAGGTCCGGGTAGAACTCGAGGACGTGGCCCTCGTTGTCACCCGCCCCTTGAACTTGGATGTCGGAGACGGTGAAAGCGTGTTCCTTCTCATCGATCTCAATGCCAACACCTGGCTGCAGGCCGTGGATCCGGTACTGGGGGTGATCAATGAGGAGGTCTTCGCCAACGCCGTGGCGGTGGCGGTACGTTAGGACCTTAGTTTCGGTCGAAAACGAGCCGACGCTACTCCACCCTCCTCGCCCAGCGCTCCCCGTCCCGCGTGTGGTACTTCTTCATCACCCCGTCGAAGGCCTGATCGAGGTCGATCCCCTGTTCGTTGGCGATGCACAGGATGACGAACAGCACGTCGGCCAATTCCTCCGCCATCTCCTGTTCGGTTTCCTCGGGCCGCTTGGGCTTCGTGCCGAAGCGATGATTTATCAGCCGGGCGAGCTCCCCCACCTCCTCCATGAGCCGCGCGAGGTTGGCCAGGGGCGGCCAATAACCCTCCTCGAATTGCGAGATCCACTCGTCGACCCGCCCTTGGGCGGCCGATAATCCCTGCCCGTCCTCTAGACTCCGAACGTCATCCGGACCCACGCGGGCCCCCGGCTTCTTGGCGCCTCCTATGGGACCAGCACCAGTTTGCCGAACACCTCGCCCGCCTCGAGAAGTTCATGCGCACGGCGGGCGTCTTCGAGCGGCATGACCTCGTGGATGACGGGCGCAATCCGTCCCTCGAACACCAAGTTCATCACCCGCCGGAAGTCTTCGGGAGGTCCCATCGTGGTGCCGAGGATGGAAAGTTGTTTCCAAAAAATCGCACGGATGTCACTCACGACCGCCGGGCCACCCGTACCGCCGTAGGAAACGATGCGTCCCCCGACGGCGAGGGACCGAAGGCACCCCTCCCACATGGGCTCACCGACCGAGTCCACAACCAGGTCGACTCCCCGCTTCCCCGTGTCGCGCCACACCTCCTTCGAGAAATTCACCTCTAGTCGGTCATAAACGACGTCGGCGCCGAGCGCCTTCACGCGCTCCACATTGGCAGGACCGCTGGTCACCGCGTATACGCGGGCCCCGGACAGCTTCGCGATCTGGATCGCCGCGGTTGATACCCCCCCGGACGCGCCCGTGACCAAGACGGTCTCTCCGGGCTTCAGACCACCCCGCCCCAAGAGAGCGTGCCACGCCGTCACGAACGAAAGGGCCGCCGCCGCCGCTCTCTCGAACGAGACGTCATCCGGGATCTCGAACAGATTCTCCACGGGCGCCACACAGTATTCGGCGAAACCACCCTGGGTATGCTCGCCCAGCACAGTCAGAGGTGGGTCCGCGAACGAAGGGCCCCGAGGTGGACGTCGGTACCACTCGTAGTTCAGGGATGGGTCGACGACTACTCGCGTTCCGATCGAGACTCCCCCCGCCCCTTCTTCCATCCCCGCCCCCAGCGCGTCCACGACTCCCGCAACGTCGGATCCGCCGATGTGAGGCATGGGGATCTCGAACGGAAGGCCTCTGCGTGCCCAGAGATCCAAATGATTCAGCGACGCGGCTCGCACGGCGATCCGCACCTCGCCCGGACCGGGTTCTGGAACCTCGGCCTCATCCATACGAATAACGTCGGGTCCGCCAAACTCGGAAAAGAGGGCCGCTCGCATACTGACTCCGTGGTAAAAGGACGACGGGGGTGGGCGCGAAGAGTACCTTCTCGGTGACCGCCCCAGCAAGCACCGAGAGCCGACGCCGAGGGTGTGCGGCCCCGCTCGTCTGTCTTATCGTTGAGCGCCGTCTTCGACCCCCTCTGGGAGCCAAGGAGCCTGTCCAAATACCATGGAGGAGCGACAGACCGAAACCGACGCCCCCGACGGAACGCTCGGGGGTTATCAGGAGGTCCATGAGCGTCCCCCCGCATTTTCGGGCTCGGACGGACAGCCGTACACCGCTTCGGTCGAAATCGAATCCGTCGAAAACCTCGCCGCTCCCTACGTCGCCTACCTGGTCTTTCCACGCTGGGCCGAGACGGGCCTCGGCATCGTGGGTCACGTGGAGACGCCCGTGCTGTACGAGGGGAGAAGTCGGGACGAGGTTCGGGACCGAGTTCATGCGCTCCCCCTAAGCGAGGTCAAGCGCCTGTTGGACGAGGCGATTCAGGGTAAGGCCCGGGACGACTGAGCGATGAGCACGCCCGAATCTCCGTCCCTCCGGATCACAGAGATCTTTCACTCCATCCAGGGCGAATCGACGTGGTCCGGCCTACCGTGCACTTTCGTGCGGCTGACCGGTTGCCCTCTCCGATGTGTGTGGTGCGACACGGAGTACGCTTTCCACGGGGGCACGCGCCGAACCCTCGAAGAGATCGTCGACGAAGTCCGTTCGATCGGGACGCCACTGGTCGAGATCACCGGCGGAGAGCCCTTGGCGCACCCTAATGCCTATCTACTCACCGAACGCCTGCTCGACGAGGGGTTCACGGTTCTCGTTGAGACCTCCGGAGCGTTCGACGTCGCCCCACTCGATCCCCGTGCGCACCGGATCATGGATCTCAAGTGCCCGGGAAGCGGAGAGAGCGACAGAAACCTTTGGCAGAACCTCGACCACCTGACGGCCCTGGACGAGGTGAAGTTCGTCGTACTCGACCACGCGGACTATGTATGGGCGCGGAACACCATCCGGGAGCGCGGGCTCGACCGTCGCCTGGAGGAGGGCACGCTGGGCGCCCTCCTCATGTCACCCGTTTGGGACGCCTGCGATCTCCTCGATCTGGCCGAATGGATTCTGGAGGACCACCTCCCAGTCCGACTCCAAACGCAGCTTCACAAACATATTTGGGAGCCGGACGCCCGAGGCGTTTGAGTGGAGATCCAAGACGCTCGCCTGCGTAGGCTCGCGGACCGTCTCTCCAGCCAACCGGAGCACCAGAGCGAGCCCGAGCCACGTGCGGGCTACACGGAGGCCGCCGTTTCCGTGATCCTCCGGGCCTCCGCGGAACTAGAGCTTCTACTCATCAAGCGCGCCGAATCCGAGCGGGACCCCTGGTCGGGGCATGTCGCGCTGCCGGGGGGACGGAGGGATGCCCGGGATGCCAATCTGGCACAGACGGCGATCCGGGAGACGTCCGAAGAGACGGGCGTGGAGCTCTCCTCATCCGGATGGCCATTGGGCCGTCTTGCGCAGGTCGCGCCGAGTCACCCGACGCTGCCACGGATTGCGATCACACCGTACGTATTCGGTGTGCCCGCAAAGATCGAAGCGAGCGCCGACTCGGCTGAGGTCGATCAAGTGCTCTGGGTGCCGCTCCCCATTCTGCTCGATCCCAAGACCCGCGGGACGACGACCATCCCGTTGCCCCAGGGCCCAACGGAGTTTCCCTGCTACCGGTTGGACGGCCACGTGATCTGGGGCCTCACCTTCCGAATTCTAACGGATTTCGGTGAACTCGCTGGTGGACTTTGACCCGGCTACTGGCCTACGTCGCTCACTCCACCCGCGCCGCTCACTCCACCCATTCCGCGATGAAGATGTTGGTCTCCCCCTCTTGGGCCTGACTCCGGTTCGACCCCCAGACCAGATACCGGCCATCGGGACTGAATACAGGAAAGCCGTCGAATCCGTCCGTGAAGGTGATGCGCTCCTGGCCCGACCCATCCTCGTTGATCATGTAGAGATCGAAGTCCCGCCCTGTGGGATCGTGCATGTTCGACGCGAAGATGATCTTCTCGCCAGAGGGGTGCCAAAACGGTCCGAAGTTCGCGGTCCCGTTGTGCGTAACCTGTGTCTGATTCGACCCGTCGGCATCCATCACGAAGATCTCGAGCTCAGTCGGCCGAATCAGTCCATCTACGAGAAGAGACGTGTAATCTTCGATCTCTTCCGGAGTGGTGGGGCGATGGGCACGGTACACGATCTTGGACCCGTCCGGAGAGTAGAAAGGCCCCCCGTCGTAGCCCATGGTATCGGTCAGACGCAGAACGTCGGAGCCATCCGCTTTCATCGAGTAGATATCCAGCTCACCGTCCCGCATCGAGGTGAACACGATCCGATCGCCCACCGGAGAAAACGTGGCTTCGGCGTCGTAGCCGAATGAGTGGGTCAACTGCTGTAGGTTCGAGCCGTCCGCGTCCGCGACAAAAATGTCGAAACTGGGGTACACCGCCCACACGTATCCACGGGAGAAATCGGGCACAGCCGGACAGGCCTCGGCGAAGTGGTGGGTCGACGAGTAGAGGATCTTGTCACCCGCTGGGTAATAGTACGAGCAGGTGGTCCGCCCCTGACCGGTGCTCAGCATCTCGACGTCGCTTCCGTCGAGCGACATGGTGTAGATCTGGTCGCACCCACCGGCTCTGGGTGTGGACTGGAAGATCAGCTTGGTGCCGTCGAAGGAAAAATACGCTTCAGCGTTCTCACCCTCGAAGGTGAGTTGGCGTATGTTCCGGAGATGGACCTCCTGCGCGGCTTGCACCACAGGCGGTTGTTCGACTGTATCGGCCCCGGTGGTGGCCAGAACGAGGAGTCCCGTGACGGTGGCGACCGCACCAGGTTTCATGAGTGAGAACATACAGAATCTCCGGAGGTTGATTGTTGCTTCAAGTGTTGATTGATGCTTAAACCATTGACTGTCTTCGCGGCCCTTACCGCCGGGCTCATTCTCGTGAACCCCGCGGCGGCCGTACCCGCCCAGCAGGCCATCGACTGCCCCGACGCCGATCGGCTCACGGTGGGCATGGCTCCAGCCCTCGCACATGTCCGTTACCTGGCCGACGACGCTCTCGAGGGCCGCGCAGCAGGAACGAACGGAGCACGTTGCGCAGCACAGTACATCGCCGAGCAATTCGAAGCCATCGGTCTCGAGGGCGCCGGGACCGACGGAAGCTACTTTCAGGCGTTTCCAATCCGTGCTGGCGCCGTCCTCGGCGCCGAGAGTACACTCCGGACGCCCCAAAGCACGTACACGCTAACCGAGGACTGGATTCCGTTCGGGTACTCCGCATCGGCTGCCGTTACCGGCACCCTATTGTACGGTGGAGACGGAATCAACCGCCCTGGGGATACGGACAACGTGTATCCGACACTCGACCTCACAGGCCGCATCGTGGTGGTCGAGGACGGCGACCTGCGTTCCCCCACGAATCGAGCCCTCCAGACGGATGCCCATTTCAAGGCGTCGGTGGCAGCGGGAAGAAACGCAGGTGGTATGGTAATCCTCCTCCGCGACGGCCGCGACCTTCCCGACCTATCGGGGGAGACCAGGGCGGCCCTGGGTATTCCGGTGGCCGCGGTTCGTGGTGAAGCGGCCAACCGCATTCGGCGAGCCGCGAGAAGGGGCGACCGCGCTTTCCTCGCGGCCTCCGTACAGCCGCGGGCTGTTGAGGCCAGGAACGTCGCGGCGCTGTTGCCCGGATCGGACCCGAACCTCGCCGACGAGGTCCTGATCATTGGAGCCCACTACGATCATCTCGGGTTTGGAGGCGAGGGCTCGCTCGATCCCGATGCGTTCGGAGTGGTCCATAACGGCGCCGATGACAACGCGAGTGGAACCTCGGGCTTGATCGAGATCGCCCGACGCCTAAGCGAGAGTGATCGCCGGCCGGCCCGTTCCGTGCTTTTCCTCGCGTTCACCGCAGAGGAGAAGGGACTGTGGGGTTCGAGCCACTACGTCCGTAATCCCCTGCTGCCCATCGCCCAGACCGTCGCCATGCTCAATATGGACATGATCGGCCGTCTGGAGGGCCGCACCCTCACCGTCATGGGCGTCGGCACAGCGGAGGAGTGGACCGACGTGCTGCGGGCCGCCAACCAATCCACGGCCCAACCACTGAGCATCGCCACATCGCCGGACGGGTTCGGTCCCTCGGATCACTCCTCCTTCTACGGAGAAGGACTGCCCGTCTTGCATTTTTTCTCCAACACACACCTCGACTACCACCGGCCTTCCGACGATTGGGATAAGGTGGACATCGAGGGCCTCGGCCAGATCGTCGATCTCGTGAGCGAAGTGGCGTTCGACGTGGCTGGGGTCTCCGGCTCGGATGAACGCATCGCCCTTACACCCATCGGGCCGGACGAAGCTCTGGCCCATGGGCAACCCTCGTCTTCCACAGCCGGCGGATATGGCCCGTACCTCGGCACGATTCCCGACATGGTTCCTGTCGACTCCGGGCTTCGGTTGACTGGCGTCCGTGAGGGTAGTCCGGCGGCCGACGCGGGCATCAGGGGGGGCGACATCGTGGTGGAGTTCGGCGGTAGAGAGATAGGGGACATCTACGCGTACACCTACGCCCTACAGGATCACGAGCCCGGCGACGCCGTGGAGATCGTGGTCCTACGCGACGGTGAGCGCTTGACGCTCACGGCTGTGCTTGGAGACCGGCGGTAGTAACGGGGGTATCTCCAGCCGCTACCCCAGCAGATCCAATTGGGCGACCGAGGCTGCGTCCCCCGTTTCCTGGCCTGTCTGCTCCCCCGGCTCTTCCCGTCCCTCCGGCTCTCTTTGCCTCTCCGGCTCTCTTTGCCCCTCCGGCTCTCTCGGCTCCTCCGGCCCCTCGTCCTGACCCCGCCGGCCGGTCCCCTCGCTGTAGGCTCGTGTTACTTCGACCACCCGGTCCCCCGCATCCGTTTGGACCAGTGTCCGGCCCTGCGTTCGCCGCCCTAGGCACGGGACCTGATCGGCTTGACGGCGTGTGATCGTCCCGCTGGCCATCACCACCATGACCTCGTCTGCCTCGAGCACCTCCAAAGCAGACACGAGCGCCGTCCCATCCCCGGACGGGACCGCCAGGGTGCCCAACCCACCTCGCTTCTGGAGCGGGAAATCGCCCACCTCCATGCGCTTTCCCTTCCCGTCCTCGGTCACGGTCAGCACCCACGCCTCCCTGCGGATGAGCAGCATCCCAATTACCGCGTCGTCGCCCTTCAGGTCGATCCCCTTCACACCCTGCGCGGTGCGCCCTAGAACTGACAGATCGGATTCCGGAAAGCGGATCGCCCTTCCGCCCCTGGTGACCAACATGACCTCCCCGTCGCCGTCGGAGAGGCGAACGTCCATGATGCGGTCGCCCTCCTTGAGACCCGCGGCGATTACGCCACCGGCCCGTGGATTCGCAAATTCCGAGAGTCTGGTCCGTTTCATGAGACCGTTTCTGGTGAGGAACACCACAAAGCGCTCTGAATCGAGATCGTCCACCGGCAACATCGCGACGATCGGGTCAACTCGATCGGCCTGGGTCAGCCCATAGATCGACTGCCCCCTGGAGGCCCGCGCCCCCTCGGGCACATCCAGCACCGGAAGGTGATGTAGATGCCCATTCTCTGTGAAAGCGAGCAGCCAACCCTGCGTGCGCGCCACGAAAACCTCTTCCAGATAGTCGTTCTCGAACCGCTCCATCCCGGCCAACGCCTTCCCCGATGAGACCCGGCGCCGGTAGAGGTGCATCGGAATTCGATTCACGAACCCCTCGTGGCTGACGGTGATCACCGCATCTTCATCAGCCACCGTGTTTTCCGCCGCCTTCTCCTCCGACCCTCCGTCCTCCAGAATGACCGTCCGCCGTGCATCCCCGTATTTCTCGACGATCTCATCCAGCTCCTCGAGCATCACCTCCAGCTTTCGGGCTTCGCTCTTGAGGATCTCCTTCAGACCCTTGATGATGGTCTTGAGCTCCTTGAGCCTCCTCTCGATCTCTTTTTGCTCGAGAGCGGTCAACCTGGCGAGTCGCATGTTGAGAATGGCGTCCGCCTGGATCTCGGACAGTCCGAGAAGGTCCTGAAGTGTTGCTGAAGCCTCCGACCGATCCGCCGACCCTCGGATGATTTTGATGACCTCATCGATGGCGCCGAGCGCCGCCATCAAACCCTCTGCCGTGTGCTTCTCGGCCTGCGCTTTCTCCAGATCATGCTGGGAGCGACGCTCGATGACCTCGACACGGTGATCCCTGAAACGCTCGAGGAGCTGAACCAGGGTGAACTCCTTCGGCTCGCCATGATCCAGCGCGATCATGATGGCTCCGAACGTGCTCTGAAGGCTGGTCTTCTTCAGCAACAGCTTGATGACCTTGCCGGCCTTGGCGCCCTTTTTCAGCTCCAACACCAGCCGGAGCCCGTCCCGGTCCGACTCGTCCCGGATCTCGGCCAGGTCCGGAATGCGGCCTTTTCTCGCAAGATCCGCGATCTGGCGAATGATCCGAGACTTCGAGACCGCGTATGGGAGTTCGGTGACGACGAGCTGTTCCTTGCCGCCCCGCAGCGCCTCCTTCACGATGCGGGCACGCATGATGATCCGGCCCCGTCCGGTCTCGTACATGTCTCGAATTCCGCCTCGCCCGACCACGAATCCCGCCGTGGGGAAGTCGGGCCCCGGTAGGTGTTTCATCAAGACATCGAGCGATGGTTCGGGTTCCTCGATCATGGCCCTCAGGGCGGCGGCGACCTCCCTAAGGTTGTGGGGCGGCACGTTCGTGCTCAGTCCTACGGCGATCCCCGAGGACCCGTTGATCAGGAGGTTCGGCACCCGGGACGGGAGAACCGTGGGCTCGGTCCTCTGGCCATCGAAGTTCTCGACGACATCCACCGTTTCCTTCTCGATGTCCGCTAGGATGTCCTCGGCAATCGGTGCCAGCCTGGCTTCGGTGTATCGGTATGCGGCCGCGGAGTCGCCGTCGATGGAGCCGAAGTTTCCCTGCCCGTCCACCAGCGGATAACGAAGGGAAAAGTCCTGGACCATCCGAACGAGCGCGTCGTACACAGCCGCATCACCATGGGGGTGATACTTGCCAAGGACGTCGCCCACGACGGTCGCGCTCTTCTTATAAGGCCTGTCCGGCCTCAGTCCCGCCTCATGCATGGCGAAAAGGATGCGCCGGTGCACCGGCTTGAGACCGTCCCGAACATCGGGAAGGGCCCTCTGAACGATCACGCTCATCGAGTAGTCGAGGAAGGATTCTCGCATCTCCTGCTCGATGAGCCTCGGCAGGATGCGCTCGCGCGTCTGGGCCGTCATTCCATCTCCAGGTAAACCGAATACACACCGAAAATCGGGGCATCACGGAACGATGCTTCGCCTACGATCTCAGAATGCGTGGACCAAAGCAAGCCAGGGCAAAAACAGCAGGAAGGCTGTTGCAGGAGTACCGTGGGCTGCCGGTCGAAAACGACGTACGGCTCCCCGACTACATGTGATTCAGTGGGGTGTCACTCCGGCCGCTCGTCTTCCGCAAGCGCCTCGAGCACTCTTTCTCTCAAGCTCGCTGACGCACGACCGCCATTCTGGGACCGCTGCAAAGCCTCGAGGAAGTGCCTCTCGAACTGAACACGAGGGTAGCAGGCCTCACAGACCGCCAGGTGTTGGCGGACCTCCTCCTCGGACAGGCCCTCGAGCTCGCCGTCCAGGTACTCAAAGAGTCGGGCGCTGGCCTCGTCGCAGGGGATCATCGCAACCGCCGTTTCACCGGGAGAGCCGCTGCTGGTGGACGCATCGGTGCCGTCGGTTCGGCCATGCTGGCCGGTACCGCTGAACAATCTTTTCAAAGCCTTGAAAAACGACACCTATCTTTCTCCTGCGTCCGAGATGTACCCCATCTCGAGAGCATATTGATACAGCTGACGCTGTAGCTGTCGGCGTCCACGGAAGAGGCGACTCTTGACGGTTCCAACGGGAATTTCCAGGACCTCGGCGACCTCTCCGTAGGAAAGATCCTCCAGGTCGGAAAGCACCACGGCCATCCGATACTCCTCCGGCAACTGGTCTATCGCCTCGAAAACCTTTGCGTCCACGATGGACCGAAAGAACTCACCTTCCGGGTCCTCATCCCGAGACGCCGCAAAGACCGGTGCCTCGCGGCTGATCGCCCGGGGATCGTCCTGCGCCGTTTCCAGGAGGATCTCATCATGGCGCTGGCTACGCTCCCGCCCCCTCAGAAACACATTCCGGCAGATCGTAAATAACCAACTCTTGCAGCGGGTTCCCGGCGCGTACTGCTCCCAAGCACGAAAGGCGCGGAGGTAGGTGTCCTGTACGAGGTCTTCCGCCTCGTCTCGGGCACCCGTGAGGCGCAACGCGAATCTGTATACCGCGTCCATGTGCGGGACCGCCTCCTCCGAGAAGCTGGCCCCCTGTGCGTTGCGGTCGCCGGGCACACCCCCACCCGTTTCCAAGGGCTCGCCCAAAATCAGTCCGGAAACACGAAGTCTCTGGCGATTTCGTCTGTGACAGGCCCACCGGTGACCAATTCTACGAGGGCCTCCATCTCGAAGCCTACCTCGTAGAGCCGGGTCTGGACGGAAAAGGCGTGAGCGAAATCAAAGTACGCGGCCACGGCAACTTCATGCGCCGGGTGATTGGTCGCGACCATGGTCTCCATCTCGACGCGAAGCATCTCGACGACAATCGTCACGGCGTGGAGCAACGACCGCTGTTCGGCAACCGTGGTCACCGAAAAGTCGCCACCGAGCCGTGGCAGGAGGGCCACCACCTGCTCGCGCTCCTCCGGAGGAGCCGCGATCACGCCATGTTCGGGAGCATACCCCTCGAGAACCTGGTGTGCACCCGCCTTGAGGGCGGTGAGTTCTTCGAAGTTGCAGTGCACGATCACGTAATTCTCCCCGTCGCGCGAAGCCCTACTCCCTTTCTACATATTCGCTCGCGCGTTTGTTTCTGCAAGTATGGGGTCAAGCCGCCGCTCCAGTCCCCGGCGGCCCCTCCACGGATAACGGCAAAGACACTTGATGCTCCCCATCCACCTTCACGTCGAAGCTATACATGCCCGGACCCCTGAAGACCAGTCCATCGAGATTGAGAATATGGGGAACGCGGATACCGTCCCGAGGGGACGGTCCCCCCACCAGCTGCATCTCTCCGGTCAGGGACAATACCTCTGCGCCGCTCGGATCCGACATCCGAATGTGTACCTCATGAGAACCCATCTCCGATGTCCCTGCGATGAACCGTAAGACGAGGGTAACCCGCCCGTGCTGAGCGGGAAACTGTATCACGCCGATTCGATCGAAAATCCCGAGGATACTCAGCTTTCCCGACGCGTCGATGGTGGCTGCATCGGCTAATAATGCCAGGTCGATTTCCATACCAAATCCTCTGGTTACGACGGAGACTCGGTTACGCCTCCGCCAGCAATCTGTCGGCTAGGACGAAGCCGACGGCGAGGTCGATCAGCACGTGCGCGACGATCCCCGGCCACACGCTTCCCGTGTGGAGGAATACCATACCCATGATCACGCCCACGACTCCAGTTCGCACGACCCCCAAGACGCCCTGGTACGAATGCAGGACCGCAAAAGCCGCCGACGTCAGCGCGAGGGCCGCCGAAGCGGAGCCTCCCGCCACTATCAAAGCGGGAATCGCATACGCCCGGTAGGCCAACTCCTCGCCGAACCCCGCACAGAACGATAACCCCGCGTACCACACCTTTTCTCGCCGTGTGACCGGCATCAGTTCCCGTATGAGACGGTTTTCACTCCACCCAAAGCGCTTTCGAAGGACCAGGAAAAAACCCAACGTCGCTGTGCCCATGGCGAAGGTGGCCGCACCCCAGAGAATGGCCCGGTGGACCTGCCTCGGCTCGATCCGAAGGCCCATCCCATCCAGGCCCACCAGCCTCGATCCCAGCACGAGGCTCGCTGCACCCAGAAGCAGAATCATCACGGACGAGGTCAGGTATGCCTGAACGCGCTCCACGACGAGGTCACGAGCCAGATCGACCTGGACAAAAGCGAACACGGGAAGAAGCTCGATGAGTACGGCGAGGAACAGCGCGTCGAGCCACCCGAGCCGCGTGAAGGAAAAGAGGACGTATACGACGGCGGCGTATCCGATCAGACCAGCGATCGTAACTCTCACTCCACGATCTCCCGCGCCGTTTGGCCGGCCCTTGGCCGATCGCTCCGCCCATCCCCAACGTCGGCCCACAACCAGTCTTCTATCTTCAACGCTTCACAACCGCCTCCAACGCCTCTAGGATTGTTGAACGGCTCACTCTGGCGTCCCGGTCCGAGGACCACATACCCAACGAGTCCATATGGAAACCGTTGTGAGAAAACACCAAGCCATCTTCCGCGTGCTCGACTCGATGGAGGCCCCATACGGGGGGTGGTTCCTGAAGTTACGCTTCGAAGCGGGTGACGCCCCCACCATCCGGGAACTGAGGAGCGCCAAGCTCAGCGTTTCGTCCCCTGACGGAGCAACCTCATTCGAGGTCGAGGTGCAGGGTTTCCCGCTCTTTGGAGGACATCCCTCCGATGACCGGCTCCACCGGACCGGCCGCGTGGACATCCACGTGAAACTGCGGAAGGGAAACGGAGGCGTGATCGGCCCCAAATGGAAGGTGTCGGGGCCCCTTCAGTAACGTTCTCGCTCCCTCCAGCCGTTACCCGTTCTCTTAACTGAGGTCCGACTCAAATATGATCCGGGTCTCTGAAGCCGAGCGGCTCCATCTCGAAGGTCTCCAGGAACCACTGCCGATACTCCTCCTCGCGTCCTGGATTCTCCTGCAGCCACGCACCGCGTTCCTCCTCGAATTCCTCGCGGCGGGACGAAAAGATAAAAGCGTCCAGATACCCGTTTTCTTTGGAAAAAAGAAGCTCGTCGAGGGGTCCGTAAGGAGGAATGTCGTACGCCGCACGCCCGTACAACCAAGCGTCGGACAAGCGTGATAGGATCGCCCGTTCGAGAGGATAACCCACCGAGTCGATCGCCTCGGGTAGAACTTCATCGAGCCGACCAAAAACTCGCATCAAATGGAAATGACCATAGATGGACATGAAGGCGCCGGACTCCGGCGCCGAAGCGTACACGAGAACCACAGCGGTGTCACCACTGATACTCAACGCATCCCACGGATAGTTCTCCACCGCCGACCTGTCCTCGATAATCCAAAACGACGGATCGGCGACGATGTCCTCCTGCTGCCTTCGAACCCAGAGATCGATTACGGCCAAGCGGCCCTCGTCGGCTTGGATTCGGGCGCCCGTATGATTGACGAGCGTACGTGGCGACGGAAGAGAATATGCTCCGGCGCAGGCTCCGGCAGCGAGGGCCCCGGCGAGAAGTAAGGCCCCCGACATCCGCCGGCGGCGACGCTCCGCCGTGCTATGCGATGATAATTCGAACGTCATGACTAAAAAACTCCCTCGAGCGGCCCAAAAAAATCTTGACACTCCAACCTCGCGGGGCGGAATTGGGAGACCCTCGCGAAGTGGATGTCACGAAAGAACCCATGGTTAAGATATGACCGAGGATATACAGGAGTTCCAAGCCCCCCAAACCATAACGCCTGAGGGCCTGGCTGACGACCTGGCGGTCCTGGTGTGGGAGAGCTTCACCGACTTCATTTCGGAGTGGGAAGGTTCCTCCCCGCTTGCCGATCCCGGCCTTATCGACGATGACGGGCAGCCCCATCAAAGGGCCGTGGAAGAGGCCCTCATTTTCTTGATGTGGGCCCATACGCGGGGCGCCCAGCAAGCCTTCGTCGGGCGTGCGCCGGCGGACCTCCTCAAGAGAGCGCTCGACGGACTCCACGACGCCGTCCTCGAAGACATGGTGGATAACGGAACACCACGGGCACAACTACCCCACTTCGAAAAGCGTGTAAGCACCCGCTACGCGCAATATCATTCCGCGGCGGCGGTGTCCGACGTGGCACTGGGAGAGGCCGTGGTTCATCACCTGACCGGCTCCACGGATACTCCGGAGCCATTCACCCGGGCTGTGACGGAACGCGCAGTGGAGCTGACGGGCCCTCTACGGGATTACCTCGAGGACGTCCAACTCGTAGAGTAGGTTTCACAACCCCAAGGATGACCGAATCAGGGGTGCTATCCGGTCCGGCGTCCACGGGGGATCGAAGGTGAGGTCCACCTCGCAACTCTCCACCCCCTCGATCTTGGATACGGCGTCGCGAGCGTCCGAAACGATCTGATCTGCGACGGGACACATGGGCGATGTCAACGACATCACCACGTGCACGTCGCCTTCGTCCACTTCGATATCGTACACCAGCCCGAGCACCACCAGATCCAGGTTCAACTCCGGATCCTTCACGGTTTTCAGGGCGCTCCGAACGTCTTTTTCGGTAACGGACATATCATCCCATCCTGAGTAAAGGGGCATCAGCTCACCCCGAAATTATCGGGTCAGTGCCGCCGCAGGAAGAGCACGGTCGCGTTATCAGGGTAGGACTCCTTCGTCCCCCGGATGGCCTGCTGCACCCTCTTCACGACTTCTCTGGCTGTCCCAATCTGCAAACCTGTCAGGGCTTCGACGGCCCCCCGAAAGATTCCCCTGGAGCCCCCGGAAAGAACCAGTATCATATCACCGGAGTCGATCGGGATCTTCGTTACCGCAGGGCGAGAGCCCGCGCCTAATCCTAGCGGTGGCCCATGATCCAGGAATTCATCGGAGGTGCCGTCCGTACGGAGGAGCGCGCACTGAAGGCCACCCGCGTTGTACCAAAGCACCTGGTCGCCCTGGGGAACGAGCATCCCTACCTCCACGAACTGAACTCCGGAAGGGACCTGGTTGCGGTGGAGACTGTCTCCGACACGCGCGAACAGAGTCTCCGGCGGCTCCCCGGCGAGGGTGAATTCTCTGAAGAGCGCTCCAGCGATCGTCACCTGATGGAGGGGCGGCACCCGTTCTCCCTGCAGAGCCAGCGCCATCAGCCCCAGCCGGCCGTCGGAAAAACGAAGTGCTTCCCAAGCACTCAATTCGATACCGGCCCAGTTCGGTGCGGAGCCCCCAGCGACATCGAAGCCGTCCACCTTCACCCTGCGAGCCCTCCGCTCAAAGCGGACCGAACGCCCGCCTTCGCCAACGCTGTCCCTGGGGTCCGCCTCGCCCCGCTCAACATTGACGAAGCGCGTCGAGAGGGCCCGGAGCGTCTGCGAGAGCATTCTCAGCAGACGGAGCGCAAGGGAGTCGCCGCCCATGAGCCTCTCGAAGTCTCCCCTCGACAGGGCGAGACATTCGCAATCTCCGGTCGCCCTCGCAGTGGCCGAACGTGGAGCATCGTTCAGGAGAGCCATTTCCCCGAACACGTCCCCGGCTCGCCGAACCGCCAACTTTTCCTCTCCACCGCCCGGAATGGCCTTTACGATTTCAACGGCCCCCGCCGTCACGACGAAGAACTTGTCGTCCCTATCCCCTTCATCGAACAGGCGATCACCCGGACCTGCTTTGATTCCCTTGAGGACCCCGAGGAGTGCTTGAAACTCGTCGTCGGGAAGAGCCTTGAAGAGATCCACCCGGCGCAGGCTTTCGGTCACCTCCTCAGGCAGAAGGTCATCGCGCTCGGTGATCAAGTCAGCGGACCCCGGAGCCGTTTCCTTCGATGTTCAGTCGATCCAAAATACGCCTCGGCGAAAGCTGTGGGACAGGACGCCGGCTCCGATGACGGGAGGTACTCGAGGCGTTACGCTCCTGCGACCGCCAGATCGCCACCCTCGCCCAAGTGGGTGGCCTGTCCGTAAATTCCAGTAACGTCGCCAATCGCCAACCCTTCGCCGGAGAGGGAACTTCGGAGCATGCAATCCGCCGGGGTTCACAAACTACGCTTATCGATTCAGGAAGGAAGCACTCGGTAATGGAGGCTACCTGCTGGGGTACACGGGGGTCCATCGCCACCCCGGGCCCCGACACCGTCAGATTCGGCGGCAATACTCCCTGCCTGGAGGTCAGAATTGGGGACGGACGCCGTTTCATCTTCGACGCGGGTACCGGAATCCGACCTCTCGGAGTGAGCATGATGGGTGAGGCCGACACACACGATGCCGTGATTTTTCTCACACACTTCCACTGGGACCATATTCAGGGGTTTCCCTTCTTCCTGCCGCTGTTTGATGCAGACGCCTCGCTCCGCATCGTCGGGCCGGGCCACGAGAGCGGTGACGTCGAGAAGCTCTTCGCCGATCAGATGGCGCCGATCAATTTCCCGGTCCCTTTCACCGCGTTTTCCGCCAAGAAAGAATTTTCGAATCTCGACGCCGACGCCTGGGAAGAAGACGGCTTCTGTGTGCGCGCCATGCGCATGAGGCATCCGTCCTTCACCGTGGGACACCGAGTGGATTATGGTGGGGTCTCGTTGGCATACCTACCGGACAACGAGCTCGCCGGCGGGAGCTACGAGGTGGGAAAGGGATGGCGGAAGCACCTCGTGGATTTTCTCGGTGACGTGGACGTGCTCATTCACGACGCCATGTTCACCGAGGAGGAGTACGGGTCCAAAGCGGACTGGGGCCACTCGACTTTCGGCCAAGCCGTGGAGCTAGCCCATGAGGCGGGCGCAAAGAAAGTCCTGTTCTTTCACCACGACCCGTGCCGAAGTGACCAAGAGCTGTCCGAGATCGTCGACTCTCACAGAGCCGAGGCCGGAGCGCGCGGCTACAGCGTCGAAATTGGCGCAGCGGCGGAGCGCGATGACATCATCGGCTGAGTACCCTTTCCCATGAGAACGTTCGTCGTGTTCTCCGCCTCCGACGAAATCCCGGAGGCCCTCCGCGCCCTCGAGGATGGCGTCGACATCGTCCCCATCTCGGATCTGGCCGACGTGGAAACGGACGCTCAACCCGCGGTGCTCATCCTCACGGCGGAGTTGGCGGAAAGCGATCTCCTCGCGTCAGTGCCCAAGCACGTCATGGTTTTGGCGAAGGGCCCGGAGGCACGCGCCGCCGCCGACAGCATCGATCGCCTCTTCCTAGACCTCGATGATCTGAGTAGCGCCGAGGCACAACTCCGGGCGTTCCGTTCGGCCGCGCGCACCTCTGCGACCGAACTGGCCCGATCGAACGCGGCTTTGCAACTCGACGAGCTCCGCGGCGACCTCCGGGGGTTGAACAACATCGGCATGGCACTCATGAGTGAGCGAGACCCAGACGTCGTCCTGGGGATGATCCTCACCGAGGCGAGACACCTTACCACGAGTGACGCCGGCAGTCTCTACCTCGTCGTGGAGGAGAAGGTCGGCCTCCGGACGCTGCATTTTCTCCGTGCCCAAAACGCCTCGCTGCCGGACCTACCTAGGCCGGATTTTTCCCTGCCGTTCGACGATTCCAGCCTGGCCGGATACGTCGCCTTTCACGGTCAACCCCTGATAATCGAGGACGCCTACCAAATCTCGGAGTCAGAACCGTACTCCCACAACCCGTCGTACGACTTGAAGTACGGGTATCGTTGCCGATCCATGCTGATCGTCCCCATGAAGGATCATCGGGACATGGTGGTCGGGGTGCTTCAACTCATCAACAAGAAATCGAATCCGGGGGCCGTGATTCGGGATCAACAGTCCTCCGAACAGCACGTCCTGGATTACGGAGAGAGGGACGTGGAGTTGGTACAATCTCTTGCGGGACAAGCCGCGGTTTCCATCGAGAACGGGCGGCTATACAAGGATATCGAAAATCTCTTCGAGGGGTTCATCAAGGCGTCGGTGATCGCGATCGACCAACGGGACCCGACGACTTCCGGTCACTCGGTCCGGGTGGCAACGCTCACGTGTGACATCGCCGAGGCCGCGGACCGGGCGAATGACGGCCCCTTCCGCGACACCAAGTTCTCACGCGAACAGATGAGGGAGCTACGCTACGCGGGACTCCTTCACGACTTTGGAAAGGTCGGCGTACGGGAGGACGTCCTGGTGAAGTCCAAAAAGCTGCCTCCGGTCCTCCTGGAACGGATCGAGGCCCGTTTCGACCTGATACGCCGGACCCTCGAGTCGGATTTCCACAAGAAACGGGCCGAGCACCTTCTCGAACACGGCGAAGACGGTTTTGAACTATTCCTTCAGAGCCTGGAGGAGGAGTACGAGAAGTCCCAGAGCCAGGTGGACCGGTTCCAGGAAGCCATTCGAGAGTCCAACGAGCCCAAGGTGTTGCCCGAGGCGAGTGCGGAAATCCTCCAGGACATCGCTGCCACCACCTTCCGGGACTTCGAGGATCAGCAGGTTCCGTACGTCACGCCAGACGAACTCCATTTCCTATGTATTCCGAAGGGCTCCCTGGATCCCGACGAGCGACTGCAGATCGAATCCCACGTCACGCACACCTACAATTTCCTCAAGCAGATCCCGTGGACCACCAACCTCGCCCAGGTGGCCGACATCGCCCACGGTCACCACGAAAAACTCGATGGCACCGGGTACCCGAGGGGGATCCAGGCCAGCCAGATCGCGATCCAGACCCGCATCATGACCGTGTCGGACATCTTCGACGCACTGACGGCCTCGGACCGCCCGTACAAAAAGGCGCTCTCAGCGGACAGAGCGATCGAGATCTTGGACATGGAGGCCAAGGCCGGCATGCTGGACCGCTCCGTCGTGGAGCTCCTCCTGGCTTCCGAGCTTCATCACAAAATCCTCGATACGGACTGGCGAGACCTATAACGGGAGCTTCGGTGTAGGCACCCTCATGAAGATCGCCATCAACACCGGCGGCGGCGACGCACCCGGCCTCAACGCCGTAATTCGAGCCGCGGTTCTTTCCGCAACCGGCCTTGGTTGGAGCGTGTATGGGATCCTCCGAGGTTACCGGGGACTCCTCGAGGAAGGTGGTGTGGTCGATCTGACCCGAGACTCCGTTCGCGGCATCACGCACCTCGGCGGGACGATTTTGGGGACGAGCAACCGCGGAAGTCCCCTCAGTTGGCCTGTCGAGAGGAAGGACGGCACCGTCGAACTCGTGGACCGGTCCGAGGAGGTCATCGAGGAATTTCACCGACGAGAGTGGGACGCGCTCATAGCCATCGGTGGTGACGGCTCGCTCAAGATCGCCTTGGCGCTGTCCGAGAGGGGTCTCCCCGTCGTGGGCGTCCCGAAGACGATCGACAACGATCTCGCCGCCACCCAGGTCACCTTCGGTTTTCACACGGCGGTCGACACCGCCACCGACGCCATCGGGCGCCTCCACTCGACGGCCGAAGCCCACGGCCGGGTCATGGTCGTGGAGCTCATGGGCCGCACTGCGGGGTGGATCGCCCTCTACGCCGGAGTAGCGGCTACGGCAGACATCATCCTGATTCCCGAGATCCCGTACCATTTGGACGCACTCTGCGCGAAGATCAAGGAGCGTTACGAGAAGGGCCCGGGATTCGCCATCGTCGTGGCAGCCGAGGGCGCCTTCGAGGCCGGTGGATCCGCCACTTTCCAGGAGACGGCGCAAGCGCGTGGCGAACACCGCCTGGGCGGCATCGCGGAGAAGTTGGCCCTGCAGATCGAAGAGCGCACCGGGTACGAGACGCGTTCACTCGTCCTCGGTCACCTTCAGCGAGGCGGCGAGCCCAACGCCTACGACCGTCTTCTCGCGCTCCGGTTCGGGTCTGCCGCTGTGGAGCTGGTGAGGGAGGGACGCCTCGGGTGCATGGTCGCCCTGCACCCACCCGAAGTCCTCGCGGTGCCTCTCAAGGAGGCCGTGGGCAAGCTCAAGCTGGTGCCCACCGACGGCGACCTGGTGAGGACAGCGAGAAGCATCGGGGTCTCGTTCGGAGACGAGGGAACAGATTAGAACCGGCGCCCGCCCCCACCCCTCTGACCTCCGCCACCTCCGAAATTTCCGAACCCGCCACCACCCGGAAATCGATTATTCACGACATTGTTGAAAATCGAACCGAACTGGAACGACAGTCCGACAAAGAAGCTGTACCGCTTGTCCGTGGCTGCCCGCCTCACCCCGGTCAGAAGCTCATCGTCGGTCAGGTCGTCGAAGGGGAGGTATAGCTGGTCTGCCACCAACGTGTAATTCCCCCCAAACCTCACGTCCAGACCGCGGGTGATCCTGAAGGAGACGAATCCGCCCACATTGAGGTTGTTGCGGTCGAAGTCGTGGAGAAAATGCGATCCCTGGACGTTGAGCCTCACGTCTCCCCAGGTCTGCCGCTGGGAGACCGCGAACGTCAGGGACTGCTTGTACCGAGTCTCGTCGAAGAGCAAATCCTGCGTGAGCTCCAAGTATTCGTAGTACACGGGTCCGATCTCGTAGAAGACAGTGATCGATCGCCTGGTTGCCTCGTCGTATGGGAATAAGCTGAACTCGACCGCTGGATTGATCTCGGCCCAGAACGCCTGATTTTCCCTGGTGTTACGACCGAAGCGGGACGTAAAACCGAGGGACCATAACTCGGCCACCGAGTAGACGACCGTGGCGTCGAAATCCCAGTCCGTACGCCTGTCGACGAATTTGCGGCCGTCGGAAAACTTGGTTTTTTGGAAGTTATAGTTCACCGACGTTCGGTAGCTCTGCTTCCACGTAGGGGTCACCCTGGAGGCGGTGGCGCTCCCTGAAAACCGGCGTGACGTTCGGGTTTCTTCTCCGTTGAAACTGCCGTTTCCGCTGACATCGAACACCCAAAGGTTCCAGGCGTCATCGACCTGATCCGAAAACACGAGGCCGCGACCTCCGTTTCCGGGGCCACGACGATTTGCCTGCAGGCTGACCAGGTCGCGGAACCCCGCGAATTGCGCGAATCGCGCAAAGGACAGTCCGAGAGCATGGGACACACCGTCCAAGCGCTCGCGCTGGGTATCGGTCGAAAGCGCCTGGTAAAAGCTCTGATCCTCGTATTCCGAATACGCCTCTCGCCCGATGACGTCCAGTTGATACTCACGGCCGTTTGCACCCGTTCTCTGGCTCGTCATGATCACGTGAATATCGGCGTCCTGCTGTAGGCGAACCCAGGTGACCCAGGGGATCTCGGTCCGGTGGTACGTGTCGTCGCACTCGGACCCCTGACAGTCGAAGAAAACCCTCGGACCGCCCGGCGACGCCTGATCGGCGGCCTGGGCGCAGAGCGCCAGTGTCTGAAATAGGGTTCCCAGGGCCACGAGGGCGAGGGAAGTATATTTGATGGGCATACGTGCAGGCTTGAAGGTGAGGATGTGTTGTGAATCTTCCCGGCGATCAGCGGGGTCGAGGGCCGGGATGCTATACCACCGCAATGTGCTGTCAACCTTACGCTGAAAAAGAGCGGCTGTATTCCGGCCGAGTAAACTCCAGAGTAACAGACACCCCGGAAGAGACTGCCGTTGAACCCATAGCCCACCCGGGGGGCCGGTCAGGTCTGGTCGGAGGGGTAGCAACAGGCCCGATAGAGGCGGCAGGCGGTCCCGGTAACGCCCGAAATCGTTGAAAAATCACGGTGCCGACCGTACTCTCAATGGAGGGCGTACGTGCGGTGACTCGCGCCGCCAGGTCGCGCCCAGCCACCGGTGTCATGACTAAACAGCCGAAAACCAAAACACGGGCAACGCCGAGCCTGCCACGACAGTCCCAGGCGATACTCGATACGATGCA
>Ga0209988_10000675_pt1 | contig 21671 bp, 20 predicted proteins | sample N075metaG_FD_183115 | JGI IMG/M metagenome (GOLD analysis project Ga0209988, IMG submission 183115) | Deep subsurface microbial communities from Kermadec Trench to uncover new lineages of life (NeLLi) - N075 metaG (SPAdes) (version 2) | ecosystem: Environmental > Aquatic > Marine > Ocean trench... | reverse complement strand
TTCAGCTCGCAATAGATAAAGATTTTGAGCATAATCAAAGCGATTTTCGATCAATCAGAGAAAATCATTCTACATGGCTGACCAGATTTTGTGTTTTTACACAGCCTAGACCCGGAACGGACTTTCCAAAATGCACTCTGAAATAGATCTCAAGTCTGTTACCATATCCATCGGAGGTCAGGAAATGGCGAGCGATCGTGGCACGGTGAGTGACGGTCTGACGCGCCGCGCGCTCGTTTTTGCGGCTCCGTCGCTGGTGGTGCCGACGATGTTGCTGGCAGCGGAGGCGCCGACGCCCGGTGCCGCCGAGGGCCCATTCTACCCGGTACGCATTCCCAGCGACGATGATGCCGACCTGGTCAGCGTCGAGGGCGCGGTGCGTGAGGCGGGCGGCGATATTCTGCATCTTGCTGGGCGCGTGTTGGACGCCAATGCACGACCCATTGCGGGCGCACGAATCGAGATCTGGCAGTGCGATGCCAACGGCGTCTATTTGCATCCCGGCGACCGCCGGAGTGACTCGCGCGACTCGGGTTTCCAGGGCTTCGGTCACGCCAAGGCCGACACCGCCGGACGCTTCGTCTTCCGTACCATTGTGCCGGTGCCCTATCCCGGGCGCACTCACCACCCAGTTCTACCGCCTAGGCCATCCCCAAAACCCGTCCGACTTCCTGTTCCGCCGCCTCGCACCGAGCGAGCAGCGCCGCGTCTCGATGGCCATCAGACCGCGCGCCGCATCCCCGCGTCCCGCCTTCGAAACCGATATCGACCTGGTGATCGGAGGTTAGGGGATAAGATAGGTCACTCCGCAGATTTCAAATTCGGTGCCTGCGGAAACCGTTGTGGCTCAAATGCCGAACATAGCAGTTGCCTATTGTGAACCAAAACTACTCCAGCTTCTTGTCTTCGGTCCCCTAACTTCCGCTGATGGCACTTTTCGGAAGTCCATCGGCAGCATGCCGAACGACCGCATTCGGGGGCAAAGCAGACATGACATCAGCGCTCCAGAATAGTGGATTGTTCAATGCCGAGCCCGAAGAGCCGGGCATGACCTCCTTGCTCGCCTACGGGCTGTTTCCGGCGGTTGTGTCGCTTATCCTGGCGGTGGCGTTCACAGGGCGTGGTTTCCTTATTGCCCGTGAAATGCAGATTTTCTTACAATGGACGAGATTTCATAGACGCGAAACCTAAGCTGCAGCCTTCCGCTTCCGCCGCCAGCCTAACAGGCCCATCCCGGCAAGGGCCGTGGCGAAGAAAGCCAATCCTGTTACGCGTATCAGCCTTGCACAAAAACAACGAGGGTTTCCGGTCGTACCCCGTCGTACTTCATGGCAGCTGCACCCACATCACTCTTCATGACCGCGTCGAAAGCATCCATATTGGCAACATCCATAGATAGCGCTACACGATTGGGGTCGCTCGGGTGCACGAACGTAGTGATGTTTGTCGCCACTAAACCAAAAATCTCTTCCCTTTTCGGCGACGCAAGCCAGTGAGCGACGTCATCGACTTCGTGCGTAGCGATCAGTTTCGGCATGACGGTATCCCCTGTTGCCATCAACATGCTTTAGCGCTGAGGGTCTCACGCGCCACATGGCAAAACAAGCTCTTAGTCCGAACCTTGCCTGATCAACGCCATCAGATCGGTCATCGCTGGTCACCATCCCCAAAGCACCATCTAATGTCAGGACAACAGGCGGTAGGGGGTAGAAAATAATGGGTCAGTCCTGCGCCGCCTTCTCCACCCCATCAAACCCATCCCGGCAAGGGCCGTAGCGAACAGGGGAAAGGCGGCTGGGAGGGGATGAGAGCATAGAACGTCTGCGGCCACCACCAACCGCCGGCTACTGCGCCGCAAGGGGGTGCCCCATGGCGGTGAACCATTCCAGTTCAAAAAACCGCATCTGCACCTTTGCCGAACAGAAGATGTCGACGCCGCCGATAAATTCCTGCCACGCTTCCTCGTCAGTGCCGAAAGAGACTCCAAATTTCATTGGGACCATGCGTTCCGGCAGCGGCCGCGGAAGGTTGGGATAGATGACTTCAAAGCGCAGCATGGCCCGGAGATCACCCCGCGCATGGGTGAAGAAAAACCGCCACCTGTTGTTCCTATCGGCGGCGCATTCCGGTCGTACCGAAACGTCACCCCATTCCGAAATAGCGGTATAGGCGCCTTTGTTAACCGTGAAATTTGTCCAGTCCGCCGCCCGGCCCGATGCCATGCCCGCATTTGCCGCCAGTTGGTTGTTCGCTGGTTTTGGTTGGACAGCTGCCGCCGCTGGTCGCTCGCCTGCGGCGGCCGCTGCTTGCGCGGCGGCGCGCTTTACGTCCGGATGTTGGTCCGTGCGGGCCGGATGCGCAACCCGGCCAGCAATCGTGTCTCGCACCGTTTTCGCGGCGATCGTGTCCCGCACCGTTTGCGCGGCGAGCACATGAAGATTGTCGGCAACATGGCCGTACCGAGCCAGAAATTGATCCCATGCCTGCAGAATTCCAGCCTCTTTCGCCGCCTGATATTCGGTCGCGATCGTATCGGGATCGTAATCGGCCAAAGCGTGAAAGGTAAATGAATGCGACATTTGCGCAGCGATCTCGTTATAAAGATCCTTCTGGTCGCGCGGATATTCCAGCGCGAAGGCGTGCACCATCTCCCGGTCTTCCGAAAACACATATTTTTCATAGAAAATCCGGTTTGCCCGGTATCCCGAAAGCACGAACCAGTCTTCGCCTACCGGCCCGTAGGTCAGGTCCTGATGACGCCCGAGCCCGAGGATGAATTTCCTGTAGCGGCCGACATCGCCGAAATCATTTGGTCCGCCATAGACAATCAACTCCGCCGCACCATCGGCGCTGCGAAACCCGCGCGCCGCATTGTTGTCGGTCAACGGCAGCGGTGCCAGAAGATTGGCCGGATATTCGATCTGCCATCCGAATAGCCCGTTTTCGTACGACGCCCATCCCGGATTGCCAGTCCCGGGTGCGCCCATCCCTTGTACGCCGGCGCTCGCGACTTCCGTCTCCATCTCTTCGTTCAGCAGGGCGGACGTATCCGGTGGCGTGCACGATCGGCCCGCTAGTCGGTCGAGCCGGAAAATCTTGTCATCAGGTTCCGGCTCCAACACACGGAAATTTTCCGAATCGCACTCCGAAACCGCAAAGCCCGTCTTGTTGATGAGAAGAATGCTCTTGGCCGACCGGTCCTTCAGATAAAAGGAGCCGCCATCGCACGACACCTGACATCGATAAAGTCTGCCTTCCGGATAACATGTTCCACCATTGCTGAAGCGCTCGCTCGAATCCCGAAACCGGACGTTCATGCTGAAGAAAACGGCGCCCGTGTTTGGGTCGAAGCGGATTTGATCGTTTTCATCGTACATACCGAAGGTCGTGGGGAAATGATCAAAGCGGATTTCCGCCACCCGCTGGGTCGATTGCTTTTTCAGATGCGCCTTGGAATAGACCCGCTGATAGCATGAATTGTCCGCGCCAAAATGCCGTTCCAGCGGCCGCGTCGACGCCGCGTCCGGCATCACTATCACCAACAACACGGATGCGACAGCCGACGCACCGGCCAGTTTCGATACGTCGTTCATGGTTCCCCCGATTGTAGTTATGGCCGCTCACTATTGGATTGGCCACAATCTGCCAACCCATGAAAAAAATATAAGCAAAGGCCAAAATTATGGCGCCAGTCCAAGCAAAGGCATCCTCATACGGCCCCGCATATGCCGGAACCGCGATTGCCATGACGGCCAGCGCCAGAAACCCGCTTCGGAGAATTGTCTTCATCGGTTCTGCCCAAGTCAGTCACCAGCATGACGGCTGTCAGGCGCAGGGTAAAGGTGTCGCCGACCCTGCCACTGCATCACGCCGACCGGCACGGTCGCCCCAATGGATCGCGCCGAAAATCAGAGCGTAGGGACAAAAAAAGAGAGGCGCACTGGCATTGCGCCTCTCTGTCGCCGAGCCAAGCGATGGGGGGCATAGCTCACGGCGAGTTCGTCGAGTTTCCCGATCAACCCTTAATAATTTGTTTTGACGACAAGACTTGTCGCGACGGCGAATTGTCGCGCCGTTGTGGTCGCCGGCGGCCGCCACAGACGCCCGCACAGGCGATTTGCGGGCTGGCGATAAGGTTGGGGCCGATTAGGCGTGAAACTCGCCCAGCGCGCTTACTATGTGCTTACTAGTCAAATTTGATTAATTGACTGAAACTGCTAAGTCATTGAAAAAAATGGTGGAGCCAGACGGGATCGAACCGACGACCTCGTGAATGCCATTCACGCGCTCTCCCAACTGAGCTATGGCCCCATATTTTGAAATGGCCGGGCAATGCCGGCTTGGCGCGGCGCGGAAACTAGGATCGCTGCGCCGCGATTGCAAGTCCGGACAAATGTGCTCTAAAGCGTGTCGCGCAAAAGTGGGCACCGGTTTTGCGAAAAAGACACGCTTAAACAAAGAGATAAAGCAGGTCGCGTGAACGCGAATGAACGCGACATGCTCTAGGTGTCGTCACTGTCACCACCGCTAACAACAAGGTTGGAAACATCGTCATCGTCGTCGGCAGTATCGATGACTATCTCGTCGTCCGGCAGACCGGCAACGGTGTCATCCTCATCAGGGTCATCTCCGCCCTTTTCCTCTGCGTCTTCCAGCGAGATAACTTCAACTTCGCCATCCGCTTTATCGGTACCGGCCGTGTCGTTCGCTGCCTTTTCGGCAACGCCGGCGCCGGCCGGCGAAGCGTCTTCGGCGACCTCTTTCTTCGGTTCCGCCTCTGCGCGCCGCATTTTGTCGCGGGTCGCGATCACGAAAACAGCGCCGCATTTCGGACAAACGATCGGCCGGCGATTGAAATCAAAAAATTTCGTGCTGCATTCCTGACAGGCACGCTTGCTTCCCAGTTCCGACTTTGCCACGGTCAATGCCTCGATTACTTGAAAATCCGGCGTTCCCTAGCTAGCGCCCGCAGTGCTGTCAAACGCCTTTTCGAACTTGTGAATGATGACGCCCGCCGCGCGCTGTGTTAGGAGGCCCGCGCCAAGTCAAAGGCCGGGCCTCGCCAATGGTCGGTAGTCGCGAATGTCCGCCTGAAAATCCGCCCCGATTGTCCGCAATGAAATCCCATCCGACGGCGCAACCCCTTACCGCCCACCCTTCCTCGCCGCTGCGCGGGCAATGCATCCTTCCCGGTGACAAATCCATTTCCCACCGCGCCTTGATGCTCTGCGCCATGACGATCGGCGAGAGCGAGATTTCCGGTCTGCTGGAATCGGCCGATGTTCTTGCCACGGCAGCGGCCATGCGCGCCTTTGGCGCCGATGTGGAGCGCGGCGACGATGGCGTGTGGCGCGTCAGCGGTCTGGGTCCCGGCGGTTTTCTTGAGCCGGACGGACCGATCGATTTCGGCAATGCCGGAACCGGTGTCCGCCTGACCATGGGGATCGCTGCCGCCCATCCCTTCGCCTCCACTTTCCTTGGCGATGCGTCCTTGTCGAGACGGCCGATGGCGCGCGTGCTGGAACCGCTCCGACAGATGGGCGCCGACGTGATCGCCCGATCCGGCGATCGCCTGCCCGTAAGTCTGCGCGGCGCCGATCCGATGGCGCCGATCACCTATCGTGCGCCGGTCGCTTCCGCACAGGTCAAATCCGCGGTGCTGCTCGCCGGCCTCAATATCGAAGGCGTCACCACATTCATCGAGCCGGTCGCCACGCGCGACCACACCGAACGGATGCTGGCCGGCTTCGGCGCCGATCTTCAGATCGAGACAAACGCCGACGGGGAAACCGTTATCGAACTGACCGGCATGCCGGATCTGACGCCGCAGACCATCGTCGTGCCCGGCGATCCCAGTTCCGCGGCGTTTCTCATTGTCGCCGGCCTGATTGTCGAAGGATCCGATCTGACCATCGAAAACATGCTGCTCAATCCGGCCCGCACCGGCCTTTTGACGACCCTGCAGGATATGGGCGGCGATCTGACGATTGGCAATGAGCGGCTTTCCGGCGGCGAGACGATCGGCGATATCCGTGTCCGGCACAGCGCATTGACCGGGATTGTGGTGCCGCCCGAGCGTGCGCCCTCCATGATCGATGAATATCCAGCGCTGGCCATTGCCGCCGCCTTTGCCGAAGGCCGCACAATCCTGCACGGCCTTGCCGAATTGCGGGTCAAGGAATCCGATCGGCTCGACGCTGTCGCCCGCGGACTTAAGGCCAATGGCGTCGATTGCGAGGAAGGCGCTGAATCCCTTGCCGTCACCGGGGGTCCGGTGCCAGGCGGCGGCACAATTGCCACCTGTCTCGACCACCGTATCGCCATGAGCTTTCTGGTCATGGGCCTGGCCGCGCAAAGTCCCGTCACCATCGACGACGGCGCGACCATCGCCACCAGTTTCCCCGGCTTCGTCGATCTGATGACCGGGCTTGGCGCCCGCATCGACGACGGCGCGGCGGTAGCGTGAACGCCGCGCCGCTTATCATCGCGATCGATGGCCCCGCCGCCAGCGGCAAGGGCACGCTGGCCCGCCGCCTGGCCGCCCATTATGGCTTGCGCCATCTCGACACCGGGCTCACATACCGTGCCGTTGCGGCGGTGCTTCTGGAAAGCGGCGCCGATCTCACCGACGAGGCCGCCGCCGAGGTTGCCGCTGCCGCGCTCGATATTTCCGCCCTGGACCACGGCCCTCTGTCGGCCCATGGGATTGCGGAAGCAGCGTCCAGGATCGCGGTTCTGCCGGCCTTGCGCCGGCAATTGGTGAAAAAACAGCGCGCCTTTGCCGCGCCGCCGCCCGGCGCGGTTCTCGATGGTCGCGACATCGGCACCGTCGTTTGTCCCGATGCGGCAGCCAAACTCTACCTGAGCGCTAGCCCTGAAATCCGGGCCCGCCGGCGGACGGCGGAGATGCGCCAGCGCGGCGTGGCCATCGACGAGGCGGCGGTACTTGCCGATCTGCGCCGCCGCGACGAACGCGATGCCTCGCGCGCCGATTCGCCACAGAGGCCGGCTTCCGACGCCCACTTGCTCGATACGAGCGAAATGACTATAGAAGCCGCATTCCGCGCGGCTGTGGATATTGTGGATCGTGCCGTGCTGGCCCGCAATTGGGTGCATCCGGAACCGGATGTGCCCGATTGATCTTTCGGGCCGGGCAAGTTTGCGGCGCCAATCTTTGATGTCAAGTCTGCGATGCTAAGTCTGCGGCGTGGCCTTGCGGAATGACGATCGTCGTGGCCCGGCTAACGTTGCGCCGACCCGTGAATATGCAAACGGGATGGCTGGACACGACAAACGCAACACCAACCAACGGCGCCGTCCGGCGGATCAAAGGCTGGACACATCAGGAGTTTCAATGAACGTATCGCAACCGAGCCGGGAGGATTTTGCCGCCCTCCTGGAGGAATCTTTTGCCAAGACCGATATCGCTGAAGGCACTGTCGTCAAGGGCATTGTCGTTGGCATCGAAAAGGATCTGGCCGTCATCGATGTCGGCCTGAAAGTTGAAGGCCGCGTGCCGCTGAAGGAATTCGGCGTCAAGGCGAGAGACGGCGGATTGAAGCCGGGCGACGAAGTCGAGGTTTACCTGGAGCGCGTCGAAAACGCCCTTGGCGAGGCCATGCTGTCGCGCGAAAAGGCCCGTCGCGAGGAAAGCTGGGTCCGTCTTGCAGGCTCGTTTGAAAAGAACGATACGGTTCAGGGCCATATATTCAATCAGGTCAAGGGCGGCTTTACTGTCGATCTCGATGGCGCCGTGGCGTTCCTGCCGCGTAGCCAGGTCGATGTCCGGCCGGTCCGCGATGTCGGACCGCTGATGCAGACGCCGCAACCGTTCCGCATCCTGAAAATGGACAAGCGCCGCGGCAATATTGTCGTTTCCCGCCGCGCCGTGCTTGAAGACACCCTTGCCGAACAGCGTTCCGAGCTTGTCGCCAAGCTCAAGGAAGGCCAGGTCGTCGAAGGCGTGGTCAAGAACATCACCGAATATGGTGCCTTCGTCGATCTCGGTGGCATTGATGGCCTGCTGCATGTCACCGACATGGCCTGGCGGCGCGTCAACCATCCCAGCGAGATCCTGTCGATCGGCGACACCGTCAAGGTTCAGATCATCCGGGTCAATCCGGAGACCTTCCGCATCTCGCTCGGCATGAAGCAGCTGGAAGCCGATCCCTGGGACGGCATCGAGGCCAAATTCCCGGTCACCGTCAAGTTCACCGGCCGGGTCACCAACATCACCGATTATGGCGCCTTCGTCGAACTGGAGCCGGGCATCGAGGGCCTGATCCACGTTTCGGAAATGAGTTGGACGAAAAAGAACATCCATCCCGGCAAGATCGTTTCGACGTCCCAGGAAGTGGAGGTTGTCGTTCTGGAGGTCGATCCGGCCAAGCGCCGCATTTCGCTGGGCCTGAAGCAGAACATGGGCAATCCGTGGGAAGAGTTCGCCGAAAATCATCCGGTGAATTCCATTGTCGAAGGCGAGGTCAAGAACAAGACCGAGTTCGGCCTGTTCCTCGGCCTGGAAGGCGACGTTGATGGCATGGTCCATCTGTCCGACCTTGACTGGAACAGCCAGGGCGAAGAGGCGTTGGAGGGCTTCAAGAAGGGCGACATGGTCAAAGCCGTCGTCCTCGATGTCGATGTGGAGAAGGAACGCATATCGCTGGGCATCAAGCAGGTCGGCGGCGATCCGTTCGCCGTGGCCGTGGAAGGGATCCGCAAGGGATCCATTGTCACCGGCGAGGTCATCGACGTGAAGAGTGCCGGCATTGAGGTCAAGATCGCCGATACCGACATGACCGCCTTCATTCGCCGGGCGGATTTGTCCCGCGACCGCTCCGAGCAGCGGCCGGAGCGGTTTGCGGCCGGTGAAAAGGTCGATGCCCGCGTCACCAATGTCGACAAGAAAGCCCGCAAGATTTCCCTGTCGATCAAGGCTCTGGAAATCGCCGAGGAAAAACAGGCGGTTGCCCAATACGGTTCGACGGCTTCGGGCGCCTCGCTTGGCGATATTCTCGGCGCCGCGCTCAAGCAGCGTGAAGGCGATGAGCCCGTCGCCGATGCCGCCGATGCCGAAGCGGATGCGGCCGATGTTGATGAGGCCGCTGATACTGCTGCTACGGAAACTCCGGAGGCTGAAGCTGCGGAAGAGGAAGCCGGGGAGGGCGCTGAAGCGGAAGCTGCTGGCACCGAAGAGGCTGAAGAGGAAGCCGCCGAGGACACGGACGCGAAACAGGCTGAAGCAGCAAAAGAAGAGGCCGCTGAGGAGACAGATTCTGAGGAGACAGGCGGTGAAGAGGCTGAAGCTACAAAAGAAGAAGCAACGGACGCTGATTCCGACTCTGACGGCGAGAGCAAGGACAAGTAATCTCCCGCGTTGTTTTCGAAAACAACCAGGCCCGCAGCGTGTCAGCGCTGCGGGCTTTTTCCATCCAAGCCCGGATATCGCTCGTTACGACGATTGATTTTCCGCCGCAACAATGGCCGCCAGCCCCTCCCGGTAGGTCGGATAGGCAAGACGGACACCCAGTTCGGTCTTGATTCTGTCGTTTCGCACCCGCTTGTTCTCGCCATAGAATGTTCGCGCCATCGCCGACAGATCGGCGGCGTCAAACGATATTTCCGGCGGCGGGTCGATGCCCAGCAGCGCGGCGGCATGGGCGATGACATCCTGCGGCGGCGCCGGTTCGTCGTCGGTGCCGTTGAATATGCCCGAAGCCCGCTTATCGAAAGCCGCCTCGGTGATCTGCGCGATATCCTCCACATGAATGCGGTTGAAGACCTGGCCGGGCTTGAGGATTCGCTGACTGGTTCCCGCTTTCAGTTTCTGCAGCGGCCCCCTGCCTGGCCCGTAAATGCCAGACAGGCGGATGATCGCGACAGGAACGCCGATCCCGGTGGCAAATCGCTGCCAGGCGGCTTCGGCTGCCAGCCGCCATTTCGATCGTTTCGACACCGGGTGGCAGGGGCTTTCCTCATCCACCCAGGCGCCGTCATGGTCGCCATAGACGCCGACGGTGGAGAAATAGACGATTGAATCTGGCCGCGCCGCGGCAAGCTCATTCCGGTAATGGCGCAGCACCGGGTCGCAATTTTCACCGGGAGCATCATCGGGACCGATGGAGACCAGCACAAGACTGGCCGATGGCAGCGCCTTGGCGATCTTCAAATTGCCCGTGGCGCCATCGAAAACAAACGCCTCGATGCCGTCGTCTTCCAGCCCGGCAGTATTTCGCGCGGTTCGTGCCGTGCCGCCGATATGGCCGAGTTGGGCCGCCATGCGCCGGTGCACGGCGCGCGCCGCATAGCCCATGCCGAAAACGAACAGGTTCACAAAGTTTCCCCCAATCCGGGGGCAAGCCCGGCAGCCCATTCCTCGGCGACGCTGGCATCGGTTTCGCTTTTTCCGCGCGCTTGCGCTTCGCGCCCGAAGGCGGCTGGATCGGCAAGCCTTGACAGCGCCCACACGGCGGCGCCGCGCACCAGCGGATCGGGATCGCCCAGATGCGGACCGATTTCGCCGATCAGGTCCGGCTCAGCGGAATTGCCGATGGCGATCAGCACATTGCGGATAAAGCGATTGCGGCCGATCCGCTTGATCGGCGAGCCGGAGAAGAAAGTCCGGAAGGCGGCATCGTCGAGCCGGGCGAGATCGGCCAGCCGTGGCGCCATCAGATCGTCGCGGGCCTGGAGCTTTATCTGCGCGGCGGCTTGCGCATATTTGTTCCACGGACACACCGCCAGACAATCATCGCAGCCAAAGATGCGGTTGCCCATCAGCGGCCTCAGCGCTCGATCGATCGGCCCCTTGTGCTCGATCGTAAGGTAGGAGATGCAGCGCCGCGCATCGATTTGGTAGGGCGCTGGAAAGGCGCCCGTCGGGCAGATGTCGAGGCAGGCGCGGCACGAGCCGCAATGGTCGGCCTCCGGCTCGTCCGTTGGCAGTTGCGCGGTGGTGAACATGGCGCCGAGAAACAGCCACGACCCGAGCTGGCGCGACACCAGATTGGTATGCTTGCCCTGCCAGCCAAGGCCGGCCGCCGCCGCCAGCGGCTTTTCCATCACCGGCGCGGTATCGACGAACACCTTGATCTCGGCCTTAGTCCGCGCCGCAAAACGCGAGCCGATGCGCTTCAGCGCGCCCTTGATGACTTTGTGATAGTCGCGGTTGCGGGCATAGACGGAGATTGTCGCCGCCTGCCGGTCGGCGAGCGTCACAAGCGGGTCGCCGTCAGGCCCGTAATTGAGGCCAAAGAGCGCAATGGAGCGGACTTGCCGCCAAAGTATACGCGGATTTTCGCGGCGCTTTGCGGTCTCTGCAAGCCAGTCCATCGTGCCGTGATGACCGGCCTGCAAATAGGCCTTGAGATTGGTTGGCGCGGTTTGAATGGCGTCGGGACTTGTGATGCCGACAACATCGAACCCTTCCACCTTTGCCAGCCTGCGCAGCAGCCTAACGGCGCGATCGCCGGTCAGAAATCCAGATCCGTGTAATGCGCCGGCGGCGTGACGCCGCGCACCTGATCGGCCAGCAGTAGCCGGAACGCCGGCCGCGATTTGATCCGCGCGTACCATTCCTTGCCCTCTCCTGTTTCCTGCCATGGCACCTCGTCCATGAAATCGGCGACCGAAAGCGCCGCGGCGGCGGCAAGGTCGGCATAGGTCAGCCGGTCGCCGGCCAGCCAGCGCCGCGTTTCGATCAGATGATCAATATAGCGCAAATGCACGCGAATGTTGGCGCGCGCCGCGCGCAGCAAGTTGGAATCGGGCGCGCCGTCCCCGCCGGCCTTGGCGCGTTCGCGTTTTATGACCTTTTCCTCGACCAGAAAGCCCGTCACGTCGGCGTCGAATCGCACCACAAACCATTCGGTCAACCGCCGCACTTCCGCCCGCTGGTCGGCATTGGGCGGCAGCAGCCGGTGTTCGGCGAGCGAAAAGCCGCGTGTTTCGTCGAGATATTCCGAAACCGGCCATGCACCGCAGATCGGCGGACCGCCGTTCTCCACAAGCACCGGTAAGGTGGCGGCCGGGTTCAGGATCAGAAAATCCTCGCGACGTTCCCAGAAGCGCTCCTCGACAAGCTCCGGCGTGACCCCGAATTCGGCCAGCACCAGCCGTGCGAAACGCGACGCCACCGACAGCGGATAGTGGTAAAGCTGGATCATGGTCCCCCGAATGCCGATTGCCGCCGGTATTTGTCAAAGTGTCGCCGGCCGCACCGTGTTAATCACCCTAACGGATTAGCCGATTCGGGCACAATTTGGGCGAGATGCAACCGCGATGAGTGGCGAAACGTTTCTGGAAGCCATATTTCTTGGGCTTCTGGAAGGCCTGACGGAATTCATCCCGGTGTCGTCCACCGGGCATATCCTGCTTGCCGGGCATTTTCTTGGTTTTCGCTCAAACGCCAGGACCTTCGAGGTTTTGATTCAGCTTGGCGCCATCCTGGCGATCCTGTCGGTCTATTTCGCCCGGTTGTGGAAGGTCGCAATGGCCTTGCCCAGTGACCCGGCCGCCCGGCGCTTTGTCCTCTCCGTGCTGGTTGCATTCCTGCCGGCGGCCTTCGCCGGCGCGCTGGCGCATGGATTTATCAAGTCCGTGCTGTTCGAGGCGCCGGCGCTGATCTGTATCACCCTCATCATCGGCGGCGTCATTCTCGCCCTTGTCGATCGCCTGGATTTGAAACCCGTCCACACAAACGCCATGCATTATCCGCTCGCCCTGTCCTTCAAGATCGGGCTTTTCCAGTGCCTGGCGCTGGTCCCCGGCGTATCGCGCTCCGGCGCCACGATCGCCGGCGCCCTCATAATGGGTTGCGACAAAAGGTCGGCGGCGGAATTTTCCTTCTTCCTCGCCATGCCGACCATGGCCGGCGCCTTTGTTTTCGATCTCTACAAGAACCGCAATGTGCTATCGGCCGACGACGCGGCACTGATCGCCATCGGCTTTGCCGCCGCCTTCATCACCGGCGTCGTCGTCGTCCGCAATTTGCTGGATTATGTGTCCCGCCACGGTTTTATCCTGTTTGCCTGGTGGCGGATCCTTGTCGGTTCCGCCGGGCTGCTCGGTCTGTGGCTCGTTGGCTGAAATAGAGCGCCTTTCGTGAAACCGAAATCACGCAAAGCGCTCTATATTCTTGATTTACCGCGCATTTTTGTCCGAAAACCGGTTCCCACTTTTCGGAAATGCGCTCTAGCCGGTTCAGGTCATTCTGGTGCGCTCGAACTGCCCGTGCTCGCGAAACCGCACCAGATAGGTCGGCAGGATCACGTCCATTGCCGTTGCGGCAACGCCAAGGCCGGCCAGCGTGCGGCCATCGGCTTGCGCGCCCTCTGACACGATCGTGTCCGATTGCAGCATCTGCACCTGGTCGGCGGTCAGAAGCGGTTTGGGCATAAGCCCCATCACCTTGCCCATGATCTTCGCCACGGCGAACGGGATCGGCACCAGCACCCGTTTGCGTCCGGTTTCTGCAAGCATCCGTTCCAGGCACTGGCGGAAGGTGGCGATTTCCGGTCCGCCGAGCTCATAGATGGTGCCGGGTTTGGCGCCGCCGTCGATGGCAACCGCCACCGCCTCGGCGACATTGCCGACATAGACCGGCTGAAATTTTGTCTCGCCGCCGCCGATCAGCGGCAAGGCCGGCGACCATTGCGCCATGGCGGCGAATTTGTTGAAGAAATCGTCACCGGGTCCAAAAACAATCGACGGCCGCAGAATGACGGTGCCTGGCACGCTTTCAAGGATACCCGCCTCGCCCAGGCCCTTGGAACGCAGATAGGCGGTGTCGGATTCTGCATCGGCGCCGATCGCCGAAATATGGACGAGATTGCCAATGCCGGCTTCCCGCGCCGCCTCGCCGATGGCGCGCGGCCCGAAGGCCTGCACCGCCTCGAAGCTCTGGCGGCCGGTCTCGTAAAGGATGCCGACCGCGTTGACGACGGCATCGGCTCCTTTGAGCGCCCGCTCCACCGACCAGCCATAGCGCAGATTGGCCTGCACGGCGGTGACCTGTCCGACGTCACCGAGCGGTTGCAGATGCCCGGCCAGATCGGGTCGGCGCACGGCGGCGCGCACCCGGTAGCCGCGCCTGGCCAGCGCCTGCACAATCTGCCGGCCGACAAAGCCGGAGCCGCCAAAGACGGTGACGAGTTTGGCCGGCGAGGTTGAATCGGGCATGGCGCGTCTCCTGCCATCATGAATCTACGGCCTGATCAGCACTGATTTATCGCGCGTTGCGGCGGGTGTATAGGGCAGTGCGGTCGCATGATGGCCATAAATACAAAGGCCACCGGTCACGGCAATGTGCCGCGCCGCGCTTCGTAAATCATCAGGCCGGTGGCGACCGCAAGGTTGAGCGATTCGGCGCGGCCCGCCATCGGGATGCGGACCAGTTGATCGCAAGCCCCGGCCAAGGCGTCCGACAGGCCCTTTTGCTCATTGCCCATGACCAGCACGCAAGGTGGCCGGTACTCGGCCTTGCGATAATCGACAGCCCCCGTCAGATGGGTGCCGATAAACCGCGCCGGGCTCGCTTTGGCGTGGTCGATGAAGTCGCTTTCACGGGCCCGCGCCACCGGCACATGGAAAATCGAGCCCATTGTCGCCCGCACCGATTCTGAGGAGAACGGATCGCAGCTCTCGCCGATCAGGACAACGCCTTCAGCCCCGGCGGCATCGGCGGTGCGGATGATGGTGCCGAGATTGCCCGGGTCGCGGATCCGCTCCAGCGCCACCCACAGGCCGGACCCGCCATGCAGCTCTCCGACCTTGGCAAGGTTGCCGAAACGCTGGCGGAAGACGCCCAGAACCGCCTGCGGGTTATCGCGCCGGGCGATTTTTGCAAGCACGGAAGCTGGCACCTGCAGCACGGTGCCGCCGGCCACCTTGGTTTGCGCCGCGGCATCGGCAATGACGCGCTCATCGAGACCGCCGACGGCACAGACGAGGGTCTCGATTTTCCAGTTCGCCGCAAAGGCGTAGCGGACCAGTTGCAATCCCTCGGCGAGGAACAGGCCGGTTTCGTCGCGGTATTTTTTCAGATGCAGCGCCCGCAGGCTTTTGACCAGCGGATTGGTCAGGCTGGTGACCGTCCTGACCGTACCCATCACCACTTTGGCGCTCATGCCGCCATCCTCATGTCGCATGCCAGCGGGCAAACAGCGAGGTCGGCAGCCGCCGCCCGCGCTGGCCGTCGCGGCTTTCTTCCACCAGCACCAGTTCGCCGGCTTCCACGCAGTCGCCGAAAATTTCCGCCATCAGTTCCTGCAAGGCGAAAAACGAGGCGCGGATGGCATAAGCCGTCAGGATCACAAAGCCCGATTTTGGGTCAACAAGCGCGCGGCAATGGCGCAACATGCCCGGCAGATCGGCGAACAGATCCCAGGTCTCGCCCTTCGGCCCACGGCCGAATTTCGGCGGATCGAGGATGATGCCGTCATAGGAATTGCCGCGCCGCACCTCGCGGGCGGCAAATTTCATGGCGTCATCGCAGATCCAGCGGATCGGCTTGTCCTCCATTCCCGACAGGGCCTGGTTTTCCCGCGCCCAGCCGATGGCCTTTCTGGAGGCGTCGACATGGGTGACATGGATGCCGGCTTGCGCCGCGATCAGCGAGGCCAGGCCCGTATAGCCGAACAGGTTGAGCAGCCGCGGTTGGCGACCGCCGGCCGAGGCCCGCGCCAGCCGTTCGCTCATCCAGGTCCAGTGCGCCACCTGTTCGGGGAACGCGCCGACATGGCGGAACGACGTCAGGCGGCAGAGGAAACGCACCGGTCCATGGGCGCAATGCCAAGCCTCCGGTGTTCCACTCCTACGCTTCCAGCGTCCCGCGCCTTCCGCCTCCATGTCGCCGGTAAAGACCGCATCGGCCTTGCTCCAGGCCGTCTCGTCAAGCCGCGGCGACCAGATCGCCTGTTCCTCCGGGCGCACAAGAATCATGTCGCCGAAGCGCTCCAGCTTGGCGCCATTGCCGCTATCGAGCAGCCGGTAATCGGCAAGGCCGGTCGTTTCCAGGATCACCGGGGCAAGGGCTGGAGGAAGGGTTTGGGTTGCCGCCATCAGGCGGCTTCGTCTTCCGTCATGCGGGCCAGCAGGCTTGCCTCGCCAACGGCATAGAAGAACGGATTTTCAAAGTCGCGCATACCGGCGATTTTTGTCTTGCCATAGGTCAGCGCCGCGCCGTCGGTGGTCGTTACCTTGCCGCCCGCGCCGCGCAGCACCGCATCGCCCGCCGCCGTGTCCCATTCCATGGTCGGCCCCATGCGCGGATAAAAATCGGCTTCGCCCGCCGCCACCAGGCAGAATTTCAGCGACGAGCCGATCGATCGCCGCTTTTCCACCCCGGCTTTTTTCAGTGCCGCTTCCGTTTCCGGCGTCACATGCGAGCGGCTGGCGACAGCCACCGGCGCATCCGGGGCTTGGCGCACCGTCATCCGCGCAAGGTCCATGGCATTGCTGCAATAAGCATCGACCGGTCCCGACCAGGCCCGGCCCTGCGCCGCCACATAGATCCGTTTCAGCACCGGCGCCAGCACCACGCCGGCAACCGGGATGCCGTTTTCGATCAGCCCGATATTGACGGTGAATTCGCCATTGCGCTTGACGAACTCCTTGGTGCCGTCGAGCGGGTCGACCAGAAAGAATTTTTCGCCAATGGCCGGAACGCGGCCGGCCGCGCAGGCTTCCTCGGCGACGATCGGAACGCCGGGAAACGCTTTTTCAAGCATGGCGACGATCACCTCCTCTCCCTGCCGGTCGGCGGCGCAGACCGGCGTCTCGTCGCTTTTCCATTGGACGGTGAAATCGCTGGCATAGACGGCCATGACGGCGCGCCCGCCCGCTAGCGCCGTCTCGATCAGGGTTTGGGCGAGGGGAGGAATCTCGTTTTTGTCGTTCATGGGCCGATCTTTTAGTCAGTCCTGGCTGGAATTCCAATGGCCGGGCCAATGGTCGGGCCAGGGACCGCAACTGCCCTGAAGGTCTTTTTTTTCAATTCCGGTTGTCGAACAAGCGGCCAGTGTGCATAAATATTTCCAAGAGTTGATGCTGGCAGTGCAATCCGGCATCCGGGAGGGCGGCAACATATGGATTTGAGTGGTGAGTACCGGATTCCGGCGCCGCGCGAGCGCGTCTGGGCAATGCTGAACGATGCGGAAGTGCTGCGCGAGTGCATCCCTGGCTGCGAAGAACTGGAAAAAACGGCCGACAATGCCTTTTCGGCGCGGGTGACGATCAAGGTCGGGCCGGTCAAGACGACCTTCAATGGTGCCGTGACGCTTGAAAACATCAATGCGCCGGAAAGCTATACGATCGCCGGCGAGGGCAAGGGCGGAGTTGCCGGTTTCGCCTCGGGCAGCGCTGACGTCCATTTGGCCGAAGATGGGGATGTGACGATCCTGACCTATACGGCCAAAGCCAGGGTTGGCGGCAAGCTGGCGCAGCTCGGCTCGCGCCTGATCGATTCCACCGCGCGAAAACTGGCCGGTCAGTTCTTCACCAAATTCGCCGAAATGGCCGGCGGCAAACCGGAAGCCGAAGTTCCGGCAGAAGAAGGCGCCCTTGCCGGCGCGCTGCACAAGGTGGAGGACACGGTTAGCGAGGCGGCCCATCAATTGTCCGATAGCGCCCACAAGGCCGAGGAGGCGCTGGAGCGTCAGGCGGCCCGCGGCGTGCTCGGCGGACCGCTGGTCTGGGGCCTTCTTGCCCTTGCCGCCATCATTCTGTTCTACATCATCGCGACGTAAAGGCATGAATTAAGGGGCGCATGGCGCTTCGGTTTCAAGAATAATCAAGGGAGGTTTTGAATGGCGAATGTGTCGATGACCGTGAACGGTCTAGCCGTCGAGCGGACGGTGGAAGACCGCACGCTTCTGGTGCAGTTCCTGCGTGAGGATCTGGGTCTGACCGGCACCCATGTCGGCTGCGACACCTCGCAATGCGGCGCCTGCGTGGTCCATGTCGACGGCAAGGCGGTCAAATCTTGCACCATGCTGGCGGCCCAGGCCGACGGCGCTACCATCACCACGATCGAGGGTCTGGCCAACGGCGGCGATCTGCACCCGGTCCAGGCAGCGTTCAAGGAACATCATGGCCTGCAATGCGGCTTCTGCACGCCCGGCATGATCATGGCCGCTGTCGACATGATCGAACGCTATGGCGGCAAGCTCGACGAGAAGACGGTGCGCGAGGAGCTTGAGGGCAATATCTGCCGCTGCACCGGCTACCACAACATCGTCAAGGCGATCCTGGCTGCCGCCCAATAAAGCTGCGAACAAGAATACTTAAGGAGAAACACCATGGGTGTTGAGGGAATTGGCGCGCGGGTCCCGCGCAAGGAAGACAAAAGGTTCATCACTGGCAAGGGCCGCTACACCGACGACATAAGTGTCGCAGGCATGTGCCATGCCGCCTTTGTTCGCTCGCCGCACGCCCACGCCAAATTTGCCGGCATTGACGCCTCGGCGGCGCAGAAGATGCCCGGCGTCATCGCTGTATTGACCGGCAGCCAGCTCAGGGAAGACGGCATCGGGGACATCATTTGCGGCTGGATGATCCATTCCAAGGACGGCTCGCCGATGAATATGGGCTCCAATCCGGCGCTGGCCTTCGACACCGCCCGCCATGTCGGCCAGGCCGTCGCCGTCGTCATCGCCGAGACGAATGCGCAGGCGCGCGAGGCGGCCGAGGCGGTCAAAGTCGACTGGCAGGAATTGCCGGCCGTCACCACGGGCGACGCCGCGCTTGCCCCCGGCGCCCCGCAAATCCATGAAAACGCCCCGAACAATCTCATCTTCGATTGGGAAATCGGCGATGCCGCCGCCGCCGATGCGGCCATTGCCGGCGCCGCCCATGTCACCAGACTGGAGATCATCAACAACCGCCTGATTCCCAACGCCATAGAGCCGCGCGCCGCGCTGGCGCGCTATGACGAGGCCGAAGAGCATTACACGCTGTGGACGACCAGCCAGAACCCGCATTTGGCGCGGCTGGTATTGTCGGCCTTCTATCAGATCGCGCCGGAACACAAGCTCCGGGTGATTGCGCCCGATGTCGGCGGCGGCTTTGGCTCCAAGATCTTTATCTATCCCGAAGAGATCGTCTGCCTGTGGGCGTCGAAAAAGACCGGCGTGCCGGTCAAGTGGACGGCGGAGCGCACCGAATCCTTCCTCACCGACGCCCATGGCCGCGACCACATTACCACCGCGCAATTGGCGTTTGACGCCGACAACAAGATGATCGGCCTGAAGGTCGACACGATCGCCAATCTCGGCGCGTACATGTCGCTGTTTTCCTCCGTCGTGCCGACCTATCTCCACGCCACCTTGCTGTCGGGCCAATATGTGATTCCGGCGATTCACTGCAATATGCGGACGGTCTACACCAACACCTCGCCGGTCGATACCTATCGCGGCGCCGGCCGCCCGGAGGCGTGCTATGTGGTGGAGCGCCTGGTGGAGACGGCGGCGCGCGAGCTTGGCCTCTCGCCGGCCGAATTGCGGCGCATCAACTTCATCCGGGAATTCCCCTATCAGACGCCGGTTATCTTTGCCTATGACATCGGCGATTTCGATGCATCGCTCGATGCCGCCATGGCCGCCGCCGATTACGCCGGCTTTGCCGGCCGCAAGGCGGAAGCCGAGGCGCGCGGCAAGCTGCGCGGCATTGGCATGTCCTGTTACATCGAGGGTTGCGGCATCGCGCCTTCAGCAGCCGTTGGTTCGCTCGGCGCTGGCATCGGGCTTTGGGAATCGGCTGAAGTGCGGGTCAATCCGGTCGGCACGGTTGAGATTTTGACCGGCTCCCACAGCCACGGCCAGGGTCACGAGACGACCTTTGCCCAGCTTGTCGCCGATCGCTTCGGTATCGCCCTGGACTCCGTTAAGGTCGTCCATGGCGACACCGACAAGGTGCAGTTCGGCATGGGCACTTACGGCTCGCGCTCCGGCGCGGTCGGCATGTCGGCGGTCGCCAAGGCGCTCGACAAGGTGGAAGCCAAGGCCAAGAAGATCGCCGCCCATCTGATGGAGGCGGCCGAGGGCGATATCGAGATCGTCGACGGGGAGGTGCGGGTCGCCGGTACCGACAAGAAGCTCGGCTGGCACGAGGTGTGCCTGGCCGCCTATATGGCGCACAATTTGCCCGAAGGCATGGAGCCGGGACTGAAGGAGGGGGCGTTTTACGACCCGGCCAACTTCACCTTCCCGGCCGGCTGCTACATCTGCGAGGTCGAGGTCGACCCGGGCACCGGTCATACCGACATCGTGCAGTTTGTCGCCGCCGACGATTTTGGCCGCATCATCAATCCGATGATCGTCGAGGGCCAGGTCCATGGCGGCGTCGTACAGGGCATCGGCCAGGCGCTTCTGGAAGGCTGCCATTACGATCCGGAGACCGGTCAGCTGATCACCGCGACCTATAACGACTACACCATGCCGCGCGCCGATGACGTGCCCTTGATCGATGTCTCGACGACGGAAACCCTGTGCCCGAGCAATCCGCTCGGCATCAAGGGCTGCGGCGAGGCCGGCGCCATCGGTGCGCCGCCGGCGGTGATCAACGCCATCACCGACGCCATCGGCAACAACGATCTCACCATGCCGGCGACGCCGGAAACGGTGTGGCGGGCGCTTGCCGCAAACGCTACCGCGCAAGCTGCCGAATAATGGCCGGAAAATAAGGTTTCAGGGAGAAGAAGACGACATGTATCAGACCAATTATCACCGGCCGTCGAGCCTGGCCGAAGCGGTCAGCCTGTTCTCAGGGGCTGACGATGCGGCCTATCTGTCGGGCGGCCACACGCTGATCCCGACAATGAAACAGCGGCTCGCCGCGCCCTCCGATCTCATTGATCTGGCCGGCCTGGCCGATCTCAAGGGCATTGAGGCGTCTGGCGGGACCGTGACCATCGGCGCGGCCACCACCCATGCCGAAGTCGCCGCCGCTGACGCGGTCCGCGGCGCGATACCCGCGCTTGCCGATCTGGCCGGCTCCATCGGCGACCCGCATGTCCGCAATCGCGGCACCATCGGCGGCTCGCTCGCCAACAACGACCCGGCCGCCGACTACCCTTCCGCGGCGTTGGCGCTGGCGGCGACGATCCACACCGACAAGCGGCAGATCGAGGCCGATGATTTCTTCAACGGTCTTTTCGAGACAACGCTGGCGCCCGGCGAGATCGTCACGAAGATAACCTTCAAGGTTCCCGCCGAGGCCGGTTACGGCAAGTTCCGCAATCCCGCCTCGCGCTATCCGATGGCCGGTGTTTTTATCGCCAGACAGGCCGATGGCTCTGTCCGGGTCGCGGTAACCGGTGCCGGCAATACTGGCGTTTATCGCTGGAGCGAGGCCGAAAGCGCGCTGTCCGGCACGTTCTCCGCCGATGCCCTGTCGGGCCTTTCGGTCGATGCCGGCGCCATGATGTCGGATTTGCATGGTTCGGCGGAATATCGCGCCAATCTCGTCAAGGTCATGGCTGCCCGCGCCGTTGCCAATATGGGCGGCGCGACGATCGTCTGAGCGCTGGCGGACCGGAAAGAACAGAATGGCCCGGCCTTGCCGGGCCGTTTTCTTTTGGCGCGAAATTTTTCCACTCCCGGCATAGACTGGCGCTTGGCACCGAAAGGGAAAGCGTCATGGCATGTTTTAAGCGCTGGATCATTGCCGCCGCATTT
>Ga0209988_10000674_pt1 | contig 21677 bp, 27 predicted proteins | sample N075metaG_FD_183115 | JGI IMG/M metagenome (GOLD analysis project Ga0209988, IMG submission 183115) | Deep subsurface microbial communities from Kermadec Trench to uncover new lineages of life (NeLLi) - N075 metaG (SPAdes) (version 2) | ecosystem: Environmental > Aquatic > Marine > Ocean trench... | reverse complement strand
TATGAATATAATGGTTAAATGACAAAACTATCTGGACATTCAACATGTTCGTAATAATGTTCTGTGAATTTTTCTTGAACTACATAAATTATAATTTTATGTAATTCTTTTTCTTTGATTTCTTTACTACATTTGAGACATCTTTTAGTTGATTTTGTCATGGTGTATCAGGGATCCAAACCACTAATCTATAAGGATCTGCGATCAGCTCAATTTGAGCAAAACTGACTCAAATTACACTTTTTAGTATATCAAACGCATAAATCAAGGCAAAAATATGGTAAAAAGTGTATCAAGGTATGGATGATTTTGTATTTAGCCAGTTAAAGGACCTTTATGGATTAAATTCTGATATTCCTCATCGAGCATTACTATTCCCAAGGTTACCCCCAGGTATAACACTCCCTATGTTCAAAATCTTTGAGAACCCAATGAAAGACAAATTTATGCAAAATATCTCTTTAAGTAACAAAAAATTAGATGGGTTTCAAAAAATGTATCAGCAACACGCATCCGGATTGATGACGATGAATTCCTCCAGAATAATACCTCCAGGGCATCCACTGTTTTCTGAAAAAAATTCAGTTGAAATTCTCAAAACAGAGAATGACAAATTATTCAAACAAAATATAGAACTAAAGAAAAAATTAGACAAAAAATAATTTAAGCATTGAATGGTTTCACTTTTTAGTTATTTTTTAATTTCTAACTATAGTAAGAATCCTTATTAATTTCTAATCTAATCTTCTGTATGGTAAAGACTCCTGCAGAAAAATGGAAGGATAACATAATAAATTATCGAAAAAAATGCCAAAAAATTATCAAAGTCTCAAAAAATGTTCGATATTCCGGAGTGATTAACGCATATGGCAGGACATTAACAGGAATCGTTAGACCAGATGTAATACCATTATTAAAAACCGAACAGGTCAAAAATGAATTTTTTATACTTTCTACTGTGATGAATTTGAGAAAGGATGTTACAAATGCAATAGGGAAACTAAACTACGTTTTATTGGAGCATCAAAAAGTATCTATAGTTGTTTTTCAAAAAAATAATATGACTTTTTATGTTTCAATAGATGCTAAGTCAAAGGACGTAAAGTCAATTATTTCAAAAATTAAAAAATTAATTTAAGCTGGGGTAAATCCTTGATATCCGCTAGTTTGCTGGGCTTGATCTCTAAATATAGGTTCAAACAAAGATATGAGATATCCGTCAGGATCCAAAACTACTGCATTCTTTCCAGCCTCTCGCTCTACAATTTCGCGGTGTACTTTAACACCTTTCTCTCTTAATTCCTCTAAAGCTGATTTTACATCCCCTACTAGGAATCCAATAGTAATTCCGCTATCCAAAGAACCGCCAATATGTTCAGCTGTAAGAGAAGCAGGATGTAAACTTAACAAGCCACCTGTAGTTCCTAAATCCACCCACGTTCTTCTTTGTTTTTTAATGGGAAGTCCTATAAACTCATGATAAAAAGCAATAGATTTGTCAAGGTCTCTTACTGCCAAAATGACATTTCCTACCTTTTTGATATTCACATAAACCCTTCCGTTTTCGTATGTTAAAATCTTTGTTATTTATGAAAATAGGAATGATTTCCATAAGGATTTTTATGGATATTCCAGAAGCTTTTTTGAGTTTAGTATTCAACAGAGCTTGAGATTCCCAGGTTAGAAATCAAATACAAATTATTCATCAAAATAATCGTCTAGTTTTTTGTCCACTTGTTCTTGTTTTTCTTTGAATCTTTGATATTTTTTATCCCATTTGGAAATAGATAGCCATTGTTTAATCCCTATCCCTAACCAAACCAAGGATATGGCAAAAATAAGTAACTGAGGAGGTTGTAAAAGAACTTGTGGTTTATTTCTGTCTATGAGTTTGTTTTTTATATTGTTACATTCATCTCGGGTAACATCATTTTGCCTACATCGTTCATTAATACGCTCTTCAAGTCTTTGATTAAGTCGGTCATTAAATGGTGAATCAAAAGCACTCGTCATTATCAACAAAGCTACTGGAGGAATGATCAGAGTGGTCAAAATCATAATCATGAATATCTTTTTTGTTTTACCTAGCTGAAACATCATTCCATCCATGATCTCAAAGAAACTTTCATGTTTCTTGTTCTTGTTTGATTTACTCACAGTATAAAACCCCCAATTTTTATCTTAAAACCTTTAGATAACATTGTTACTCATCTCCATCCACTCTTGGAAACATCTCTTCGTATGGCTCTAGAATTAATTTAAAGAATTCATGTCCTTTGGGGCTTACCTTGTATTTTATAATTGACTTTTTACCCCATGGCTCTACCTTTCTTTCTATAAGCCCTTTTTTTTCCATGCTATCTAGAATTTGTTTGTGTTTTACAATATTCAACCCACAATAACTCAATAATTTTGTCTGATTTAGTTCCCCATATTCAGACAAAATCAAAATAATGTCTTTTCTAATATAGGTACGATCCCTGTATTTATGAATCAGCTTGTATCATTCCTTCAATAATTTTGTGCTATTTTATGTTAATTTTAACAATTGCCAATAAAACTAAGGTAACTTTGTTAGCTAACAATGCTTAACAATGCCTTTTATTCAAAATATCTTTTACTCCGCAATGACTACAAAAACACAATACTTGCTTCCAGCATTCGTTGCAATATTTGCACTAATGTTTGTGGTTGCAACTCCAAATATTGCTGCAGGTGAGGATGATAAACGATTTGCACAACAAAATGGAAAAAAACGCATGCCAATCCAAGTCGAGGGATTTGAGGGAAGTATCCAAATCACTGAAGATTCTGACAGACAGAAAATCAAAAGTCAGATAACAGTTTCATTAAGTGATGCAGCTGACGTATTAGACGTATACAAAGCCCATCTTGGTGTTGTGGTTAATGAAAACGATGACAAGTTCTTAGTATGGATACTTGCCAACGTTGAGATAGATGCAGGATCTGAAACTGCAGTTACTACACTTTATGTAGTTGATGCAGGAGATCCTTCTAACACTGCAATCATAACAAGAGAGATTGATCCTTCCGAAAAAACTCGTGATGGAGAACGTAATCGTGGCGGAGATAGAATGGCAGACAAAATTGAGAAACTAAAGCAAAAATTCTCAGAGCCCACAGGTAATGAAGAATTAGATGACCTACAGACTCAATTTCTTGAAAAAATTCAAGGACTAAAAGAAGCCCATAAAGAGGGAGATTCTGACAAAGTTCAAGAATTACGTAAAGAACTAGGAGATCTTAGAGAACAACTCATAGACTTGAGGATTTCCTAAGATCCCTATTTTTTTTTTGAAATCCTTACTTCCAAAAATACCAAATTTTAGTTTTATTAATTTCTTTTTTAGCTGACTTCTACCATTGTTTCTGTTCTTTCTACCCCGCTAATTTTTTGAATTTGAGTGGCAACATCCTTGATTTGTACTAATTCCTTGACCTCGATAATTGCTACGGCGTCAAATTGACCACTGGTTGGAAAAGAATCACTTACATGTATTATTTTGCGCAGTCTTGCGGCAATTAATTTTTTAGGTGATTTTACTAAAATAATTGCTCTTACCAACCTAAATCTACCTCAACTTCGATTAATGTTTCTGTTGTTACTATTTCTCTAATTTTTTTAAAATCAATAACCATTTGATTAATTTCATCTATCGTTCCCCTCATAATGGCACTAATATCTGCCCTGCCTGTTACCACCATGACATCTTTGACTATCTTTCTTTTTTTCTTTAACACCAGAACTACCGCGTCAACTTTTCCAGGTTTAACTGAAATTAGACATAATGCTCTCATGTTTTTTATGTGTATTAGGATCGAATAAAGATTGCTTAATCATTTGCTTCTTGAGATCTTGCTTCTTCAAGATATGCCCTTCTTTCTTCGTTGATTTTTTCTTGATCAACAAAAGGTTCATCGTCGATAATTGCTATGCCATCTGGATAATCTTCTTGTCGTCCTTTTTTACTCTTAGTTTTTATCTTTGGCTTTGCTCCAGATTTGATTGTTTTAGCTTTTGTTTTTTTCTTTGCAGTCTTTTTTTCTACCATTAATGTCGAAAATCAAGAGGTGGCCTTGTTTATAAAAATTATGAAGAATAATTTTTTGAATAGAGGAGGTGCCAGGGGCGAGATTTGAACTCGCGACAGCCCGGTCTTCAGCCGAGTGCTCTCCCAGGCTGAGCTACCCTGGCACATCAAAAATTCTTTTAGATACGAAATTAAAGTTTGTCTTTTTGGGCTTTCCAGATAGTTTCATTTTTACCTTTCCTCTTGTTAATTACTCTCCCGAGAACAAACATTAGATCGGATAAGCGATTTAGGTATTTTATGCAATTTTCATTGATTTTTTCCTGTTCTTTTAAAAAAACAAGACAAGTCTCGGCTCTCCTCACAATTGTTCTAGTAAAATGTACTTGTGATGCTGCAATATCCCCACTTGGCAAGATAAAATTAGTTAATGGAGATAATTCATTTTCAAAATTATCAATCGCTTTTTCGAGTCTAGTTATCATTGATAATGTAATTCTATTTTCACTTTGACTCAAATTAGGGTTAGAAAGGTCGGCGCCTACTAAAAATAATTCATTTTGAATGTTCGTTAAAATTTGGGTAAGGTCTAAATCTAATTTGTTAGCCAAGACAATCCCTAAAGATGCATTTGCTTCATCAATCGTGCCATACGCAATAATTCTCGGATGAGATTTGGCTAGTCGTAAATTCCCTTGTAATCCTGTAGTTCCATCATCCCCAGTTTTGGTATATATTTTCAATACTTTCTTCATTGTAGGTTTGCTATTATGTCGTTCTAATGGTAGAACTAGAAAAATTGATTAATCATACTATTGAGAATATAACAATCTTGATTTTAGATTTTTTATACATAGCAGCAAATCTAAAAACTGTTCCAAGACAAGGCTGGATTGACAAACTTTCAATAAAGTATCCAGAATCAGTTGCAGATCACACTTACTCTATGGCAATTATTGGTATGGTTTTATCTGATTCTCAAAAACACAACACTGAAAAGATTTTAAAAATGATTCTTTTACATGATTTGGCAGAATCTGTCACTGGAGATTTTACACCTGAACAAAAATCTAAACAAGAAAAAAAACTTTTAGAAGATAAGACTATTAAAAATATTTTAACACATTTACCAGAAAATCTTCAAAACCAATATCTTCGTCTTTGGAATGATTATCAGACCAATGACTCAGATGAGGCAAAATTTGTTCATCAAATTGATAAATTAGAAATGGCAATACAAGCAAAAATTTATTCGAAACAAAAAAATTCAGTCAAAAATTTATTATCTTTTTTTGATTCTGCCAAAAAAGAGATTAGTGATCCAAATCTTTTAAAATTGTTTGAACAATTATATGATAAATACGATAAATAAGATAGCCAACATGTCGGAAACTTCCAAAAATGAATTAATCGAAGCTCAAAAACAAGTTATTGGAATACTATTTGAAGTAATTAAAAGATTGCAAGCAAATAATGACTTGGATGAGGAGTATTTCCAAATAGTCTCTAATGATAAAAAAACAAAACAAAATGAGGAAAGACTTGAAAATATTCTAAAAGAAAAGAATGAGAATGCTAAAATTGTTGGAAGGTTATTGAAAAAATTTGATGATTAACCTCAGCAATCACACTCATCATCAGAAATAATTTTCAGTTTTAGTGTTTGTTGGGATTTATTTTGAATATAATGAGCCAAGTTTGTAACTCTAATTTTAGTGGCTTTATTTTTCCAACTCCCTTCATTTTCAAACCACGACTCAATATCATCTAAATCATATCTTTCACCATCTTTAATGATCGTGTTAAAAATTGTTTTGATCTCCTCAATTTCAGATTCCTTCAAATTATTTTTATCTTCTACAATTGTAGTTATTTCATTTAATTTTATTATGACGTTGTTTGTTAAGGGCATTTTTTTCTCACGTCTAAAGAAAACTGTGATTTATCTAAACTTATTCATTACAATGACAAAATGTGTTCTAAAAATCAAATTGTAGATATTTTTCATGGCACTTGCTTGAAACACCAGTTTAAAAAATAAAAAAATAATAATTTAGAATACATATAATCAAAGAAAGATTATTCTGAATCCAATTTTTCAAGCTCAAGATAAAAGGACTATTAAGTATAAATTGGAACAAAAATTGTCTATCTAGTTTTTGACTAAAAATTTTGTAATGTTTTTTTATTGGTAGCCCCTATCAAAATTTTTAATGAAACATTGTGATCCTTTTTATATTATTTTAAATTTCATGGTTTTATGCAATATTTTCAAGCTTTGAAACTTGGACAAAAAAGAGTTGCAGATTCAAGAGAATATCTAAACAAAATTACTGATGGAAAGGCTATGCCTGCACTAGCCTTAAGAGATAACAAAACTAATGTCTGGGAGCCTGTGGGGGAGGAAAATTTATACGCATTTGTTGATGAATCTGCTGGATTTGTTTTGACTGATAAAAGTGGGTACATTCTAGCTTTAGTTGATAAAAATGGCATCTCAAAATCAATTGTACAGGGAATTACCAAAGAACAAAAAGAAAACTTGGAATTGATGTTCCAATCCGATAATATTGTAGAATATAAGGGCAAAGTAATTCTGCCTGTATAGATTAATTAACAAATTTTGTGTTTAAATTTATCCCCAAACCTTTTTGAGGGAAAGTCTATGAAGTTACTTGATGAAAAAATATTGTCAAGAAGTTGAGGTTAGTGGCCATTTAATTGACTCTATGATTTTGACAAAAATATTTGATAAAATTATGAACCGTGGAGGAGAATTTGAGATTTTAGAATTAACTGTAGGTAAAAAGAAAAAAGATTCTAGTTTTGCCAAACTTCTAGTTACTGGAAAAAATGAAAAGCATCTTAAAGAAATTACAGACGATATTCATAGAGATGGAGCTATACCTCACAATGAAAAACAAGTCAAATTAAAAAAAGCATCAAAAGATATGGTATTGCCTGATAATTTTTACAGTACAACAAATAATGATACCTCAATATTTCATAACAACTTATGGATTCAAGTTGAGAATCAGATGATGGACAAGTGTATTGTTGTAAAAAAGAATAGGGCATTTTGTGTTCCTATCAGAGAGGTAAAAAAAGGCAATCTTATAGTGATACATGAAATAGGTGTCAAAGTAACACCACCTCAAAGACCAAGAGACACGGCGAACATCTTTGCATTTATGGGAAGCAGTAGTTCTAGCGAAAGACCGACGCAGCATATAGCAAAAAAAGTTGCAGAAGATATAGTTCAAGCAAAGAAAAAAGGTGGAAAAATTATTCTTGTGGGAGGTCCTGCAATTGTTCACACTGGAGCCGCAAATTCAATGGCAGAATTAATCAGAGGGGGGTATATTTCCGGAGTACTAGCAGGTAATGCCTTAGCAGTTCATGATATTGAATATTCTACCTTAGGTACGTCGTTAGGGATGTATGTTCATGATGCAACGTTGGCCAAAAGAGGGTATAGAAACCATATGGACGCTATTAATGCTGTCTTCAAGGCGGGTTCGATTCCTAAAATGGTTCAACAAAAAAAACTCAGAAGTGGTATTTTTTACGAGTGTGTGAAAAATAAAGTTCCCTTTGTTTTGGCAAGTTCCATTAGAGACGATGGGCCTTTGCCAGATGTAATTACAGATGTTGCCGAAGCTCAAAGAGAGTACAAAAAAATTCTAAAAGATGCAACTATAGTTATAATGATTTCAACCATGCTTCACTCTATTGCAACAGGAAACATGCTTCCCTCTAATGTCAAAGTAATCGTTATTGACATTAGCCAACCCACAGTGACAAAATTGATGGATAGAGGAACATGGCAAGCTTTGGGTATAGTGACGGATGTAGGTGCCTTCCTACCCTTAGTATGCCAAGAGATCAAGAAATTAAAATAATTAGCCTATTGTTTGTAATCTAGGATGTAATACCTGATACCCATTTTCATTGAATCGTATTGGATATGTTTGTTCGCTGTGTTTTATTCCTCTCATTTTAATGACTTGAATGGATCTTTCCATAGTATTGGTTCTTTGAACATGATTTAAAATCACTATTCCTGATGCAGCGTACCATTCTGGAGGTGTTCTAGAATCTAAAGTCTCTGAGATAAAAATCGAGGTACATTTTTTTTCATCTAAAGCATGAATCATCTTTTGAATACCTTGGCGGGTATTGAATTGATTAGCATATTGCATGCTTAAAACAGAAAGTGAATCTACAACAAGACGTTTTGCGTGAATTTTTTTTATGCCTCGCAAAATCAATTGAGTTAGATGTGTAAATGGAAAAGGCTCTGAATTATACAAAAGACCTCCGGAATCAGACACTTCATCGTTCATTTTGAATGGTCTTGCATCAATAATCATAATTTTTTCTTTCTCAATTAAATTTTCAATATTCCACCCGTAACCTCTAAAATCACTGATTAATTCTTGTGGACTTTGTGTTAGGGTTACAAATAATCCCGGCTCTTCAAAGTCAGATGCACCATTATAAAGAAATTGCATCCCAAATGTGGATTTTCCACTTCCAGACTCTCCTGATAAGACGATTGTTTTTCCTTCTTTCAACCCTCCATCCACAATCAAATCAAATCCAGGAATTCCTGTTCGTATCTTTAATTCTGAATTATTCACAATAAAAAGCAGATAATTTTCTATATAAAGAGGTGTGAGTTTATCTGATATACACATACAGAAATGTTACTAAATTATAACTAAAGTGGAATTGATTTTGACTTTGACCACAACAAATCAAATAATAATTTCTTGGAATAAATCATTGCACTTGAATTCGTCCACATTGCAGTAATGTTTTCTTTTCCAGATTCAGAATTTTTCATAAAGAATAAAATCTCTTCGTTGTCTTTTATTACAAAACAAATATCACCATTTGTATTTGCAGGAATTTTTTTGACCTTAGTTCTATCTATATCATCAAAGACATAAAGTGTTCTTGTTGAGGAATTTGTTAGAATCTTTAATTCAAGGTCCGATTTGTCTAGGGGTTCTAGAAAGTTTGCATGATAAAATTTGAGGAAGTCTTTTTCATTTCCAATTAGCTGGAATTCATTTTTGGTGTTTATTATCATGTCATTGATTTTACCATAAATTTGATTCTCACCTTGCAACATTTGAAATTTATCCTCTTTTGCCACATCAGGTTCATTGTGATAATTTGGAATTGAATTCCAAAGTTTAGTTAACTCTTCTTCTTGTTTTTCTAATTTTTTAATTCGTTCTTTTTCCGTATTAACCATTGATTTTATCGCTTTGGATAATGGTAAAGCTGAAAATTTAATTGGGTGCTGAAACGTGGCAGATGCAATACCCTTGTTTTGAAGAGTTGTGAGAAGATGATAAGTTTCAGTTCTTGGTAGTTTTAATGCTCTACAAACCTCAGGTGCAGTCTTGGAACCATATTTTCCTAAAAATATGTATACCTTACATTGATTTGCGGTCAAACCAAATTTTGAAAATTGCTCTTGCAATTGATCAATGGATTGCTTATGTTCATAGGATCGTGAATCCGGATCACTTTCAAATATTGTTGTTTGATTAGTCTCAGCCAATTTTTTTACTCCTAGGGCAGTCCAACAAAATTGGTTGTTTTAGACGGATCAGGTCAATTAGCTTTGATTGTTCTGATCGCATTGTTAATCTTTGTTTTAAAATGGAGTTAAATTTTAGGCCTAGAATAATCAAATTAGACATGGTTATACTCTTTTTTGTAATTTTTTGCATTATTCACACCCCACAGTTAAGATCGATTTGAAGGAAAATTTTTCGTGTTTTAATTGGGTTTTAATGAAGGCTAACTCATATGGTCCCTCATGTTGCTCATAACCTATGCCCGCCAATTCCTTTTTAATTCCTGATTTCATTAATTGTTCAAGACTGTCCCTTGTTTTCTTTAATCTTTCAGATTCAGCCTTCATCTCCTCTAATGATTTAAAATACAGTTCCAGTTCACCACGAGTTCCTACTCCGTTGTAAAGATGTAAATTTTCATAATCTATCCAGTTTTCTAATTGTCCTTTTTTTGATTTTTTCTTTTTATTTGTAGTTTTTTTGTTTTTAGAATTTTTATTTTCTGTTTTTTTATCTTTAGAATTTTCTGGATTTAATTTATTTTTTAAATCAGATAGTTCCTCAGAATTATTTTTTTCACCTTCTCGTATTTTGTCTCCTATTAATTTTGATTGTAGGTCAATTTTGTTGGTTAGTTCCTTAGCTTGCTTATCAATTGATTCTTGTAATTCTTGAATTGAATCAAAACGAAAAATTTTTTGATGCAAATCTATGAAGTCTCTCTTGTCTTTGGAGTTTCTAAAGCATTTTGTTTTTCCATATTTTGATTTAAATTATTTGAAGAGTCTTGGTTAGAAGAATCAAGTGAAAGTTCTGATTTCGTACTTTCTGAATTTATTTTTTCAATTTTTTCTAATTTTTTAGTTACAGCCTTTAAGAATGTTATATTTTGATTTTGAATAACCTTTTCTTTTTTACATAATTCAATTATTGGCATAATTGAATTTTTTAGAATTTTAGATATTTGCTTAGTTGAAAATTCATCTAATCTTTTTTGCTCAATTTTTCCGTTGGCTCTTTTAATTACAATGTCCAAGGAAGGTGTTAAAGTGATTTTTGCATCATCTTGTTCGTTGAATATGTTCACTGGTAAATCTACTGAAAATCCTAGAAATTCGGTGATTACCTTCAAAGAATTGTACAGTTCGTCAATTACATTTCCCTTTTCACTTTCTAACTCGTAAATTTGTACAGATTCGTCCACCAGTAAATCGGTGGTTTTTAACACTTCGTCAAATTCCTTAATATCAACCTCAGGGCTGGGTTCCATTGCAATAAAAAATCATTATTTGATAATGAGGATGGGTGTGTAAGTTTATGTTACAAACATCTCTTAAATGACCCTAACGATACCAACCAAACTAGTCTGAAGGAAAATTTGGCCCGCTGAATCATAACCGTCTAGGAATACGTACATTCGATATCTTCCTTCAGGAATTAGGTCACTAGAGGTATTTCCTGGCTGCGATCGAGGTTTTTCAAATTCAAATGTACCTGTAGTTCCTGAAAGGATAACTGGACTATCTTGATTAGGTCCAAGAGATGCTGAACCAGAACCAATTATGAATGAAGCATATGGTGTGCCCGTTAATTCATCTTCAAAAACGACCCGGCTCTGATATTTAATCCAATTATCTCGGGGACTGGGATTAAAAATACTAATTTCTCCTTTGGCTGAATTATCATATGTCGCATAACCTGAAAATGCTCTGTCTGGATTAGGGGTTTGAAGGAAACTACTACCCAGCCCAGAGACAATAGATACATCATCTATTATCATTTTCATATTCAAATTACCTACACTTTTAGGAGCATACGTCATGTTTATCATCAATCTTTCTCCCAACCCAACAACTCTTTCCTCCGTTGTAATTGCCGTAAAATTAAACTGTCCCCAAATATCGGAAACCGGTGTAGAATATTCTCCAAAATCACTTGCATATGGAAAAGGAAAACTCAAAGTTTGTGAGATGGTTTTGTTTGAAAGCCCAAGATCAGTTCCAAACTCATCAACTATTCTTAAATCAAAATCCAAAAGATGACTGCTAGTTCCATAATTGGTATTGAACAGGTCAGTTACTTCTTGTTCCGCACTTTCAATTAATCCATAATCATCCCAATGAATTAAATCATCAATTAATCCATTAAATCCATTCGTTCCACTAGCATCGCTTGCCCCTACAAAAATACTTCCTTGAAGAACAATGGAACTATTTCCACCATTGGTGTCTGAATCTCTCAGTAATCCATCAACATACAAATCACAATCATTGTCACCCGGCATTATTGCGACAAAATGATGCCATGAATCATCCTTATAGTTTACAGTACTAGTGCAAGTAGCAATAGTTGAACCTGTATCTAGCTGAAAGACCAAATAACCATTTTGATTTAAAAATATCTGGTATGATTTTTGTCCATTGTTGGTATCTCCAAAATATATCATCTGGTTACTTGCTGGACCAGTGCTATATGCGTAAAACCAACCAGCAGTGGTAGCAGGACTATCATCAAGATCATTATTGTTGTTAATCAGTATTGAGGCGTATTGATTTCCTGAAAATTCATATGCTCCTGCTCCGTGATGAGCTGTGCCATCCCATTGAGGTCTATTTGGACTTGTTCCCAAAGTCATAATGGTATTTCCAGTAGAATCTATTGGCGAATCAAGGTCGCTTTCAAAGTGATATGACATAGTTTCGCTGTTAGACCCAGTATGCATCAAACTTTCAGGCATTGGGCTGCTGATATATCTAAGAGTGGCATTCCAGTTCCCAGCCGGAATATTGATTGTTACATTATTGTCGGTATTTGTATAAAATACTGCATTTGTTAAGCTAAAATCAATTATTTCTCCTGAATCATTTTCCGGAGAAGAAGCCCACATTTGCCGCTCCCCTATAGCATCAATGGCTTCTTTATGGAATAATAAAACATTTTGGGATATCAATCCTGAAGTTAATATGCCGCTTGACAAGGAAGTGGTGCTTTGTTCTGCAGTTTCAATTTTTTGAACCTCCACATTTTTTGTTACAGTATTTCCTGGAACTCCATTTAGAATACTTGCCTCAAACCTAACTTTGTCTCCATCCTCTCCAGATATTCTGTATGTCCATTCAAAAATAACAGTATTACCTTTTTCTAATACCGCATGTGGTTCTGGTGTTGTGCCTTCAAATTCTGCTAGCGCTCCAAAAGAAATTACGTTCAGTACTGGCTGAATATTTGTATAAATTGTACTTTGTGTAGAATTGTTTGTTACCGATAGCAGAATTGTAGATATAAAATTGGTTGGCACCTCCTCAGGCAATACAAATAATTGTAAATGTAGTGGCTCAGTTGAGGCATTTACGGAAAATTCTTTTGTGGTTCCTCTATCTGTAACCAGTTTCAGTTTGTACGATTGTGTTTCTAAAGCAGTAAAAGGCACGTCTTTGAGAATATCCTCAATAGTATTTCCTGTAGTGACAGTATTGTTTAAATCAAATTTATAGACTTGATCTACACCTGTTACATTTTCTACCCATAATCTTGCAAAAGTTACTGGGATATCTCCAGAGTTATATATGTCTAAATTAATCTTGTTGTTTTCTATTGTTAATTTTGATATATCAAAAGATTCTTTTTTTCTGTTTTCTCTTTCTTGGGCAACCGCAAAAACATTTTCTGAAAAATTTTCAAATAAATTCATGGTATATGTCAGATAACTAGCAGCAGTAATGATAACAATAAGGAAAAAAACTCCACCAACAATAGTAGTTAGCGCTCTTCTTTGTTTCATGGCCCCATAACATAATCTTGATAGAGCACACCTTTTTCAGTAGTGATTGTAATCTTGATAGGATCGGTAGTTGTCCAATTATATGTGATTTCAGTTGAGAAATCATCGTTGCGTGCCATTCCACCATCGGTAATAAGCAAGTCAGTTTTATCGACAGAGTTGTCTAGAGTTATTTTTGTTACATTTAAGCCAACATTTCCAACATTAATCAATGTCACATTAATGAATCTGCTTGACGTTTCGTTGCCAAACCAAACGTGTTCAATCACTAAAAATTCATTTAACTTGTTTACTCCTTCTGAATAAACTGCAGTAATTTCATTTTGTTCAGCCGCAAATATGCTGTTAGACCAAGCAACCAACACACTTCCCATAATAGCTACTGCAGAAAGTAAAATTCCAGTTGACACTACAGTAGCTAACGCTCTTCTTTTGGCATGCTTAACCATATAAAAAAAACAAAAAATTCAATATTATCAATCGAGGTGTATTTTCAAAAACTAACATTACACCAAATAAAACGCTCAATTATGCCCGAAACAGTCTTTGCCGCAAGCTGGGCATAGATTATTGTCTGATTTTTCGCTAAACAGCCCTATTTGGTTTGAGATTCCAAATGCAAAGATTGCATATGTCCATAGGAATAGAACTTCTGCAAGATGTCCAGGGTAGTAAATATTTTGAAGGGACAAGAATAGAATGCTATTATCCCCTATTATTTGGGTAATTATTCCTAAACATAGAAGAGATATCATAAAATTTACCCCTCCTTTAAAAAACAAAATAACACCAATCAGGGCAGGAATTAAAATAATTGAATCTAAAATTGGATAAGCAAGTAGTATTAGTAAATTGCCTGTCATCAAATCTGCTTCAGAATCCATAATCATCATTACAGATGGAATTAAAAGAGAAATTGAGATTATAGATATTAGAATTACTAGTTTTTTTGGAATTAGTCTGGTAAATGGTTTTATATAAAAAACAAGAGATGCAAAGAATAATTGATATCCAGTAATATAGAAAAAATCATCAGCGTATTCCCATACATCAGCACCTAACACAACACTGTATAATACATCTACAGTTTCGGCACAAAACCAATATGCCGAAAACAACATAAACAAAATCCATGCCTTTCCATGATTACCCTTTAGCCCATATTTTGAAACCATGAAAACTGAAAAAAACATTAAAACCCCAGAAAGAATAATTGAAACCCAATTTGTAACATGAGCGGCAATATCTTGCCCTGCAAAATTCGCCAGTAGAACAAGCGAAGTTATTCCCAATAAAGTAAAAAGAAGATAGTCTTGTACCTTGAAACTTTGATAGAATAATTGCAACTGCTTACCTCGCAATTAGGTCAAGAAATTCTTTTACAGGTATGGATGCAGACATGTTTTCAAGATTTTTCTTAATAGCATCTACAATAGTAACATGTGCTTTTCCATAGATGTCTTTTAGAATTCTACTTAAGAATTCTGGTTCCTCATAACAATCAGCAAGAGTTCGATTATAATCTTCCATCAATCTTTGTTTTACTTTATTTAAATCAGGCTTTCCAATTTCCAGCAATGATTTCTCAATTGCCGCAATGATCAAAACCTTTGGGTCATCACTTGTTTGAGTTATTCCCCAGTCAACTGATTTTATAATTTTTCTTACGTCTTCTTGAACTTCAAAATCATCACTTGTCATTGCCACAAGAGTTTCATTTGCAGAGTCTATTGGAGATGCACCATCAGCAATTATTCGTGCCCAATTTGCCAAATCACCCACTGATGGACCATATGGCAAGTCTCCGGACTTGTATTCTTGGCGCAATTTAGCTGCCACTTCTACAATATTTGTTGCAGTTTCACGTGGAATTTCCGCTCTTTCCATAAGTAAATTTATTTCTTTTTCATCAATGTGGTTATCCACACTCATATAATCAAAATTTAGCCAAACGCTCATTCTTCTTCTAAATGCTGCATTAAGAGGTTTAGTGCCAGTAAATTCTGCTGAAAAAGGGTTCATACTAATAATCATGTATGCATCTTTGTGTCGATCGATAAGCTCATTATCTTTTTCATTTAATACCATGTGGCCCCTTGCATCCAAAATAGGATTTAGTTTTGTTGCTACATCTTGCTTCATCATGTTTGCTTCATCAAGATAGAGTATTCCTCCGTACCTACACCAGGAAGTAATTATTCCATCAATCCAGTTTTCTTTTCCCAATCCAATATATCGTCCAAACAGGTCGTATGCAGATGTTTGTAAACCACAGTTGATTTCCCATAATGGAAGTTGTGTTAATTCTGCTACCAAATAGATAATATGGGTTTTACCAGTACCACTAGGTCCAATTAATGCACATTGTTTGAAGTACCCAAGTGCTCTTACAATTCGTTCTACATAGTTTTCCCCCTTGTCATAGTAAGGTGGGGTATCAGTAGGAATCAACTCTTGCATGTCAGTTGGAAAATTAAAATTATCTGGATTAATGTATTTTTTTATATCATATTGGTGTAACTTTGATGAATCTGTTTTCTTATTTTTTGAAAAATTGATTTTTAAACTAAAGGATTCACTTTCAATTCTAGATGTTTGAAGATTCTTTACATTACCCTCAGATGAACCTGAAATCATAAAATGTAGTGATTCTAAATGTGTTAAACAAAAGAGATGTAATGTTGTACTACAGACAGGCTGTTAATTATCAACAATTTAGATATTATTCATGATTCATGAGGTGGAAGTATCCAATTTAATGTTCAACAAGATTTCTAATGAACAAAAAAATTTTAATAAATACAACATTAACGTCGAGCTCGAAGAAGAATCAAGTGATGATGAAAAAACAATTCTTAAATATTCTCTCGATTTAACCTCAAATCCTAAAAATGCTGTCATTAACATTAGTGGAAATACTACATTAAGTGGAGATCCTTCAGAAATTGAAAAATTCCTAAAACAAGAGGATGAAAAAACTCCAGAGGTCGTATCTTTAATCTACCAAGAACTATTTCCTTTAATGTATATTATTTCCAAAACTATGAAAATCCCTTCACCATCTCATACGCTATCTCAAAACATAATTGGAGAATCAGAAGATCATAGTGAGAAATCTGAGACAATTAATGAAGAATCATCAGAGACACCAAATGAAAGTAATGACGAGAAGACGGACGAGTCAAATAAGCCAACGAAAGAATCACAAGAAGCTGAGATTAAAAAAGATGAGGAACCAGATGTGTCAGAGAAACAAAATAGTGACAATGAATCGTAATGATTAGAATTGCAACAAACATTTCTTGATATAATTTATAAAATTTTTTATGATACTTCACAAAGAGATATTACTGATGTTCGGTTACTTTTATCTGAGAAATTTTCTTTTCCTTCAATAGAGTTTGAACCAAAAATAGAAGTAAAAATTCCAATACCAAAAAAAACAGATAATGGGATTACGTATTCAGGTTATTATTTTAATGATTCACCACAAGAACAAATTGTGGCGTGGGGTATTTTTTTAGCAACAGTGTATCATCTCGCTGCTCATGTTGCTGTTTCAGATTACTCCTTGTATAGCAATTGGGTTAGAAACAAAACTCCAAGAATTTTTTGGAAAGTCATTGATTTTATCGAAGATGATGCCGTAAAACGATATCTTTCGTCAACCAATCCAGATGTCTGGGAAAACATTTCGGAAATTAGTTACAAACAACCAAAATACAATAAATTTAATAAAATGGAATCCAGGTATGCACTAAAGGTAGGCTCCAAAACAATAGATGGTATCAAACAAGAAATGAATAAAGAGCCTCTTCTATGTTTTGATAAAAAGCACCAAAATAATTTGCTTGGTTGGGCCTCAGAATTATACAAAAATCAACAAATGTTGTATGAAGTTGCTCCCGACTATTACGAACAACGTAATCTCAATCAATTATTAGTCTTTAAAAAAAATAATATTGAATTTTCACCTTCGGGAAAATTTCAAACCACTATTAAAAAATTAAATTTCTTATATTATGAAGAAAAAGAAAGGCTTAGAAATATTTTACATAAAATTCGTAAGGATGTATTTGGATTAAATTTTGATGAAATAATTCTCCCAATTGAGGACATTTATGAATATTTTAAACTTAAAGAAAAAAATAAAAAAATGATAAAAAAGATCAGAGAACAAATTAGAAGTGTTTATAACAACTCAGAAGATCCTCAAACAAATTTTTATGGTGAAATAGACATGGAACTAGCAATTCAAGCTATTGCGAGTAATAGTGAAAAATATGCAGAAGTCTTTAACAAAACAGAAGAGCAAAGAATTGAAGAGACATGGAGTATATTGATTGATAACAGTGCGAGTTTAAGGTTACGATTTAAACAAGTCAAGGATTTTATGCTTTGTCTTGCAGAAGCCTCTGAAGAATTAACAGGACCCACGGGCTCATGGGGTCTTTATAGTTATGATCAAAAATTTTCTATTTTGAAAGACCATAAAGGAAAATACAATCAAGATGTAAAAGCAAGGATCGGGGGTTTGTATAGTGGAGGACTATCATACACTCCTGATGCCATTTTACTAGCTGGAAGAATGCTTGCAAGAACTCCAGCAGATATAAAACATCTTTTTGTGTTTACAGATGATTATCCAACTGGAGTGTGGAATTATGATAAAAAAGTCTACCTTGCAATCAAGGAAACAGAAAGAACTGGAATAGAGGTAATAGGGATTGGTCTATCGTCAAACATTACAAAATATTTTACAGAGTCATGTTGGGGGACAGATATCAGAGATTTGGTAGACAAATTTGTTAAAATATATCGCAGGAACTCTTCAAAATTCGTGTAATTTTATTCCTTTATTTTTATAAATTTAAAAAGGATTTATTGATTTTTCATTAATATAGTAAAATTTTACTAGAAATTTCAAAAAGCCTTTAGGCACAGTATGATATTGTCTGTCCAAAAATGTTACACATTAGATCCTATAACCTCGCGAGATGTTTTTTTGTTAATAATGAAAAACCACGTTTTCACAAAGAGAAAAGGTCTCAGTACAGTACTTACGACTGTAATTATCCTGGTGGCTTCCGTAGTTCTTGGATCTGGTGTTGTATTGTATGGAACAAGTATGTTCCAAACAGTAGCCCAACAAGAGAGTATCGAGGTGCAGGGAATTCAGATCTGGGTAAATGCTACTGATCCATTAGGTGATGCGTGGGGAGCAGCAGGTGTTAGAAACAACGGTGACAAGATCTTATCTGTCGATACCATTCGAATCAAAGGTGTAACTGTGCCTTTTTCAAGCTGGTATATTGATGTTGATCAAACTAGAGTAACTGTAGAAAACTACCAAAGTACTTTCGTTCATGAAGGTACTGGTGGTGTAGGAACTATAATGAACGACTCTCCAGTTGTAACAACTGCATGTACAACCGCAGGAACAACCTTGACCATTGATTTGGATGCATCAGGCACATTGCCCACTCTCTGTTTAGTACAGGGTTCAGGCCCAGTTGGACTTAACCCAGGTGAGAGAGCGATTATTTACTTCCAAATACCACAAGAGAAAATCACAACTCTTGATGCAGGTGCTTCAACAACCTTGAACATATTTGCAGGAGAGGCAGGCGCTCCCCTTAGCGTAATCATCGCAAACCCATAGGGAGAGTGTTTTTTTTATATCTCTCTTTATTTTTCTTTTTTATTTTGGAGAATAAAAAATGAAATCAGTAAACGAGAATCAAATAGAATTAGGAGATATTCTTAGCAAGGAACTTTTAGATGAAAGTACCCTCAATGAGATTTCAAATCAATTTCAAGTAATAAAAGAATATCCGCTAAATGCGCCTTTTAGTTATGCTAAAATTCTATATGATGAAAAAAATTCATATTTTCAGTATTTTGTAGATGAAATAAAGTTAAATTTGGACGAAGAGCGAATTTACAAAGATCTCTATACATTTGTTGAACAAAGTTTAGATTCACTAGAGCCTACAAAAGAAAAACAATTTGACGCTCACTTAAATGACGTAATAAAAAAAAATGAAGGATTTTTTATTTCTAATCCCGTAGCAAGCATGGAGAAAGTCAAATATTTTCTAAAAAAAGATATTATGGGTTATGGGGAAATTGATGCTTTAATGCATGACCCAAACATCGAAGATATTAGTTGTAGTGGTCCTAATATTCCATTATATGTTTGGCATAGAAATTATGATAGTATATCTTCAAATATTTCATTTGAATCACATCAAAAATTAAATTCATTTGTTACAAGAATTGTTTTCAAATCTGGAAAACATGTGAGTATAGCGCATCCTATTTCTGACCTTGCTCTAACTGGAAATCACAGAATTTCAGTTTTGTACCAAAAAGAGATTACTCCTAGAGGAACTAGTTTCACCATACGAAAATTCAAACAAGACCCTTACACAATTATAGATCTTATAGGGTTTGGTACATTCGATCTTGAAACAGCAGCATATCTTTGGATGATGATCGAAGCAAAAATGTCAATAATGATAATTGGTTCCACAGGTAGCGGAAAAACAACCATACTTAATGCAATTGCCGGTCTAGTAAGTGAAAATGATAAAATATTTTCCGTGGAAGATGTTGCGGAAATCAATCTCCCTCATGATAACTGGTTTTCATTAATTTCAAGGTCTGGATATGGACCAAACGATGAGGGAGAAATAGGGTTGTACGAATTAATCAAATCAGGAGTCAGACATAGGCCAGATTATTTCATTGTTGGTGAGATCAGAGGCTCAGAGGCGTATGTCATGTTCCAAGCAATGGCTACAGGTCATGGTGGTCTATCAACCATGCACGCCGATAGTTTTGAGTCTGCAAGTAAAAGATTACAGCAAAAACCAATGAACATACCACCAGCTTATCTCTCTTTGATGAATTGTGCCCTTGTCATAAAGAGGGTAAAAGACAAAGCAACAGGTAAAAGTATGAGACGCGCAATATCTATTGAAGAAATTTCAAGCAGCTCCCCCCCATATTCAGTTATAAAGTGGGATCCCAAATCAGATTATTTTGAGCATTCGTTCGAAGCAAGTAAAAATCTTAAAAAAATTTCTGAACAAACAGGTGACGAATTTAACGAGGTGATAAAAGAACACCTTAGAAGAACAAAAATTTTCAAATGGATGTCATCGAACAATATTCGCGAACATAAGGCAATAACAGAAATGATCAGAAAATACTACAATGATCCCAAATCAGTTCTAAAAAAAGTCAATTATGGTGATGAATTATAATGTTATCGATTAGCCAGATTAAAGAAAAAGGATTTGAGCGCAAGCAAGGAAAAAAAATAAACAAAGAATTACCTTACTTTATCACACTAGTAACCTTGCTTAGCAGTGCAGGAATTGGACCGTATTTTATGCTGCAACGAATAAAATCCATGGAATTGATTCCTACAATAAAAAATGAAACTCATAAAATGCTAAACCGTATTGATCTGTTAGGGGTCGATCCTTTAGAGGTAATGCGTAAAGTAAGAACACATTCTAGTTCAAAGGCATTGGGTGAATTTTTTGATGGTTATGTATCAACTGTAGAAAGTGGTGGAAATATAGTAAATTACCTTAAAAGTAAAATGAAAACCGTTTTTGATAGACATGCTGAATCACAAAAACAAGAAGTTGTCAAGTTAGGTGCCCTTGTAGAGGCATACATGACCATTCAAGTTGTTTTGTTGGCAGTGTATATTATCGGTGCAGCTGTTATTTCAGACCCATTTGCAGCCTCTACATCCGGAATTAGTACTGAAGTGATATTTCTGGTTCTAACACCTGTAATAGCTGTTATATTTCTTTTAGCTGCCAATAACAACTCTCTCGTAAAGAGTCCTGAAGTGGACATGAAAAAAATCATCATGTTTGCAGCCCCCGGATTGATAATAAGTGGGATTGTAATTGGATTAAATTTGCTGCCTGATCCTTCAATGGACCCTTATCTGTTAGGTGGTGCTCTCATAGCTTCTTCAATTCTTCCCACAATTTATTTCAAAAAATCCTATGCAAAAAATATAGCCGCAGAAGATTCCACCCCAAAAATACTTCGAACCATTTCAGAAGCTCGTAAGACCGGGATGAGTCCTGAAAGGAGTGTCATACATGCATGCAAAAGAAAAGAATATGGCTTGTTTAATTCAGTGGCAAATGGAATTGCAAATAAAATCGAATGGGGTGTTGATTTTAAAACAATTTTCCAGTATTTACAAAAAGA
>Ga0209988_10000673_pt1 | contig 21737 bp, 21 predicted proteins | sample N075metaG_FD_183115 | JGI IMG/M metagenome (GOLD analysis project Ga0209988, IMG submission 183115) | Deep subsurface microbial communities from Kermadec Trench to uncover new lineages of life (NeLLi) - N075 metaG (SPAdes) (version 2) | ecosystem: Environmental > Aquatic > Marine > Ocean trench... | reverse complement strand
GACCTTCTGCTTGGCCACGACCTTCTGCTTGGCCGCAACCTTCTGCTTGGCCGCAACCTTCTGCTTGGCGGCGACCTTCTGCTTGGAAACCTTTTGGGTCGGCTTCTTCCGGGCCGCGACCTTCTTCTTGGGCAGCTTCTTGGCCGCTTTCCTGGCGGGCGCCTTCTTCTTGGCCCCCTTCGAAATCGCCTTCTTCTTGGCTGCCTTCTTCGTCGCCTGCTTAGCGGGACTCATGGGGTCGCTCCCGAATTTTCTGGTTCGATTCGGATCCAGTCAGCGGCATCGGAGAGGTCTCGGATGCCCAGCGCCCGCACGTCGTCCGGACCGTCGACCCGACTCTGGTCGAACTCGATCCGTACGTCCGGGGGAACCGGGATACCGGACTCCTCGAGCCAGGTCCGAAAGCTGGTGACCAGGTCGCGACGCGCCGTCTGCGGCGAATCGCTGCCATGGGCGTTCTTGACCGGCGAGAACTCGACCGCTCGCGCGGTCTCGACGACGGCGGTCCGCTCAGCGGCGGGCAGGGCGTCGAAGACGAAGCGTTCGAGCTTGTGGCCGTTGGGCGCTTCGGGCGTCACAGGGCGGCCCTCATCGTCAATCGTCGGGATCTTCTTGGCCGAGGCGTGGAAGGGGAGCCAGCGGTCGGCTTCCGCCGCGACGCGGCGGATGAAGGCCGTCTCGAACAGGTGGATCGCCGTGCTGCCCGCCCAATAGACGAGTTCCCCGTCTCCGTCGGTTTCGAAGCGATCCGCGTCGTCGAGCTCGGTGTATTCGACAACACCCAGGGAGTCGTCGATCCGGGCAACGGTGCCCAGCTTCTCGGCGGGCTCCGCCTTGCGGACCACCTTGCACGACATTTCCGCCGAGGCCTCGGCGTGGAAGCCGAGATAGGCCGGGTCCGCCATCCGCACCAACGGGTTGTCCACCTGGTAGTAGAAGAGCGTCGTCACCCCGCGGGCTTCCATGTCGTCGAGCGCGCCGGACGCCAACAGGGCGGTCAGGCAGCCTCCGTGGCCGTCCGGGCTCTCGCTGAGGGATCCGGGGGTCGCCAGCATCAGTCGGCCCTCGAAATCGAAGCTCGGCAGCATGGCTTGCTCGAAGAAGAAGATGTCGGCCGCGTCGAGCCCGAACCCGTTCCGCTGCTTGAAGAAGGCCCGGGTCGGGGCATCGGTGGAGGGGCTCGTCATCACGTACCAGGGAAGCGGTCGACCGTAGCGAGCGGCCAGCCGTCGCAGCTTCTGGGCCTGGAGCTCGAAGAGGCTCCGCTCGCTGATCGGGCCAATCGGGAACAGTCCCTTGGGACCCGGATAGCCGAGGCGCGTTGCCTGGCCGCCGGCGACGACCACGACGGCCACACGTCCCTCCGAGAGCAACTGCTCACCCCGCTGGCGCGCGGCCTGCCAGCGTGAGGAATTCCCCCCGGCAAGCGGCATCCGTTCGATCGGCGCCGGCGAGAGCCTGGCGGGCGCAGACGCCTCGCGAGCTCGCATGGCTGCGAGCGCGGTCATCAACGCCGGCAGATCGATACGCTTCAGCTGGCTCAGTAGTGCCTCCTGCTCGACTTCGCCCAGGAGATCCCAGAAGCGGAATACGTGCCCCTGGTCCAGCTCTTTGAAGCGTGCTCTCAGATTCTGAAGATGCAGCACTGGAGAAACGCCGCTCCCCACCAGCAATCCCCCCGGGCAGGGCGATCGCGCGTATAGCACACGGAGACGGTCCAGGTCGGGTTGCGGGTCGTGGATTTCCGCTAGTTGACATAATCTATCTTATCGGACGTGCGATCGAACCACCGATGACCGGACGAAGCGGCTGGCGAAGCCGCCGCTATCAGGACGCGCTGGCGGCTTCCAGCTCACGAAATTGCAGTCGGAGGTGGTCGGGAACCGGCAGGTCCGGGGATTCCTGCTGGAGGCGCCGGTAGAGCGTCAGGCCCTGCTGCGGGCTTCCGGCCGCCACCAGGCAACGCGCTGCGTCCAGCAGCGCCCAATAGCGCAACGGATACGCCTCGAGTTCGGCTGCGGCCTGATGGGCTTCGGCAGCCTCGACCCAGGACTCGCGACGTTCGTAGGACTCGCCGACACGCTGCCACAGGAGGCCGCTCAATCGGTCGTTTCCCGCGCTGGCGTCCAGGGCCGACTCCCAGACCGCCTGGATCTGCTCGTCACGACCCAGTGCATCCAGGATCTCGGCCACCTCGAACAGCGCCAGCGTCCCCGCCACGCTGCCCCGATGCTGCTCCGCCACGGCCCGGAACTTCTCGACGTATTCCTCGCGGATCCGATCGGCGGTGGCCGGATTGGCCAGCTCCGGAAATTCGATGTCCCCCGGACGCGCGCCCATGTCCCGCAGGTAGTCGCCGCGGATCTGCTCCAACGCCAACGAGGCTTTGGCCTCGCGGCTCTTCTGGAGGCTCGTGTAGCCGCCCCAGCCGCCCGCCATCGCCAGCACCGTGAACAGCAGTCCGCCCGCCAGCAAGGCGTTCTCTCCGATCCAGCGGGCCAACCGCTCGGCCCCGGACTCGAATCCCTCGATCATGTCCGGCTTATGCTGCCGCTTGGCCACGGAACCCTCTCCTTTAGCTTCGCTGCCGCTTGGCCACGGCGACGGCCGGGCTTCGGGCGCGCGATTGTATCGTCACTTCCGGGCTCGCGCGCGCAGTCGCAGCCGGATCGGCGTGCCCCGCAGATCGAAGCACTCGCGAAGCCGGTTCTCGAGAAAGCGCCGGTAGGAGGGCTGCACCGCCCGCGGATCGGTGCAGAACAGCAGGAAGGTCGGCGGCCGCACGCCCGTCTGGGTGGCGTACTGGAACTTCACCGGCTTCTTGCGCTGTCCGCGCTGGGCCATGGCCGGCTCGTGGCGGGCCACGGTCTCCTCGAGCCAGCGATTGAGCTCGGAGGTGCCGATCCGGCATTCTCCCGCAGTCGCCACCTTCTCCACCAGCGGAAAGATCCGGCCTATGCCGGCCCCGGTCTTGGCCGAGACGCGCTGGATGGGAGCATCGGCCATGAAGCGGAGTGTGTGACGAATGCTCTGCTCGACCTGCTTCGCCCGGTCTTCGTCGTCGCTGCCCGAGACCCGGTCCCACTTGTTGGCGAGCACGGCAGAAGCGCAGCCCGAATCGCGCGCCAGACTGGCCACCTTGGCGTCCTGGTCCGTTGCTCCCTCCGAGGCATCGAGGACGATCAGCGCCACGTCGGCCCGTTCAAGGGCGCGGACCGTCATGAGTGCGCTGCCGTGCTCGGCGGTGCGGTCGCGACGTCCCGGCCGGCGCAAGCCGGCGGTGTCGACGAGGGTATAGGTGCGACCTTGGTGTTCGACCCGAGTGTCGACGGCGTCCCGCGTCGTGCCCGGCACGGCGGAGACCACCACGCGTTCCTCGCCCGCCAAGTGGTTCAGCAGCGAGCTCTTTCCCACATTGGGCCGGCCCACCAAGGCGATGCGGATGCCCTCGGCCTCGTCGTCCAGCAGGTCTTCTTCGGCCGACTCCGGCAGCTGCGCCACCAGAGCTTCCAGCGCGTCCCACACGCCGCCACCGTGTTCGGCTGAGCCGCCCACGGTGGGTTCGAAGCCCAGGCCCAGAAAGTCGTTGATGCGACCTTCGTGCTTCGGCACGTCGATCTTGTTGACCAACAGTCCGACCGGCTTCGAGGTCCGATGGAGCTGGCGTGCCAGGGCCTCGTCTTCGGGCAGGCGCCCTTGCTGGCCGTCGACCACGAACAGGATCGCGTCGGCTTGTTCGACCGCCGAACGGGCCTGGGCTTGGATGGCGCTTCCGAGTTCGTCGGCGACATCTCGATCGAGGCCGGCCGTGTCCACCAGCAGCACCCGCCGGTCCGAGACCTCGATCTCCTGGGCGATGCGGTCCACCGTGATGCCAGGCTGGTTGTCGACCAGCACCCGACGACGCCCCGCGTAACGGTTGAACAGGGTCGATTTTCCGACGTTGGGCCGGCCGACGATCGCCACGATCGGGAGTTGGGCAGAGGTTGACATGCTGGTGCGGGGCGCCGCAAGGCGAGGAAGCTGCTGTGGGGTCGCGCGCAGGGTATCGCGAGCCTCCCGGCAGGCCAACGAGGTCAAGCTGTCCGCCATTCGCAGCTTGACAATTCCGTCCCGCAGCAGACACAATCACCCGGTCAGGCGTCCGGGTGTGCTCCGTGCCCGTCGACTGCCGGAACGCTTGGAGGTGAGTCGTGATTACTGTGTTCCGTTCGAATCTCGAGCGCTCGACCCTGCGCCGTTGCGTCGTTTCCTGCGCGGCCCTGCTGTGGGTCCTGTCGATCGCGTCGCCCGCCGTGGCGAGCCCCGAGACGCTTCGGCGTGCCGTCAGCAACCTGCTCTTTGGACCCACCGATGTGGTGCTGGGACCGATCGTCGGGGCGAGGTCGGTCTATTACAACATCCAGGATATCGACGACACCCCGGGGGTGCGGATCGCCTTCATCATTCCCGGCGTCGCCTGGAACGGCGCCATGTGCATGGCCGGCGGCGTACTGCGGACCCTTACCGGCGTACTCGAGTTCATTCCGGGCCTGATCCTGCTGCCCTTCGAGGCGGACATGAACGCTTTGTTCGCTCCGCCCGGTCGCGCCGACGCACTCATCGACGAAGATACGAAATTACTGGAGATCAAGATCGGCATCGACTACGTCAGCTGATCATCGTCCGGTGCCGCCAGGAACGACTCCACCCGAGCGACGATCTCATCGCGACGAGAGGGGTCCATCCATTCGACGTTGGACACCTTGCGCAGCCAGGTCCGCTGCCGACGGGCGAAGCGGCGGGTATCGCGCTGCATGTTCTCGAGAGCGATCTCCAGGGTTTCCGACCCCTCGATCACGGGCTGCATGTGGCGATAGCCGAGCGCCTGCATCGAGCGTAGCTCCGGCCCGTAGCCCATCTTCCGCAGGGAGCGCACCTCCTGGAGCAATCCCTGCTCGATCATTTCCTTGCAGTAGGCGTCGATCCGATCCTTGAGTGCCTCGCGGCCGGGATCGATCGCCAGATGCAGGACGCGATACGGAGGTTCCGGAAACCCGTGGCGGCGCCGCACTTCGGAGGCGGCCACGCCACCCTGCTCCAGGATCTCGAGGGCGCGGATGATGCGCCGGGCATCGTTGGGATGCAGCTCGGCTGCGGTCTTCGGATCCTCTTGCTGGAGCCTGCGGTACAGGCGGGTCGGGTCCCCGGCCTGTTGCGCGCGTTCGTGCTCCTGCTCGAGGGATTTACGCAGCTCGGGATCGGCGGCCCCGGTGTCGACCAGGCCGTGGAGAAACGCGCGGATGTAGAGCCCCGTGCCGCCCGTGAGCAAGACCCGGTGTCCATTCGAGTGGATGCGGGCCGCGGCCTCTCGGGCGTCTTCTGTATAGCGGCCGGCACTGTAGACTTCGTCCGGTGCGACCTCGTCAAAGAGATGGTGGGGAACGCGAGAGCGCAATTCGACACTGGGCTTGGCCGTGCCGATGTCCATGTAGCGATAGACCTGCATGGAGTCGGCGTTCACGATCTCGCCATCGAACCGTTCGGCGAGCAGCAGCGCCAGCGAGCTCTTGCCCGCCGAGGTCGGTCCGGTGACAACGACGACGGGCGGCCGGGTCGCGTGCTTCGGACCATCGAGGGAATGCGAGCGAGCCATGGCGGCCGGAGCTTATCGGAACCCCGCGTCCCCGCTCCGGCACGGCATTGGCTCTGGCTAGCGCCGGGCGAAGCGACGTTCGATCTCCGCCAACTCGAAGGGAACGGCCACCGGGCGGCCGTGGGGACAGGTCGGGGCCCAGGGGATCGCATCCAGTGCATCGAGCAACGCCTGCTGCTCCGCTCCAGCCAGCACGTCGCCCTTCCGGCGGGCGCTGCGGCAGGCGAGATTGGCGAACAGACGGTCGGCGGCTTCGAGGACGCGCGTGCCTTCGCGCGTCAGATCCGCAGCCGCGCCGGCGTCGGCCAGCTCGTCGGCCAGATCGCGCACCAACAGCACCGGATCGCGTTCGGCCAGCAACGCCGGAATACTTCGCACCACCATGGCATCTTCACCAAAGCCTTCGAGCTCGAAGCCGAGCTTCCCGAGTGACTCGGTCGCATCTTCGAGCGCCCGGATCGCCGCCGGATCCAGCGAAACGGGGATCGGCGCCAGTAGCGTTTGGCGCTCGACGCCACCCCGACTCCAATCCGCCCGCAGTCGCTCGTAGAGCACGCGCTCGTGGGCCGCGTGCTGATCGACCAAAAGCAGGCGGTCCTTGGTTTCGAGCACGAGATAGGTGGCCAAGAACTGGCCGAGCAGCTTCAAATCGCCGAAACGGAGTCGGGTTTCGGCACGAAGCTCGCCGGTCTCGGCTGCCAAGCCCGGCAGAGGGGTCGGCAGGGAGGGTGCCGCCGAATTCGAGTCGGCGGAGCGGCCGGCGAATCCCCAGTCGCCCTCCCCTGCCCGCACGCTCTCGGAGCGGAAGCCGGCCGAACCCTGCCCCGGCGTCGATGGGGTCGACTCGTCACCGATCCACTGGCGCGCACCGATCGCGTCGCGCACTGCCTGCCGCACCAGTCGATGCACCCACTGCGGATCGGCGAAGCGCACCTCCCATTTTGCCGGGTGCACGTTCACGTCGACGGCGTCGAGCGGGATGGCGATGAACAGGACGGCTGAAGGAAAGCGGCCTCGCGGGAGGATGTCCCGGTAGACCTCGACCAGGGCGTGCTGGATCAACCGGTCGCGAACCGGTCGCCCGTTCACGTAGAGGTGGATGCCGCCCATGGTTCGCCGGTGACGGTCCGGTCGTGAAACGAAGCCGGAGACCGACGCCGGCCCCTCGCTGCGCTCGACCCGAACCAACGAGGCGGCGGCGTCTTCGCCCAATACGGCGGCGACCCGATCGAGGGCACTGTTCGAGGCCGGCCAGACGAGGATCGGCTTTTCGTCGCGTTGGATCTCGAAGTGCACAGCGGGCAGTGCGAGCGCGGCAGCCGCCAACCCATCGGCGATGTGGCCCCACTCGGTGTTGACCGTCTTCAGGAACTTACGCCGCGCCGGGACGTTGGCGAACAGGTCGGCGACCTCGATTCGTGTGCCGATCGGTCCCGCCGCCGCTCGCTCCTGGGTGATCTGGCCGCCGTCGACATGGATCTCGAACGCTTCATCGGACTCGGCCGGGCGTGAGCGCAGCCGCAGCCTCGCAACCGAAGCGATCGCCGGCAGGGCCTCTCCGCGGAAGCCGTAGCTGCCGATGGCAGCGAGATCCTCGCTGCAACGAATCTTGCTGGTCGCGTGCCGTTGGAGCGCCAGCCGGGCGTCCTCCGGCGGCATTCCATAGCCGTCGTCGGTCACGGCGATCCAGTCGCGCCCGCCCGATCGGATTTCGACCCGCAGCCGCGAAGCCCCCGCGTCCAGAGCGTTCTCGACCAGCTCCTTCACCACCGAAGCCGGCCGCTCGACCACCTCGCCCGCGGCAATCTGGTCGATCACGGCGTCGGGAAGCGGGCGGACGGGTCTCCGCACCCGCCCGGTTTCACGGCTCCAGAACGGGGTCGGGGCCTCGCCTTCCGCCCCGCCTTGACGCTGGTTCGTGCCGAAATCCATCCCCCGGAAGCGAGTATCACGGTCCCTGGGAGCCCGTCAACCGCCCTTCACGCAGGCATCGATCACCGGTCGGAGGTCTGACGATCCGGCTCGCGCGTCGAAGCCTCCGGGGGGGATCGCGGGCGGTGATAAACCCGCAATTTCATTGACAACACCCCTAGGATCCCAATAGCTTTGGGTGGTCTAGGCCCTTTGGTCCGAAGGGCGTTTGTGGGGAGGTGGCATGAGCGAGGTGGGTGTCCAGCGTGAGGGAGGTGAAGCTGCCACGATCGACCGTGCTTCCGGACGCCGACGCAGTGATCGCGTCGTCGGAGCGGGACGAGCAACCCAGGGCGTGGTCGATCAGGCGATGGCCGTGGCGCGATCCGACCGCCCAGTGCTGCTTCACGGTCCCGAGGGATCTGGCAAGGACCACCTGGCCCGGGCGATCCACGCGTGGAGCGGACGCCAGGCGGGTGCCTTCGTCGTCGTCTCGTGTTCGTCGGTCAACGACAACTTTCTGGCCCGCGAACTCTTCGGCTGCTCCGCCTCGGCCTATCCGACGCTTCCCGAAGAATCCACCGGTGGACTCGGTCGCGCTGCGGGCGGAACGCTGATCATCGACGGCATCGACACTTTGCCCCAGGCCCTGCTCGTCCGGTTGACCCGAGCCGTGGCCGAAGGAACCTACAAGCGTGAAGGGGACGGCGCCACCAGTCCGCTTCGTGCGCGCATCATCGCGACCGCTCCCGAACGCTCGATCTTCGGGGACCCGCCGCATCACGCGATCGGAATCCTGCCGTTGGCCGAACGCCGCGAAGACATCCTGCCTCTGGCCGCACACTTCCTGCGTCTGTACGCGAACGAAGAGGGCGTCACACCCGTCGGATTCACTTCCGATGCGCGCAATGCGCTCGTCGCCGAGAACTGGTCGGCCAACGTGCGGGAGCTGGCCGAGCGGGTGCGACAGTCGATCCGGTTGGCCGGTGGCGGTGCGATCTCTGCGGAGGCCCTCATGCTGGCCGCGGACGCAGACGAGGTTCCGTCGTTCAAGGAAGCCAAGCGTGCATTCGAGACGCGCTACGTGACCGGCCTGCTGCGGCGCTGCGGCGGCAACATCAGTCGCGCGGCGCGTCTGGCAAAGAAGGACCGCAAGGACTTCTACGATGTCATCCGCCGCACCGGGGTCAACCCCTCCGAATTCCGCTAGCCGCGGACCCTCGAGGCGTCGCCGTCACGGCCGCTATTCTTTCCGAATGCGAATAGCAGCGGTACAGCTCACGTCCACGGACGACTTGGAGGCGAACCTCCAGGCGGCTCGTGAACGGGTGGCCGAGGCGGTCGAGCGCGGTGCGGAGTTCATCGCCCTGCCCGAGAACTTCGCCTATCTGCGCCGTGAAGGGCTGCCGATTCCCTGCGCCCAGAGCCTGGAGGGCGAGATCATCAGCACCGTCCGCGAGCTCGCCCACAGCCACGGCGTGTGGCTCCTCGGCGGGACCTTTCCGGAAGTCGTGGACGGTGGAGATCGCGTTCACAACACCAGCGTGCTGGTGAGACCTGACGGCGAGATCGAAGCGGTCTATCGCAAGATCCACCTTTTCGACATCGATCTCGGCGAGGACGCTCGCTTCACCGAGTCGCTTACCGTCGCGCCTGGAGACGAAGTCGTGGTGGCGAAGACGCCGTTCGGCGGAGTCGGTCTCAGCGTCTGCTACGACGTCCGGTTTCCGGAGCTGTACCGCTCCATGGCCGATCGGGGCATGACGGTCGTGTGTGTTCCGGCCGCCTTCGCTCCGCAGACCGGCAGGGACCACTGGGAGGTCCTGCTCCGTGCGCGCGCCATCGAGAACCAGGTCTTCGTCGTCGCCCCGGCCCAGTGTGGGCGTCACAGCGAGGAGCGCGTCAGCTACGGGCGCTCGATGATCATCGATCCCTGGGGCCTCGTACTGGCCCAGGCGGCCGACCACCCGGGTGTGATCGTGGCGGACTGCGACCTGGACGATCTCGAGCGGATCCGCGGGGGGCTCCCGGCGCTCAAGCACCGCAGGCTGTAGCGGCGCGGGCCCGGAGGGTCAGGACGGGTTCAAGATGAACTTGAACTTCGTCTTGCCGACTTCGATCTCGTCGCCGTCCACGAGCGTCGCATTGCGGACACGCTTGCCGTTGACCTTGCTGCCATTGGTGGACTGGAGATCTTCGAGCGTGTACTCGCCCGTCTCCGGGTCCCGAGACACGATGACGTGTTCCCGACTGATGCTCTCGTCGAGCAGCGTGATGTCGGTGGTCGGACTGCGACCAATGATCGTCTCTTCGTTCGAGAGCTCGTGCTGCATGCCCTCGAAACCACCAGTACAAATCACCAGCACCGCGCACGCGGCCATCGCATCCTCCGCAAGCCCCACCCTTTGGCGTCATGCTCCCTCCTAGCTATCGGAGCAGCGACGCGGGTGCTTGAGGCGACACGAACGAGGCCAAATCCCCTCGTTCTCCCTCCCTCAATCCGAAAGCCGCTGCTGCCCCGGCGCGGCCACCGGGCCCCGGGGTGTCGGCTGCGCATTACTTCTTGAAGAGCGTGTCGAGTTCCGACAGCGCCTGGGTGGTGGTGTCCACGGCCGTGGCGCCGGTCGCGGCGCCTGGCGCCGGCCGGAAGTAGTCGCAACGGTTGGCACGATCCCGGTCCGCTACCCGTTCGGCGCTGCTCTCGTGGCACTCGTTGTAGGCGGAGGGGTCGTGATGAGCGCAATTGCGACAAACGTGCAGATCGACACCGCAAGCCTCGCAGCTGTCACGGAAACCGACCCTTTCCGAGGCCGCGACCTCGATTGCGGCTGCGCATGCGAAGCATTGCATGACGCAAGGCTCTCGCAGGCTTCACGCGCGCGCAAGCCAGTGGGCACGAAATCCTGCTGGGGAGTTCAGTCCAATGCCACTTGATCCGATACACGCGTGCATGGCTCCTCCCGACCGACTCACGCCCATCTACTCGGTCCACACGGAGGACCCGGCCAAGACCGCCGCCATCGACGAATTCGTCATCCAGCTCGCCGAACGCATCGATCATCTTCAGGACGCTGAGAGCGAGGGAGACATGGATCGGCTGGTCGAGTTGGCCGAGAGTCTCACCCGGGACGCCGAGAACGTGGGCTATGCGGACTTCATCCGCGTCGCCCAGACCGCCCTGGACGCCGCCCGGGACGGCAAGGTCGATGAGGCCCACGAGGCACTCGTCAAACTGACGGACCTGTCCCACCGGATCCGATTGGGCCATCGCGGCTCGCTCTGAGCGCGCTCAGAGCGCCGCTCTCAGCGCCCTCTCTAGAGAAAGAACCACAGATCCATGCGTGCGTCGGTTCCCCACGACGTCGCGAGCACAACGGCGAAGATCGACAGGTTTGAAGCGGCGTGCACAATCACCAGGGATCCGAGCTGGCGGCGGTAGTAGAACCAGGCCGTCGTCCCTGCCACCCACAATACGCAGACCGGCCACTCCCAGGGAACGTGCCCGACTGTGAAGAACACGGTCATGATGAGAAAGCTGCGCCAGCTAAAGTGGGCGATGGGAACGTCCCGGAAATCGACGCGCCGATCGAAGACCTCGGCGTAGCGCAACAGCCACGAGCGCATGAAGAGCTCTTCGATGAAGGGCGTGACCACCCCATAGCCGATGCAGCGCACCCCCAGCGTCAGCAGCACCAGCTCTTCGCCCAACCGGTTGGGATCCCAAGCCTCGTCCGGACGCCACTCCTCGACCACGACGTAGGGCGCCATCCAGAGTGCGGCTCCTGCCACACCCACCACCACGTCCATCAGGATTCCAGCGCCGCTGCTCCGGAAGCTGCGTAGCTCCGGATACTCGCCCTGTTGCCAGTAGTAGAGGAACAGAGCAGCGGGTACGACGACCTTGACCGGGAGCAGCCAGGGCTGGATCGATTCGGGAAACCAGCTCGTAAAGCTTCCGATCAACAGGAAGCTTCCCAGTGGGAACCAGTACGGCCACCAACCGTGTCCCCTACGCGCCAGAGCCACCCTGCACCTCTCCGGGCAGCAGCGTCACTGCCGTGTAGACCCGAGCTTCGTCGGCCGAGAACCGTCCGTGGAAGTTCCGGACGCCGTGGGCCGAGGGCGCATCCTCCCGCAGCAGGATCGCTTCAAAGCACCGGCGTGCAGGCTCGAGTCGGAGTTCGACGTCCTGAAAGCCCAGGAATGCGCCCGTGATCGGGAAGTAGCACTTATAGGCGGCTTCCTTGGCGCTGAAGAAGATCGCGGCCCAGTCCTCGCCATCTTGGCTGGCCAACGCTTCGAGGGCATCCCGCTCGCGTTCGTTGCAGATTCGTTCAAGCAGCTCGCGATCGACGCGGCCACGGCTCTCGACATCGAGCCCGAGCGATACGACATCGGTGCGCAGTGCGACAGCAGCCGCGCAATAGGCGTCGCAATGAGAGATGCTGCCCACTACGGATGCGGGCCAAGCGGGCGTGCGGTCCGGGTTGCTCAGCAGCACGGCATCAACAATCCCCAGTCGTTCCAGCGCGGCCCGAGCGCACGCACGGCCGGCGGCGAACTCCCGACGCCGCTTGCTCACAGCCTTTTCCATCTGCTTGGATTCGTGGGGGTGCAAGGGGGCATCCCACATCGCGTCGCTCGCGACGACGCTGACGACCGGTTCCGGGAACAGACTGTTGAGCATGGATTCGTCCGACCCACTCCAGCTGCCATCTGCAAGCGAGGACGCCGCGAGTCTAGCCCGGGCGCGATGGCGTCGATCAGCCTGAACACAACGCCGCGAAGCGGCCCCGAACCGGTCGCACGCCGTCCCGTCGCAGCGGCTCCTTACGGCAGCCGGGCCACCGCAATCCCTGCGGGCCGCGGACGCCACTCTCCCCTTGGGGACCGGGCCTGCTTCGCCTACCATCTCAAGTGACGCCGGCGGTCGATCGACCCCAGGTCTGCACCCATGAGGGCTCGGATGAACAAGCTGTCGCTCTCGGTCGTCGTGCCCGTCTACAACGAGGTTGACACGATCGAAGCGATCGTCGACGCCGTGCTGGCGTCCCCGGTCGGCGAGCTGGAACTGATCCTCATCGACGACGGATCCTCGGATGGCACCCGCGAGCTGCTCCGAGACAAGATCGAGCCCAAGGTTTCGAAAGTCATCTACCACGAGCAGAACCAGGGCAAGGGCGCGGCGCTTCGGACCGGATTCGCTGCGGCCACCGGTGACGTGGTCCTGATCCAGGACGCCGATCTCGAATACGACCCCCAGGACTACCCGCGCCTGCTCGAACCCATTCTCCAAGGCCAGGCCGACGTGGTCTACGGATCCCGCTTCATCGGATCCGGACCCCATCGGGTCCTCTACTTCTGGCACTACCTGGTGAACCGCGGGCTGACCACGCTGTCCAACATGTTGACCAACCTGAACCTCACCGACATGGAGGTCTGTTACAAGGTCTTCCGTCGCGAGATCCTGCAGCAGATCGAGATCGAGGAGAATCGCTTCGGCTTCGAACCCGAGATCACGGCCAAGGTGGCGAAGCTCCACTGCCGAATCTACGAGGTCGGCATCTCCTACGCCGGGCGCACCTACGACGAAGGCAAGAAGATCGGAATGCCTGACGGCTTCTGGGCCCTCTGGTGCATCTTCAAGTACAACCTTCGCCGCTGAACGCGCCACGCAGTCGGGACGAAAACTGGACATGAACCACGAGCAGAGCAAGCGCATTCTCGTTACCGGAGGCGCCGGATTTCTCGGCTCCCACCTGTGTGAGCAACTGCTGGCCGCAGGCCACGATGTGATCTGCGTGGACAACTTCTTTACCGGCAGCAAGGCGAATGTCTCGCATATGCTCGGAGAGACCCGCTTCGAATTGATGCGACACGACGTCACGTTCCCGCTCTACGTTGAAGTCGATCAGATCTTCAATCTGGCCTGCCCTGCATCGCCGATTCACTATCAGCACGATCCGGTCCAAACGACGAAGACCAGCGTGCATGGCGCCATCAACGTTCTCGGCCTGGCGCGTCGGCTGGGCGCGCGGATCTTCCAGGCTTCCACCAGCGAAGTCTACGGCGATCCGCGGCAGCATCCCCAGACGGAGAACTACTGGGGGCACGTGAATCCGATCGGAATCCGCTCGTGTTACGACGAGGGCAAGCGTTGCGCCGAGACCCTCTTCTTCGATTATCACCGCCAGCACCGGCTACTGATCAAGGTCGCCCGAATCTTCAACACCTACGGGCCGCGAATGCATCCCGACGATGGTCGGGTGGTCTCGAATTTCATCGTCCAGGCCCTGAAGGGGGTGCCGCTGACCCTATACGGTGATGGCAGCCAGACGCGCTCGTTCTGCTACGTGGACGACCTGATCGACGGAATCCGGCGCTTCATGGCCGCGCCGGACGATCTCACGGGACCGATCAACCTCGGCAACCCCGTTGAGTACACCATGATCGAGCTGACCGAGAAGGTTCTCGAGCTGACCGGATCGAAATCCGAGATCCGACACGAGCCCCTGCCAAGCGACGATCCCACCCGCCGCTGCCCCGACATCACGCTGGCTCGAAGCGCCCTGGGCTGGGAGCCGCAAACCCCGCTCGATGTGGGGCTCAAGCACACGATCGACTACTTCGACGAGCTGCTGCGAAGAGAGTGAGCGAGTCGCAAACGAGTCGTCCGGACGATTCCCCGACTTCGAGGATCCGCCTCGATCCCTTGCTGGCTGGCGCACTGCTCCTGATCGGTGTCGCGACGCTCGTTCCGTTGCACGGACCCAGCGGCTCGTCCCGGATCTACTGGACGCTCGAGTTCGGTGACGCCCTGCGGAACATCGGGCTCTACGTTCCGTTCGGTGTCGCGTGGCTGGCGGGCCACCGCTCTCTCGCAGCCGGGGTCGTGGGCGCACTGCTGCTTTCGACCGGCATCGAGCTGTTGCAGCTGGCCTTGCCCGGACGGTTCAGCAATCCGTGGGACATTGCCTCGAATGCTACTGGCGCCCTGCTGGGGGGTGTCCTCTGGCGCGAGCGACGCCGCTGGCTCCGGCCATCCAAGCCACTCGCACTCGGCATGGCCCTCGCCTGCGGCGCCGCGATCGGGCTCAGTGGCCTGGCCGTGGGTTGGTTGCGAGTTCCGTTCATCGAGGAGCTGCGTATCGACTCCCACTGGACGCCCGACTTCCGCTATTTGAGTCATTACCAGGGTGAGGTCACCGGCGCGGCGATGAACGGGATCCGGCTGCCCCACGGTCGTCTGGCCCATGGCGGGCCGATTCGAGAGGCCCTTTCCGGGGAGTTCGACTTACGCGTGATCGGGCGCGTGGGCCCCGAACCGCCCCGTCCGGGCATCCTCTTCCTGATCACGGACGGTCGCAAGCGGGACTTGCTCGCCATCATTGTCGAGGGCTCCGACCTCTGGGTGACCTACGGGGATCGGGCACGCGAGTTCGGCCTGGTGCCACCGCGCCTGCCCCTGGTCGATGCCCTGGCTGACGCCGCACCGGGCAATCCGCTCTACGTCCACCTCGAACGCCGAACCGAGGGGTTCTGTCTGCGCGTCAATGGGCTCGAGAAATGCGGCCTCGGCTATTCGGCCGCAGACAGCTGGACCCTGTTGGTGCCTTTCTCCGTTCCGACACCGTGGGCGGGCGCACTCTGGCTCGCTCTCATGGCGCTTCCGCTGGGATTCTGGTCGCGAGGTCCGGCCGCCATGCTCGGAGCGCTGGCCCTGGCGCTGCTGGGCCTGATCGCGGCTCCGCTTTTCTTTCCGCTGCTTCCGACGCGCTTCATCCACCTGCTCGCGATCCTGGCGGGCGCAGCACTCGGAGCCGGACTGCAACGCGCGACCGTGGGCAGCCCTTGACCGAGACGCACCCAGCGAAGCGAAGCGTGGATGGCCTGATGGCCGGGATTTCCGTCGGCGCCGCGATGGGCATGGTGCTGGCGGTGGGCGCCCATCTGCCGCGTTGCGACACTCTGCTCGCCCTGCCCTCGCCCGTGTTCGGAGCTGCAGTGGCGCTGCCGTTGCGTTCGTTTGCGCACGCCGGAATTCCGATCGTGGGGCCGGTCTGACCCCCGACATCCCAGAGCATTCTGATCCGGCGTAGAATGCGGGCTCCGCGTAGGAGGCAACTCGCCCACACCATGTCCGCTTCACCCAAGATGCTCCTGGATGGATTGCGCTTTCCCGAGGGCCCGCGTTGGCACGAAGGACGGCTGTGGTTCTCCGACATGCACGACCAGAAAGTCCTGGCCGTCGATCTGGACGGCCAGGCGGAGACCGTCGCCCGTGTCGAGGCCGATCCTTCCGGGCTGGGTTGGCTGCCGGATGGCAGGCTCCTGGTGGTTTCGATGAAAGATCGGCGCCTGCTACGGCTCGATCCGTCGGGTCTCACCGAGGCGGCCGATCTGTCGGAGATCGCCGGCTTCCACTGCAACGACATGGTGGTCGACGCGCAGGGTCGCGCCTACGTCGGAAATTTCGGCTTCGACCTGCACAGCGGGGGCGATCTCGTAGCCGCGAGCCTGGCCCTCGTCCACCCCGATGGCCGCGTCGAGCAGGCCGCACAGGACCTCCTCTTCCCCAATGGCAGCGTGATCACGCCGGAGGGACGAACACTCATCATCGGCGAGTCTTTTGGCGCGCGGCTGACGGCGTTCGACATCGCCGATGATGGATCGCTATCGAACCGGCGGATCTGGGCCCAGCTCGAAAAGGCGGTGCCAGACGGGATCTGCCTCGATGCGGAGGGCGGCATCTGGGTGGCCTCGCCCATCAGTCACGGTGTGCTCCGGGTGCTCGAGGGAGGAGAAGTGACCCAGCGAATTCCGGTCGAGCAGCAGGCCTTTGCCTGCATGCTCGGTGGGTCTGACCGGCGCACCCTCTTCATCTGCACCGCGGCCGACTCGGACCCGGCCAAGACCGGGTCGCGATCCGGTCGCATCGAAATCGTCGACGTCGCCGTTCCCGGCGCCGGACTGCCCTGACCCGATGTCCGACTCACCGCCCCTTGCCCAACCGAACGAAGCCGTGCCCACGGTTGGCGTGATCGCCAATCCCATGTCGGGCCGAGACGTGCGACGCGTTGCCGCCCGTGCCCCCCGGCAGACGCCCGAAGACAAGCGAAACCAGATCCAGCGCGCCGTGATCGGCAGCGTCGCGGCCGGCGCACGCCGGATCCTGCTGGTGCGCGACTGCTTTCGCACCAGTCAGAGTGCCATCGAGGCTCTGCGCCTGGATGCGAGTCTCGAGCTGCTCGACCTGGCGCTGGAGACGAAGCCGTCCGACACCGCTCTTACCGTCGAGGCCATGCGCAAGGAAGGGGCTTCGGCCCTGGTGGTGCTCGGCGGCGATGGGACCAACCGCTTGGTGGCCCGCGCCTGGGAAGATGCGCCCCTGGTCTCGATCTCGACCGGCACCAACAACGTCTTTCCGGAGATGTTGGAAGCCACCACGGCCGGTGCGGCCGCCGGCTTGGTCGCCTCGGGAGCCGTGGCCCTGGATGACGTGGCGCGTCCCGCCAAGCGGGTCTCCGCGGAGTATGCCGACGGAACACACGATCTGGCCCTGATCGATGTGGCGCTGCTGGTCAACGACCATCCGGGCAGCCTGATGCCGTTCGATCCGAGCCATCTCCGCCATCTGGTGCTGGCGCGGGCCGAACCCGGCGCCGTCGGGATGTCGCCGATTGGCGGCCTGCTCCATCCGTCCGGCTATCACGACGATTACGGGGTCGAGGTTCGCTGCACGGGTCCGGACCAGGCGGGAAGCCTGCTGCTGGTCCCTGTCTCGCCCGGTCTCTACCGGAACGCTCGCGTGGAGGCATCCCGAAAACTCGAACTCGGCGAAACCGTCGAAATGGTCGGTCCGGGTGTGATCGCGTTCGACGGAGATCGTCTGCGACGCCTCCGGCCCGGGGAGAGGGTTCGGTTGCGGGTAGAACGCAAGGGGCCGTGGGTGATCGACGTGCGACAGACCCTGACGGCGGCCGCCGAACGCGGTGTGTTTCGCGACCGCCACTGGCACGATGTCATCGACGAGAGCAGCCGCTTCGATTGCTGTTGAACCTCCGCCACGACTGCGGACGAGCAGGCTCGACTCACGTCACACTGCGACGGACTCTCTCATCGGCAGCGTGTTGGCGAACCGTCTGGTGGAGCGTCGCATCCCGTTCGATCTGCCTGAGTTTCTCCATCGGCAACCGCGCCAGGGCTGCAATGGCGACATCGGTCGGGCAGTACGGATTGCGCGCCAGGGAGAGAAGGACTCGAGACCGGGAACCGAAGCGTCGGCTGGCGTAGACCAGGCCGAGAGTCGATCCGGCAATCGGCCGCCGGGAAGTGATTCGAAGGACGTCGTCCTCGGTGACGCGCGGATTGACCAGCAGGTGCTGGATCACGGTCGGATCTGCATCGAGCAACAGCCTTTCGAGCACGGGATGGTCATCGCCGCGCGCAATGCTGCGACGAGCGCCCAGGGAAATCTCCGCCAGTGAATCGGACAGTGTCGAAGTCGGATCCTTCAGCTCCTCGGCTGTGCCCGGGGTTCGCAACAGCCGCATGATGAACTCGTCAGCCGCCGCGCTGGCGAGGGCATACAGTTCCGACCGCACGTCGTAGGAAAGCAGCCGGTTCACACCGCCCTCGACCAGCAACTCGTGCAGCGCCTGCCTCAGGGTCGGATAGTCGGGCCGGTCGCTTGCGGAACGCCCCAGGGCACCGGTCAGGAGCGCATATCCGGCCTCTGGATCCTTCGACTCGAGGGCCTCGAGGACGATGCCACGCCGCATGGCCCGGTCGCCGATACTGCGCAGTCGCCGCTCGAGTTGGAGGAGCGCGTCCGGTTCGGTCGCCACCCCTCCATTCTAGTCGAGACCCGGCCGGTCGGACTGCCCGGGCAGAGCTGTCCCCCGCCTTGGCGTCTTCCGATGGCGACCGATCACAGGTCTCCGCGACGTCTCCGACCCCCAATCAGTCCAGCGGACGCCAGCGCGCCGCAGAGGAGCACCAGACCCCACACCGAGAGGCTCGGGACCAATGAAACGAAACCCGAGCCCTCGGCGACGTTGGGATTGGTCCCATTCGCCACCTCGTCGCCATCACTGATGCCGTCTCCGTCGGTGTCCGCTCGGTCGGGGCGGCTGCCGGTGTCGTTGGCGTTGACGAAGATGCCGGTGCCCGTCTCGACGCCGTTGCTGAGATTGTCCTCGTCGCGATCGATTGCCATCCGGTGACCCGAGCCCGGCGGAACGCAGGTGTAGGTGATTTCCTGGCCCGCCGTGGCCGCCTTGGCGCGAAGCGTGGCATCCAAGATTGCCGGGCCAGCGTCGTCGGGATCAAAGGTCGAGCCGTTGTAGAGGTAGCCGCTGGCCGCAGCGCCATCGACCAGCTTGGCGATCAGCTCGCACTCGTTGACGGGCCCGCCGTTGAGGTCCACCAGCAGCTTCGAGTCGAAGGGGGTGTTGGCGCGCGCAATCATCAGGTCGATGCGCGGCCCGGCGACGCCCGAGTTCGAACTGGTCAGCGTCACCTGCTGGCCCACGATCGGTGCCAGGTCCGAGTGGAAGGCGATCAGGAACTCCTCGATGTTGCTCTGTTCGGCGTCCGAGAGGTCGAAGACTCCGGCGCTCACGAAGCGGAAGAGCGTGTCTACCGAGCCGTCGTGCGTATAGCCGAAGCCGCGGATCTGGTCGCCCTGGTGAACCGCGCTGCCGTCGAAGGGGGTGATATCGCCGACCATCGGCAGGCTGGCCGGGTCCGCCTCGGCCAGGCCGAACATGCCGACTTTCTGGTACATGTTGCGCAGGTGAGGGACCTTCAAGACCTGGCTCTCGGCGTCGAAGGTCGAGAGGCCTTCGCCGCCGAAGAAGCCGTTGACCGGCTCCAGGGTGTGGCAGCCCTCGCAGCTGGCGACCGAATCCGTGGGATTCAGGACGAAGAGGCTGGCTCCGAGCTGCTGGGCGGTGGTGAGCGAGTTGTCGAGGCTCCGCACCGGATTCGGCGGGTAGCGGAGCTGCAGCGCGAAGTCGGTGAACGCCTGCATCTGCGAACCGGTGAGCGGTCCGTTGCGGCCCAGCAGGCCGGGAAACGCCACGTTGAACGCGTTGAACGAGAAGTTCGCGTCGCCCAGGCGATCTCCCCGCCAGTGCTGCGGGCCCTGCAGATCCAGACCGCGCAGGCTCTGGGTCGTCATCGGGCCCTTCATGGGGTGGAAGTTGCAGCCCGGTACGCCGAACAGGGTGAACTGGATAAAGCACGAGCCGAAGCCGAATTGGTCGATGAAGGGCTGGTCGTTGAAGCTGTTGGTGTTGGTCTTGACGGTGTCGTCCGGGTTGCCGAGGTCCCAGCCCAGGTCGTCCATGTCGCCGAAGATGTGGCAGCTGGAGCACGACGCCTCACCGTTGCTGCTGGTCAGCAGCGCGTCGTAGAGGAAGGGCCGGCCATCGATCACAGTCTGGGGCTCGGGATTGTGGAGTGCGATGCTCTGCACCTCGCTCTGCCCGATGCGGTCCACCACCACGATCGAGTTGTTGAAGCGCGTCAGCACGTAGAGCCGGTCGCCCTTGATCACAAGGCCCGAGGGACCGCCGCCCGAGAGCGGGATGTGGTTGGCGGCGCTGGGCGTGAAGCTGTCGTTCTCGAGCTGGCTGGTGTCGAAGATGCCCAGCTTGCTCGAGCCGAAGGCCGTCACGTAGAGGGTGCTGCCCGTGCTGTCGAACACCATTCCCATCGGTGTCGCGAGGCTGTCCTCCTTTATGCCAGCCGGGGCAGGTCGGACGCTGTAGTCGATGTGCTTGTTCAGGTGGCGCGCATTTACGTTCGAGCCGTCCAGCACCGTGATTCGCGCCTGCGCGAGGTTGCCCTGCACGGTTGCGGGCTCGCCCATCGGCTTGATGGGGCCGGCCAGCGTACCCGGTCCCTCGAAGCGGACGTGGTTCTGAGAGTCGGTATTCGAGACGTAGATCTTCCCGCTGATCGGGTGGACCGCCATGTTGAACAGGATCGTGCCCACGCCGGACCAGCAGCCCGAACCGTTGCTGCAGCTGCTGCTGCCATCGACGGCAACGGGGGGGTTGGCGTTGGCGTCGATCTCGAAAACGTCGCGATCGGGCAGATTGAACTTCGTCATGGCGTTCCAGTTGCGACCGAGCTCGTCCTGGAACTGGTTCAAGACACCCCCGTCGCGATTGAACTTGACGATGATGCCGACGTCGGGTCGGTTGATGCTCTCCGTATTGTTGTGGGGCGGCGGCGTACCGCCGGGCGAAGCCGCGCCCGCGATGCTGCAGGCAGGCTCGACGATGTCGTTGTCTAGATTGCTCTGGCTTGTGGTGCAGAGGTGGGCCGCGTTGATGCCCAGCGTCTGGTTGCCGGAATGGAAGATGGCCGCGTAGACGCTGCTGCCGTCGTTGCTCACGGCCAATGCGCGCGGCTTGTCTCCAAAGACGGTGATGATCGTGAGTTCGCTTCCGCCCAGCGAGCTGCCGAGATTGGTTGCGTCGAAGACCCAGATGTCCGCACGCCCGATTCCCTCCAGATCGAAGTCACCATCGGGGGTGGGGGTGTTCTGACCGCGGTGCGCGGTTGTGATGAACGCGCGGTTGCCGCCGGGTCCAGCGAAGACGATGTCGCTGGGCTCGTCGCCGACGTGGAGGGTTCGGGTTACCCGGGGCACGCTGCCGCCGAGATCCACCACGCTGACGCTGTCCGAGAGGAAGTTCACCACCCAGACTTCGTCGTTGCTGCGCGCAGCGACGGCCACCGGCTCCATGCCGACCTGGACGGCGCCCGCGTAGCTGAGATTCCCGTTCCCCTGGACGTCGAAGATCTCCAGGATCCCGTCCGGAGTGTTGACTGCGAACAGCCGGTTGCCGTCCGGCGACAGTGCCAGCGGTCGGACCTGGCCACTTTCGAAGCTGAGGAACGTGCTCTGGGCCAGGGCCACCGGGGCCATGCCGAGCAGCGTGCAGACGAGGCCGGCCAGAAGGGTCAACGAACGATCCGTTCGCATTCGAGACTCCCTTTCAAAGCCGCACGCTGGAGCGGAGCGGCGATCCGGATTCCGCCGCAGTCGGCACATCTTCTCAGGTTCTAAGGCGGCATGCTAGCCCGACTGCCCGAGGAGCCGCCGAAGTGAGCGATGATCGGGCGGTCCCTCGACACGATCACCGGAGTCACGAAAGCCGTTGGCCGGGTTCCG
>Ga0209988_10000670_pt1 | contig 21758 bp, 17 predicted proteins | sample N075metaG_FD_183115 | JGI IMG/M metagenome (GOLD analysis project Ga0209988, IMG submission 183115) | Deep subsurface microbial communities from Kermadec Trench to uncover new lineages of life (NeLLi) - N075 metaG (SPAdes) (version 2) | ecosystem: Environmental > Aquatic > Marine > Ocean trench... | reverse complement strand
GCATTTGTCACCAGTAGCAAGCGCTTCCCGCGCCGTCTAACCGCTGCCAGGAACTCGGTTGCCTTTGGCAGATACTGAATTCGATGACGGTGCTCCTCCTTCAGGGCTCGTATATCGAGTCCCAGGGCCTCGCTCCAATGATCGATGCAATACCACGCCAAACGCCCTTCCAATGCTTTATACAGACCAGTTAGCTCCCTTCGGGCCTCCTCCTCTGGTAGGTTACGATGGCTTGCATAGCGAGTAGGAACGAGTTCGCGCCAGAAGAAATTATCGAATGCCAAGTCGAGCAACGTGCCGTCCATATCGACCATCACGGTATCAACGTCGTCCCAAGGGATGATGGAGCGCGGCGGCGTGGGCATCTTAGAGGCGAAATACGCGCATGGTGTCACTATGATACTCAAGGAGCAGCTGTGAAGCTCAATGCAAAGCAAGCGTTGTTGAATGAGCTGAGGGCGATCGCAACCGCCGCGGGCGACGCCATCATGAGCGTTTATGGCGGCGAGTTCGCTGTGGAACTCAAGGACGACCAGTCTCCACTAACCGAAGCGGATCGTGTGTCTCACGAGCTGATCGTCGCAGCGCTGAAGTCGCTCCGACCAGCGTTGCCCGTACTCTCAGAAGAATCCGCCCCCGAAGAGCTAACAAATCGGCTGAGCTGGGAGCGTTATTGGCTGGTCGATCCTCTGGACGGAACGAAGGAGTTCGTGAAACGCAATGGGGAGTTCACCGTTAACATTGCATTGGTCGAGCAGAACCGTGCTTCGGTGGGAGTCGTACTGGCTCCGGCCAAGGAGCTTGAGTATTCCGGCGCATTCGGCCTGGGTGCGTGGAGACGGGTCTCAGGCGGACCCCTAGAGGAGTTCCGCACCGCTTTACGTCAAACCGGACCGGTCCGGGTCGTCTGTAGCCGCAGCCATCCGAGTGGCGCGCTGGCAGCCTACCTCAAGCGTCTTGGGCCGCACGAACTCACGCCGATGGGCAGCTCGCTGAAAATCTGCCTCGTCGCTGACGGCCAGGCAGACATGTATCCGCGCCTCGGTCCGACTTCAGAATGGGATACTGCGGCCGCTCAGGCTATCCTCGAGAGCGCTGGAGGGAGTATGATGGATTCTGCCGGCCAGGCGCTACGGTACAACACAAAGGACGGTTTATTGAACCCCTATTTTCTGGCAGTTGGCGACCCTGACCGCGATTGGCTGGCCGCGTTAAATAACGGTTAGTGACAGACGAGATCGAAATCGAGGTATTCAAGGACGTGGAGCGACTCAAGGGCTTGCGCGTAGAGCATCAAGATCTAGATCAGGTAATTTCCCGGCTTGTGATCGATCCGCAGGTGGATCAGATCATGTTGCGACGCTTGAAAAAGCGAAAGCTCATGATTAAAGACATGATCACTCAGTTGGAGAGTGACCGAATTCCAGATCTAAACGCCTGAGGGCGACTCGCTCGCCGCTTGGCTATAGTGCTGCCGGAACACGGTAACGCTACGGGTCGTGCGCGTAGCCGCATCGACCGGCCACGCTGCGAACCAGCCCCAGTAGCCACTTGCCAATGGCTTAGGATTCCCAAGATAGTCTAACTAACTAAAAAATAACTACTTATTAATTCGCTAGCCAGATGGTGTTTGGTTCGATGCTGAGCATTCCCCGACAAACCGGCGCATTTTGACGCGAAATTTCCGTGAAATCTTGCGCACATGGCGGGAGTTAGAAGCTAGGATAGAGGGATCTCGAAAAACCTCACCGGGGAAGAACGCCAATTCAAAATAATCAAGGAGGGGATCTGTGGCATCAACACACGACACCAGGAGTATCCGTAACATTGCATTGGTTGGTCACGCCGGCTCCGGCAAGACAACTCTAGTCGAAGCGCTTTTGCACAAGGCCGGCGCGATCCCCGCACGGGGTAGCGTGGAAATGAAATCGACAGTTTCCGATTTCACCGAGCAAGAGCAAACGTTAGGTCACTCGCTAGACGCTGCCGTTTGCCACCTGGAACATGACGGGGTCAGCGTCAATATACTCGACACACCTGGCTACCCGGACTTTATGGGCCGCGCCTTAGGTGTTCTTCCCGCAGTAGAAACGACAGCTATCGTCATCAATGCGCAGAACGGTATCGAACTCGTCGCGCAGCGCATGATGGATTTCGCCGCTGATCGCAAATTATGCCGGCTGATCATCGTCAACAAGATTGATGCCGAAGACGCCCAGCTTGAAACAATACTCAATGAAATCAGGGAGATCTTCGGGCCTCAGTGTTTGCCGCTGAACTTACCGGCTCGGCAGGGCCAAGCCGTAGCCGACTGTTTCTTCGAGCCCGCCGATGAAAAGCCCGATTTCTCCTCCGTCCAGGCAGCCCACACAGAGATCCTAGATCAGGTCGTCGAACTCGATGACAATCTCATGGAGCTCTACCTGGAACAGGGCGAAGATATTTCACTTGACCAGCTCCACGATCCGTTCGAGCGCGCGCTTCGACGTGGGCATCTGATCCCGGTGTGTTTTGTCTCTGCCGAGACCGGCGCCGGCCTGAGACAGCTCCTAAGAATCTTTTCGCAGCTCATGCCGAGCCCGTTGGAAGGCAACCCGCCGGAGTTTTACTCGACAAATGGTGACGAGAACCTATTCGAGATCAATGCTGGTGACGAGACTGGTCATTTCGTCGGTCATGTCTTCAAGGTCAACGTCGATCCCTACGTCGGACGCCTTGCGACTCTCCGCGTGCATCAGGGCAAGATCAGGGCCGGTGACCAAGTGTTCATGGGAACGAAGCGAAAAGCCGTGAAGCTGGCGCATCTCTACCGAGTTCAAGGTAAGAATCTGGAGGAAATTTCGACCGCAGTGGCGGGCGACCTATGCGCAGTCTCCAAGATTGACGAAATCCGCATCGATGATGTGCTGCATTCAAGCCATGATGAGGATCAAGTGCATATGAGCTCGCTGAACATTCCTCCACCCATGCACGGCGTGGCGCTCGAATTGCCTGAGCGGGGGCTGGAAAAGAAGTTGTCCGAGGCACTGCACAAGCTCACAGCAGAGGACCCGAGCCTGATTGTGGAGATTAATAACCAGTCCAACGAGACGGTCTTACGTGGGATGGGGGAGTTGCACTTGCGCTTGGTACTGCAGCGCATGAAAGATGAGTTCGGGGTAGAGATTACCACTCGTCCGCCGAAGATCGCCTATCGAGAAACCGTGACACGCAAGGCAGAGGGTCATTATCGGCACAAGAAGCAAACCGGGGGAGCCGGCCAGTTCGGCGAAGTGTTCCTCAGGATCGAGCCGCTGCCTCGGGGCTCAGGGTTCGAGTTCGAGAACAAGGTCGTGGGCGGTTCGATTCCCGGACAATTCATACCGGCAGTGGAGAAAGGAGTACAGCAGGTGCTCAACGGCGGCGCGGTTGCCGGCTTCCCGCTACAGGATATACGCGTCACTGTCTACGATGGCAAGTTCCATCCGGTAGACTCGAAAGAGGTAGCGTTCGTGGCCGCAGGCAAACGCGCGTTTGTGGACGCGATTTCAAAAGCCAAACCGGTTGTCTTGGAGCCGGTGGCGAAGATAGAGATTACGACGCCGAACGAATCGGTAGGCGACATTACCGGGCACCTTTCGGGTATTCGGGGCCGGATTGCGGGCAGCGACGTAGTCGCCGGCAACCGAGTTCGGATCTCTGCTCAAGTGCCACTAGCCGAACTCGGCAACTATCAGACTACATTGAAGTCTCTGACGGGCGGAGCAGGCGTATTCACACTGGAGTTCGACCACTATGAGCCAGCGCCGGCGTTAGTGCAGAAACAGCTTCAGAGTGAATTTCGTCCAGCCTCGGAGGCTTGAGTTCGCGTCGACAGCGCAGACCAGTTAATGAGATGGATGCCGCTGGCGAACTCGAGTGGCACTTCTGGGTCGATCGCGGCGGCACATTCACCGATATTGTCGCGGCGAACCCTCAAGGCCAGATCTCAACGTTAAAGCTTCTATCGGAGAACCCCGACCGTTACCCGGACGCAGCAGTCTACGGCATACGAAGCCTCATTCGCGATTTCGGCGGCCACGCCACAAAGATCGCGGCCGTTAAGATGGGTACAACCATAGCCACCAACGCCTTGCTGGAGCGCCAGGGAGCAGTGACTGCGTTGGTGATCACAGCTGGATTCCGTGACGCTCTGCGCATTGGCTACCAGAACCGGCCAGACATATTTGCGCTGGATATCCAACTCCCTGAGATGCTCTACACGGTCGTCGTCGAAGTACAGGAACGAGTTTCGGCACGCGGTGACGTCGTCCGGCCACTCGACGAGGCGCAACTAAAAAAAGATCTGGAACTCACGAGCCAGCAAGGAATCACGAGCGTCGCAATCGTGCTGCTGCATGGCTACCGGTATCCCGAACATGAACGACGCGCCGCCGAGATAGCCCGCGAGTTGGGGTTCGAACAGGTATCAGTGTCCCATAAGACCAGCCCCTTGATGAAACTCATATCCCGCGGCGACACCACACTCGTAGACGCCTATCTGTCGCCTGTCCTCAATCACTATATCCAACAAGTCCGTGCCGGACTGACCGATGTTCTCGAGACGGCGCCGCTGTTATTCATGCAAAGCCACGGTGGCCTGGCACAGGCTGATTATTTCAAGGGCAAGGACAGCATCTTATCGGGACCGGCGGGTGGAGTGATCGGTATGGTCGAGACCGCACAGTCTGCTGGTTTCGACAAGCTGATCGGCTTCGACATGGGTGGTACATCGACTGACGTCTCGCTTTTCGACGGTGACTTCGAGCGAACATCCAGTGGCGTCATCGCAGGTGTCCGAATCACCGCGCCGATGTTGCGAATACATACGGTGGCCGCCGGAGGCGGCTCTATCCTGACATTTGCATCATCGCGCTTACAGGTTGGTCCCGAGTCGGCGGGCGCCATACCCGGTCCGGCGTGTTATCGCAACCTCGGCCCGCTGACGATCACGGACGCCAACGTACTGCTGGGGAGAATTCAACCGGACTTCTTTCCGCGAGTATTCGGTCAGATGGGAGATGAGCCCATTGATAGCGAGGTAGTCGTTGAGAAATTCGCCGCGCTAGCAGACACGGTCACCGACGCAACGGGCCGGTCCGTCAGCGCGCAGGAGTTGGCGAGCGGTTTCCTGCGAATAACGGTCGAGCGTATGGCCAACGCCATTAAACAAGTCTCTGTGCAACGAGGACACGATGTCACTAAATTTACCCTTGTCTGCTTCGGCGGCGCCGGAGGTCAACACGCCTGCCAGGTCGCAGACGCTCTGGGCCTGGAGCAGATTTTCATCCACCCCCTCGCGGGTGTGCTCTCGGCCTATGGCATGGGTCTGGCGGATCTACGGTCACTGCGACAATGCACCATCGAGAAACCTCTGACGCACGCCTGTCTGAAGTTGCTCGTCCGAGAATTTGTGAAGTTGGAGCAAGAAGCAGGCGAAGAATTGCGCAAGCAAGGTAGTAATGCCGAACTTATCGAGTTCCAGAGGCGAGTCCTACTGAAGGCTAAAGGCTCCGACACAACTCTCAAGGTTCCGTGGAGCGAGTCACCGGACTCGATGACTGAGAGCTTCCATTCTGCTCACCTCGACCACTTCGGCTTCGATGCACATCACACTCCGCTTATTGTCGCTGTGTTGGAGCTGGAGGCCATTGGTACCGTGCCAAAGACGCAAGAGCCACTGTGGCATGCTTGGGATGGGCCACTCAAGGCCACCTGTAAACGCGAGATCTGGTTTGACGGGGTACCGGCAACGACGCCGATCTACCACCGCGAGCGATTGCCCTGTGGTCGATCGATTCGTGGTCCGGCTATTATCGTAGAAAATAACGCTACGACAGTTATAGAACCGCAGTGGCACGGTGAGATCGATACCCGTGGTCACCTCGTCATATCGCGGTTAACTCCGAGAACGACGATGGAGCAGCTAAGTACGCGCTGTGATCCCATCATGCTCGAGGTATTCAACCATCTCTTCATGCACATCGCCGAACAGATGGGCGTTGTTCTCGAGAACACGGCTCACTCGGTAAACATCAAGGAGCGGCTGGACTTTTCCTGCGCAGTGTTCGACCCCGGCGGTGATTTGATAGCCAATGCGCCGCATATGCCGGTACACCTGGGCTCGATGGGCGAAAGCATCCATACCGTTCTACGACAGCGAGACCAACCCATGCGACCGGGGGACGTCTATATGCTCAACGCACCGTACAACGGCGGCACACATCTTCCCGATATCTCGGTCATCACTCCGATATTCGATCAACAGGGCGACAAAGTCATTTTTACAGTGGCGTCTCGGGCCCATCACGCTGATATTGGTGGAATGACGCCAGGCTCCATGCCGGCTACCAGCCAGTCAATCGAGGAAGAAGGAATACTCTTTGACAACGTCGTACTCGTGAAGGGCAACGAGTTTCAAGAACGACATATCAGGGAACTTCTCGGGCGCCGACCTTTTCCTGCGCGAAATCCGGATCAGAATATTAATGACCTTAAAGCTCAAATTGCCGCTAATGCCAAAGGCGTCCAGGAACTCGAGAACCTAGTCGAGCGTTTCGGTCTGCGAGTCGTGCATGCGTATATGGATCACATCAAGGCAAACGCCAAAGAGTGTGTACAGGACGCCATCGTGACACTAAGCGACGGGCGATCATTGATCGAGCTAGATACAGGCGATCGGATCTGCGTTTCTATCAAGATTGACACCGCAGAACGGACTGCGGTGATAGATTTCTCCGGCACCTCCGCGATGAGCACGAACAATTTTAATGCGCCGGCGTCGGTCGCGCGAGCTGCAGTATTGTACGTATTCAGAACCCTGGTAAAAAAACAAATCCCGTTGAATGCGGGCTGCATGATACCGATAACCATCCGCTTGCCGGAGTCGAGCCTCGTCAACCCGCGTTACCCTGCGGCGGTCGTCGCCGGGAACGTGGAAACTTCTCAATGCATCACCGATGCGTTACTCGCAGCGTTGAACGCCTGCGCTGCGGCGCAGGGAACGATGAATAATTTCACCTTCGGCAATGACCGTTACCAATACTATGAAACCATATGTGGTGGGGCGGGCGCGGGACCAGGCTTCAACGGGGCGAGCGCTGTTCACACCCACATGACCAACTCCCGTCTGACAGATCCCGAGGTACTCGAATGGCGCTATCCCGTTCGAGTCGAAGAATTCAGAATTCGGGAGGGGACCGGAGGCACCGGACTGTACAGGGGCGGAGATGGTGTGATCCGGAAGATACGATTTCTCGAACCGATGACGGCAGCGATACTCTCCAATCGGCGACGCATCTCACCAGCCGGCCTCTGCGGCGGCGGAGATGGCCAACCAGGGAGAAACTACCTGATTCGGTCGTCGGGCCAGGTGGAGGACCTTGGTGCTACCGCCGAAGTGGAGCTCGCGCCTGGAGACTGTTTCGTCATCGAGACCCCTGGTGGTGGCGGTTATGGCCTAGCGAACCATCGCGACGAGGCCGGCGCGTCTGCCCCCCCAGACTAGCAACATAGATCAACCTGCAAGTTGTGAGGCCTTTAGCGGCAACGCAAGTCGCGTAGCGCTGCCGTCGTTGCGATGGACGATATCGTAAACCTGAAACTCACCGGCTTTTTCCAAAGCGAAGCCTATTCGCAACACCAACTCAGCTTCGTTGCGCTGCAGTACCGGTTCCGCCTTTACGGAAAAAGCCTGGGACGGGTGCCGGCCTACAAGTGCACCTTGCTCGAATAACTCGGTCAGGAAAACGCCAACCTGGTGAACTAGACTTTGCCACAATTTGTCGTCCCGCAGCCGAGCCAAAGCCCAAGAAGTATGTCGCTCGACCGTTCCAAGAATGTAGAGCGTCAAACGTCTTCGGTCTAATCGCCGCCAGAGCCGCGAGATAGCTCTAGGCCCAACGAGGCTGACATTTCCGCAAAGCTCGAACGCACCGCGATCGGTCTGCGTAAACGTATTGATTCCGTTGCGTTGAAGCATAAGGACTTGCCTGTCCGTCATGCTTTCCGCTGCCGACAACCCAACCTTCAGGCGCATGTCGCTTTCTTCCGGCTTTCGCCATACCCCGGATTGGTCATGCCGGCTAAACAATCCGGCAATAACACCAGAGGCAGGGATTGCAGCTTGAATGCGGCCATTGTGCTCGCTGGACCGCACTCGCGGGTAGTAAGTCATCGCGTTCTGACTGGCGAAACCAGAGTCTCGTAAACCGAGAAGTGCGGCTTCAGGTGAACTCCAGGACGACGCCGGATCCCAGATCAACATCGCCTTTCGCTTCTCGCAATAGCGCTCTGCAGCGAGAAAAGTCGTGATCCCAAAATCACGGCCCGAAGGTGCGGGAGGTATGCACAGCAAATCGATCTGCTCATCGTCGTCCAGCGCGAACAGTCCCGTGCCTTCATCGTTGGATCCGATAATGTCGTAATCGGTCAGAGTTTCCCCGTCGGAGCCGTTCGATCTCATTTCCACATAAGGAATCGGCTGACCGGGGTGCGTCGCGTGTGTCGCGTCCGGACGCTGGCGTGGCAGAGGCCTAGCAAGTCGAATCAGTGCAGAGTTCCTCAGGATATCAACAATGTATCTTTGGTCGCCTTCATTCATAGACAACAGCTGAAAAAGCTCTTGATCCTCTACGAGTTGCGATCCCGGCCGCGTTAATCTCTGTACTACAAGATTGAACCTAGTCGAGTCCTTCCCAATTCCGTCGTAGTCCACCGATGCCCGGAGATAACACTGGTTTCCTGGCTCGCGAGCCTGAAGATGCAGAGTCTGATTATCGGCAGGAAGCTCAAGCGTCGCTCGGATCGCTCGGTTCGCTACCCGAACGATCAGTGCAATCTTACCGCCATGTTGGAAGTACTGTCGCACGGTATAACTGAGAAAACTAAACGAACCGTGGCCACCGAAGATGCGACGAAATTCTTCGAAGCTGCCGACCCGAATCGACTGGTTTAACGGTCCGCGTAGCGTTCTACCGATGAAAGCGGTGACGGTGGCAGCGAAGAGAGGAATCGGGTGATCGCCGTCGAGCTGGCGCTCAGTCCCTCGGGTGGAGAAATCGGAAAGGTCGTCCACCATGACGTTCGTAACTGTGAAAGACCTATGATAACCACCTCGTAGCGAAGTTGCAGCTCTGAATACCGATGGACAAGTCCTACCGCGGAATCCTCTTACGAGTGGGCCGCTGAATCGCGAACAACCGAATCAAGACCAGCCCGGCGACAAAGCCGCCGAGATGTGCTCGAAACGCGATCCCGCCACCAGCCGCGGGCGCAGCCAGCGAGCTCAGCAGCTGGACGGCAAACCAGATGCCCAGCACGACGAACGCCGGAAGTCGCATCGTGTATAGAATCACGACCAATGGCACGACGACCAGGACTTTGGCGTGTGGATAAAGCAGTACATAGGCGCCCAGGACTCCCGATACAGCACCGCTTGCGCCGATCATCGGGATCGTTGAGCCGATTTCCGGCGCGGCTTGCGCAAGCGCCGCCGCCACACCGCACAATGCATAGAAGACGATAAATCGACCGTGCCCCATGCTGTCCTCGACGTTGTCCGCAAAGATCCAGAGATAGAGCATATTCCCTGCCAAATGAAGTATGCCGCCATGCAGAAACATCGAAGTGAATATCGTCACGGGCGCTGGCACCCAGGCGAGTTGGGCTGGAAGGTCCGCACTACCGAACAGCACTGCCGGGATGAAACCAAGTGCATAGACAGCGGCCTGGCCACCTTCCTGGCCAAGCGATCGCTGCCACAAGAAGACCAGGATACAGAATCCAATCACCGACAGCGTGACAATCGGCTGGATAGTAGTCGGGTTATCGTCTTTGAGGGGTATCATCTGAGCGATACCGTACCAGCCGGGTTAACGCGACAGCAAACTTTCCACACCACCCAATAATCGCTCGGACAGTGACCGGCGACGCTTATAAGTAACGCTGAAAATATCATAGTCGCTGGCTGCCTCGAGAAGAAAATCATCGCTAGTCCGAATCTCATCGACCAAGTTTAAGGTCATCGCACGCACGCCGTACCAGTGTTCTCCTGTCGAGATTTTGTCCAGATCTATCTGCGGTCGATGCTCTGCGATCTGATTCTTGAACAGCTCGTGTACGTCCTCCAGTTCTGCTTTGATCTTCGCTCTGCCTTCATCGGTATTTTTCCCGAACATGGTCAAGGTCCGCTTGTAACGACCAGCGGTTACTTGCTCGAAGTCCACTCCCTTGTCCTCGAGAAGACGATGGAAATTAGGCAGCTGAGCGATCACTCCGATTGAGCCGATGATGGCAAACGGAGCTGCCATAATCCGATCCGCAACGCACGCCATCAGATAGCCGCCGCTAGCAGCAACTTTGTCTACAGATACAAACAAAGGAACGCCGCGCGCTTTGATACGCACCAACTGAGACGCGGCGAGACCATGCTCGTGCACGGTGCCCCCAGCGTTCTCGAGGCGTACCAAGACCTTGTCCTCCTTAGTCGCGACAGCTAGAACTGCAGAAACCTCTTCGCGCAATGAAGCCGTGGCTGACGCACGAATATCGCCTTTGAAGTCCAAAACGAACATACGCTGTCGTTGCGAGCCTTTTTTCGCAAGCCTCTTGGCGTCCTTGCGCCGTCCCTTGGAGTCCTTCTTAAATTGCTCCTTACCGTGCACCGCACGACGCACGACGTCGCCGAGATTCTCGAAGCGTTTATTAAGATCCTCGACGTCGAGCCCGTCCTGGTGAACGCTGCGTTTCGTAGAAGCGACGATGAACCCGACCACGACAAGGACGATAACGGCCGCCGTCGTGAGTTTTGCCAAGAAAAGACCGTAATCGGTGAGAAATTCGATCATGACTGTCTCAGGTGATTTTTTCGGTGCTTACAGCCAAGGGATCGGCTAGAGGCCGACGTTGTTCCGCTCAAATACGCGCTCCGCACGGTAACTCGAGCGAACCAGCGGCCCGGCGACCACTTCGAGGAAACCGGCCTCTAGGCCCCACTCGCGGTAGCGTTCGAATTCTTGCGGTGAGACGTAACGCTCTACCGGTAAGTGATTAACAGTCGGCCGCAGATACTGGCCCAGGGTTACGATGTCGAGATCGATCGCTCTGAGGTCGTCCAACGTCTTACGGAGCTCTTCATCGCGCTCTCCCAATCCGAGCATTAGGCTGGTTTTGGTGAGCACGTTCGGCCGGTAATGTTTGGCATGGGCCAACACATTCAGTGTCTGCTCGTACCCGGCACGCGGATCGCGCACGTAATGAGTCAGGCGTCTCACTGTCTCGAGGTTCTGCGCGAACACCTCTACCCCGGAATCCAAGACCGCCTCGACACTTGCGAGCTTTCCGGCGAAATCCGGAGTTAGCGCTTCGACCGCGGTACCCGGGCAACGCGCCTTGATCGCTTTGACACAAGCAGCATAGTGACTCGCACCTCCATCGGACAAATCGTCGCGATCAACGGACGTTAGGACCACGTACCGAAGTCCCATGAGCTCGACCGAGCGTGCCGCATTCTCAGGCTCCAGCGGATCTAGCCAGCCTCGCGGGTTCCCCGTATCCACGGCACAGAACTGGCACGCGCGGGTACATACTGCTCCCATCAACATCAATGTCGCAGTGCCATTCGACCAGCACTCACCGATATTAGGGCACATCGACTCTTCACAAACTGTTACAAGCCGGTGCTCGCGAACCGTGGTCCTGATCCGGGTGTATTTCTCACCCGCCGGAATTTTGGCCTTGAGCCATGGCGGCTTACGGCCTGCAGGAGCTGGCCGACGGTTCGTGCGGACCTTGACGCCATTCTTAATGGCGGAAAAGCCCTGACTGGTACGGTATTTTGTACCGGTCTGGACGACGGGGATGCCGCAGAAGTCGCTCACGATAGGAAATGTTCGCTTATTATTAACGGATACGCATTATCTCACGGATTCCGAGAGCCGTCCCATGGGGCGATACCGTCCGCCAAGTCCGCCACGATCCAATTACATCACCCCGGAAGGGGCAAAGACTCTGCGGACTGAGTTGGACTTCCTATGGCGCACCAAAAGACCGGCGGTCACCCGAAGCGTAGCAGAGGCCGCCGCGCAGGGTGATCGTTCGGAGAATGCCGAGTACATCTACGGGAAGAAGCAGCTCAGCGAGATCGACCGTCGCGTCCGCTACCTTAGAAAACGCCTAGACAGCCTCCACATCATCGATCAAGTTCCGAACAACACGACAAAAATCTTCTTCGGTGCCTGGTTTCAAGTGAAAACCAAAGACGGTGACTACCAGACATTCCGCATCGTGGGTCCGGACGAATTCGATCAATCTGAAGAATACATCAGCATGGACTCGCCTCTCGGCAAGGCCGTTATGGGGAAATCATTGCATGAGGAAGTTTTGGTAGTAGCCCCCGGCGGAGACACCCGCTACTCGATTATTGGAGTCAGCTATAGACCGACCAAGCTCTAGCAAGCATACGAGTTTGAAACGATCGCGTATAGTTTTACAAAAAAAAGCGCAGTGTACACCGCGCTAATTACAAAGATAAACTCCGAAAACGATCGCTGCTATTGCAACCGCGACCAGTCGATTAGACAGACGTCGGTTGAATCGAGATCGAAATTGCGAGCCAACAAAGCTTCGATTTCCTGCGCTGCGAAACGGGTTTCTGTCGTCTGGTTGACTTCCACGATACCGCTGAATTCCTGACTAGACCCTCTCTGAGCTTCGCCGGTCAGTACGAAATGCGTGTAATACTTGACTCCCATGACGGGCAGTCTAGAGATAACGGTTCTCGAAGGCTGTGACTAAGCCCACAGTTCGGCGCCTCTCCGCGAATGAGAGCACCAAGAGTGTGAACTCGGCTACAAATTAATCTGCTGAAACACCGAGAGGAGCGAACAATGCTAGCGAAGTCCTTGACATATTCTGCTCAAGCTATATATCAGACACCATGAAATCGCTCGGAGTACGACTCATGAAACATTGGCTACCGCTAGTTTTCGGGCTAGCTCTCTTCCAAGGCGTTATGGCACAAGATCTACGCGAGACGCTGTTCGAAGATGCGGATCAGACGCTGGAAGTCGCGCGGAACGCGAATGCCCCTCTTTTATCTCCCCGACTGTTTTCCGACGGCATGGAAGCCTATGCCGCCGCAGAGAGCAATCTGCAGAGAGGCCGTAATCTGGAACGAGTCAGGAGCCGGTTGACCATCGCGACCACCGCTTTTTTAGAAGCGACTGCAGCGGCGGAGATAGCTAACATTACGTTAGCATCCGTGATAAAGACGCGGGATGATGCGCTCAACGCTCAGGCAGACAAATTTGCAAGGGAGTTATGGCTTGACGCTGAAGATAGGTTCGTTAGTGCAACGCGACGTCTCGAGTCAGGCAATATCAGAGGCGCCCGAGATCGAGCCGGAGAAGCTGAATCGCGATTCCGCAGCGCCGAATTAAGCGCCATCAAGGTACAGTACTTGAGTCAGACACGAGCTCTGCTCGCACAGGCCGAACAGGCTCGGGTGCGGAGATACGCACCGATCACGCTCGAGAAGGCGGCAGCACTCCTTTTGCAGGCCGAGCAAGAACTGAGCAACAACCGCTACGATACGGACCTGCCTCGTAGCCTCGCGCGACAGGCGAACTACGAGGCTCGGCACGCCATATTCCTCGCCGAACGCGTTCGGCTCCTACGTGATGAGGACTGGACCGAGGAGCAGATCATACTCGCGTATGAGGAGCCGGTTACGCAGATCGCCGCAGCGGCCGATCGAGTAGCGCAACTCGACCATGGGATGGAGCCCGTAGTCGAAGAACTGGTTGCCTATATAGAGGACATGGTTCTGAGAGACCAGCAGCTAACAATCGATCTAGCAGAAGGCCGCCAGCGAAACGTCGGCCTAGAAGACGAGATTCGAGACCTTGACCAGCGCCTGGGCGGCGTCTCGCAAGAACGAGTCGCGCTCGTAAAAAGGCTCGAGGCAGAAGCGCGAATCAGAGAACAATTTACACAGATCGAGACATTGTTCGCCCGTGACGAAGCACGCGTCTCCCGGGAAAGCAACAACATCATCATGCGTCTGGTTGGACTGACATTCGACAGTGGTCAGGCTAACGTCGGGTCACAGTATCGACCCTTGTTGGCAAAAGTCCGTGATGCTGTGGAGGTGTTCCCAGGCTCGCAGGTGATCGTCGAAGGGCATACGGATGCCTATGGGAGCGACGGTGCGAACATGACACTCTCTCGTACCCGTGCGGAAGCGGTAAGTAAATATCTCAGCACCCAGTTCAACATAGCATCGTACAGGATTAGTGCCGTCGGTTACGGCGAGACTCGCCCGATCGCCAACAATGAAACGCCGCAGGGCCGGACTCGTAATCGTCGCATCGATATTCTGATCAAACCTCAGCTCGATTAACTTAGCCCGCCGAATACATTGTCAAGCACCTCCGCTGGGCGTAACGACCGCCCGGTGCACTATTCGGGCTAGGAACCCATCCAGGCGGCGAGGTGCTCGGCCACCGCAGCGTGGGCCAGATAACCGTAGGATTTGTGGACGTTCAGTCCACTGTCGCCACGAAAGTGGTTGTATAGATCCACATGGTCCGTTAGCGACTCAAGAACGCCTAGTTCGAGCATCTCGCTAAAGTAGGGCCGGAGCTCGGGATGCAGGGCGGTCATCTCCGCTCTCGCTGAAAAGTTCTCCCAACGACGAATATTGGTGGGATAACGGCGATGCCCGTGACTCGACGCTCCACGGATTCGATTGTTGATAAAGCGAGTACCGAGCGGACTTCCCAAAGTCATGAACAAATCGATTCGCCCGTTCTGTTGGTCGCCGTGCGATAGCTCCCAAAGCGTGTCGTACGCTATCACAGAACCCAGGCTGTGGCCGATCAATAGCACGCGTTCTCCATTGCTCCACGCTTTCTGTAACGGCCCTTTGAGCATCTCTCTGACCTCGACCGCGATCCCCCTGCGGTTCAGAAGATAACGACGGGCCTCTGACATGGTTAAGCGCATGTCGCGTTTGGCGATCAACCGTCCGAACCAGGGCAACGTATCACCGAGTACGTTAAGCAAGCGGGCGAGTTTTCTGGCAACGGAGTCGATCTCGGCGATATCCTCAGCCGAGGGCTCCGGACTGTGTAGCAGAGCGTCAACTCCCGCCCTATCGAGCTCAATGTCTGCGTGACGGCGATAGAAAGGATAGGTCCAGGACACCAGCGTCAGGCATTCAGGGCTGGCGGCAAACTCTTTCGCAAGACTCGGTTGCACGCGGAATAGTCCTGCAAAAATCGTTCTGCGCAACTCACGCAGATGAACTTCCTTGGGTGGCTTGGGCTTCATGCCCGGCACGAAAATTATTCTTCGAGATCTCAAACTACTCACCGGCTAGCCTAGCGGTTCTTCGTCCGGATGTCCCTAGGACATCACCTGGGGAAGCGGTATAGTTCTACAGAACGTAGCTAAACACATTGCCAGAGGATAGGTCGTGCGATATCTCCACACAATGGTAAGAGTCAGTGACCTTGATGCGTCTCTTGATTTTTACTGCAATAAACTTGGACTGAGGGAAATTCGTCGTGTCGATCACGAAGCCGGCCGATTCTCTTTGATATTCGTGGCACCGGACGGTCAGGAAGAATGTTCGTTGGAGCTAACCTATAATTGGGATTCCGAAGACTATGACGAGGGGCGCAACTTCGGCCATGTCGCGTACGAAGTCGACAACATCTACGAGACCTGCGAGCGACTGATGGCTGCAGGCGTCACGATCAATCGACCGCCCCGAGACGGCTGGATGGCCTTCGTTCGTTCGCCGGACAATATCTCCATTGAACTTCTGCAGAAAGGCGACGCCTTGCCCGAGAAGGAGCCCTGGAGCTCGATGGAGAATACCGGACTCTGGTAGCGCCGTTTAAGCGTACGCCGGTTATCCCGACTGACGCGAAGTGACCCGAAAAATCCCTGTTGTCATCTCGTACCCTGTGGCATCACTACAGATCAAGCGGTTTCGACCTGCCAGCTTGGCCGCGTAGAGCGCTTCGTCCGCAATCTGGATAGTGCCCTCCAGACTCCGGCCCTTCCCAGGCGATGCTATTGCGACACCGACGCTAACAGTGACTACATTGCTTATCGACGAACCTTCGTGGAGGATACCCAGATTCATGACGTCAAGGCGGATCTGTTCGGGTAATGCCCGTGCGTGTTCGTGCGACAGACCATAGAGAATAAGCACGAATTCCTCGCCGCCGTAACGCGCAACAAAGTCAAAGGGCCGCTTGGCGGATTCAGCGATGCACCGGGCGACCTTCCGCAGACAGTCATCGCCTGCTTGATGCCCGTAGAGGTCGTTAAAGATCTTGAAATAATCGATATCGACAAAAACGATCTCCAACGGCATATTTTCACGCCGTGACTGGCGCCAGATCCGATGCATGAGGTCGTCGAACATCCGGCGATTGTAGAGCCCGGTCAGTCCGTCTCGTTCAGCGAGTTCATTAAGAAGTCGCGTCTCCAAGAAACTGTTGCGCAACACGTACTCGAGATTGTAGCTGGCGAGGCCGCTGATCAAGACAGCCGCGACCAGCATAGCCGTGGAGTAAGACAGCTGCGTCGAAGGTATGTCCATCGCGAAGCCGAATGCGAAGTACGCGGATACTAGCGAGCTACCGATCGATATGCTGACTGTGAACCTCAGGCCGGGGAATAGACAAACGTAGAACACATAGAGAATCACGAGAATTAGACCGATGGAGAGGAAGGCGTCGCCACCGGTGGCGGCAATCTGGCTGTTGTAGATCACAATAAGCCCGAGCAACGTAACGCTGACAGCGGCAATCAGCGTGTAGTGTTGCTGCAACGTACGATGAAAGGTAGCGAGCACAATCAGCGCCAGGGCCGATGTGATCACACCGGCTCGTAACGCTTCGCCTAGTTTCACGGCCGGCGACCCGTCTGCCGCCCAGCCAAGAACGGTAGCTGCTACCAACATAGCCAAGAGAATCAGCGAGGCAACCCGGCCACGGACGAGGTTCTGCTGAACGAGAATCTCCCGGAAGTCCCTCTCCAGAAAACCTCGAAACCGCAGGTTCGCAAAGCCCGCTCTGAGTTGAGCTGCAAAAGGGGAGCTGCCACCGCGGCTGCTGAGTGCGAGTAAATCCATAAAGGCAGGTTCATGCTCCTTGCCGGATCAAAAGTGTGGGCTAGGCGAAAGGGAAATTCCCTAACGCGTATCACAAGATTCGACGAACGAGCACGATTGAAGCGGTCGAAAAGGGTGCTGCGGGAACGCTAACGGTACAGCGGCAACAGGTCTTCGTGCGACGTTATGTCAACTGGTGGGCTCACCGAATTCACTCGTGCGAGGGCCGCACGCAGGTCTTTACCGCTCCAGCAACCAGTCTGTGGTCCGTAGAGATCGCGCTCAAGCTCCTGCACCGCGCGAGCGAAGTCTGTCGGCACAAGCGCGGCCAGCGCTCCGAGGCTACGCGGTGACGCGTCGGGAAACCGCAATCCCCCCCAGGTCAGCAGTAGCTGTCGGGCCTGACGGTCGTCGTTCTCATCACACGCGCGATGTAACTGGCGCAGCAGGCGCCGATTCGCCGTGCGTCTCGGCGGCGCCTCTCTGACAGTCTCGGCGGGTGCACCAAAAGGTCGCCGGCCGCGCCACCAAAGACCGAATGACACCAGCCAGACCCCGAGTAACGCGGCACTGATGCCTTGCCAGATTCGCTCTTTCGATTGCGAAACCGAAACGCTTGAGCCGTCCGGCGCTTGAACCACCACCTCCGGCATGATCGGTTCGGAGCCGGTGAGTACGTCCAGGGACCTCGCCGGTATTCTCGCAATCTCCCAGCGCTCTGCCGAAACGTTAAACCAAGGCAGCTCGACCTCGGGGAGAACGTGTGCACCCGGACTCTGGGCGAGTACCACAAAATGCTCCGTGCGCCGAGCCCGAATACCTGACTGTTCCGCCGCGCGACCCAATTCCGGCTGGCTTGAGTATTGCCGGATGCTTGCCGACTGCGGGAACTCAAGCTCCGGCAGCTGCGTTTCCAATACTCCATCGGCGTTGATAATCAGTGTTCGTGTCTGCGGTATACCTACCGTAAGCTCGCCGTCACCCGCACTCCAATTCTCATCCAGACTTAAAGCCCGAGCCGGCAACCACACCGCATCAGCGTACGCGGCCGGTGGCGGAACCGCAGAACGGACCCTGAGTGGCAAAGGCTCGGAATGGTAGCGCTGTACGTTGGAGAACCCCGAGGGCGAGATCACCACAGCTTCGAACGTGACCGGATCGATCGTGAGGGGACCGGATGCCTGCGGAAATATTGCATAACGGCGCTCAAGCGCGATGAAATTTCGCCCGTCAAGTACGGTCTGGAATTCTCTATCCTGACCGAGTTTCTCGATAATCGCTTCGCCACCACTTACCTCAGGTAACGTCAGAGAGGACCGGCCCGTTCTGATGCCTCGAAACAGCGTCATCGTATAAACCACTTGGGACTGCACGTACGGATCATCCGGCGTCGCGTGCACTTCGATAAAGATGTCCCCCGCTGCGGAGGTAGTGGGTGTGGAAAGCACCTCGACATCCACCGGGTTGCTCAAGGAACCGCTCAACACTACCGGCGGCAGCGTATAGCTCCCCGTCTGCCTGGGCATGAGCTGCACATGCCACTCGGTGATCTGTGTCGTCCGTCCGCCGACCATCTGAATGGTCGTATTCCGCGAGCGCCGCAGTATGTCGAACTGGGCCGCCATCAACGAGAAATCGGGCTCGCCGCGAACAGGCCCTTCTGCGCGCAGCACATAGGTGAAAGATTCGTTCTTCTGGACGATCGGACGATCGATGCTAGCCCGCAGTGAGAACTCCTGTGCGGCAGCGGTCGCCAGTGCAAGAACGCTGATGAGCATCAGCGCTGGACGACAAATCTTAGCGGCCTGTTGAAACAGCTCACCAATTACCATGGCTGCTGCTCATCTCCCGGCCAAACGTAATTGCCATCCTGATCGACGCCGAGTCGCTGGTACTGATCACGGAACTTACGGCGCAACAACCCGCCGGGATCCTGTGGAATCCGTCGAAGCCACTGCTCGGCAGCTTGCTCGTCCGCCCACGCTTCGAGTTCATCGGCCGTGGGTAGCTCGCTCTGCGGAAGCTCTTGGGCCGCAGCGATTTCTTCAGCAGCAGGCGATTGATCGGCTTGCGGCGGCTCGGAGACCTGTGCGTCCTCGGGCCGATCATCCTCGGCGAACTCGGCATCCGCGGGCTGAGATGAACTCTCCGCTTGGCTCTGTTGTGACTCCTCGCGGTCAGAGTCGCCCTGATCCGACTGGCTTTGCGGCGGCTGCTGCGACAGCGCATCGCGATTATGGCGAGCGTCCTCATGCTCGGGATCCATCTCCAGCGTTAAGTTATAGGCCGCGATCGCCGGGCCGATCTGCCCGTCGCCGGCCAGTGCGTTGCCGCGATTATAATGAGCGTCTGGCGTATCCAGGCCGGCTAGGGTCGCAGCGCTAGCCTGAAAGTCGCCGGCCCGGAATTGGGCAGCGGCTCGCCAGGACGGGTCCTCAAACAGTTCGCTCGCGCGCTCGTGGTCTTCGGCCAGGAACGCTTCGTGCCCTTGTTGATCGCGCGTCTGCCAAAGATCGGCCCATGTCAGCGCTTGGGCCTGCGGCGCCGGTAACACCAGCCAAATTCCCCAGACGACAACCCAGCCGCGGCGAAACGAGAGTGCCACGAGAGGCACAAGGAGCAACACCAGCCAAAGTCCTTGGTCTCGCCAAGTAACGATCTGGAACAGAGCCGAACTTTCCGAGCTATCCAGGCGGCCCGCCACGCTCGAGTCTCCCGACAGCAAATAATCCAGATCCCGATCGTCCGCGGTCAAATTGGCGAAACGGCCACCGCCACGGTCAGCGAGACGCCGCAGCAGCGCTGACTCGAGCCGTGGCACGACGACCTGTCCTGCTCGGTCGGTCAAGAAGCCGCCTCCCGGCTCGACGATCGGACCTCCGTCCGCGGTACCTACCGCCAGTACGTGCACGGTGTAGCCTTCTCGATAGATAGCCTGAGCGACTGAAAAACTTGTCGGTGAGACTTGTGCATCGGTGATCAATATAATCTCGCCGCGAACCAGTCCCGTCTGACGAAGCAGCTGGGCGGCCTTCTGTAGACCAGCCTCCGGATAACTACCGCGGCTTGGCATGATGTCGCTCGAGAGGCTCGCAACCAATAACGCGATCGTACGGATGTCGGATGTCAGAGGCGTTACGGTAAACGCGTGGGCGGAAAATACGACAAGAGCCGTCTGACCATTCTCGCGGCGCTGCAATAAAGATAGCAACTTTAACTTCGCGCGCGCCAGACGCGTCGGTTCTATGTCTACCGCATCCATGGAGCGGGAGAGATCAAGCACAACGACGAGTGCCTCATCGGAGCGCACGGCAGGAACCGGCAGTCGCTCCCATGTAGGCCCAGCCAACGCGAATGTCGTCAGTAGCGACGCAACTATCGCGGCGATCAGTGCCGTGCGACGCTCCTTGAATGCGATGCTCGATCCGGTTAGCACATACGGCTGTAATGCCTCGTCAACAAACGCTCGCCAGCGGCCACCGAAGTTACCGCTCCTCGTGAGCTGCCAGCTCAGCCACACACCAACGGGCATCGCCAGAAGCCACCAGGGCCTTAGAAAATGAAACTCAGCCACGATCTGCGGCCGCAGAGGCTGAACCTGTAAGCCTGCCCCGAAGGCCGGCCAGTGCCCAAAGGACGCCGAGAATCAGAGCGACACTTAGCGGCCAGTGGTACCGCTCCGTTATCGGCCGAAAGCCGCTCTCTTCCACAGCAGCCGGTTCCAGTTCGTCCAGTATCGCGTAGATTTGTTGAAACGCCTCGATATCTCGCGCCCGAAAATAACGGCCGCCGGTCCCTTCGGCGATCGTCGTCAAGGTGCGCTCGTCGAGATCCGTAGATGGATTGATCTCGCGAACGCCGAATAAAGATTGCACCATCACCGAGTCGGCACCGATACCGATGGCGTAGATCACCATGCCGCGATCGCGCGCGAGATCGGCCGCCTTTAACGGGTCGATCACACCCGCAGTATTCGCACCATCCGTCAGCAATACGAGCACGCGGCGGTTTTGCTGGATCCCCGCATCGCTCAACGTCCGGATGCCGAGGCCGATAGCATCACCGATCGCTGTCTCTTGTCCCGCCAGGCCGATGAAGGCCTCGTCGAGAAATATTTGCACTGTGGCTCTGTCGAAAGTCAGTGGGGTCTGCAGGTAAGCCTCTCGGCCGAAAAGAATCAGCCCGATCCGATCACCGAGGCGCCGCTCGATGAATTCCTTGGCGATGGCTTTGGTCGCGGTTAACCGATCGACCCACTCACCGTTCAGCTGGAAGTCCCGCTCGTCCATACTCCCGGAGAGATCGACGGCCAGCAATAGGTCACGCCCGGTCATCGGCAGAGATTGGGGCTGACCGACATATTGGGGCCGTGCCGCTGCAAGAAGTATCAAACTCCAGATCAGCCAGAGCATCAACAGTCGCGGCTTATTAACACCTCGGCTGCCGGTACCAAACAGGTCGTCGAACTCCGCCGCGACCGGTACGCGAAGTGCCGCGTCGTCGTCCATGTACTCAGGCGCCGCGAAGCGCCGCACAAACCACGGCAACGGCATGAGCAGCAACATCCACCACCAGGCCAACTGCCACATCGCTCAGCGCCTTGGTGGCT
>Ga0209988_10000667_pt1 | contig 21823 bp, 23 predicted proteins | sample N075metaG_FD_183115 | JGI IMG/M metagenome (GOLD analysis project Ga0209988, IMG submission 183115) | Deep subsurface microbial communities from Kermadec Trench to uncover new lineages of life (NeLLi) - N075 metaG (SPAdes) (version 2) | ecosystem: Environmental > Aquatic > Marine > Ocean trench... | reverse complement strand
ATTACATTACTACGGCTCGGGGTCGCTATGAAACTTCATCGCGGTTTGACCGAACAGGCAGCTAGCGCAGCCGAAACCGGGTTATATCAGGCCATACTGAACCTCCGTACCGAGGACGAATGCCGGCGGTTCTTCACCGATCTCTGCACACCGGCGGAGCTCGAGGCGCTGGTGGATCGCTGGGCCGTAGTGGCTTACCTCGATGACGGACTCCCATACCGGAAGATTCACGCGCTAACCGGCGTCTCCGTTACCACCATCGGCCGCGTGGCCCGCTTTCTGAGCGCCGGGAACGGCGGTTACAGCACGGCCTTAGAGCGGCTTAATAGAACTTAGGTAGAGACATCACCATGCAGCAACAAACCGCACGTATCAAGATTGCCGTGCAGAAGTCCGGGCGCTTGACCGATCACTCATTGGAGTTGCTGAGTCGTTGCGGCTTGAGCTACTCGAAGGGCCGAGATCAGTTGATTTGTTACGGAGAGAATATGCCTGTCGATGTGCTGTTGGTTCGTGACGACGACATTCCGAGCCTGGTGCAGGAAGATATCTGCGATCTCGGTATCGTCGGCTTAAATGTCGTCGAGGAATACCGCCTCGGTATCGGTACGGCGGACGCGTCGGCGGTATTTCGGCAGGTGAGCCTATTGGACTTTGGGCATTGCCGCCTGTCGTTCGGCGTTCCTGATGGCACGAGTTTCGAAGGTTCGGTGTCATTGGCCGGTAAGCGAATCGCGACTAGCTACCCGAGAATCCTCAAAGACTATCTGCAGCGCGAGGGCGTTGATGCGACGGTCGTTGAGTTTTCGGGTGCTGTTGAGATCGCCCCAAGCCTGGGCAAGGCGGATCTGATCTGTGATCTCGTGTCGAGTGGTTCAACCTTACGGGCCAACCAACTCTATGAGGCGCAAACGATACTCGAAAGCCGTGCTGCACTGATCCAAACACCCGTCCAGGTACCGGAAGAGAAGGCCGTCTGGATTAAACGATTGCTGCAACGCATCGAGGGCGTACAACAGGTACGCGAGAGCAAGTACATTGTGTTGCACGCACCGCGGTCTGCGTTGGACGCGATTCGCGCGCTACTGCCCGGCAGCGAAGCACCGACGATCATGCCCCTTGACGGGCGTGACGATAAAGTGGCCCTGCACGCCGTATGTCGCGAGAACGTCTTTTGGGAAACGTTGGAGCAGCTCAAGGAAGCGGGCGCAAGTTCGATTCTAGTCTTACCCGTAGAAAAGATGTTGGCGTAGTAGCGGCGTATGCAACAGGTCGTCTGGCAAAAATTGGATTCCGACGGGCGCGAGGCGGTTCTGCGTCGCCCTGCGTTGGTTCAAGACGATCGTTTGCAGATCGAAGTCGCGCGTATTATTCAACGCGTCCGGCGGGACGGCGATCAGGCACTGCAGGAGCTGACCGCGGAGCTTGACGGCGTCAAGCTCTCGGAGTTGAGAGTCACCGAAGACGAGTTTATCGCCGCGGAAAGGGCTCTGACTCAAGGTCAGCACGAAGCCTTAGCTGCAGCGGCGGCAAATATTCAGTCCTTCCACGAGGCGCAACTGCCTGAGTCGGTCGTTGTTGAGACGGCGCCCGGTGTCGTTTGTGAACGCGTATATCGTCCGATTCAAAGCGTCGGGCTGTATGTGCCTGCGGGCAGTGCTCCCCTCCCCTCTACTGCGCTGATGCTCGCGATCCCCGCTGCGCTGGCCGGTTGTCAGACGCGGATTCTGTGTACCCCCCCGCAGGCCGACGGTCAGGCGGATCGTGCGATCCTGACGGTGGCGAGATCATGCGGTGTGCAACAGGTATTCAAGCTGGGCGGCGCGCAGGCAATCGCAGCCATGGCTTACGGTACCGAGACCGTACCGAAGGTGGAGAAGGTATTCGGCCCGGGTAGCACCTGGGTCACGGCGGCCAAAGCACAGGTTGCCCAGGATCCGTTGGGCGCCGCACGCGACATGCCGGCGGGACCCTCCGAGGTCCTGATCATCGCTGATGACACCGCGAATCCCGCGTTCGTAGCGGCGGATCTGCTGTCGCAAGCAGAGCACGGACCGGATTCACAGGTCCTGCTAGTCACGACGAGCTCCGGCTTGTGTGCTGCAACGCTGACCGAATTAGACACGCAGCAGGCGCGCCTGCCGCGCCGGGACATCGTCTCGCAGTCACTGAAATACTCCGCCGCTATTCTGGTTGCTGATCTTGAGATGGCGGTGGAGGTAGCGAATCGCTACGCGCCTGAACACTTGCTGCTGCAGATCGAGAACCCCCGGGCCTGGCTCGATCGAATTCAGGCTGCCGGTTCGGTGTTTCTCGGGCCCTGGGCGCCCGAGTCCGTGGGCGACTATTGCAGCGGTACGAACCATGTCTTGCCGACCTATGGTTTCGCGCGCGCCTACTCGAGCCTTGGGGTCAGCGACTTCCTGCGCTCGATGACGGTCCAGGAGCTAACGCCGGCAGGCCTTGCGACAGTCGGGCCGATTGCCGAGACCTTGGCGGACCTGGAAGGCCTTGACGCTCACAGCCGAGCGGTACGACAACGCTTGGACTATCTTGCCGGTGAAGATCTCCGTAATCGGCTATGAGCGGCATCTTAAAACTGGCTCGGCAAGAGCTGACAAGTCTGCCGCCCTATGTCCCCGGCGCCTACGAGCCGGGTTACATTCGTCTGAATGCGAACGAGTCGCCCTGGAAGGCACCGGGCGATCCTACCGAGCGCGGCCTTAACATCTATCCGCCACCGCGCCCCGATTCGATTACGCAACGGCTTAGCGAACAGTACGCTGTATCCGCGAAAGCGTTGCTGGTTACGCGCGGCACGAGCGAGGCCATCGACCTGTTGATCCGCGGATTCTGCACCGCGGGCCGTGATCAGATTCTGATTTGCCCGCCGACGTTTGATATGTACCGGCTGTATGCGGGTATTCAGGGCGCCGAGGTTCTCTCGGTGCCGCTGCTAAGAGATCGGGACCCCGACCGGGATTTTACGCTCGACGTTTCGCGCATGATTGCTAACAGCAGTGAGCGCACGAAACTGGTTTTTATCTGTTCGCCCAACAATCCTACCGGGCGGGCAATGGACCCCGCAAAACTCGATGCTATCTGCCGTGCGGTCGAGGGTCGATCGTTGGTGGTCATCGATGAGGCCTATCAGGAGTTTTCGACGACACAGGGGTTTAGTGGGCTGCAGACTCGGTATGACCACGTCGTGTTGTTGCGTACGCTTTCCAAGTTTGTATCGATGGCTGGTGTGCGCTGTGGGGCCTTGATCGGCCAGCCGGAGTTGATCGAGTTTCTTGGTAAAGTGCTGCCGCCGTATACGTTTCCAACGCCCTCGATCGAACTGGTGTTGGCCGCGTTGGCTACCGACTCACTACGAATCTCAGCAGAACGTACGACGCTGCTGCGCGCCGAGCGGGCGCGATTGGCGAAGGCACTAGCGGCTAGTCCGCTGGTTACCAAAGTCTGGCCGAGCGATGCCAATTTCGTTTTGGTGGAGACGACAGACGGATCGCGCTTCGTTGAAGCTGCCCACCGCGCACGGATTCTGGTCAGGGTTTTTCCCACCGATGCGAATTTGACCAACTGTGTGCGAATCACCGTCGGTCAACCGGAACATAATGATCGGCTACTGCAAGCCGTCTCGAGTGAGGGGATCGCGGATGGCGAATAAGGTCTTATTTCTCGATCGTGACGGTACGTTGATTGAAGAGCCGGACGATGGGCAAGTCGATTCACTTGCCAAGGTTCGCTTGTTGCCGGGTGTGATCCCCGCGCTGCTGTCCTTCAAGGCGGCCGGCTACGAGTTCGTCATCGTCAGCAATCAAGACGGGCTAGGGACGGATGCGTTCCCGCAAGCGGACTTTGATACTGCCCATGCGCACATGCTACGCATGTTCAATTCACAGGGCGTTACATTCGCCGCCGAGTTCTTTTGTCCGCACACGGCCGAAGACGGATGTGTATGCCGCAAACCGCGAGCAGGCTTAATCCACGACTATCTGGCTACGCGCGATCTCGATCGTGACAGTTCGGTGGTCATCGGTGATCGGGAAACCGACCTCGAGCTTGCGGCCAACCTTGGTCTGAAAGGATTTAAGGTCGCCTGCGCTGGTTCCGCTGCAGAGACTTGGACGGAAATCGCTCACGTCCTTCTAGATCAACCTCGTCGTGCTGCGGTGACAAGACGCACGAACGAGACGGATGTCCAAGTGGAGGTGGACCTCGACAGACCCGGCCCGCCGCAAATCGAGACGGGAATCGGCTTTTTCGATCACATGCTCGAACAATTGGGAAAACATGGTGGTTTCGAACTGAATGTTCGTTGCTCAGGTGATCTTCGGGTCGACGAGCACCATACGGTGGAAGATGTGGCGCTGGCACTCGGAGAGGCGCTCAGACAAGCGTTGGGAGACAAACGCGGCATTCAGCGCTACGGATTCCTCCTACCAATGGACGAAGCAGTGGCGCAGATCTCCGTAGATTTGGGTGGAAGGCCGTATCTCGTGTTCGACGGCGAGTTCCCGCGAGAGCGCGTGGGCGAGTTACCGACCGAGTTAGTACCTCATTTCTTCCGTTCGCTTAGCGAAGCGCTGGGTGCTGCGATTCAGATCCGTGTCCAGGGCGACAACGCGCATCACATGGTAGAAGCATGTTTTAAGGGTGTTGCGCGGACACTGCGACAGGCGTTCGTTCGCGACGGCAAAGAGTTGCCGTCGACAAAGGGCGTGTTGTGAGCGTGTCGCCCGTCATCGTCGCCAGTGGTGGCGCGAATCTCGCCTCGTTGAAGTTCGCGTTGCAACGTCTCGGCATCGACGCGCCCGTAACAGAGAATCCCGACCAGATTCGCAACGCGAGTCATGTCTTACTCCCCGGTGTCGGTGCCGCTCGGGATGCGATGATGCGCCTCGATGCCGCGAAGCTTACAGCGTTGATTCCGCAGCTGAGTCAGCCGGTGTTGGGAATCTGCCTAGGCATGCAGCTCTTGTTCTCCGGTTCGGACGAAGATCATGCAGAGTGTTTAGGCATCATTTCGGGTCGGGCGCGCCGATTTCCGCAGGACAAGAAGCTGCCGGTACCCCAGATGGGCTGGAATCAGATTCGCCTTGGAGCGGCGTCGAAACTGCTGAACGGTCTCGCAGACGGTGGTTATGCCTACTTTATTCATAGTTACGCCCTGCCGGAGGGCGACTACACGCGCGCTACGGCTGAGTATGGCACGTCATTCTCGGCGATCGTCGCACAGGACAATTTCTACGGTACACAATTTCACCCTGAACGTTCGGCTGGTTTGGGTGCGCGCCTGCTCGCCAATTTTCTAGACCTCTAGTTCATGCTGCTACTACCTGCCATCGATATACGCGACGGGTGCTGTGTGCGCTTGCTCAGGGGCGACTTCGACCAGGAGACCCGCTACGACATCGATCCCGTAGAGCTCGCGCAGAAATACGCTACGCTCGGAGCTAGGTGGTTGCATGTTGTCGACCTGGACGGGGCTGCGTGCGGCGAGCCCGTCAACCTGGATCTAGTGAACGCAATGCACGAAAGTGCTGGGGCTAACATCCAACTGGGTGGCGGCATCCGCAGTCGCGATAGTCTGGTCCGCGCACTGGCCGTTGCCCAACGCGTTGTGATCGGGAGTCTCGCCATTACCCGGCCGGAGCAAGTCGAGGCATGGTTCGATGAATTCGGCGCGGAACGATTCACGCTCGCACTGGACGTACACGTGGCTGACGACGGTATGCCCTACATCACAACCCACGGCTGGCAGCGGGAGTCGCAGACGACGTTATGGGAGGCGCTGGCGCGTTTTGCGCCGACCGGAATCAAGCATGTGCTGTGTACCGACGTCGCGAAGGATGGCGCCCTGGAAGGGCCGAATCTGGCGTTGTACAGCGATTGTATCAAACGCTGGCCCGAGATCGTGTTCCAGGCGTCCGGTGGTGTGAGAGATGCCAAAGACCTTGAGGCGTTGGCGCAGGTCGGCATAACCCATGCGGTCTCGGGCAAAGCCCTGCTCGAAGGCCGGTTATCTACGGCGGAGATAAGATCATTCTTGCCAAACGAATAATTCCCTGCCTGGACGTGCGTGACGGTGTGGTCGTAAAGGGCGTCCAGTTTCGCAATCACCAGGTTATGGGGAATATTCTGGATCTTGCGTCACGGTATCGTGATGAGGGCGCCGATGAACTGGTGTTTTACGACATCACGGCCAGCCCCGATGGTCGTACGGTCGATCGCAGCTGGGTGAACCGCGTCGCCGAGATCTTGGATATTCCGTTTTGCGTTGCGGGCGGCATTCGCAGCTTGGATGATGCCGAAACTGTATTGAATTTCGGCGCGGATAAAATTTCCATCAACTCGCCCGCACTGGAGCACCCGGAGTTGATCGAGACGCTGGCGCGGCGATTCGGCTCCCAGTGCGTCGTGGTCGGGGTCGACAGCTCTTCAGAAGAGAGTGACTACTGGGTATACCAGTACACGGGCGACCCTGAACGCAGTCGTTCCAGTCAGCGCAAGACGCTGGAGTGGATTCGCGAGGTGCAGGAGCGCGGCGCCGGAGAGATTGTCCTGAATTGCATGAATCAGGACGGTGTCCGGCAGGGCTACGACCTCGAGCAGTTGACTAGCGTGCGCGCGGTTTGCCAGGTGCCGTTGATCGCCTCTGGAGGTGCGGGAGAACTCGAGCACTTCAAGGATGTCTTCGAGGTCGCCGCTGTCGATGGCGCACTTGCGGCGAGCGTCTTTCATTCTGCCGCGATCCGGATCTTTGACCTCAAAACTTATCTGCTCGACGCTCGCATTGCCGTGCGTCCCCCTGAGACCGAGGAGTAACCCATGGATCGAGTAGCTTTTCTAGCGAAGCTCGACAACATTATCGAGGACCGGCTAAGCAACCCCACGGCCGGGAGCTACACGGTGGAGCTTGCGACCGGCGGAGCGCTCAAGGTCGCGCAGAAGCTTGGCGAGGAAGCCGTCGAGGTTGTCGTAGCCGCCGTGGCGGAGGACGACGCGCGACTCACGGCCGAGGCTGCCGACCTGCTCTATCACCTCCTGGTGTTATTGCGTGTGCGGGGTCTCGGTCTCGCCGACGCTGTCGCAGAGCTTGAGCGACGCCATAACGCGTAGGAGTAGATTTCGGCCGCAATTCCTCGGATCGGCATCCTGGTGGTGTCTATGCCGTCCGATTGGCCTCGTTGGCATAGGTATCAGCAGGACGTCTGGCTAAGGAGTCGGGGTTGGCCTGTGCGGTTTTCCGATTAGATCAGGATCTCCTCGGCGGGATCGCGCAAGTTGTAGTGGGAACTCATGACGTAACCGTAGGCTCCCGTATTGGCGATCAGTAGCACGTCCCCCTCCTCCGTCACGGGCATGAGACGCTCGGATCCGAGTCGATCTCCCGTCTCGCAGATTGGTCCGACGATCGTCACGACTTCGGTTGCGGCGTCGTGCAGCCGAGAGAGATTGACGATCTCGTGATAGGCGCCATACAGAGCCGGTCGGAGCAATGTGTTCATCCCGGTGTTGACGCCCACATATTGCATTCCACCTTTGCCTTTGAGCTGCGTCACCCGTGTAATCAGTACACCGGCCTGAGCCACGATAAACCGGCCCGGCTCTAACCACAGCTCGATCGAATCAGCGCTAGCCTTCACCGCACTCACGGCCTCGTCAAGGCTGGCCATGTCCAACGGTTTTTCTTCCCGGCGATCGGGAATCCCGATGCCTCCGCCGAGATCCATGTAGCGAACCGCGGGGAATCGAGTGCGTAACGCATTTAACTGCTCTCCTGTCTGTTGCCAGTTCTCTGCAGCCAGGATTCCGCTGCCTGTATGCGCATGCAGGCCGATGACCTGCACACCGGCCGTCTTGATCAGGTCGCTGAGTTCGTCCAGCTCGAACAGCGGTATACCAAATTTGGAGTGCACCCCGGCAGTACGGACGTGCTCATGATGCCCCCGTCCCTGACCGGTATCGATTCGAACAAAAAGCTCTCGACCCTTGAAGAGTTCGGGCCAGTGCTTGAGCGGGTGGAGATTGTCGAGCGTTACCCATACACCCTGCCCCAGAGCCCATTCGTATTCCTGCTTTGCTGCGAAGTTCGGCGTGAACAAAATACGTTCCCGTTGTATGTCAGGCAGCGACTGCAGCACGCGCTGGATCTCGCCCGGTGAGACACATTCGAAATTCACGCCCTGCTCATCCACAATTCGCAGGACATCCGGATGCGAGTTCGCTTTCATGGCGTAATAGATCGCGTCGACTGACTTCAGCGAAGTCAGGGCAGTCAACGCTGCCCGAATGGTGTCACGATCATAGACGTAGGCGGCCGTCCTCTCAGCGGCGATGGCAAGTAATTCATCTCGCTTCGATTCCCACCAAGGGGTTGGCAACGAGACTGGCGTTGATACGGGCGTTGGCCCAAGCAGTTGCGCCCAGGTGGGGCCGAAGACACCGCCCTCCTGAAATTTGTTCACGAGCAGAGCATGCAGGCGTTGTACGAGCCGATGGGCATGTTCGGAGTCGACGACGAATGTGAAGTTCAGGTCGTTGGCGGCCTGCGTAACGAGATGCACTTTGTGTTCTTCGAATACCTCCATCACCGAGCTAAGCTCGTGCAGAATCGCACGAATCCTGTGTCCGACGAGGGTTACGGCAGCACAATCTTCGATGACGCTGACTCGACACAAGTGGCTGAGGTCCGTTGCCAGCGCAGTCACCGCCGACTGATCTGCGACATTGGCGCCAACATCAATGGACACGGTGACGTTACTCTGCGATGTCGAAATAAGATCGACCGAGAATCCATGGCTACGGAAAATCTGGAATGCGTCCGCGAGAAACCCGACCTGATGCCACATCTCCATGGACTCCATGGCAATCAATGTCAGTCCACTGCGCTGCGTTATTGCTATGAGTTGCGGTGTATCTTCGCCCGCAGCACTTGAGATCACCGTGCCCTCCCAGTCCGGGTGGCTGGTGCACTTCAGGAACAGTGGAATACCCAATTTTCGCACCGGCGAAATGCTACGCGGATGCAAGATGCCACCGCCGGCCGAGGCGATTTCCTGAGCCTCTCGATAATGTAAACGCCGCAGCAATCGCGCCGACGGTATCGCTTTAGGATCCGAGCTGAAGAAGCCTGGCACATCGGTCCAAATCTCCAGACGGCGTGCTTGTAATTTTGCGGCGAAATAGGCGCCTGACGTGTCTGATCCGCCGCGACCCAACAGTACGGTATCGCTGCCGATGCTGGCGGCGATGAAACCCTGGGTGACGACTAAGCCGTCGATATTCGAGAGCTCTGCTTGAAGATCTTTGCTCGGCAAAGAATCACAGGTTGCGGCGAGAAAGCGGGAACGCTCAGTCTGGTCTCGTTGCGTCTCGCTTTGCAGCAGTTCACGCGCGTCTCTCCAGTGCACCGGCAGGCCCTGTTGCTGAAGGTAAGCGGCTCCCAAAGTCGTCGCGACCAATTCTCCCGTCGCCATTACCCGGGCGTGTACCCGCGGGCTGACTTCGCCTACTAGCCGGACTCCATCGATCAGTTGCCCCAGTTTCTGGAATTCTGACTCGAGCAGTTGCGGATCGATTTGCAGCTCCGTTGCGAGTTGTTCGTGCCGTTGTTGAATCGCATCCAGTTCCGCCGCGGTATCGGCAGCGGTGGCTCGCAGTAGCAGGTTTTCCAGCGCATCGGAGATGCCGGCCAGTGCTGAGTGAACCAAGACCGGCGTGAGCCCTTCGTCGAGCCGCTGTCGCAAAAGCTGGGCGATAGTCGTCCAGTTTTGGGCCGTCGCCACACTGCGGCCACCGAACTTCATCACGACAAACGGCGATTCGGGGAAAGGCGTCTCTACTCCTTCAACCCCGAGCCCCGCATGTTCCTGTTCACCCGTCACGATAGTGCTCCTGCAAAAAAAAACCCGCTGGGACTGTCCTCAGCGGGTTTTTCTTGATGACCGTGGTGTTGTATTGGCTACCACATGGGCACAAGTATCCCGCCGCCGATCTGCTTACGCATGATCATCGGGCCGGTCGTTCGTTTCATGCCGATGTGCATCATGGCGCGCAAGTTAAAGGCTACCTGCGGTTACGTCAAGGAACTTCTCTGAGATCCAGATCGGTGACAGCGCCCTTCGACGCCGAGCTTACCAACCGTGCGTATTTAGCCAACAAGCCCCGCGTGGCTTTGGGCGCCGGCGGCTGCCACTTGCGCAGCCGCAGATCCATCTCCTCGTCAGAAATCTGCAAGTCGATCGTTTTGGCCTGGCTGTCAATCGTGATCTGGTCGCCATCCTCTACGATCGCCAATGGCCCGCCGACCGCTGCCTCCGGCGTCAAGTGACCGACCACGAAACCGTGGCTACCGCCGGAAAAACGACCGTCGGTAATTAACGCGACTTTATCACCCAGGCCTCGGCCGATGATGGCAGCGGTTGGACTCAGCATCTCGCGCATGCCCGGACCGCCTTTAGGGCCTTCGTAGCGGATGACGATGACGTCCCCGGCTACCACGGCGCCGTCTAGAATGGCATGCAGCGCATGTTCCTCGGAATGAAACACTCTGGCGTGACCGCTGAAGCGGGTGCCTTCCTGGCCGGATATCTTGGCCACGGCACCCTGCGGCGCGAGATTCCCATACAGCACGGCTATGTGGCTGTCCGCTTTGATGGGATTATCGAGCGAACGCACGATGTCCTGCCCCTCGGGGTACGGATCCACAGCCGTGAGGTTTTCGGCGAGGGTCCTGCCGGTCACGGTGAGGCAGTCGCCGTGAAGGAGCCCTGCATCCAACAGAATTTTCATTAGCGGTTGAATGCCGCCGATTCGAATGAGTTCCGACATTAAATAACGACCGCTGGGCCTGAGATCGGCGAGTACCGGTACGCGAGCGCCGACACGCGTGAAATCATCCAGCGTGAGCTCGATCTGCGCGTCGTGTGCCATCGCCAGGAGGTGTAGTACAGCGTTGGTTGATCCTCCCAGCGCGATGGTTACCGTGATCGCATTCTCGAAGGCTTCCTTCGAGAGAATGTCTGAGGGCTTGATACCGCGTTGGACCAAAGTCATGATGGTCTGCCCGGCCTGCTCGCAATCGATTTTCTTCGCGTTGGAGACAGCCTCTTGCGCGGAGCTATTGGCGAGACTTAAGCCCAGCGCTTCGATGGCGGATGCCATGGTGTTGGCGGTATACATACCGGCGCAAGAGCCCGGACCGGGGATGGCGGTTGATTCCACTTCTAGCAACTCTGCGTCGCTGACCGTACCTGCTGCGACTCCGCCAACGGCTTCGAAAACGGACACGATGTCTCGATTCTTCGGTCCGGGCTGAATCGTGCCGCCGTAGACGAAAATCGAAGGTCGGTCCAGGCGAGCCATCGCCATGACGCAGCCCGGCATATTTTTGTCGCAGCCACCGATGGTCACGAGCCCGTCGAAGCCCTCAGCCGCAACGACGGCTTCGATCGAGTCTGCAATGACTTCACGTGAGACAAGCGAGTAACGCATCCCCGCCGTCCCCATGGAGATTCCATCGGAGACGGTAATCGTGTTGAAGATGATGCTTTTTCCACCGGCAGCATTGGCGCCGGCGGCGGCTATGTCCGCGAGGCCATCAAGGTGCATATTGCAGGGCGTGACCATGCTGCCACTCGACGCGATCCCGATTTGCGGCTTCGAGAAGTCCTCATCGGTAAATCCGACTGCCCTCAGCATTGCTCGACTGGGTGCTTGCTCGAGTCCGTCTACGACGATGCGTGAGTACTGGCGCGGATCAACTTCGCCATTCTTGTCCAACGTCTAATATCCTAATCGTTGTCGTGAAGGTCGCGGGTAACCCCGTATAGTATCATTCGATCAACGAGTGACGATTCTGAATATGGATTCTACCGAGACGAGGCTTCTTGGGCTCGATAGTGCGGGTTCCTACCCAACGGCGCTCTCGACTTTGATCGAGGAGATGAGCCTGCCGCAGCGCGGCAATATTATCTTTCTCGATGCACGCCTCCATGATCTATGGGGGCTCGGTCAGAACGTCATCCTGAACTGGTGCCCGGAAGGGGACGGCATTGCGATTCTTTCGGTTCCGCATTATTCCGTGGCGACCTATTCCGATAAAGTTTCGAGTGACTCGGTAGAGCGAACTCAGACCACCAGACCCTCGGAAGATTTCTTCAAGATGCTGATCTCGAAGCGCCGTCAGCTGACGCCAAGGAAGATGAAGAATGTAGCGACTCTGCTGGGAATCGAGAAGATCCATCTGCCGTTGCGCGTGCCTCTGACCAATTCTCCGCGGGAGCAGCAACTCATCGAGCAGATGATCAAACGCTATAGCATTAGTTACGTTGCCACTCGGGCCGTGGCGTTGTTCGATATTGTCGGTTTCAGTTTATCGAGCCCGTTCGAACAAATGACACAATTGAATAGTCTCTCCTACTCTGTTAACTCAGCGCAGAGCAAGCTGCTGGCGAAAAAAATAGGAATCGACTTCGGCCGTTCCACGACGGGTGATGGGTTCTATCTGTGGAATAGAGACCTCGGCCTGGAAGCCGACATCAATCTGTATCACTTCATGCATCTGGTGCTTGCAGACAATGCGATTGCTAGGAGCAAGGGTACGTATAATACGGTGCCCACGCTGCGTGCCGGCTTTCATATCGGCAGTAGTTACGAATTTCATCAGGCTGAAGGACTGAACCCGACGATCTATAACTACATCGTCGGTGACGTGACTGTGGAGCTCGCCCGTATGATCGAACGTGCCCTGCCAGGGCAAATCCTTGTCGGCGAGTTCTCGGCGGAAATCCCGAGCAGCGGTGGTTCCCCGGAAGATGCGTCCATGCTGGACTCGCTGGACTTCGTTGAGAAGGCCGCGAAGAGCCTTGAGCAGTTGAGTGGCTTGGAGCTATCGGGGGAGAAGATCGGTTCCATCCAGTGTTATTTGACCGGCACGCCATTGAAAGGCGGGGGTTTCAGCATCCGCCAGATTTCAGTTCAAGATAAGCACGGAATTTCGAGAAATGTTTTCAATTCCAAGGTTAATATTTACCGGCATCATGCAGAACCAATTTTTCTGGGGATAGAAGACCGAACGCTGGTGGCTGGGCCTGCGCAAAGACCGACCGAACCAGGGAGTGAACGGGACCGCGCTCCCGATCACCTCGGAAAGCGCTCTTAAGTTAGATATTTGGTTGGCGGGTCGAGGTTAGTCGACGACTAGCCCTGCGAGTTCTGCGGGCGTGACAGCAAGGGCGCGGGCCACCATATCGAAGAAATCGACTTCTCGGGAGGTCACTCGCGTATCGCTCTTTATAACTTCGGCGAGCGCCTGCACGGTTGTGACACGACTGGTGGCGTCGAGCTTGCGTCCGCAACTCGACAGAAACTTTTCCAACGATGCCGTCTCGTAGAGATCGGAGGCTGCCGCCACTCGGATACTTGCGGCACTGATATCCTTGCCGGTAGTTTTCTTGACAATCGCCTGAACCGTCTCGACCTCGACGGGCGCGATATTCGCATCAGAGCTTGACGCGCGCGCGAGTGTCATGAGCAGGACTTCCCGAAACAGTTGCTTCTTTTCCTCCGGGGTCAAATCGGTACCGCGAAAGATTTTCAGGACATTACTGAGATCGGCAATACTCATAGTTCAGGGTCTCTTGTTGCTCTGATTGTGGTTCGCCGTGAGCCAGTACGGCGAACATGGCCGAAGTATACACATCGCAGGTAGCAGATTGCACACAGCAGGGTTGCTATGATCGCGGCCTCATTGTGTAGCCTCATAAACGCAGCCCTCTCGATTGAGGGTCACGCAAACTCACGAGCGCTGTTGACGTGAGCTTGTATCGCATCCGAGTTTTATGACATTGGTCGGGGCGAGAGGATTCGAACCTCCGACCCCTTGCACCCCATGCAAGTGCGCTACCAGACTGCGCCACGCCCCGATCATGATCGCAAGTTTAACCAAAACCATCGGTTCTGGGGAATTAAATGGGTTTGGCTAGTGGTCCAACAAGGCTTTGTTGATGAGTTCAGCGAGTCGTGAAGCGGTTGACTGCTAGCGTCGTAGGAGTCGAAGGATGTCCTCGAGCTCGACACGGACCTGTTTTATAATCTGCTGGCTCTGACTCGTATCACTGCGGGCTTCGTCCCCGGTAAGCTTCTGTCGTGCGCCGCCAATCGTAAAACCATCCGCATAGAGAAGTCCCCGGATCTGCCGAATGATGAGTACATCTTGACGTTGATAGTAGCGTCGATTACCGCGCCGTTTGACAGGCTTGAGCTGCGGGAACTCCTGCTCCCAATATCTGAGAACATGCGCCTTCACCCCGCAAAGATCGCTTACTTCACCAATCGTGAAATAGCGCTTGCCTGGGATCGGAGGAAGCTCGTCGTTATTCCCGGGTTCCAGCATAGGCCTCTACTCGTGCCTTTAGTTTTTGGCCTGGCCGAAAGGTCACAACCCGTCGCGCGGTAATCGGGATCTCTTCTCCAGTCTTCGGGTTACGGCCGGGGCGTCGATTCTTATCCCGCAAGTCGAAGTTCCCGAACCCGGATAGTTTGACCTGTTCGCCTGTTGCCAGTGCCGCACGCAGGGTCTCATAAAAAAAGTCGACCAGTTCGCGTGCTTCGCGTTTATTCAAGCCAAGTTCGTTAAAGAGCGACTCGGCCATGTCAGCTTTGGTGAGTGCCATAAATGGGTCTTCGATTATTCGTTAAGTTCTTATTGTGGCCCCGAGCACACGCCCCAGATGCTCTGTTACGGACGACACCGTTCGGTCCGCATCCGCGTCAGTAAGGGTGCGGGATGTGTCTTGCAAAATCAACCCTAAAGCGACGCTTTTTTGTCCTGAATCGATGCCTTCACCACGGTAGACGTCAAAGATCACGACATTTTGTAACACGTCACCGGCATTCTCGCGGACGGTCTCGATGATTTGGTCCACGGAAACGTTTTCTTCGACGAGTAGTGCAAGGTCTCTTCGGACCGACGGAAATTTTGAGTAAGCGCGAAAATTCGGTAGCGTAGATTGCAGCGTTTGTTCTAAGCGGAGTGCAAACAAGATCACATTCGTTCGTAATTCCAGGCGGTGTTCCAAGACAGGGTGCAGTGAACCCAACCAACCAATATCTTCTCCAGCGAGCTGTATTCTAGCGGTCTGTCCGGGTCGTAGCGCAGGGTGCTCGGCGGGAGAGAATCGGATCTCATCGAGCCTGCCGGTGATCTGAAAAATCGCTTCGATGTCGGCCTTCACATCGAAAAAATCGACGCCTGTGGCTGCGAAATCCCAGTGTTCTGGCCATCGGCTTCCGGCTACAAGCCCTGCCAGTACTGGGGTTTCCTCGATCTTGCTCGCTACAACCGAGAATTGCCCGCCGATCTCAAAAAGTCTCATGCGACTCAGTTGCCGGCTCAGATTCAGCCTTGCCGTGGTCAGTAATCCGGACCAGAGCGAGCGACGCATGACACTCAGATCCTTGGAGATTGGATTGACCAACTTCGCCGTCGGCGCTCCTGGGTTGATCGCGTTTTCCAGCTCCTCATCGACGAAGCTATACGAAATAATCTCAGAGTAACCACGCGCGGCCAGCAGGTCGGCAAGTCGTTCTTCGGGCACCCGACTCTCGGTTACTGTACCGAGATGAACCTTACTCAACTCCGGGGTTATCGGAATATTGTCATAGCCGATCATGCGCGCGACCTCCTCCACCAGGTCTTCTTCGATACGCAGATCAAAGCGATATCCTGGCGGCGTGACGCGCCATCCATTTCGCTTTCGTTTCACATCCATCGCGAGAATTTTCAATATGCGCTCAACATTCTCCGCACTCACGTCTAGACCGAGTAAGGCTTGCAACCGCTCATGCCGCAGTAGGATCGGTTTGTTCGCGGCCAGATGCTCAGGCAATTTGGTCTCGACACACGGGCCCGGTTCACCGCCCACGATATCGAGCAATAACTCTGTGGCCCGTTCGATCGCGCGGGCCTGATGCTCGGGGTCGACGCCGCGCTCAAAGCGCATGGAGGCGTCAGTGTGCAGCCCGAAACGCCGCGCTCTACCGGCAATCGCCGGAGGCGAAAAATAGGCTGCTTCGAGGAAGATGTCCTGGGTTTTAGCATCGACGGCCGTACGCTGGCCGCCCATGATGCCGGCGAGTCCGATAGCTCCCGCCTTGTCTGCGATCACCATAACGTCTGCGTCAAGGTTGATCTCGCGGCCATCCAGCAATGTCAGTTTTTCGCCTTTGCGTGCCAATCGCACGACAATCCTGGTATCGATTTTCCGCTCGTCATAGCTATGCAGGGGCTGGCCGAGTTCGAGCATCACGTAGTTGGTCACATCCACTACGGGATGTATCGGTCGCAATCCCGCGCGGCGCAGACGTTCAGTGAGCCACACCGGCGAGGTGGCCGTATTAGAGATTCCGCGAACGATGCGGCCAACGAATCTTGGGCAACCGGCGTTCGCTTCGAGCTTGACGTTAAGGGTGTCCGAGCTCTGCGCCGCAACCGGCGAACTCGCCAGGGTCTCGAGCTTCAGTCCCTGAGTAGCGGCAATCTCGCGAGCGATACCCAGGACACTAAAACAGTCGCCGCGATTCGGAGTCAGGTCGATATCCAGAATCGCGTCGTCGAGTTGTAGATGCTCTCGAATCAACTGACCCAGTGGGGCGTCGTTCGGCAGCTCAAAAAGGCCGTCGGACGCTTCCGAAAGTCCGAGATCTTTCTCGGAGCAAAGCATGCCGTCGGACGATACGCCTCTGAGCTTGGCTCGGCCGATCTTTACCCCACCCGGTAGCAGTGCTCCGACCGGGGCAAAAGGCACTCTGAGCCCGCTCGTGGCGTTAGGTGCCCCACAGACGACCACGTGTTGCTTGCGGCCGTCATTGACGTTGCACACGACGAGCCGGTCTGCGTCAGGATGTGGCTCGACTGCCGTGATCTCCGCTACGACGGGTCCCTCGAAGTCGGGCGCGGCAGCCTCCACCGAGTCCACTTCTAGCCCGGCCACGGTCAACCGCTCAGCGAGCTGAGCGGGCTCGAGATCAAATTTGACCCAGTCTCGGAGCCATTCGATATTCACACGCACGGCAGGTGACTCATCTGAACTGCTCGAGAAAACGAATGTCGTTCTCGAAAAAAAGACGTAGATCATCCACGCCGTAGCGCAACATCGCGAGGCGTTCGACACCGAATCCGAGTGCGTACCCGGTATATTCCTCAGGGTCCACGCCGACGTTTTTTAGGACCTTCGGATGCACCATGCCGCAGCCTAGAATTTCCAGCCAGCGGCCAGACTCAGATAGCACATCGACCTCCGCGGACGGTTCGGTGAACGGAAAGTAGGATGGTCGAAATCGCAGCTCTACTTCTCGCTCGAAGAAGCTCGAGAGAAATTCGTAGGTGAATGACTTCAGATTCGCAAAGCTGATACCACGGTCAACCGTCAGGACCTCCACCTGGGTGAACATCGGAGTGTGCGTCAGGTCCGAGTCGCAGCGGTACGCTCGGCCCGGAGCGATCAACCGAATCGGTACACCGTGTTTCTCCATCGCCCGTATCTGCACCGGAGATGTGTGCGTCCTGAGTAACAGCCCGGACTCCAGGTAGAACGTGTCGTGCATGGCGCGAGCTGGGTGATCTTTTGGAATGTTCAACGCCGTGAAGTTGTAGTACTCATCTTCTACTTCAGGACCCGTATGCACCTCGAAACCTGCATGGGCGAAGATGCGCAGCATACGGCGCAACGTTCGTGTCACAGGATGCAGCGTGCCAGAGACATGACCACGGCCCGGTAGTGAAACGTCCAGACCGTCCGCTTGCAGGGTTGCCTGAATTCGCTCCTTTTCAAGCACGTTCCGGCGCGTTTTAATGGCGGCCGTCAGAGCCTGTTTCGCCTCGTTGATGATTTGGCCCGCAGCGGGGCGTTCGTCGGCGGAGAGCCCGCCGAGTTCTTTGAGACGGACGGTGAGTAGACCCTTGCGGCCGAGATATTTGACACGTACAGCATCCAGCTCGTCCAGGGTCGTAGTGCCTTCGACGGCATCCCGGGCTTGGTTAAGCAGTTGGGCGGTCTGGTTCACCGCGGAGTTTCCTGCCCAGATCCGACAGGATCTAGGATGCGAGAGCTTCTTTAGCAGCCTCCGCGATCGCGGCGAAGGCCGCTTGGTCGTAAACCGCGATGTCAGCTAGAATTTTTCGATCGATTTCAATCTCAGCACGAGTAAGACCGTGGATGAGTCGGCTGTAAGACAGCCCATGACCTCGTGCTGCGGCGTTAATGCGTATGATCCACAGCGCTCGGAACTGCCGTTTACGTTGGCGCCGGTCGCGGTAGGCGTACTGACCCGCTTTGATGACAGCTTGTTTCGCAACGCGATAGATCTTGCTGCGAGCGCCGTAGTAACCCTTCGCCTGGTCGAGCACCTTTTTATGGCGAGCTCTGGCAACCACTCCACGTTTTACTCTGGCCATTTTGCGTCCTCAGCTGTAAGGCAGTAGTTTGCGAACGGCTTTCTGATCGGCGTGAGCGATCTGCAGGGTCGCCCCGAGTTGCCGCTTTCTTTTCGGGCTTTTCTTCGTCAGGATATGGCTACGGAAGGACTGACCGCGTTTATAGCCACCCTTGGCGGTACGGGAGAACCGCTTCGCGGCCCCCCGATTGGTTTTAAGCTTCGGCATCTCTATCTCCTCATATGTAGCCGAACGAGTATTGCCTGAGACTCGTCGGGCGGCTCAGACCCTTTTATAGAGACAACGCCTTCGTCTGTATTGGGTCAAGCACTTTTTGTGACCTGTTGTCGTCTAGTTAGCAGACCGCTTCTTTGGTGCGATGATCATGATCATCTGGCGGCCTTCAAGCTGCGGGAGCTGCTCTATCGTGCCGTATTCCTCAAGGTCCTCTCGCACACGCCGTAGTAAGTCGACCCCCACTTCCTGGTGCGCCATCTCTCTACCACGAAAGCGAAGGGTCACCTTGGTCTTGTCACCTGCGGTCAGGAATTTGATCAGATTACGCAATTTAATCTGATAATCGGATTTCTCCGTGCCCGGCCGAAATTTGATCTCCTTGACGTGGGTCTGCTTTTGCTTCCGTCGAGCAGACTGAGCCTTCTTGTTCTGCTCGAATACGAACTTGCCGTAATCCATTACTCGGCAGACCGGCGGTTCGGAATTTGGGGCCACTTCTACCAGATCCATGCCCGCTGTCTGCGCTTGTTCTAAAGCTTCTGCAATCGGCATGACACCGACCTGCTCCCCATTAGCACCGATTACTCGGACATCGGGCGTGGTGATCTCGTCATTGCGTTTTACACGCTTAGCGTGGGCGATACCGGACTCCTTACAACATCAGACTCTTAAAGCATAGCGGCCGTGACTCGCGTCTCCAGTGGGAGTATGACCCCTAAGTCGCGCGTGCCGACGGCCGTTTTGTTTGCCTACACCCGCGACTCAGGCACAAACCCACGCGGATCAAACGGAATTGTAAGCCCGAGTCCGGGCCGACACAAGGGCAGCGCCTGACTAAAGACATTGATTATCATGGGCTTCCCGGAGCGATCTGTACGCGTGCCCCGTTCGCGAGCCTGGTACGCACCACCGCGTCGATTACGACAGAGACCCGAGATCCCTGCTCGGCGCATCAGCGAGGTGGTTCGACGGTCGGCCGCGGGGACGAGAATCACGTTGGCCATCAGACTCGCTCCTCGTCAGGTACCTGTACTGAGCGCGTCGACGGCGAGGCTATCGAGATGCGCGCGAACGCCCTCTAAGCCAACTCAACACGCTCTGCGCCCAGCGAACATAGGCTGCTGGAGGCCGGTAGCGATGCCGCCCGGTCGTGCCTTCGGTGATCTCCTCCAGCATGGCGCGGTTTCGAATCGCCTGTATTCTACTGGTGACGTCAGTGTCTCCAGCTTTTTGGTTCACAGAGTCAGTCTCATCCATTGCGTCGATCCTGGATGGTGTCCCGAAACCGTACTACGCGAGGGTTTCAGGGCAGCTCGATCATGTTGAGAAGGATCAATAGGCGCAGGATCAGCCTTTCTCCGGCCAGATTATGTGAACAGATTCACACTTGAGAGCGATTTCCGGGTTCACGTGCGAATTTCACTGCGCTACCTGCGGACCAGTCCACGGTGCTAGAACCTTGTGGGCAAAAAAAAGCCCGGTTTTGACACCGGGCTTTGGGGGTTGATCCTGGACAGGCGGGGAGTGAACCGCTGAAGAGGATCGACTATCTGCTAAGCCAACTTAATACTCGCTGAGTCCAGCGAGCGCGGCTTTTGATCCCGGAAGTGTCCTCAAACGGATCTGGCACTTCCGCATCGAGCTGTAACTGATGGATAGCCCCAGAGATTTTGAGCCTCTGCGTGAGTTCGCCGTATAAGTGATACGTACCCGTTTCGTTGGCTTGGTCCCGCTTGTCCATCTCGTGATCTCAGGAGGATAGTTGCTCCGGGTAGGATCTGCGCTCTTCCAGCCTGCTTCTGTGAACGGATTCACACTAGTAGGCGTTTCAGGGATTCCCTTAACGCGTACTCGACATAAGGCTGACGGGTCTAGTCGCTCCGGCCAGAATCCGTTACGTCGATCGGCGATAGCGCCGCTTCGCGGTACAGGCCGCAACTCGCCTGTTAGTCGAACAGCGATACTCTAGATACGGGAGCGCACGAGCACCTATTTATAAACTGGTCACACATCCAAACCCCTTGATTCCCTATGTCCGGCAGCGTGTCTCTATGTTCACATGGGATAACAACGTAGCTTGTCTGTCTTGACGGATAGCTGGTTGACGTGTACGTCGTTGAACACGAGATCAAGGCAAGCATCACGGCGCCAAGCACAGCGACTCTGCATATTCTCAATCGAGCCGAATTGTCCCGGTCGCCCATAGCGTCATATCAAGAGGAGTTTCGATATGCGGAGGGTCTGCCTTTTATCAGCCTGGTTCCGTGAACGAATCCACACTAGTGGCGTATCCGAATTTCTCCTTAACGGTTTGCTGGCTCCTGTCTCAGTTTTACCTGGTCGCTGCAGAAGTTTTTGCACCGATCCGGCACTAGCTGTTGTTAGTGCCTGCTTTGCTACTTGCCATAACATCGCAGCACGGTAGGAGGTGCGGCTGGGTCTAGGGCGAGGACAGACTGACGTTGAGCGCTACCGAGCTTCGGGATCGGGAAGACGGTTAAGTGTAAGGCTCTGGAATCTGGTAGGCGCGAGTGAGATCGAACCACCGATCCCTGAGGTGCCTACATTAACTGGTCCAGGTTGAAAGTTAGTTTACGCAGCTATTGGATGATTGGCGAACTCCTCGATTGGCGGCAGTGTTTCGGGGGCTGGTGGACGAAAGCAGACGTTAGTTAAGAGTTGATATGCAAGCGGGTGCATATCTGGCGGTTAGCGTGCAGGCCACCCTGATCCTGAAGGTAAGGTTCGTCTAGTCCTTCCAAAAGTTCTTGAAACGCTCTGACGACATCTCAGTGTATCGGACGGTATGCTGGATATTGCGGTGCCCCAGGTAGTGCTGCAACGTGTCTGACGTCAGACAAGCTGCGACCGCCGAATGTCTGACCTAGTTCGAGCTTGTTCAAGCTCTCCTCGCCCAGACATGCAGAAACTCGCATATTAACTGCTAACCGACGGCTGCTTTCGGTCAGAACTAGACGTTCAGTTGTACGACGCCTGAGTAGTGGCGTTTGCTGTTCCTCGACTAGGTCACGACCAGTTCAAGTCGTGTTTCGTGATCGGCGTGGACCGAATTCGCTTACCAGTTGCGAAATAGATCGCGTTCGCGACCGCGGGCGGTGTCGGCGGCCCGCCTGGCTC
>Ga0209988_10000666_pt1 | contig 21827 bp, 20 predicted proteins | sample N075metaG_FD_183115 | JGI IMG/M metagenome (GOLD analysis project Ga0209988, IMG submission 183115) | Deep subsurface microbial communities from Kermadec Trench to uncover new lineages of life (NeLLi) - N075 metaG (SPAdes) (version 2) | ecosystem: Environmental > Aquatic > Marine > Ocean trench... | reverse complement strand
GTCGTAGACCACCATCCCAGGACCCCAACCCTCAAAGCGTAGGGTTCCCGCGGCGTAGACGCGGGTCGTTCCTTCGTGGCTGGTCAGGTAGACGAGCTGCTCGCCGTCAAGTGTGTGGTGGTAGACACCGTGTCGTCGAAGGAACTTACGTGACACGGCGAGCGCCTTGCCACCGAGTTCCAACGTCACGACTTCGTCCTTGTTCTTCAAGCGCTTGTCGATCACGGGCACCTCGAACCAGATCCGGTCGGTACCCGTGTAATCGCTGTAGGCGGCGCCTTCCGCGTAGTCCTTGTCGAAACCGGTATCGATCGACGTCACGGCCGTCCGTGGGTGCATGTCCTTCCACTCGCCCCACGTCGTGGTGACGACCGGGAACCGCTTCAGCCGCCGGCCGCTTCCCACGCGCGGGCCGACCACGGGCTTGCCGTACAGCGACGACCACAGCGTCATCGTCTCCTCGTCGAACATCAGTTTGTTGGAACGGTAGACCAACCCGCTCGTGCCGAAGGTGAGCTGTTCGTCGCCGAGATGCGACTCGTACGGGATCACCGAACCGCACAGCGTGCAATACACCAGTACGATGTCGACGCCCCCGACCGTATCCCGGACGATCTCGTGCCAGCTCACGATCCGTTTCGGGTAGGCCCGCGACTGGCCGTTGATCTCGATCCCGAAAACGACGTGGTCGTCGTCGAGCCACCCCGCGTCGGTCGCCGGGATCGTGGTCGGATGATCCAGCGGTGGGACCCCGTTGACCCGCACCCCCCCCCAGTCGATCTCGTCCAGTCGGATTTCCGCCGGACGGTCGGGGTAGAGAAACTCCGCCATACGCGGGTCGATATTGCGATAGACGCCCGCTTTGAAGAACGCGTACTCCGGGTGCGGTTCGTAAGGGAGTGACCACATCCAACGCCGCCAGCCGTCGAGATCGTCGCCGAACTTCTGTCCGGTCCTCTTTTTCAGGAACTGCAGCAACCTACGGCGGATCGGAGAACCGGGATCCCGGAGCCCCTCGACCGGTGTTCGAGCGGATTGAAGGTTTGCCTGGACATCGATGTGTTTCACGGGGCTGATGACCGGCTCGACCCCGACCCCGGGAACACCGGTCCTGGCCGACGGACGCAGCAGCCGCGCGAGGTCGATAAACATCGGGGTATACCCGTCCCTCCAGTGCGTCTCGATCTCCTTCAGCGCGGCCTTGGCGACCTTCGCGTCGGACGAAGCCGCCTGAAAGAACAAGAGGATGTCCGGGTGGTTTTCTTCACTGTCACCGGGCGTCTCCGCCGACGCCATCAGTGCGGGCGCCAGGATCACAGCCGTCACCGCAACGATCGATCGCACGGGCATCTCCCTCATGAAACCAGAATAACCGGCCGCTGCGGCCAGGGATTCCCGCCCGCGGCGCGGTGCTAGAATAAAGGGTATGCGAATCACGCTCTTCTTGATCGCCCTCGCACTGGTTTTACTCGCCGCCGCACCGGCCGACGCGCAAAAAATCGACCCGTTGACGGGTGAGGTCGTGGAGCAGGCCCCGCCTCCGGAACCGCTCGGACCCGACCTTTCGGAAGCCTACGAGAAGGTCAAAGCACAAGAATATGCGGGTGCCGAAGCCATCCTGGCGGGCTTGCAGCCCGAGTTCCCCGACGACGAACGGCTGCTGGCGTTACGCGGAGAATTGCTCGTCGCCCTGAACCGCATCGACGAGGCCGTCCCGATCTTGCAGAAGGTGGCGGGGATCGCACCGGAGCGGCCGCGCGTGCACTTCCAACTCGGGACCGCACTGGCATCGAGCGGCGACAAGGCCGGAGCGATCGAAGCCTTCGGTAAAGAACTGGAGCACTCTACGGAACCCAAGGTGCGACTTCTGGCGCACATGAATCGTTCGATGCTGTACCAGCAACAACGTCAATGGTCCGAGGCCGCGGTCGAACTCGAGTCCGCACTGGACCTCGATCCCTCGCGACTTCAGGCCTGGGCCGACCTGATCACGATTCACCTCGACGCGAGCAACCTCGATGCCGCGCTGTTGGCTCTGCACCGAGGGTCCGAGGCCGGCCACCGCTCGGCACGCCACTACTACAGTGTCGGGGCGCGCCTGTTCAAGGCCGGGCGGTTCGGCGACGCCAGGGGCGCGTTCACCGAAGTGGTGGAGATCGACCCGACCCACGCCCGGGCGGAGCGCAGTTTGGCCGCAACGTTGGAAGAACTCGGGAAAGAAGAAGAGGCGCTCGAACACTGGGCCAGGTACCTCGAATTGGCCCCCGGGGCCGCCGATGCGGACCAAGTCACCCGAAAGTTGAACTCCTCCGGTAAGCGTTGAAGTTTCAATAACTTACAACGGCGTCGCGTCGCCTCGGCTTGATTCCCCAACCCGTTTCCGCTACAGTACCGCTGGTTTTGGTAGGTGAGCCAGGGCTCACCTTTTTTATTGCCTGGAATCCGGTTGGGAGGACCGCGGGTGAACCAGAGCCGGCACGTAATCCTGCTCGAAGAGCTTGAGCGTCTGGTCGCAAAAGTGGTCGGGGACGTGGGCTTGGAGCTCGTGGAACTGACCTTGCGCGGCTCGAGCAAGAAACGCGTGTTGCGCCTGGATATCGACCGCGCCGGCCCCGCTGGAATCGGGTTGGAGGATTGCCAGCTCGTGAGCGGACGCCTCGGTGCGGCGCTCGAGGAAATAGGCCTGATCCAGAACAGCTATGTACTGGAGGTCTCTTCCCCGGGGATCGACCGGCCGATCCGGACCGACGACGACATTCGAAGAAATGCCGGGCGCCGAGTCCAGATCGAAATGATCGAGCCCATCGAGGGCCGCAAGGTGTTCGCCGGTGTGCTGGTACGTGGTGAGGCGGATTGGCTGGAGTTACGGATCGACGATGAGAAGACTCTGAAGATTCCACGGGATCGCATCCAGACGGCCCGCCAGGAAGCCTCTTTATTGACAGGGTAGCGACACAATTCGGGTTCTTGAGGACACGGCGCTATGAGCAGCGAGCTATTTCAGACAATCGAGATGATCGGGCGCGAAAAAGGGCTCGAAACGGACGTCGTCATCGAGGCGATCGAGGAAGCCTACGCGGCGGCAACGCGCAAGTACTACCAGAGCAAGAAAGACTTCGGTGCGCGGTTCGACACCGAAACGGGCGCCTTTTCGGTGTTCGCAAAGCACGTCGTCGTCGAAGACGAAGACGAGATCGTCGATCCCCAGACCGAAGTCACGCTCGAGGAGGCTCGCGAGAGGAAGGCCGACATCGAGGTCGGGGACATCCTCGAAACGCCGCACACCAATGCCGAGGCGCCGCTCACGCGTATCGCCGCGCAGGCGGCCAAGCAAGTCATCTACCAGAAGGTCAAGGAGGCCGAGCGGGAGTTGATCTGGCACGAGTATCACGAGCGTGTCGGTGAATTGCTCACCGGTCAGGTCAAACGCTTCGACCGCGGCGACATGATCGTCGACCTGGGAAGGACCGAGGGCGTCGTCCCGCGCCGTGAGCAATCGCGGGCCGAGCACTACAACCCGGGCGACCGTATTCGCTGCGTGCTGATCAACGTCGAGCGCCAGGGCAAGGGACCGCAGTTGATCCTGTCCCGTGCGGACCCGATCCTCGTTAAGAAAATGTTCGAGATGGAAGTCCCCGAGATCTACGACAGCACGGTCGAGATCGTCAACGTCAGCCGCGACGCCGGCGAACGGAGTAAAGTCGCCGTGGCTTCCAGGGACCGCGACGTCGATCCCGTCGGCGCCTGCGTCGGGATGAAGGGCTCCCGCGTCCAGGCGGTGATCCGCGAACTCCGCGGGGAGAAGATCGACATCGTGCAGTACGATGAGGATCCCTCGAACTACGTTCGTAACGCGCTCAACCCGGCACAAATCAACCGCGTCGGGATTCGCGAATACGAGACGCGCGACATGGAAGTCATCGTGGCGGAAGACCAGCTCTCGCTGGCCATCGGCAAGCGCGGGCAAAATGTCCGCCTGGCGGGCAAGCTCGTCGGTTGGAACCTCGACATCAAGAGCGAGGCTGAAAAGAAGGCCGAGGTCGAGGCCGAGATGGAGCGAATGGCCGTGGCCAGCCGGGAATTGGCCAGCCTACCGGGCATCGATCCCACCATCAGCACACTGCTGCTCGACGCGGGATTCAGAGTGGTCGAAGAGGTCGTGCTTGCGTCCCTCGAGGATCTGACCGCAATCGAAGGCATTGACGAGGATACGGCGATCAACCTCCACGACGCAGCGGAAACTTTGCTTAAGCAACGGAAAGAGGAAGCCGCAGCAGCAGCAGCGGCGGCTGAGAACGAAGTCGAGGAGGGTGCCGATTCCGCCGTGGAGGCCGAGGCAGCTGAAAGCGAGACAGTCGAAGACGTCGAGGACGCTGCGAGCGAAACGACCCAAGAAACGGCGGTCCCAGAAGACGCCGACGCGGACAAGCCCGGAACGCCGGCGGAGTAAAGCCTCGATGGCGAAGATGCGCATTTACCAGCTTGCCAAGGAGCTTCAGGTCCAGAGTGCCCTGATCCTCGAACTGTTGGACCGGATGGGCCAGGAGGTTCGATCCGACCTGAGCACCCTCGAGCAGGATGTCACCGAACAGGTGCGCACGCAGATCACCCAGGCGCTCAACGTGGAAAAAGACCGAATCGCCAAGGAACTAGCGGCGAAACCAAGAGAAGCGCCTCCCGTTGCCGAGCAGGCGGAAGACCCTGAGTCGGAACCTACCGAGGCACCCGCCGCCGCAGACAAATCCGACGAATCCGAAACACCCGTGGTGGAGGAAACGCCGGCTGCCCCGCTGGCGGCGAAGCCGGAAACGCCCGTGGCTCATCCGACCAAGGACATGCCGGGCCGGCCGGCCACCCCGGGCGGACGCCAACCACGGGTCTTTCCCGCACGTCGCATCCCCCCACCGTCGATGTTCACGCGGCCCCGTCCGGGAAACTTACCCGGCACGCCTCCCGGGATCCCCAGCCCCGGCGGTTTGCCCGCCCCCCCGGCCCGGCCCGGTTTCAGTCGCCCCGGTCCTGCGCTACCCGGACGCGGACGACCCAAGCATCGCAAAAAAAAAGGGAAGGCGGCTCGGCAGCAAATCGCTCCTGTCCTGGCAAAACCGAAGAACCTTCCGCCGGTCCCGGAAACGATCCAGCTGTCCGAGGGCGTGACGGTCAAGGAACTGGCCGAAAAACTGAATCGCAAATCCAAGGACGTGATCGCCAAGCTGATCCCGCGAGGGATTCTGGCTACGATCAACCATCCGCTCGAGCCGGAGGTTGCGATTGACATCGCCAAGGAATTCGGTTCGACCGCCACGGTGCTGACGTTCGAGGAAGAAGCGCAGCGGAGTTCGCAGACGTCGCCCTCGGCACCTGAGGATGCGCTGATCGACGCGGCGGCGGACAGCGCAGAGGACCTAAAGACGCGGCCCCCGATCGTGACCGTGATGGGCCACGTCGATCACGGCAAGACGTCGTTGCTCGACGCTTACCGCAAGACCAACGTCGCCGAACACGAGGCCGGCGGCATTACCCAACACATCGGCGCGTACCAGGTCGAGATCAAGGGCCGCAAGATCACATTCCTGGACACGCCGGGCCACGAAGCGTTCACGATGATGCGCGCTCGCGGTGCGCAATCGACCGACATCGTCGTGCTGGTCGTGGCCGCCGACGACGGCATCAAACCGCAAACGGAAGAAGCCATCGACCATGCGCGCGCCGCCAAGGTGCCGATGGTCGTCGCGATCAACAAGATCGACAAGGCCAACGCTCAACCGGAACGCGTCAAACAGCAACTCGCCGAAAAGGAAATAATGATCGAGGAGTACGGCGGGGACATCGTCTGTTGCGAGGTTTCGGCCAAGCAGCATACGGGGCTCGACGAGTTGCTCGAGATGATCCTTCTGACGGCAGAGGTCCACGAATTCAACGCCAATCCGAACAGGGCCGCGACGGGCGTTGTGCTCGAGGCTCGTCGCGACCGCGCCCGCGGTGTGGTCGCGACGGTGCTGGTGAAGAACGGGACGCTGAGGGCCGGGGACCCGTTCATCGCGGGCGCGGTCCACGGCAAGGTCCGCGCGATGGTCGACGAGTACGGCAACCGTGTCAAAGAAGCCCCACCGTCGATGCCGGTCGAGGTGATGGGTTTTGCCGACGAGCCCAGGGCCGGTGACGCGTTCCAGGCCGTCGATAACGAGGCCAAGGCGCGCCAGATCGCTTCGTTCCGCCAGGACAAGCTGCGCGCGGAAAGGCAAAAGCAGACGGCGCGTCGAACCCTGGAAAGCATCTCGTCGGACATCGCCTCGGGCGCGGTCAAGGAACTCACGGTGGTCCTCCGAGCCGACGTGCAGGGTTCCATCGAGGCGTTGGTCAAATCACTCGCCGATTTGCCCAGCGACAAGGTCAAGGTTCGGGTCCAGCGCGCCGCGATCGGTTCAATTTCACAGGCGGACGTGATCTTCGCCGCAACGTCCAACGCGATCATCATCGGGTTCAACATCCGACCTGATAAAGGGGTCAGGAATTTGGCGCGGGACGAAGGCGTCGAGATCCGCTCCTACACCGTCATCTACGACATGCTCGACGACATCAAGCAGGCGATGGTCGGGCTGCTCGAGCCGACGTTCAAAGAGAACGTCCTGGGACAGGCGGAAGTCCGCGAGTTGTTCAAGGTGCCCAAGCTGGGCATCATCGCCGGTTGTTACGTCACCGACGGGAAGGCCTCGCGCAGCGCGGAAGTGCGCCTGCTGCGCGACAACGTCGTGATTCATACCGGCAAGGTCGGTTCGCTGCGTCGTTTCAAGGACGACGCCGCGGAAGTCAAACAAGGCTACGAGTGCGGTATCGGGATCGTCGGCTACAACGACATCAAGGAAAACGACGTCATCGAATTCTTTGAAATGGTCTCGGTTGCCGCGAAGAGCCTGTAGCCGGGCAGACACAGCCATGTGGGGCGACGATGACCGTCGGCATTTACTCGTTCGAACTCCACCTACCCGCGGCGCGGTCGCTGAAAGACAAGCGCCAGGTGCTACGGAGGCTCAAGGACCGGCTGCGCGCGCATCACAACGTCGCCGTCGCGGAAACCGGCGAGTATCAGGAATTATGGCAACGTGCGGCTCTGATGGTCGTTTCGGTGGCCGATCGACGCGAACCGCTGGAGCGTCTGTTCGAAGCGGTCTACCGTGAGGCGCAAAGTCACGTTCCGGGGCAGTTGATCGAAGGCGGGATCGAGTACCTCGACGGCGCCGACGGCGGTGCCGGGGGTTGGGGCGAGGCATGGGAGTAAGCGGTACTCGCGCCGAGCGGATCGGCGAACGGGTTCAGACCGAACTGGCCCGGTTGATCCGCGAGAGCCTCCGCGACCCGCGGGTGGGATTCGTTACGCTGACCGGCGTCGAAGTCTCAAGGGATCTGCGCCACGCCAAGATCTTCGTTTCAGTGCTGGGTGACGGGCTGGAGGAAACGCTCCACGCGCTGGAACACGCCACACCGTTCCTCAAACGCGAACTCGGGCGCACCGCCGGCTTGAAGTACACCCCCACGTTGCGGTTCCTCGAGGACCGCTCGATCCGCGGCGCGCGGCGTATCGAGGACCTGCTGGACGAGATCGCGGACGACCGCGCTCGCACCGACGATGGTGACGTTTGACAGCCTCGCTCGAGGGTTTGCTCCTGATCGACAAACCGGCCGGTCCGACCAGCCATGACATCGTGTCGTGGGTGCGTCGCGCGACGGGCCAGCGCCGCGTCGGGCATACCGGCACCCTGGATCCGCCCGCGTCGGGTCTGCTCGTACTCGCGCTCGGCCGCGCGACGCGCTTGATCCGGTTCCTGCCTGACGCTCCGAAAGTTTACGAGGGAACCCTTGTGCTGGGGCTGACGACAGAGACCGACGACCTGGCCGGGAATGTCGTCGCGCGTGCCCGGGGACCGCTCCCGGGGTTCGAGGCGGTCCGCGCCGCGGCTACCGAGTTCGTCGGTAAACAGCTCCAGGTCCCGCCCGCCTTCTCGGCACGAAAGATCGGCGGCGAACGGATGTACAAGCTGGCCCGTCAGGGTCGATCCGTCGACGCGCCCGCCACGGAGATCGAGGTCTTCCGTTTCGAGCTTCTCCCGGGCACGGAGGACGGCCGGATCCCCTTCCGCGCCGAGGTCTCGAAGGGCACTTACATCCGATCGCTGGCCCGCGATCTCGGGCAGCGCCTCGGCTGTGGCGGTGCGCTTGCCGAGTTGCGCCGCACGGCGATTGGGCCATTCAGTCTGGCTGCCGCCGTGGACCCGCCGAACCCGGGGACAGACTCGAGTCGGTCCCCATGGGCCCCGGCCGCGGCGATCCCTCTGGATCTAGCTCCGCTGGCGTTTCCGACCCGGCGGATCGAGCCGGACGAGATCGAGCGTTTTGCTCATGGCGGCCAGATTCCCGCCGCCGGAAACACCGACGGGTGGGTCCGGGTGGCGGATCCCGACGACCGGCTCCTCGGTGTTGGGCAGGTCGCCGAAGGGCTCCTGATCCCCCGAGTCGTCCTGGTCGATCCTTCGGTCTGAGCCCGCCTTGCCGAGGCCCGAACCCTTGTGTTACGGTACGCCGTTGCAAGAGAAGGAAGAGTAAAGAAACCCTTAGTTTAGGGCGATTTCTCTCTGGCCCGCGCGCATCTGCCGGCGGGAATGGAGGAGGCCACGGTGTCCATCACCAAAGAGTTGAAGACGGGTCTGATCGCGGATTTCCGCACGCACGAGTCCGATACCGGTTCCCCGGACGTCCAGATCGCGATCTTGACACGCCGCATCGAGCATCTCACCGAGCATTTCAAGACACACGCCAAGGACCACCACTCCCGCCAGGGTTTGTTGAAGATGGTCAGCAAGCGTCGCCGCTTGCTGGACTATCTGAAACGCCAAGACTTCGCGCGGTATCAGGGCATCCTCGGCCGGCTCGGCCTCAGAAAGTAGTCATCGCCCCACAACCCGGCGCCCAGGATTCGTGAAGCTTTCCCGGGAAGGCTCCGCGGCCGGCCCGCACTCCCGCAACGCGGCTTTCTGCCGTAGCCGAACGATCGGCAACTCGCGGAGTGTGTGCATCCGGCGGCTCCGGACTTAGGTGGGTACCACGTACCCCTGGAGGTCCCAGAAAGTGACGAGAAAAGAAATACAGATCGGCGGTAAGACGCTGAGCCTCGAGACCGGCCATCTCGCCAAACAGGCCGACGGTGCGGTCGTCATGCAATACGGCGACACCGTCGTGCTGATCACCGCCGTCGCGGCAAAAACGCCCCGTATCGGTGTCAACTTCCTCCCGCTCACCATCGACTATCGCGAAAACACGTTCGCCGGGGGCAAGATCCCCGGTGGATTCTTCCGTCGCGAAGGACGGCCCAACGAGAAAGAGGTCCTGACCTCGCGGATGATCGACCGCCCGCTGCGGCCGATGTTTCCGGACGGATGGGCCTTTGAAACCCAGATCATCGGCCAGTTGTGGTCGTCGGACAAGGAAAACAACTCCGACGTGCTCGCGATCACCGGCGCTTCGGCGGCGCTGGGGATTTCCGACATCCCATTCCCCGAGCCGATCGCCGCGGTGCGCGTCGGCCTGACGCCGGAGGGCGAGTACGCGTTCAACCCGACGTTCCAGGAGTTGGAGAATTCGAATCTCGACCTGATCGTCGTCGGGACGAACGACGCCATTGTGATGGTCGAGGCGGCGTCCGACGAGATCGGCGAGGAAGTGATCCTCGAAGGCATTTATCGTGGACATGAGGAGATCAAACGACTGGTCGCCTGGCAGCAGGAACTCATCGACGAGATCGGCAAGCCCAAACGAGACGTCCCCGTCCGCGACGAGCCCGAGGGGTTGCGCACGAAACTCGTCGACGAATGGAAAGAAAAGCTTGCTCAGACGATGCGTATCAGGGGCAAGCTCGACAGCTACGCCGCGGCCGACGCGCTCAAGGCCGAAATGATGGAAACATTCGGCGAGGACGAGGAAGAATCGAAAGGATTTGCGGGCCACGCCTGGCACGACATGCAGGATGAGATCCTTCACGAGGAGGTTCTCGAACGGGGTGTCCGCATGGACGGGCGCCGCTTCGACGAGATCCGTGAACTCACCTGTGAAGTCGGGGTGTTGCCACGCACGCACGGCTCGGCGGTGTTCACCCGCGGCGAGACCCAGGCGCTGGTCACCGTCACGCTGGGCACCTCGCAAGACGCCCAGCGCCTCGATTTCGTCGAGGGTGAGGAGATTCGGCGTTTCATGCTGCACTACAACTTCCCGCCGTTCTCGGTCGGCGAGGCGCGTTTCCTGCGCGGACCCGGCCGCCGCGAGATCGGCCACGGCGCGCTCGGTGAGCGGTCGCTCTCGGTGACCATGCCGGGCGAGGAAGATTGGCCCTACACGGTCCGCGTGGTTTCCGACATCCTCGAATCAAACGGCTCGTCGTCGATGGCGACGGTCTGCGGCGGATCGCTGGCGTTGATGGATGCCGGTGTCCCGATCAAGGCCCCGGTCGCGGGGATCGCGATGGGCTTGATCAAGAGCGGCGACAAGTTCGAGGTCCTCACCGATATCGCGGGTGCCGAGGATCACCACGGCGACATGGACTTCAAAGTCGCGGGCACACGCAAGGGCATCAACGCACTGCAGATGGACATCAAGATCGGCGGGATCACCAAGGAGATCATGGCCAAGGCGCTCGAGCAAGCGCGCACGGCCCGGCTCGAGATCCTCGACGCCATGCACAAGTCGATCGAGGCGCCGCGTGAGAGCATCTCGCGCTACGCGCCGCGCATCCTGACGGTGACGATCAACAAGGACAAGATCCGCGACATCATCGGGCCCGGAGGCAAGACGATCCGTTCGATCGTCGAGCGCACCGGATGCAAGATCGAGGTGCACGACGACGGCCGGGTGGACATTGCATCGGTCGACGAGGAGAGCACGCAGAAAGCGCTCGAGATCATCAAACAACTCACCGCCGAGGCCGAACTGAGCAAGACCTACGTCGGCAAGGTCGTGAGGGTGGTCAACTTCGGCGCCTTCATCGAGATCCTGCCCGGGGTCGAGGGTCTGTGCCACATCTCGGAGATCGAGAACCACCGCATCAACGAGGTCACCGACGTGTTGAACGAGGGGGACGAGACGACCGTCAAAGTGATCGACATCGACGCCACCGGCCGCGTGCGGCTCTCGCGCCGTGTCCTGCTCAAGGACGATGGCGGCGGTGAGCGACGGGACCGTCGCGGTCCGCGTGGTGGCGGCCCGGGGGGCGATCGCGGCGGCGGGGGCGGCCGGGACCGCGGTCCGCGGCGCGACGACCGCAGCAGCAACGAACCGGTCGCCGCAAGCGCCGGTGAGAAGCGGAACGACGACCACTGACGGTTATTTGAAACGCCGACTCGAAAGGGGCCCGTAGAGGGCCCCTTTTTCTTACCTTCGGGCTTTCGTGGGAGCTATTGAACCTCGACGCGATCACCGACCATCGTCTCGCCGGAGTTGGCGGTCAGCTTGACCGTCGACGTGGTTCCCTCCACGGTCAGCACGATCGCCTGGGCCACCACGGTGCGAGGCAGCTCCGCGACTTCGCGGTAGACGGTCAGCATGTCGCCCGGGTTGACGCCGCTGGCAACACCGAGATCGATGTGGACGATGTGTCCCTGGGCCACGGACATGCGGTTGTCTGCGACGTGGACGACGTGACCGGTGGCTCCGCCCGAAGGCTCGGAATCGTAGCGATCGAACTCCGGCATCTCCCGACGCATCGGGACCGGGATCTCGTACCACGGGACCAACTCGTCGCTGGCGCGGACGTCCTCGCACGACATCTCGATCACCGCGGTCGACGTGTTTTCCTGCGTCAGCATCACCCGCACCTTGCCCAGGCGGCGAACAAACGTGCCGACGACGTCCCCGGTGGCGGGGTGGTTCACGTCACCGGCCACGCGATGCACGGCGAACGTGTCACCGGGATGGAGCCCCTGGTTGCGGCCCTGGCTGAGGAAGATCACGTCGCCTCCGGCGAGCGCCAGCCGTTGGTCGCCGTACTCGTTCCCCGCGATCCAGAGGTCGGAGAACTCGTGTTCGGGATCGATGAAACCGGAGCAGTAGATGTCCCGGGCGTCCGCGACCGGCACGAGCGGTGCGATCATCGGAACGGGCTCGGGCTCCTGAGGCCTGGTGGCCTGGTACGGCAGGTCGGGCTCGGGCGGCTCGTCGCTGGCGGGCGGCTCATCGCTACCGGGGGGCGGGCCACCGTCCGGGACGAGTTGCGGGCGGCCCGGGATGCCCAGCGGGTCGCCGGGGTAGATCCAGTGGCTGTCCATGATGTAACGGTTCTCGTCCCAGATCTGGGGCCACAGGTACGGATCGCCGAGCCATTCGGCAGCCAGATCCCAAAGGGTGTCCCCTTTTTGGATGATGTAGGCGCCCTCCCCGGCCTCCGGGGGGTCCCAGGGGGTCCAGTGGTCGTTGACGAACTTGAGGTCCTTGGGAGGCGGGCCCGAGCCCTCGTGGGCCATGGCCGTGCCGACGGACAACAAGACCGCTAACAGCACCCCGAGGGCCGTTGTCGCAGCTGACTGACTCATCCGCATTCTCCCGCCCCGCACGTTTAATGACCGGCGCTCATCTTCCTGGGGCCGGAGAAGTAAGTCAAGGAATTCCGGCAACTTGAAGATGCCCCCCCGAAACGGATCGACAGGACCGGTCCGAGAGGATTCCGGCGCAAAATAATAGTGCGTCGCGGACAAATATAATCAAGAAAACCCGGATTTCAACCCATGTCGAGAGCTTCGTAGAAGTTCAGTGCGGTGCCCCCGTAGACGGCCCGGCGAAAGTGGGCGAAACCGGGTGGATCGGGGTCGGCTGTTTGATTTTTCCGGGTTTCGTCTTCGAGGATCAAGAGTCCACCGGGGACGACCGGCCGGTGGCGTCCCAGGGCCTCCAGGAAGCGGCCATGCTCACCGGTTCCGTAGGGCGGATCGGCCAGCACCAGGTCGAAGGGGCCGGCCAGGGCACCGTGGTGGAGCAGCCGGACCACATCGCCCTCGACGACCCGGGAACGATCCCGGCAACCCAGATCGGCTTGGCCCCGCTGCAACGCCCGGACGGCGGATCTCGACGAATCGACGAAGATGACGTGGCGAGCGCCGCGGCTGAGTGCTTCGAACCCGAGCGCTCCACTGCCGGCGTAGGCATCCAGCACACGGGCCCCGGTGGGCCGGTCCGCGAGAATGCTGAACAGGGCTTCGCGAACGCGTTCGGGGGTCGGGCGCAGGCCCGGCCCGTCGACGACCTCCAGCCGCCGCCCCTTGAGTTCACCTGCGATGATACGCAAACGCCCCATCGGAATCGGCGGCTATTCGGCGTCGTCCCTGCGGGCGGCGATCGTCAGCCCGGTCGCGCCCGCCTTGCGGGCCAGATCCATGATTCGGACCACCGTTCCGTGGGGCGTCTCCGCGTCGGCGCGCAGGAGTACGAGCTTTTCATCTCTGGCGGCGAGCCGGACGCGCAATTCGGTGGCCAGCCGATCCTCCGGCATCCGGAGACCTTCCAGATAGAGGAGCCCGTCCCTCGACACCGCGATCGTGATTTCCTGCGGCGAACCCTGCGCCGACGAGGACGAGGCCGGCAGCGTCAACTCCAGACCGGCGGTTTCCAGGAACGTCGTCGATACGGCGAAGAAGATCAACAGCAAGAAAACGACATCGACCAACGGTGCGATGTTGATCGTCACCGGCGGAGTACTGGTTGGGCGAAACTGCACTACTCCGTGCCCTCGACGACCGGCGTCATGGAGGCGTCGGTCTGAACGGGGTACAGACCATAAAGCGCACGGAGCGATACACGCTCGAGTTCCGTGACGATCCTCTCGACTTTCTCTTGGAAAAAGTTGTGCGCGATCAAGGCGGGGATGGCCACGGACAGACCCGTGGCGGTGGTGATCAGCGCTTGAAAGATACCCGTCGAAAGCGCCGCAGCCTGACCACCGCCCGTCTCGGCGATGGTGCGAAAGACCAGGATCATCCCCGTCACCGTCCCGAGCAGTCCGACCAGTGGCGCGACTGCGGCGATCGTTCCCAGAGCGTTCAAATAGCGTTTGAGTTTGACCGTCTCGTGGCGTCCCGCGTCCTCGATTGCTTCCTTCGCCCGCATTTCGCCTTTGCCCGAGATCTCCAGTCCGGCAATCACGATGTTCGTGAAGATGCACGGATGGGTACGACAGGCGAGGATCGCGCGCTCCGGCCGCCCGGTATCGACGAGGTCCGTGACACGATCGACGATGCTCTGGTTCAGAACGCGGGATTCGCGCAGGTTCAGCGCGCGTTCGATGATGAGCGCAGCGGTAAGAAGATACGCCCCCAGCAACGGGTACATCAGGAGACCGCCGGCCAGAAAAATCTCGATTAACGACATAGGAGCATCCTATTCGGGGCGCCGGACCCGCGCAAACGACTGCTAACGCCCGCCGCCGTTGCCGCGCTGCCGGGTTCGTCCATCCCGCCGTGCGGATCCCCCGCGGCGGCCGCCCGGGCGGCGGCGGCCAGCCCCGGCGGAACCTACGGAATCTTCGACCGGCCATTTGCGATAGTCGAAGCGGTCCAGTTTGATCCGGCGAATCGATTCGCCGAGTAATTTCTCGATCTCGCGGATGCGGCGTCCGTCCAGCTCGCACACGAGCGTGATCGCCTTGCCGCTGCGTTCCGCCCGGCCCGTCCGGCCAATTCGGTGCACGTAGTCTTCCGCGTGCATCGGGACGTCGAAGTTGACGACCAGATCGATGTCCAGGATATCGATCCCGCGCGCGGCGACGTCGGTCGCCACGAGAATCTGGCACTCCCCGTTCCTGAACGCGGAGAGCGCGCGTTCGCGGTTGGCCTGCGAGAGCAGGCTCGACAGCGAGATCACGTCGTACCGCCGCCGCCGGAGCGCGGTGCCGAGTTCGGCTGTCGCCTCGCGAGTCGCCATGAAGATCAGCGTTTTCTTCGGTTTTTCGCGGCGCAGGAGTTCGATGAGCAGTGCTTCCTTCTCGTTCTTGGACACCGGGTAGAACGCGTGATCCACGGTTTGGGTCACGCGCGTTCGCCGGTGAGTCTGAACCTTCTCGGGGTGCAGCAGATAGCGCTCGGCCAACTCGGCGATCTCGTCGGGGATCGTTGCGGAAAACAGCATCGTCTGCCGGCTCATCGGCGTTTTTCTGAGGATCGCGTCAACGTCCTTGATGAAACCCATGTCGAGCATGCGGTCGGCCTCGTCCAGCACGAGATACTTCAACTTGCGCAGCGACAGCCATGCCGACTGCACGAAATCGAGCAACCGGCCCGGCGTGCCGACGACGATGTCGCAACCTTCCTTCAGATCGGCTTTTTGCTGCCCCGAGGACGTTCCCCCGTAGGTCAGCACCGTGCGCGCGCCGATCGACGTACCGAAGCGTCGGCACTCGCCGGCAACCTGGATCGCGAGTTCACGGGTCGGACAGATCACCAGCGCCTGCGGGTCGATCCCGCCGGGCTTCATGCCGTTCAGGATCGGCAGCAGGAACGCCGCGGTTTTCCCCGTCCCCGTCTCGGCCACACCGATCAGGTCGCCGCCACGAAGCAGCACCGGGATGGCCTGCACCTGGATCGGCGTGGGTTCTGTGAAGCCGGCCTCCTTGAGCACCGCCATCAATTCCGCGCGCAGCCCGAAGGCGGCGAACCCGAACTGATCGGATGAAGCGGACTCGCTCAAACCTCCGCCGCCTCAGCGAGCAGATCCCTGATCTCGCCGTCCTTCAATAGTCGGTTGGATTTCTTCGCGGCCGCAAAGACGCGCTCGACGCGCTCCTCGGTCGGCTTGATCCCGTGTTCCTCGATCCAGAAGATCACGTTGGAGCGGCCGCTCATCGGACCGATGCGGATGTTCTGCCGGAACCCGAAATCCGAGGCGACCACACCGGAATAGACCGCGTCGGCGAGCCAGGTGTCGCCCTTGCGGTAGGCCTTGATCACGGCCGCGGCATGCACGCCGGTCGCCGTTTCGAACGCGTCGCTCCCGACCACCGGATAGTTGTTCGGAATCGGCACACCGGTCGCTTCGGAAACCGCCTTGCAGTACTCACCGAGTTTGGACAGATCGCGGTCGATCCAGCCGAGCAACTTCAGGTTGACGAGGAGCAGATCGATCTCGGCGTTACCGCAACGCTCGCCGATGCCCAGACCGCAGCCGTGGACGCGGGTCGCACCGGCGCGGAACGCCGCGAGACAGTTGGCCAGTCCCAGCCCGCGGTCGCGATGCCCATGCCAGTCGAGGCCGACATCGCCGCCGCCGGCGTCGTCGACGACCTTGCGGATGAAGCGAATCAAACGCGCCGCGCCCGACGGCATCGCATGCCCGACCGTGTCGGTGACGCACACCCGTTGCGCCCCGCAATGCACGGCCTCGGTGTAGAGCCTGCGCACCGTATCCGGATGGGCCCGGCTGGTGTCCTCGGTGACGTACATGACGGTCAGACCGTTGTCGCGCGCGAAACGGATCGCCTCGGTCGTTTGCTTGAGCAGGAAGGCTTCGTCCCAGCCCTCCGCGTACTGGCGAATCGGCGAGGAGCCGATAAACAGGCAGGCTTCGATCGACACCCCCGTTTTCTGTGAAATATCAACGATCGGCTCGATGTCGCAGATCATCGTGCGCGCGGCGCAATTGGGCCGGATGGCGAGCTTGTGCTCGGCGATCTCGCGACACAACGCCTCGACGTCGGCAACCGCTCGTGGCCCTGCGCCCGGCAAACCGACGTTCGTCGTCTCGATCCCAAGATCGTTCTGCAGATGTAGAATTTTTCGCTTGAGCTCGATCGCCGGATCGGTGACCGACGGCGATTGGAGTCCGTCGCGCAGGGTCTCGTCGTCGAGCATCACCTGCGCCGGTGCGGGACCGACGTCGTCGCCCTCGACGTTCCAGTCGTAGATCAGCTTCTTACGGTCCATCGCGGCAGTCTCCCCGCGGGCATCCTACTCAGCACGCACCTGAGCCGTCAAACCGGGGTCCATCGGGGCCCTGGCGGCGGCCCGCTAGAACCAACCAGCGGTCCTGTATGCCCGCAGGCTGCGCCGCATACCGGCGATCGGGCCGTGGCCGACGAACTGCGCGTGTACGATCTCGCTGTCGCGAGGGAAGTCGTCGGGCAGCGGCGGCAGGACCGACTCTTCCAGCCCCTCGACCGCCGTAAGGTCGAGCGGTACCGACCCGGACTCCGTCTCCAGCACGATGCTGCTGATCCCGCCGTTGCTCTCGATGGTGAATCGCACCGCGTTGATGTGATCGAGGAACCACGTCTCGTTCTCCTGGGCCCATTTTTCAAAGTCATCGACCCGCGCGAGCAACCGGCTGTGCCAGGCCCGCCAGATGATCCAGTAGATCTGCCGCTGATACTCCGTCCAGTCATAGTCCCCGCTCTCGAACACCATGTTCCCCAGCGCCTGGCCCGTGGACGGCAGGCTCGACCAGTTGGGCTCGAACACATTACGCGGCGCCTGCGCCGGTTGAGGCGGAACGGTCTCGCGGAGTCGCCGGGCGGCGCGGCCGAAGTCCGAAATGCGTTCATCGATGGATGGCCCGAAGGGACGCCCCAGCGCCGGTTCCGCCGGACTCTGAGCGCCGGGCGCCTCCGCCCTCGCGAAACCTCCGTCGTCGGTTTCGGGTCGGACGAGTTCCGTTTCGATGCGGTCATCGCCGGGGGACAAGGTGTCCGCGGTGATGTCCCCTTGCTCGACGCCCTCGAGTTGGCCGTCGGACGGAGGCTCGTCCGAATCCGCCTCGGTTTCGGGTTGAACGGCGGGGAAGATCGGTGCCACCGAACGCCCTGATTGGGGGACGACCCGCGGCTGCGGCTCGTCGAGACTCGCCCGTGCGTCCGGGTCGGGCGACGCGGTATCGGGTTCGTTGTCCGGGAGCGACTCGGAGCGTAACGCTTCCGCGAGGTCGAACGGCAAAGATTCCTCGGACTCCCGTTGTTCCTGTGCCGGGTCGGGCGCGATGGTGAAACGCACCTCGAGGTCGGGACCGGGGTTCCGTTGGACAGGTCGCTCGGACAGCATCGAGAGTAGACCCAGGAGGAAGAGGATCAAGAGAATCGCAGCGTGGCTCACCAGCGAGAGCAGGAACGCCTTGAACAGGCTCAAGGGCCGCTCGAGGATGATCGCGTTGGCCTGCGGAACCGACATAAGTAAAAGTGGTCTTCCCTCCGGTCGACCATTGTAGTTTGGCGGGGACTTCCGGACCACAATCTGGGGGCACGTTGGGGCTCTTCAGCGGCCTAGGGTCAGGGCTCGGGCCGCCCGATGGAAACCGAGCCGGACGGCTTGAAAATCCTCGCCGTCCACGACCGGGTGCACCCGGTTGGTCAACAGGACGTAGACGAACCCACGGTCCGGTTCGAGCCACAGCGAGCACCCGCTGAAGCCGACCTGACCGGGAGCGTCGGCGGCGAACACGCCGCGCGCCGCGTCGGACGCGGCCGCCTGAACGAAACCAACCGTGCGGCCGCTAGCGGGCAGCGCTTCCGTGAACAACCTCTCGCGCGCACGCGCACCGAGTGTCAACACCCGTGGCCGGATGAGCTCGGAGGCGAGCGTAACGACATCACCTAGCGCGCCGAACAGACCTGCATGTCCGGCGACGCCTCCCAATGCGTGCGCGTTGCCGTCATGCACCTCGCCGCGAATCATCGACCGGCGCCATGCATGCTGGGCGCCCGCCTCCCCTGCCAGCGAGCGCTCGTAAACGTTGCCGCGCTCCGTCGGCGCCGCGGCCGAGCAATCGATCCGCGTCGCGAACCCGAGGCGCTTCAGTCCGAGCACGGTGGCGACCGATTCCGCAAACCAAACGTCGAGCGATCGTCCCACGATGCGCTCGATCGCGATCCCCAGACAAACGTATCCCAGATCCGAATAGACCGTCTTGCCGGGCTCGCCGGCGGGCTCCGCTGCGATCGTCGCGAGGAACGCCCCAGCGTCGCAACAGGCGAGGTAGAGCGGCCTCCACTTGGGGAGCCCGGCGCTGTGGGCCGCGAAGCGAAGCAACGAAACGTCTGCGTACGCGGAACCTTCGAGTTCGGGTAGCCACTCGACGGCCGGAGCGTCCAACGAGCAGAGACCCTGCTCCTCGAGGACCACCAGGGCCAGCCCCGTACACAATGGCTTGGTCAACGAAGCGAGATCATAAAGCGTGCCGGTTCCGGCCTCGACCCGTTCGGGTTCGAGCGCGGCATGACCCAGCACCCGCTTGGACACGATCCCGGAAGGACCACTAACGGCCCATACGGCGCCGGGCATCCGTCCCGCATCGATCCGCGCCTGGAGGTAGCGACTGACCGAATCCATCACGAATCGGAACGTACGATCGAGTCGCGTTCGGCCGCAATCGCCGCGTGAACCCTGTGCGCCAACTCCAACGCGCGTTGCCCCTGCCGGCCGTCGATCACCGGCTGTTCGCCGCCGCGAACCGCCTCGACGAACGCCGTCAACTCGGCGGCCAGCGGCTCGATTTTTTCGACGGGCAACAGATCGTGGATAATCCTGGCCGAACCGTCTTCCTGCGGCACCAACCGGTAGCGATCGACGGTTCGTCGGCCCGTGTCGCAGGACAGGTAGGTCCGGGCCTGAAACACACGGAAGCGCCGTACGGGCTCGGGGGAAATGCGGCTCGCGGTCAGGTTGGCGACGCAGCCGGACCGGAAACGGATTCGCGCGTTGGCGATGTCGATCCTGTCGGTCAACGCCGCGATGCCCACTGCATCGACCGACACCGGCTCGCTACCGTCCAGCGCGAGCAACAGGTCCAGGTCGTGGATCATCAAGTCGAGCACCACGTCGATGTCGGTGCTACGCGCGCTGAAGGCAGCGAGGCGATGGATCTCGAAGAACCGCGGCCGGCTAACCGCGGTGGCCAGCGCACGGACCGCCGGGTTGAACCGTTCGGTATGACCGACCATCACGATCCGGTCCCGCTCCTCGGCGACCCTGTTGATCCGCTCGGCCTCCTCGATCGAACGGGCGAGCGGCTTCTCGACCAGCACGTGCACCCCGGCCTCGAGCAACTTGACGGCAACGTCGCAATGGGACTCTGTCGGGACGGCAACGCTGACCGCCGTCGTGCTGGCCGCCAGGTCGCTTTCGTCGTCGAACACACGGCAGTCGTATTCGAACGCGATCGCCTCCGCGCGCTGCCGGTCGCGATCCACGACGCCGACCAGTCGGGCGCCCTCGGTTTGCGTATAGAGCCGGGCGTGGTGCTTGCCCAGGTGCCCGACCCCAACCACCCCGACGTCGATCGGCTCCGTCATCGGGTCACTCCGCGCTCGCTGTTGCGCACGAACTCGAGGAAATAGCGCACCTCTTCGAACTCGCCCGCGTCGGCCTCGAGCGCCTCGAGCGCTTCGCTCAATCTCAACTTGCTGCGGAACAACGTCGTGTAGGCACGTTTGAGCGCCTGGATCGTTTCTTTCGGGTAGCCGCGACGGCGCAGACCGATCAGGTTGAGGCCGTACGCCTTGGCTCGGTTCCCGACGGTAGTGACCCACGGCAGCGCATCCTGCGTGAGAACGGTGAAACCGCCGATGAACGCGAAGTCAGCGACCCGACAGAACTGATGTATGCCGCAGTACGCCCCGACCGTCGCGTGATTGCCAACCTCGACATGGCCAGCTAACGTGGAACCGTTGGCCAGGATGTTGTCGTCGCCGATCCGGCAATCGTGACCGACGTGAGTGTAGGCCATCATCAGGTTGCCGTCACCGATGCGAGTCACGCCTCCGCCGTCGGCCGTCCCGCGATTCAGCGTAGCGCTCTCGCGGATCGTGTTGCGCGCACCGATCACCAGGCGGGTTTGCTCGCCGCCGTATCTCAGGTCCTGGGGAGCGCCGCCGATGGAGGCGAACGGTGAGATCACTGTCTCGGGGCCGATCTCCGTGAGACCTTCCACGACGACGTGGGACAGCAACCGGCAACCGTCACCCAACGTGACGTCCGGCCCGATGACGCAGAACGGCCCGATCTCGACGTTCGCGCCTACGTTCGCGCGTTCATCAACGAGCGCCTGGGAATGAATGCCGGACACTGTTCGGTCAGCCCGCAGCGCGATCGGCGAGCGCCGACATGATGTCGGCCTCGGCAACCTTACGACCGTCCACCTCGGCGATCCCGCGCAGTTTGCATACAGTGGCACGGGATTTCAGGACTTCGACGGTCAGCCGGAGTTGATCGCCTGGAACGACCGTCCGGCGAAAACGGGCCTTGTCGATCCCGGTGAAGAACACGAGCTTCTCGTCGCGGCCGGGCATGTCGTGGAGCAGCAGCACCGCCCCGGCCTGGGCCATTGCCTCGACGATCAAGACACCCGGCATGATCGGCTCGCCGGGAAAGTGCCCGCCGAAAAACGGCTCGTTGTACGTGACGTTCTTGAGCGCGACCACACGTTTACCGGGGTCGATCTCTAGGATGCGATCGAGCAGCAAAAACGGGTAGCGATGCGGGATACTCTGAATGATTCCGCGAATGTCGATCACGATCGGTCCTCCACCTCCTCGAGGCGGCGCTCGAGGTCGGCGAGCCGGCGACGTAGATCGCCGACTTCTTTTCTTAGTTCGGGCAGCTTCCGAAACGATACCTGGGCACGTTTCCATTGCCCGAGATTGACGGCGGGGATCCCCGCCACGATCGCGCCCGCGGGTAAATCGGATAGCGCCACCGACTTGGCCGCGACCACCGTCTTGTCGCCGAGCATAAGGTGACCGGCGGCGCCGGATTGACCGGCGAAGGTACTGAACTCGCCGATCCGCGTGCTGCCCGCGATCCCGGTCTGCGCGGCGA
>Ga0209988_10000665_pt1 | contig 21850 bp, 18 predicted proteins | sample N075metaG_FD_183115 | JGI IMG/M metagenome (GOLD analysis project Ga0209988, IMG submission 183115) | Deep subsurface microbial communities from Kermadec Trench to uncover new lineages of life (NeLLi) - N075 metaG (SPAdes) (version 2) | ecosystem: Environmental > Aquatic > Marine > Ocean trench... | reverse complement strand
CGGAGTGCGCCTCAACACGGCGATGGTCCACGACGCGTCAGGTCAGCTGCTGTACACCTACGCCAAGGTTCACCTGCCCGAGGAACCCGGCTACTGGGAAACGAGCCATTACTCGGCGGGCACGACGCCGCCGGTGCCGGTGAAGCTTCCCGGGTGTGACCTTCCGCTGGGCATACAGATCTGCTCGGACATCAACCGGCCGGCCGGTGCACAACTGCTGGCCGCCCAGGGCGCCGAAGTTATCCTCGTCCCGCGCGCAACCGAGCCCGCCCACTATTGGCGGTGGCAACTGGTCTTCCGATCGGTCGCAATCACCAACGCCGCGTGGGTGATCTCCGTCAACCGTCCGACCGATCCGGCCGTGCCGATCGGCGGCCCGTCGCTGGTCGTGGATCCCGCCGGCGAGATCGTCCTGGAAACCGAGGATCCGCTGGCGGTCGTCACGATCGATCGGGCCGCCGTGACTCGCGGGCGGGCGTCCTACCCGGGCTATCTGCCTGCACGCTGCGACGTCTACGCCGATGGCTGGCGAGCGGCTTCGCAACACGCCGACGTGTGACACTGCCGTTACACGGGAACCTCATCTTCGATGTCATATTTCGTTCACCATGAGAAAGTCACCCACGAACCAGTTCACGATTCTCGGCGTTGCGCTGCTGGTCACCGGAACCGCACTGGCGCGGACCGAACCCCAGACACCGGGACCGATCGACAGAGTCGTCTACGCCCAGCCGTTCACGTTGCAGGAGGGATTTACGTTTCCGATACACAAGGAGCGGCCACAGGTGAAGACCGGCTACCTGCTCATCATCGATGCGGACCCCAAGCTGGTTCTGACGATGTCCCGGGGGTCGCGCATCCTCTATCTGGGCAAGCAGCCCGGTTGGCGCGTGAATCCCGCCTATCCGTCCGGCCGGGCATTTGTGCTGGTTCCCGCCGGGCTCAACACGGCAGGCGAAGTCGACCTCGACTTGGCCAGGATCCGAATCTGGCTGGGCACAGACAGGTTTGAAGGAGACGCGGACCAGCCGCGGATCGAACTCGAGCACGAGCTGGCCGTCAAGGCCGGTATCGGACGGCGGCCCAGGCGTGAGATCGACGCGGCCCTGGCCGAAGCCGACGGGCAACCGCGTGCGTTCAAGGACCTCATCGAGCTCAAACTGCACTACGCCCGGCTCATGAAGGAATATCTCCCACCCGACGAAGCGAGGCAAGGCGACGTCTTGCTGATGATGAAGCGGCTCGAACTGAATTTGGGGGCTCTCACAGAATGAGCCGTCAAATACAGGCTCATTCTGTTTGAGCCCCTTTGTCGTCCTGTCCGGCGTCTGCGATTGCAGTGCGCCCGGTCTTCCCGGCAATCCAAGACCCGCCCGGCCGTTATGCCCTCAGCCGCCCGCGAAGCGGATGGTGATCGGTTCGTCCATGTTTGCCCCTATTCCGGAAGTCACGCCATGAACTTGACCACAGACGCCCTTGAACATCGTGTCGTCGCCCTCGAGCAGCAGATGCGTGACGCGACCCGCCAGGCCGGCCGTTACCGCATCGCCGCCATGGCCCTGGGCCTGGGCCTGATCGGGATGGCGACGCTGGCGGCGTCGATGGCGCCCCAGGTGCCGGAGGTCGTCCAGGCCCGTCGCTTCGAGGTCGTGGACGACGACGGTCTTGTCGTGGTCGCCATATCCGCCAGTGAGAACGGTGGGAAGATCGACATCTGGAGTGCCGAACACCGCAACGTCGCCAGGCTCTACGTCAATGACAGCGGCGGCGACCTTGCACTGTGGAGCAACCAGGGGACCAACGTGCTGGGCGCGTACGCGACTCCGGGCGGCGCCGAGCTGTCGATCTGGAATGTGGACGGCGTCCGATCGCTGCGCAGTTACGCCGAGCCGGCCGGCGGCCGACTGGAGGTCTATGACACCCGCCAGAAGCGACCCGTCGTTTCCGCCAGTGTCGCGTCCCATGGCGGGGTGCTGACCGTCGGCGGCGCCGTGGGGCGTGGCGTCTGGGAAGCCCGCGCGACTGAATCCGGCGGCTTCACCGCCATCGCCACAGCCCAGGGGCAGGTCCTCTTGACCAGCCAGGCCACGGCCGGCGGCGGGTCCCTGACCATCCACAACGCCGACGGCACCGTCGTCCTCGAAGCGATGAGCGATCCGGCGGGTGCCGGCCGGCTGCGGCTTGCCGACCCCGCGGGGCGGCCGAGCTTCATTGCCGGCACCGGGCCCAACGGCGGTCTCACCGAGGTCTACGGTGCCGGTGGCATGCCGGTCGTGGTGAACGCAACGTCGAGCACCACCGGCGGCGGCTACGTCGAGGTCTATTCGAGTACGGGCGAACGCGTCATCACCGTCGCCTCCGACACCGACGGCGGTGGCCGGTTCGACCTGGCCAACACCGCGGGCGTCGTGGTGTTCTCGGTGGACGCGATCGGCGACACCGGTGCGACGATGGCGGTGATGAGCGGAACCGGCGAGCACCGGTTCGTCGTCGGCACCAGGGACCAGGGCGGCGTGATCAACCTGATGAACAACCAGGGGCAGACTGTCCTGATCGCCGGCGCGGCGAATAAGGGCCTCGGCGGCGCGTTGAGCATCAAGAACGGCGCCGGCCGGCAGGTGCTGCACGCCGGCAACGACACCGTCGGGGACGGCCTGATCACCGTGTGGGACGCCTCCGGGAGGCGGCACGAGGCAATCTCCCCGCGGCAGTAAAGCATTTCACTGCGGCCGAAACCTGTTCGGCAACGTCCATCTTTGTGTTATCAGTTTCGGCTCGTGGCCGGATCGGGGTACATTGCTTTATCGCAGTGTCAACGATACGAGCCCATCCTCACCTGCGTCTCGTCGGCCTCTCCGAGGCGCCCGACGGCGTGGCGGTACGCGCCCGACAGTCGGTGACGCGCGAGAATCAGGCGGCGGCGACCAACCCCAGCCTCGATCCGACCGACCCTCGATGGGTCCTGGCCGTGCGGGCGTATGCGCAATTGCAGGGGGCATCGCTGGATCCCACCCGCCGGGACAAGCTCATCCGGTCCGCGAGGGCGACGGGCGTCCGCCCGTTCGATGCCAACCTGATCATCGCGATCGTCCAGGATCACGCCCGCCGGGGCAAGGATCTCGGCGATGCAGCCGGGACGGTCGCCCTGCTGGAACCGCCGCCCCGACGCCGTGGCGGCGACGAGCACGCAACACTCCGCTGGGCCACGGCAATCTTGACCGCGGTGGTGGCCAACATATTCCTGATCTGGTGGCTGACGGGGTAGGTCCTGTCTGACGGCTCCAGGATTCGGCTGAGTGCGGTGCTTTTCGTTGTGGCAAGGCGTCGAGTCGACGGCATATCTGCTGATATGTCGAGACTCGACAACGCCGCCACGGCGAAAATGGCCAACGCTCAGACGGAGTCTGGAGCCGTCAGACAGGACCGAGAACCTATTCGCTCGCGACTTCCTTCTGCTGCCGGCAGAGCCGCACTTCGCCATCGTCACTCCGGGCGGCGTACCCCAGTTCCAGCAGCGCCGTCAACGCTGCCTGCTGCTCCGCCTGCTTCTTGGATGGTCCCCAGCACGAGCTGAAATGGCGGGCGCCCATCTCCACGCACACCTCGAAACACTTGGCGTGATCCGGGCCCTTCTCGTCGAGCACAAGGTACGTCGGCTGCTGACCGAGAATCTCCTGGGCGGTCTGTTGCAACACCGACTTGAAGTTGTACTGGTGACCGGAACCCGCGGCGAGTTCGATGGTTCGCTCCATGCCCTTGAGGATGAACCTCCGGGCCACCTCGATACCGCCGTCGATCACCAGTGCGCCGATCAACGATTCGTACACGGCGGCCAGAACCGACTTTGGCAGCACCCCGCGATCCGCGAGCCCTTTGCCAAGTCGCAGCAGCGAGTCGAGGCCGAGCTCTTCGGCGATGTCGGCACAGGTCCGGCGGCTCACGACGGTGGACTTGATCTTGGTGAGATCACCCTCCAGCAGGTCCGTGAAACGTCTGTACAGGTGCTCGCACACGACCAGGCCCAGCACGGCGTCGCCGAGGAACTCCATCCGCTCGTTGCTCTCCAGGCGTGAGTCCGCCACCGACGCGTGGGTCAGCGCCTGCTCCAGCAGATCCGGGTCTGCGAAATGGTGCCCGAGCAGTTGCTCAGCGATTTCGAGTTCTTGCGCGTCCATCGGGTCCCGCCGACAAATCGCCCCGACCGGGGCTGGCCTTGTCTCCTGCGATGACCACGGGCGGTCTCGCGAGAGGACTGGTCTCTCTAGGCTGGGCGGGCTTTACAGTCGCATTGCGGCGGCTGTAAAACGCATCCAGTGGAGCTCACGCGGCTCCGCGAACACTATAGGGGTCCCATCGGCCGTTCGGGATAGACCCATAACCGCCACGTTGCGACCTGCGGCAGATTCTCGGAACGTCCACCGCAGCGGTGGCGTGCGGGTGGCATCGGGCCTACGCTATGGCTCGTCTTCACCAACGGAAGCCCGCTCATGCACCATCCACGCCATATCAGCAACATCAAACGAGTCCGCAAGCTCGGATTCCGCGCCCGTATGAAGACCAGGCTCGGCCGGCAGATGATCAACCGCAAACGACGCATGGGTCGGCGGGTGGCTGCGGCCTGAACGCTTTTACATCCGCATGAGGTCCCTCAGCGACGCCGCAGTCTCCTGCGGCGAGGCCGTTGACACGTCGTATTCGTGGTCGGCAAGGCTCCGGAATACCGGCTCGCGTGCCGTCATGACCGCGGCGGTCTCCTGGACCGGGTCGGCACCCGTCAGCGTCGGGCGATCGAGCGTCCGGCCTCTCAGGCGGCGATGCAGTTCCTCAACGACGCATCGCAGGTAGACGACCGTCGCGGTGCCGGCAGTTCGAGCGGCCTCGATGTCGCTGCGGGCCGATTCGATCATCGGCGTGCCACCCCCCAACGCGATCACGCAGTCCCGGCCGGCCGTCCGGCCCAGCAGTCGGTGCAGCACGCGTGTCTCGGCGGCACGCCATGCCGGCTCGCCGTGGGTGGCCCAGACGTCGGCCACCGTCGTCTCGGCGAACGTCGCCAGGACACGGACATCGAGGTCAATGAATTCGCTGTCGAGCTGCCCTGCGAGCAGACCGCCGACGGTGGTCTTGCCGGAGCCCCGCAGACCCATGAGAAGCACGTGCATGTCGAGAAGTCGCGACGGTGGTTACGCGGCGCAACGACCGCGCTCGCGGTCGATGTAGTCGCCGAGACGATCACGGTCAGCGTCGTTCGGGAAACCCGTGAACTGCAGCGCCATGCGACGGGGCCCGGGGTCGTCGTGCTCATCGTGCACCCAGACGACGCTCGCGGACGCCTCGACGACCGACGAGGCGCCGGGCAGATCCAGGTGCAACGCCACGACCTCACCGGGGTCGAGCGCTTCGTCGAGCTCGATGCGGATGCCGCCCTTGCTGATGTCGTAGACGTGACCCTCCAGACGAACGTCGTTGTCCCGGCTCGTCGGGCATGCGGTCACGGCCGTGTACATCGGCTGCAAACGGATCCGCTCGTGCCCGCGACGCTTTTTGTCTTGCCCTGGCATTGCAGATGACTATCGGCGAAATTCCCGGTCATCAGCACAATGAGGCCGAAAGTCCACACGTGCTCAAAGACGCAGTAGAAACAAGCTCAGTCGCTACTCAGACGGCTTTCCGTGTACCGGGCGATCCCGGAAGAATACAGCAAGAATTGAACAGAGTGCCGGATGAAATGCAGCAACCACAAGAATCATTGGGAGTAGCACAAGCCGCGGCACTATGCGTGTGACGGCCTGGGCAGTGGGTGACCGCACTCGGAGCACAGGGCTGATGCCCCCACCGGGTACGCGCACTTCGGACAGCCGCCGCGTTTGGCGCGGATCGCTCGGATCACCCGGCGTGGTACGAACGGCCCGCAGATCAGCAGCCACAGGACGGCGGCGTACAGCAGCGTGGTCACGGCGAACGCGGGCCATATGGGCAGAAGTGGAAATGGCGGATGGCCTTCCTGAACGACGAACGCCAGCGGTGCTGTCACTGCACCGGCCTCGTCGTCCGTCACCGTGATCTCATAGCCGCGCATCGTCTGGGTGGGCCAGCCGGCTTGAACACGTCGAGCGACTGCATGTGAGAAGCTCGCAATCTGCGGCAAGAGGTCGGAGACCGCTTCGGCGTAAGGCTGCTCTGTGGTCTGGAACTGACTGATCTGAACCAGATCAAGTGTCGTGTCAAAGCCGCAGCGGATGGTCATGCCGGACGCGTCAACGATCGGGAAGCCATCGGGACTGATCCGTGGCGAAAACCCCGTAGTCCTCGGCGATCCTCAGTGCTTCTGTGTCCGGCAAGAACCTCACGGCGCCGAGCGTTGCATCAGGAACCCGGTCGCTTCCAAGCCAACACCCCCACGCCACCGCCACATTCGCGACCGCTCCGGCGAGCAGAAAGATCGCACTGACGAGCAGACAACGCTTCATGTCGTGACCACCATGCGTCGGGCAGCGGCTTGCCACCTTCCCCCTGCCGGCCGTCGGTCAGGCGTTCCGGCGCCGGGCCATCAACTGGACACTGATGCCGTCGATACCGATGCCCAGACGATCCTCGATCTCGGCGATGACATCCTCGGAGATGTGCCGGATCAGTTTCTCGCCGAGGTCGTCGGGGAGGTCGCGGATCGCGCCATCCTCACGGAAGCAGATATGCAGATGCTCGCTGACGTCGGCGTCGTACCTGCAGCAGCCGCGGTTCGACGGCAGCTTGCGGGCCAGCCCGACTTCGCAGAGCATTTCGAGCGTGTTGTAGACGGTCGCGCGGCTGAGCCGTTCGGTGGCCGGCTTGACGATCCGGTACAGCTCCTCCGCCGTGGGGTGGCTCTTTGTGCCCCGTAGTGCCTCGTAGAGCGCCCGCCGCTGCGGCGTGCAGCGGATTCCGTGACCGGCAAGCAGCTGTCTGGTCGTGGACACCAATGCACCTTTCTGGACGGATGGGCGTCGGGAGCCCAGAATCGTCCACTGGCATTATTCGCCCGGCGACGCCGCCGGGCCACTCCGGGCCCTCCGCTGGACCGCGGCGGGCCGAAAGACGGGATTCCCATGGCTATCAAGATCATTCGTGGTGCCGACGAGGCACCGATCGAGCCCCTGCAGAACCGGACAACGGCTGTCGTGGGCTTCGGCAACCAGGGTGCCGCACATGCGCTGAACCTCCGTGACTCCGGCCTCGACGTGATTGTCGCCAACCACCGTGAGACGCCCAACGGCCGCCATGCCGTCGAGTGCGGCTTCGAGCCGCTGACGATCCCCGACGCGGTGGCCCGGGCCGATCTCGTGCTTATGGCGCTCCCCGATGAATCGCAACCGGAACTCTACGACAGCGTCATCGCGCCGCATCTGCGTGACGGTGCCGTGGTCGGCTTCATGCACGGGTTCAACATCCGCTACGGATTCATCAAGCCGGCCCAGGGCGTCGGCGTCGTGATGGTCGCGCCCAAGGGACCTGGCACGACACTGCGAAAACTCTACACCGAGGGACACGGTCTCCCGTGTCTTCTCGCCGTCGCCCAGGAGGTTGCCGTCACCGGTGGCGGCGGCCCTTGCACGGCCGAGGCCATCGCGCTTGCCTGGGCCAACGGCATCGGCTGCGCGCGGGCGGGCATCGTCCCCACGAGCTTCGGCGATGAGACCGAGACCGATCTGTTCGGCGAACAGGCAGTCCTGTGCGGCGGTCTGGGCGCGTTGATCGACGCGGCGTTCCGGACACTCTGCGATGCCGGCTACCCGCCGGAACTGGCCTACCTGGAATGTTGCCACGAGGTGAAGCAAGTGGCCGACCTCATCTACGAGCGAGGACCGGCCGGCATGTACGAGGCCATCAGCAACACCGCGGAGTTCGGCGCGTACCGGGCCGGGACCGCGCTCATCGATGACGCCGTCCGCGGCCGCATGGCCGACCTGCTCACCCAGATACGCGACGGCACCTTCGCCGCCGCGTTGCGGGCCGATCATAAGAAGGGCTCGCCGTGGTTCGAACGATGTCGCGATGCCGCTCGTAGTCATCCGCTGGAGCGTGCGGGCCGTGTGGTGCGGTCGCTCATGCCGTGGCTGGAAGGCAAGGCCGAGCAACCGTGACCATCGGGCAGGCAATCATCCTGGGAATCATCGAGGGGCTCACCGAGTACCTCCCGGTCAGCTCCACCGGGCACCTGATCCTCGCCGCCGCGTTGTTACGGCTCGACGACGCCGAGACAAAGACCGCCCTGGATGCGTTCCTGATCGTGATCCAGGGTGGGGCGATCCTGGCGGTGCTGGGTCTGTACCGCCGGCGTATCGCCCAGATGATCGCCGGGCTCACCGGTCGCGACGTGATCGGCCGGCGGCTGGCCGTGAATCTCGTGATCGCGTTCCTGCCCGCCGCCGTGCTGGGGCCGCTGCTGAGCGACGCCATCGAGACGCGGCTCTTTCATCCGGCGCCCGTGGTGGTCGCCCTCGCCCTGGGCGGTGTGCTCATGATCGCGATCGGGCCGTGGCAGCGGCGGTTCTTCGGCGAGACCGACGGCGGCGACGACGGTCACGGCTTCGTCAACCTGGAGCAGCTTTCGTGGCGTCGGGCGCTGTTGATCGGGTTGATGCAATGCGTCGCGATGTGGCCGGGCACGAGCCGGTCGATGGTCACGATCGTCGGCGGGATGCTCGTGGGCATGCGTGGCCGGCAGGCCGCCGAGTTCAGTTTCCTGCTCGGTCTGCCGACGCTCGGCGGCGCGTGTGTCTATCGGATCGGGAAGTCCGTCGCGAGCGGCGACCAGAGCATGTTCACGACGTTCGGCTGGCTGGCAATCATCGCCGGCGTGGCGGCGGCGACGATCTCGGCGGCGCTGGCGATCAAGTGGTTCGTGAGCTGGCTGGGCCGGCACGGCCTGGCGATCTTCGGCTGGTACAGGCTGGTGATCGCGGCGGCGTACGCGGTCTTCGCGTGATTCAAGGGACCCGGGGTCCTCTAACCCGGACTATTCATGAACTTTGTCGCGAGAAGCAGTTCGGGCCTTCCTGGCAAGGAGATGCAGTGGTTCGACCCGCAGGCGGCTTGCAATGCCGTTGAGGAGTCGAACCGCTGCATCGACGCTGTCCAGGAAGGTTCGAACTGTTTCGCAGCAGAAGTTCATGAATAGTCCGGGCTAAGTCGGGGCGATCTCGTTTTCCTGGGCGACCATGTCGCTGTAGCTGGGCCCGACAGGCTCGCCCATCGTGATATGGAAGACCGCGCGGAGGTGCTTGATCGACTCGTGGCACGAACGCGTGTCGTGGTCGCTGTCGACGACCGCCTCGAACTCGAGGAAGTTGCCGATCTGCTCGACCTCGTCGAGGTGAATCCGCACGTTGTCCAGCAACCACAACTCGCGTCGCTTGACGACACGGACCCACTCCTTGAGGTTCAACGTCCCCCATCGTCGCCGGGCCTGGGCATCGGAGAGGATCGCGTAGTCGCACATCCGGGGCCGGACGATGTCGCGCCGGTGATAGAAGATCCACTCCGTCGGTTCGCCGGGCGCCTCCCGGCGCTTCAGCCGACCGTCCGCAAGTCGGAAGTACGTGTCGGTCTGCTCCAGGACGCCCATCCGGGTCGCGCCCAACTGCTTGCACTGCTGCCGGGCGGCAATCGGATCGCGGAGCTCTGACTTGAACTCGATGTTGTGCATTGCTCGATCAGTCGTCCAGGATCTCGCGAAGCTTGGCTTCGTCCCACGTGTCGATACCGAGGGTGCGGGCCTTGTCGAGCTTTGACCCCGCGTTCTCGCCCGCTATCACCAGATCGGTCGTTTTCGACACCGATCCAGTGACTTTCGCCCCAAGCGATTCAAGACGCTCGGTCAGATCCTGCCGTGAGAAGTGCTCGAGCGTTCCGGTAAGAACGATGACCCGGCCCATGAACGGGGAGTTCGGCGCCTCCGTCGCGTCGCCGGAAGCCTCCTCAACAACATCATGGCTCGCCAGGTCGACGCCGACTTTCGCCAGCCGCTTGAAGGTGTCCCGCCCCGGTTTCGAGTGAAGGTGCGCGTGAAGGGTCGACGCCGTGATCTGCCCGAAGTCCGAGAGTGCCTCGATGTCCTGGACCGTGGCGGCCAGCAACGCGTCGGCGTCGGCGAAGTTCCGCGCGAGCGTCCTGGCGGCTGTTGCACCGATGTGCCTGATGCCGAGACCCGCGAGCACTCTCGCCAGGCCGCGTGACTTGCTGCGCTCGAGCCCCTCGAGAACGTGGTCCACGGATTTTTCGCCCATCCGCTCCAACGCGACCAGGTCCTCGCGTTTCAAGGTGAACAGTTCGGCGAAGTGCGTCACAAGCCCCGTCGCGACGAGCTGGTCGACGAGCTTCCAGCCGAGCCCGTCGATGTCCATCTGCCCGCGGCCGCAGAACCATGCGAGCTTCTCCGTGAACTGGGCGGGGCACTCCGGGTTGACGCAATAGAGCTTCGGTCCCTCGCGCTCCACGACGCCCTTGCAGGCGGGGCACTTCCGCGGCGGCCCGATGGGCTTCTCGGTGCCCTGGCGTTTGTCGGTCTCGACGCGCACGACCTGGGGGATGATGTCGCCGGCCTTCTCGACGATGACCGTGTCGCCGATCCGGATGTCCTTGCGCTGGATCTCCTCGATGTTGTGCAGCGTCGCGTGGCTGACTGTCGTACCGGCCAGCAGCAACGGCTTCATGGTTGCCCTCGGCGTAAGCGTGCCGCCCTTGCCGACCTGCCAGTCGACTCGCTGCAATATCGTGGCCCCCTGAACGGCGGGGTACTTGAACGCGATGCACCAACGCGGCGATTTACTTGTCGAGCCCAGTCGTTGCTGCTGGTCGAACCGGTCCACCCGGACGACCATGCCGTCCACGCCGTACCCCAGCGAGCTTCGCCGCTCATGAAACGTCTCGATGACCTGCTGCACTTCATCGATGCTCGCACACAGCTGCACCTCGGGGCTGGTCGGTATCCCCAATTCCTTCAGCCGGGCGACGAAACCCGTGTAGGTCTCGACGTCGTCGAGACCGACGACCTCACCGCGGCCGTGGGCGACGAACTGCAGCCGCCGACTGGCGACGATCTTCGGGTCCAGGCTCTTGAGTGTCCCGGCGGTCGAGTTACGGGCGTTGGCGAACAGCGGTTGTGACTCGGCTTCCCGCTGCCTGTTGATCCGCTCGAACTCGTCGTTGGGCATGAAGACCTCGCCGCGGACCTCCAGGACGGCCGGGGCGGACGCCGTCGCGGTGTCGAGGGTCAGCGGAACGGCCCGGATCGTTCGGACCTGCGCGGTGATATCGTCTCCACGTTCGCCGTCACCGCGTGTGGCTGCGAGCGTCAGGACGCCCTGCTCGTACCGCAGGGCGACCGCCACGCCGTCGATCTTGGGATCGCACACGTACTGCGGCACGTCGTCGTCGAGCCCCTTGAGCACCCGTTCGTGCCAGGCACGGAGGTCCTGGGCCGAGTAGGTGTTGTCAATCGACATCATCGGCGCCCGGTGACGCACGGTCTGGAAGGCGTCGATCGGCTCGCCTGCAACACGCTGCGTCGGACTGTTCGGATCGCGCAGCTCCGGATGGGCCGCCTCGAGCGCCACCAGCTCGCGCAGCAGCGCGTCATATTCCGAATCGGCCATCACCGGCGCAGCGTCAACGTAGTACGCCCGGTTCGCCCGCCCAACCAGCTCACCCAGCTCGATAATTCTCTGGTTCGCCGACATCACCCTACTGACTACTGCCTACTGCCTACGGCCTTCTTATTCACCGTGTAATACGCCTCCTCGTGCAACAGGGCATCGCCGCTCTCACTGCGGACACCGGCCATGATCAATTCGTGAACATAGCCCGTACGGAGCTCATCGACCGCCAGTCGGACCGAGCGCCGGTCGGGGGCCACGGTCGCGCTGGTGATCACGTGCCGCTTGTGGTCGATCTCCGGCGAGCCGTAATTCGCAATGCGGTTATAGGTGAAGCTGCCCAGTTCGTAGCTGGCCGGCTGCCCGGCCGTCCGTGGATCGACGGGCATCGTGAACTCCAGGTCGAAGCCGCCGGGCGCGATACGCATATGCAGCACCTCAAAGGGAAGCACGCCCGTGTAGACGACGCGTTGCAGACCCCATGATCGCCCGCCGAGACTGCCCCAGCCCCTGTTGGTGAGCCCGGCAAACATGCTCCCGTCATCGGCGAACTGCATGCGGTTGACACCGCAGGCCAACCCGCTGCGGAACGGGAAGCACGCGCCCTGGTAGACGCCGTCGATGCGTTCGAGGTCGACACGCATGATCGACGCGTTGGTCTGGTCGCCGACGAAGAGCTGGCCCTCGAAGGGTCCGAAGGCGCCGCCGGTATCGTCCAGCAGGATGTCGCTGCTGCTCTGGCCCATGCGACCGTAGGGGAACCACACCGCCGGCGGCTTGAAATCGTGCTCGCGATCCGGCTGGTCGAGCCCCGCCTGCCCGTACCAGCGGTCCGAGCTGGGGTGGCCGTGCCAATCGCCGCGCTCGAGGTGTGAGAGCTTGCAGGTCGCGACCCAGTCACCCTGGTTGTCGGTGTAGAACATGTCCCCGGCTGCGTTGCGGCCCAGCCCGTTCGGGGCGCGCAGCCCGCCGCACACCGGGTCGACGGTGCCGTCGGGATTGATGATCACCGCCCACCCGCGCCACGGCACGATCGATTTGCCGAGCTGTCCGCAGAACCCGACGCAAAGCGTCACCCACATGCGGCCTTCGCCGTCGAGCTTCGGGCCGAACGCGTACTCGTGGTAGTTGCCGCTGATGCCCCAGCCGTCCGAGACCGTCTCGTACAGGTCGGCGCGATCGTCGCCGTCGATGTCGACGAGCCGTGTGAGCTCACCGCGTTGCGCGACGTAGAGGCTGCCGCCGTCATCGTCCTGGATCCAGCGCGCACCAAGCGGCTCGTGCAACCCGGATGCAAAGAGCGTAAAGGTCGCATCGAACGGCGGGTCGTCGTACGCACCGTCGATGATCCAGACCTCGCCGCGGCGTGTCGCGACGATCGGGCGCGAGTCCGGCAGCACATCGATGCCGCCGACCTCCAGGAACACGCCCGGCGGTTCCAGGATTGACAGCAGCCGGTAGTGACGTGCCTCAGGCGAGCCTGGAAAGTCCAGGTCGAGCCGATAGTCGAGTTGGGCGATCAGCCGGGCGTCCAGCCTGGGGCGCATCTGGAAGTCCCACCCGCCGACGCCCTGCGTGACTTTTACAAGCAGCGTGTTGCGACCCTCGACCAGCGGGAGTTCGATCCGGTGGTCCTGCACGTTGAGGCCCCGGTAGACGTCCGCGTCCAGGAGCAGGTGGCCGTTGAGCCAGAGCTTGACGCCGTCGTCGGAGCCGACCTCGAAGGTCACGGCCGCGTCGCGATCGGCGACCACCTCGCGATACAGGTACGCGATGCCGTTGGTGTTGTCCGCTTCGAGGCCGAACCGCTTCAGGCTGATCGGACTCCACCCGGGCTGTGCGAATGATTGCCAACGGACCTCCCGCCCGTCCTTGCCCTGGTAGACCGCGGCCAGGTCGATCGACAACTCCGGCGGGTAGACGACGTCGTGCATGAGCAGATCGGTGTTGTCGAAGGGGCCGACGAGGTGCCAGTCCGACCACTGCATCCGGGGCATGTACTGAGCAAGCGTCGCCTGCCGCGACGCCTCGCGTGTGTCGGCCCTGACGTAGTCGAGGTCCTGCGCCCCCGACGTGGCGGCCACGACTGCAACGGCGATGATGGATGCGACGTTCCGGTTCACCATGTCAACTCCAGCGTAAATCGGGCGGTGCCGTTGCCGTCGAGGTTTCGCTCGATCGGTTCGTCCGCTGCCTCGCCCGTATCGAGAAAACGGTGTCCCGCGGCGTGCACAATATATTGATGACCCGGCGGGCCCTCGAGTTCGAAACGGCGTTGCAGCGACGGCCGGCCGTCGGTCCAGACCGGAACCGGGCTCTCGCCGACGTGCACGACGGCATCGCCGGCGGTGACCTCGTAGTGAAACGTCGGTCGTCGCAGCGTGTCGAACCGGTAGCCGCGAAAACGATACGACGGCGTCGTGTCACTGGCCGAGACCGGCAGCGAGATGACGTCCGTGCCCGGGTTCATCCATACCGGCGGCTGGTCCGGGTCGGTCTCGCTACCGCCGCGGGCGGCCCAGACCCCGGCGGCGTTCAGGAAGCGACCTGTCCAGACCTGCACCACGCGGCAGCGTCCGGCGTCGAACGCAAAGTGAATGCGTTCGGGGAAACCGCAGGCGATCGCGCGGCCACCGGTCTCTTTCATGAACGTGCGGAGCACGACCGGTTCGTCGAGCACTTCGACCTGGAAGTCGCCGGGGTCGGCAAGCCCGTCGGGCAGCGCCAGGTGACCGCCCTGGGAGAGGTAGCCCCAGATCGCCGCGATCTGATCGTCGGCGTTGCCGTCGAGTTCCTGCAGACCGGAACGGCCACCGTAGAAGAACGTCGGCATCCGCGTCCCGGGCCTCAGTTGCCTGGGGTCATGCATCCATTGCGAGAAGAAACCGTACCGAAGACGTTCGGGCATATCGACGAGGTCCGGTCCGGGCAGATTCGTGGACGCGCGGCCGGCGATCGAATGACACTGGATGCAGTTGAAGCCGTTGGCACCGGTGAGACGGCGGCCGATCTCGGCGACCTGGTCGTCCACCGACGGCCCGTCGTCGCGGGCCGTCGCGGGCACGGACGCGCCCGCCGCTGCCGCCAACAGCGGTGCGAGACGCGCGACGTTGGACTCGCCGAATTGCGGCATCCGCGTCGCCATGTACGGCCGGGCGATGCCGGCGTCGGACAGGACGGTCTCGAGCCACAGCGGCGTGAGCCGCGCACCGACACCGCCCAGCGCCGGCGGGAGCCGCCCCTCGTCGCCGGCGTCCACCTCGGTGTTGGTCACGAAATATCGGTCCACCGCGGCCGGTGGGCCGCCGACACCGTGGAAATCGTGACAACGCGTGCAACTGAACCGCGTGATGTCCGCGGCGAGATCGAGGATCGGTGCGTCGGTGCTGCGCCATGCCCCGAGCGTCTGCAGGAAGGCCCCGATCGCGGCACGGTCCCCGTCATCGAGGCCGAACACGGGTACGCCCGGCGGCGGGTCCGCAGCAAGGCAGCCGCCGGGCGCCGTACCGAGACGCTCCAGCGCCGTCGCCTGCAGTGTGATCTCGACGGGCTGAACGTCGGGGCCCATCTCGTGGCAGTTGGCGCAGCCGCGTGCGGCGAACAGCTTCCGTCCGCGTGTGACGCGTGCGGCATCGGGCGTGAACGTCGACGGGTCAGGTGTACCGCTCGACGCGCGGTCATGCCGGATAAGAAACGCCGAGATCGCCTTTGCTTCAAGACCGGTCAGGCCCATCGACGGCATCCGGCCCGACGGCCGCACGTGCACGGGATCTTTCAGGAACGCGGCCAGCGCGGCGACGGTCGTCTTCCGGGCCAACGGGCCCAGCGGCGTCCAGTCCCCGGCGGCCGGCGACCGGCCATGGGTCTCGGCACCGGCGTCGAGTGGCCCGTGACACGCGACGCAACCGACGCGGTGGTAGAACATGTTCCCGGTCTCGGCCAGGGCCGCCGACGGCGGCTCGAGGTCGTCGACAATCGGCCCACCCAGTGCCACCAGGAAGTGCGTCAGGTCATCGATCTGGTCCGCCGCGCCGGCCACGCCGCCGAACAACGCGGGCATCGCGACGTCCGGCTTTGTCCCGGCCGGATCATCCAGCCAGCCTCGCAGCCAACCGGGCCGGACACGCGAACCGACGTTGCCCAGCAGCGGCGCCGGTGTCACGGCCAGACGGGCTTGCAACGCGGCGTCGGTGCTGCGGTGACAGGCCACGCAATTGAGCCGCTGGAGCAGCGCGTAGCCGACCTCGGCGGGCCCGGAAAGCAGTCCGCCGCCGTCGCTGGGCAACGGCAGGTCGGTCGACGCGTTGTCGGGCCGCCACAACGCCTGGAGACGGACCGGGCCGTCTCCGGTGCGTCGAATCCGGTAGGTGAAGGTGACCTCGCGGCCCGGCAGGAAGACCGGCTCGTCGGTCATGACCGGGCCGACGGTGTCAACGCCGGTCGTGAGCAGGACCTTGCCGCGACGTTCGATCGAGAGCGTGGCCCCCTGGATCTCCGCGCCAAGCCGGGCACGACGCACGCGGCCGGGATTGAAACGCACGACGAATTCGGCATCGAACGGCCCGGCGGGCAGACGCGGGTCGAGCACCTGGCCCGAACCGAGCGAGAACGACAACGCCGGCAAACGCCGCTCGACTTGTATGCCGCCGGCAACGATCCGGGCGTGCACGCCCGGTCCCAGGGGATTGAAGGAGTCCGCCACGTTCGACGGCACGGCGCTGACCGGCACCAGCGCCGCGGGCACGACCTGGAACAGGAAGAACGTGACGGCGATCGTGACCGACAGCGCCACCACGATGAAGAGCCAGGCGGTGAGAGATGTGTGGCCGGTTCGGCGGATCAATCGCTGCTGCATAAGTCGGTTCACCATAACTGGTTTGAGCGCTCCGTAGCAGCCTCCGGCCGCACACTCGCTTTGGTCGGCTACCCGGGGCTCAACCAGTCCACGACCGCCATGAGCACCACGACCACAAGGATCAAGCCGACGAGCGTCAGGACACGACCTTTGCGACGTCGGCGTTCCTTGTTGACCGCATAGTGTTCGGGCAATTGCAGCCTCTTGGAGTACGCCCGGAGCGCCTCGATCGCCGCCGCGACACCGTGGCCGTCGAGCATCGCGGCCATCCGCCGGTCGGCAAGCTCGATGTGAACCTTCGTCGCCGTGACCGAGCAGTCCATCGACCGGGCCGTCTCGCGAATCGACAACCCGTAGGCTCGTATCAGCAGCCACGCCTCGCGTGGCTGGGCGGCGAGGCCGGCGATGGCGCCGGCGGCATCGGCCGGTAATGCGTCGGCCGGCAGCGGCCCCGCGGTCACCTCGCGGCTGCAGAGGATGGTCAGCCGGTCCAGGCGGGCGGCGGCGATCGCCCGAAGGTCCGGCTGGGACCGCTCCACGGCCTCCAGGACGCCTACCGCCCTCGACGGATCCCCCGTGAGCAGCGTCGCAAGGCGGTAGACCCGGCATTCGCATGCAGCCCGGTTCAATGCCATGACAGAGCATAGCCGCCGCTGGAGCAGGACCCCGGAGGGGGCCGATACGACTGATACGGATGGAGATTGCCCGCTCAAGACGGTGTCGAGCACCAGTGCCTGTGATCGCGCTGGCACTGCTGCTGGTCGCACCGGCTGGTGCGGGGCTCCGCGACGAAATCGAAATCGAGATACGACGCGCCCAGCTCAGCGGCGCCACGGTCGCCGTCAGCGTGCGTGATGCCGAATCCGGTGCCGTGCTCATCGACGAAAACGCCGGCGTCCTGATGATCCCGGCCAGCAACCTGAAGCTGTTCACCTCCGGCGCCGCACTGCACGTGCTGGGGCCGAGTTTCGAGTTCCGGACACGGGCGATCCTCGACGGCGAGCGTCTTGTCATCGTCGGCGATGGTGACCCGGGTTTCGGGGACCCGGAGTTGCTGAAGCTGATGCAGGTGGGCGATCGTACGGGGCTCGGCGTTGAAGAATTCCTCCAGATGTGGGTGACCGCGATCCGGGAGGCCGGCGTCACCCACCTGGCGAACGTCACCGTCGACGACCGGGTGTTCGACCGCAACTTCGTGCACCCGTCCTGGCCTGTCGATCAGCTCAACCGGCGCTACTGCGCCGAGGTCGCGGGCCTCAACTTCCACGGCAACGTGTTGTACTGCTATCCGCGACCCGGTCGAGGCCATCGGCCGGACGTGCAACTGTTCGAACCGGCCGCACCATGGCTGGTCATCACCAACCGCGCGACGACCGACAAAGGCCCCCATGACCGCAACGACGCCTGGATCGCCCGGCACCGCGACACCAACGACCTCACCTTCTACGGCAACGTGAAGTTCCCCTACAGGACGCCGACGCCGGTCACCGCCCACGACATGCCCGCATTCTTCGCGCGGCTGCTCGCGGACCGCCTCGTCGGGGCCGGCATTTCAGTGGACGGCTGGGGCGTCGCGGACCCGGCGATGCCGCCGGCCACCGGGCGGGTGCTGGCCCCGCTGATCGCCACGCCGATCTCGACGGCCGTCACGCGGTGCAACCGCGACAGTCAGAACCTCTACGCCGAAGCCCTGTTGAAGCGGATCGGCCACGCGTTGACCAACGACGCCGGATCATGGGTCAACGGCGCCGCGGTCGTCCGTCACGTCGTCCACGAACGGTTGAAGAACTCGAAGCTGGCGGTCAAGCTCGTGATTCACGACGGGTCCGGGCTCAGCCGCGAGAACCGTGTCGCCGCCGCGACCCTCACCGCGTGGCTCAATACCTTCCACGGCGACGATCGAGTCGGCGAAATCTTCATCGACAGCCTTGCCGAGGCCGGGCGATCGGGCACCCTCAGCAAGCGGTTCCGCGACGTGGACCTCCACGGCACCTCCGTGCGGGGCAAGTCCGGGTACATCCGCTCGGTGAGTTGTCTCAGCGGGTACGTGACGGCACCGAATCAGCAACGCCGGTCGTTCGCCATCCTCATCAACGGGCTCAACGAGGCCGGCTCAGTCGCCAAGGCCAAGCGTCTTCAGGAGCGGATTCTGGCCAGCATCGCGTGGGACATGACCGCGGCGGTGTCGGTCATGGGCGGGGAGTGAGCAGGGCGTACCGTCGGGCACCCCTCACCGCGACCCGACCCGGCTGTTCCCTGTACGACCCACGTGTTCCCTGTACGACCCACGTGTTCCATGATGCACGTGCATCACGGATTGGCGCCAACAAGCACTGACGCGGCGATCTCGATCGGGTGCACGGCGTGCCGGCCCGTGCCGTCGACGATCTGGTGCCTGCAGCTCGTGCCCGGCGCGGCGATGATCGCTTGGGGCTCGGCGCGGATGGCCGGCAGCAGGTCGGACTCGCCGATTGCCATCGAAAGCTCATAGTGCCCCGGCGTGAAGCCGAACGCGCCGGCCATGCCGCAGCAGCCGGTGTCGGGAACCTCGAGACGGTCGCCGACGAGCCGGCGCAGCAGCCCGGCGGAGCTGTCCACGCCCCACAGCGCCTTCTGGTGGCAGTGCCCGTGAAGCAGGACCGTCTCGCGTCCGGGGGCGGCCGGATGCGGGGCCGTGGGATGGTCTTCCCATCGTTCATGGATGAACTGCTCCACAAGAGACGTTCGCCGGGCCAGTGCCTGCAGTGGCTCGACATCGATGCCCATGTCCAGTTCGAGCCAGTCGTCGGTGATCGCCGAGATGCAGCTCGGCTCGCAGCCGACCAGGGCGACCGCTTCGTTGGATTTCATGGCGTGTGCCAGTTCGCCTGCAGTCGTACGGCACACCGACTGTGCTTCGGCGAGCATGCCCTGGCTGATCAGGGGCCGACCGCAGCACTTGGTCCGTGGCAGCACAACGCGATAGCCAAGGGCCTCCAGTACCTCGACCGCGCTACGGCCAATGTGCGGCTCGGACCAGGCCGTAAAGCAGTCGCCCATGAGGACGACCGCGGGGGCGTCGGCGTTGACGGGCCGCCGCGCGTGCCATCGATACAGCGACGGCCCGAACCGAGGCAGGCTGCGTCGCCGGTCGATCCCCATCGCGCGTTTCACGATCGCGGCAGTCGGCCCGAAGCGGGTCAATGCGTTGGCGAGCGGGTAAAGTCGCGAGCCCAGCCGGTTCATGCCGCGGACCGCGGCAAACGCGCGAACCTGCATGGGAACGCGCCCGGCTGCGGCGAACCGCTGGGCCGTGTACTCGCTCTTGAGCTTGGCGATGTCGACGTTACTCGGACATTCGGCTTTGCAGGCCTTGCACGACAGGCACAGGTCCAGGGTGCGGATCGTCTCGGCGTCATCCCACCGGGAAGGGCCCAGCTGCCCCGTGATGGCCAGCCGCAGGGCGTTGCCGCGACCCCGCGTCGCATGACGCTCGTCACGCAACGCCCGGTACGACGGGCACATCGTCCCGCCGGTCGTCTTGCGGCAGACACCGGCGCCGTTGCACATCTCGACGGCGGCCCCGAAACCGTGCTCGGCGTCGTATCGGTAGAACGGCTTGATGTCGGGCATCGAGGCCGGATGCCCACCCGGCTCGACGCGGAGCGTGTCGGTAATCGCGGCCGGTTCGACGATGTTGCCGGGATTCAGCAGGTTGTCCGGATCGAACAGTGCCTTGATCGACGCGAACGCGTCGCAGATCGCGTCGCCGTAGAACCGTCGCAGCAGCGGCGACCGGGCCCGCCCGTCGCCGTGCTCACCGGACAACGCGCCGCGATAGGTCTTGACGAGTTCCGTGACGGCCTCGGCAATCGCCTGCACCGCGTCCCGGCCTTCGGGATCTCGCAGCGAGATCATCGGCCGGATGTGCAGGCAACCGACCGAGGCGTGCGCGTAGTACGCCGCCGTCGTCCCGTGCGACTCGACGATCGCCCGGAACTCGCGGACAAATTCCGGCAGCCGGGCGGGGTCGACGGCTGTGTCCTCGATAAAGGTGAGCGGCTTGCGGTCGCCGGGCATGGCGTGCAGGAGCGGCTCACCGGCTTTGCGGAGCTTCCAGGCCGCGGCCATCGCGTCGGCGTCGGTGTAGCTGGTCATTGCATGGTCCGGCACGCACTTGCCCAGGTCGGCCAGCTTCGCGCGCAGTTCATCCTCGTCCTCGCCGAAGTACTCCACGTAGAGGACCGCGCCGGGCGCCGCCCCGGCATCGGTGGGCAACAGTTCCACGTAGCGCCGGTACTCGACGTTGCGCATGGCAAGCGAGATGATCACGTCATCGATGAGCTCGACCGCCGACGGGCCGGTCTCGATGATCGGCCCGAGCAGGCCCAGGGCATCATCGAGATCGCCGGCGGCGATGATCGCCAGCGTCTTACGGGCCGGGACGCGGACCAGGCCCACCGTCGCGCCGAGCGTGACGGCGAGCGTCCCTTCCGAGCCGCAGACCAGTGACGCGAGGTTCACACGCCCGGACTGGACCTGGTCGAGCACCAGGTCGAGGTTGTAGCCGTTGACACGCCGCGTCGTCGTTGGATACCGCCGGCGGATTTCTTCGGCCAGTGGTGTGACGATGTCGACCACGCCGCGGGTCAGCGCCGCAACACGCTCATCGCGGTCGGCGGCGTCAACGTCGAAGGTCACCCGTGTCCCGTCGGCGAGCAGGCAGTCGACGCCGGCCAGGTGTTCGACCGTCCGGCCGTAGAGGATCGAGTGGGCTCCGGCGGAGTTGTTGCCGATCATCCCGCCGAGCGTGGCGTGGGTCGAGGTCGCAACATCCGGTCCGAACATCAGGCCGTCGGCGGCGGCGGCCCGGTTGAGCTCGTCCAGCACGACACCCGGTTCGACGACCGCCTGCATCCGTTCGGAGTCGATGGAAATGACGCGACCGCAATGAGCTGAGAAATCCAGGATGATCGCGCGGTTGACAGCCTGCCCGGCCAGCGACGTCCCGCCGCCGCGTGGCAGGATCGGCAGGTTGTTGGCCAGGCAGTAGCGAATGACCTGCTCGGCAGCGTCGATCGTCGGGGGAATGACGACCCCCAGCGGCTCGACCTGGTAGATGCTCGCGTCGGTTGCGTACAGCATGCGGTCGTGGCGGCCGAACCGGACGTGCCGGGGGTCACCGACGATCGCCTCGATATCGCGGGCGACGCGATCGAGTACTGGCAACGCAATATCCATGACCGTGCATTATCACCGCATTTCGCAGCGACGGGTGGCACGGCCGACGGAGCGATAGCGACGTCGCCCGTGTCTTGGGGGCTCTAACAGAATGAGCCGTTGCACCGAGCCCGGCGAGGATCGGCGCGGGCAAGAAGGCCGA